>WBZN01000070.1_pt1 | contig 158945 bp, 140 predicted proteins | sample 5204281 | NCBI WGS metagenome assembly WBZN01 (sample SAMN12344347, study PRJNA552823) | activated sludge metagenome | biome: Activated sludge suspended growth; feature: Nitrification reactor; material: Wastewater; isolation source: activated sludge from nitrification reactor of wastewater...
GCGGCTCAAGCCGCGCAAACTGTTCCGCCGTCAGCCAAAACCCTTCGCGAATCATTCGCCGCCTCCCGTTTGAGACGGTGAATCACAAATCCGACGAAAGCGAAACCGTTATGGGTCCGAAGCCTAATATTTACTTAGGCCTCGCAATACTAAATTTTTCGCCCTCGATTATACGACCGATATTGCTCGCCTTGGTGTCATAGTCGTACATACAATATAAAAGCCAAAATTGCTTCCAAAGATTATCGTCTGGCCGAAGAAAAGATACTGAAAGTCCGAGGTTTTTTGCCTCAGAGTAATCAATTACGGCGCCGTGCGACTTGTATCCGCCGGCACTAGAAAGTTTCGCGAGTACATCGTCGATTTCTTGATTCTGCCTCCCATTCATCATGCCAGATTGAAGAATATTAAATGCGAGCTGTCGCATTCGATCTACGCTCATTTGAGCGAGTTGCTGTATGTGAAAGGGCTGGCTCGGATCCTTAGCTAGAATTTCGCAAGGAATATTTATCCCGTTTGCAGGCCATTGAGGATCAATTGGGCCAAGTTCGGAATTTATGCCAAGAACAATCTCCTTCGAGGACAATGCGATTACCGTGCCCGCAGATTTCGCCCAGCTTGGCACGACGACTCGCCATGACGAGAGCCTTTGACGTAATATTCCAATCAGCTTTTCGGTCGCATCAACAATGCCGCCGGGCGTTTGAATAAAAAAGTCTGCTTCCTCTCCTTGGATGCCAGAGAGTATTTCTGATAGATCATCCGGATCTGTATGGTTAATTTGCTGGTCTAGCTGAGCAAAATATATAAATAAAGGGCGCCCTGTGGCGCCCTGAATGTCAGAAATAAGCAATTGTCGGAGATATCTATCTTTTTCTTTAACCCAATATTTTGGAGATTGATAAGGCATGAGCGAACTGCGAGGGAATGGCAACGTTCTCGCGGTCGTTTCTTCTGTCGTCATCGCGGTTCTGTCCTGGCGCGCCGAAAATCGTCGATCCACGCAAATTACGCTCAGACTTTGGCGTGTCAAATCTTACCTCCAGGCAGGGTCTGCTGGATGACGGCTGGGGAGTAATGATGTGCTGATCTTGCCGCTTCGTCATTTGCGCTCTCTCAAGCCTGATGCTGGATCCAAAAAATTCGCGAACGGACCGAAAAGGTATTAGTTCCTATTTGGTCGAATTGAGCCGGCGAGCATTTTTGAAGATATTTCTTTTTGTCAAGGGATTCAATGGTGTTTGGAGTGAACGTCTCCTCAAGCTTACCAAAGTTCTCCACAGGCGCGGCCAAATCGAGAGAGGACCCAAAGCCTTATACGGCCTCGCGTCGCTTCTGTCGTGAGCCTGCGAACATCACGCCCGCACCTCACTCCGGTGCCAGACTCATTCTGAGGGACGAACTCGACGCTGGCCGCTTCCAAAGAGTCGAGTTCGGAAGCGGGTCACGGCGAGCACGGATTTTGAGCAGTGGCGTCGAAATCTTTGCTGAAGCCTTTTGGATCGAACGCCGGCGGCAATATCGAGCTTGTCAACAGAGCTTCTTGAACGTCTTGATCAAGGAGAACAGGATGGCCCATTTTCGGAACCTCTGACGACTGCGCTGAGCGATGAAATAAGCGCGATTCCAATCCCTTCGGTGATTCTCATCGAAGCACCGGTCAGAAGCGCGCCGAAATCCCGCTATAGATATTTATCGAGGGCGAAGCTTTGGTCAGGCCGCAATTGGCGCCGACATCGAGCTGCAAATTCGGATCAACGAGATAAGCAAGGCCGACGTCAAAGGTATAAACGGGGCGGATGGCCCGGTCCGTTCCCACCGCTGAAAAGAACTCCACCGTCGCGCTGAGATCCTTGCTGATGAAAGGGAGCGCATGGCTGAGGGATGCAAGATTGACGAAGTTGGCGTGCCGGCGCGTGTCATTGGCGTCCTTCAGGACATCGACCTCGGTTTCCAGGACCAGCGTGAAATCCTGCGGCAGGTTGATCTGTAAGGGCGCGAAAAAGCCGCCCTCGATCACCCCATTGCCGAGTCCAGGCGCGGCCGACGGGGCTTTAAGATAGGGAATGAGGGCCAGCGCGAAGGTTCCGCCGTCATTGCCGAAAAGATTGACCTTGGTCTTGAAAAAAGTGTCGCCAAAACCGTGGCCGCTGCTGATGAGGGCGCCTGTGGCGTTGTCGTGCGTCCTGGAATTGAGATAGCCGTTGAACTCCACTTCGAAATCAACCCAATTGGTCAGGCCGAGCTTTAGCGTCGGGTCCAGCGTCAGAAAGGTTTTCGTCCCGGCTCCCTGGCTGTTCGTGTGCGTGTAGTTGAGAAAGTCGGATTCAATCTGGAAGTGACCGGCGTCGACCGTATAGGGCGAAAGCGCCTGCGCGGGCCGGTCTGGCGCAAGCGGGCGCATCTGATCGTCGGGCGTCGGATTGAGCAGGCTATATTGGCTCTTGTCGGGGACGGCCGGCGAAGTCGGGGCTTCGGTCGGCGCCGCGTCGGCGGCATAGGCGAACCGCCCCTCGTCCAGCAAGACCAGGGCGGCGCCGAACGACAGCAAGAAGAGAAATCCGGGCAAGGACGCCATTGACCGCGAACTTTCTCGCTTCGATTAGGCGCGCCATCCGTGGGCGTCTTTTCCGAAAAGCAGCGGCCTGTTTTCCGACAAGGATCGATAAAGGTCAAACGGCTCCAGTTCGGATTCCGATCAGGCGCGCTATTCCGCCAGGAAGGGGACCGGCGCGCCGAACACCTGCAGAAGCAGGATCGCGTTGAGACACAGCACCAGAGCGGTCGCGGCGACGGCGCTGATCCGGATCGCGCGGCCATTGACGAATTCGCCCATGATGTCGGCTCGCCGCGTGAAGACGAGAAGCGCGATCATCGGCGCGGGCAAAGCGATGCTGAGCACCACCTGGCTGAGGACGAGGGCGTAGGTGGCGTCGACGCCGAGCCCGACGACGACAAAGGCGGGCGCCATCGTGACGAGCCGCCTCAGCCAAATCGGAATCCGGAAGCCGACGAAGCCCTGCATGATCATCTGGCCGGCCAGGGTGCCGACCGCCGAGCTCGAGACCCCGGAGGCGAGCAGCGAGATCAGAAAGATCGTCGCGGCTCCGGCGCCGAGAACCGGCGTCAGCGTATGATAGGCGGTCTCGATTTCAGCGACGTCGCTATGGCCGGCGTGGAAAGCGGCCGAGGCCATCATGACCATCGCCAGATTGACGAGGCCGGCGAGGGAGAGCGCGCCGACCACCTCCCTGTTGGAATAGCGCAGGAGCTTGCGCTTGTCGGCGTTGTCGCGCGCGACGGCGCGCGCCTGGGTCAGCCCCGAATGGAGGAAGATCGCATGCGGCATGACCGTCGCGCCGATGACGGCGACCGCGATCGTGACGGCGCCCGCGTCCGGAAGCTGCGGAACCGCCAGATGGAAAGCGGCGCCGCCCCAGTTGATCGGAGCGATGAACAACTGGACGACATAACAAAGGCCGATGACCGCGACGAAAGCGCCGATGATGAGCTCGATGCGTCTGAAGCCGCGCCCGCCGAAGGTCAAGATCCCATAGGTCACGATCGCGGTCACGGCCATTCCCCACATCAATGGCAGGCCGAAGAGCAGGGAAAGCCCGATCGCGGCGCCGAGGAACTCGGCAAGGTCCGTCGCCATGGCGGCGATTTCGCTCACGATCCACATGGCGAGGACGAGCGGCCGCGGAAATTGATCGCGGCACATTTCCGCGAGATTTCGTCCGGTCACGATGCCGAGTTTGGCGGAGAGCGCCTGAAACAGCATTGCGACGATATTGGCCATCAGCACGACCCAGAGCAGGCTGTAGCCATATCTGGCGCCGGCCTGGATGTTCGTCGCGAAATTGCCGGGATCCATGTAGGCGATCGAGGCGATGACCGCCGGGCCCGTCATGGGGATGATCGCGCTGAGGCCGCCACGCCGGCCGTCGAGCACGTCGCGAATCCTGCGCCTTATCGGCTCGGCCGAGCCGAGGACGGCGGCGCGCTCTGCGAAGCCGGTCACTGCGCTTTTCTCATTGCCGAACCCATCTTCATGGCTGCTTCCGGCCGCCCCGCCGCATGGCGGCGGCCTGACGCTGGATGCTGAGCTTGCTGCATAATGTAGCCATGGCTACAGACGAGTCAATCGGCAGCATCGCGGCGACAGGACATTTCGCAATGATTGCGTTAAACCAAGAAGATGTCGGCAAGACGCAGCGTGCCGGCCGCAGCGGCGGGGCGTCGCGAGCGACGGCACGAGGGGCGGCGGGGTCGCGATCAGGGGGATCGCCGGCGAGGGCAAAATCGCCGGAGGGGGTCGCGATCAGCGGCGAAGGAGACTTCGAAATGAACAGCCAGGCGAAGCTCGATCCGGCCGCCGAACTGCCGGCCGAGGCGGAGCAGGCGCTGCGCTTCGGCAAGGCGCGTTCGGCGCAGGCAAGCGCCGTTCTCGAAGATTACGTCGAATTGATCGACGACCTCATGACGACCAGCGGCGAGGCGCGCCCGACCGATATCGCGCGCAGGCTCGGCGTCTCTCATGCAACGGTGATCAAGAGCATTGCACGGCTGAAACGCGAAGGCCTCGCCACCTCGAAGCTCTATCGCGGAGTGTTTCTGACCGAGGACGGCCAGAAACTCGCGGCGCGCGTGCGTGCGCGGCATAGGCTCGTCGTCGATCTTCTGATCGCCGTCGGGGTGCCGCCGAACTGCGCGGAACTCGACGCCGAAGGCATCGAGCATCACGTCTCCGATGCGGCGCTCGCCGCCTTTTCGCGTTTCCTTAAGCGGTAACGCTGTGTATCAGCCGTCAGCGAAATTTGAAGACTGAACAGAACGGTCGCCATAAAGCGAACGCGATTTCCCCGCACTGCGCTCAGCGTCGTGGACGGTCCCGAAAGGGTGATGCGCTGTCGAGTGCATTCGGTCGATCGAGATCGCGTCTAAGGATCCTTCGCGCGTTCATCTGTCCTGATCCGGCACAATCATTTGTGCTCTTTTGGACACATAGAGTGACAACCCAGCCTAAACTTGGCGCGCCAAGAAAAACGCCTCTTTTCAGACTCGATCGGCCGGTTGAATGTAGTCAGACAAAAATTCGACGTCGTCGATGCAGGGCCGACGATCGGCGCGACGGCTCCGACGTCCATCTTCTTGCGGGCGCTTCTTTTCTCTCACCCGGCCGCATTTTGGCGGCCGGCGCATCGTCTTGCCGGCTGATCGGGTAGCTTGGATGAACGCACACTTGCACAAAACGGAGTCGGGCGCTTCGGCCCATGTGCCAAAAGGCACTTTTCGAACGCGTCGCCCTGCCTACCTTTTCCTTGCGCCGGCGGTCTCGGCCGCCTGCCTGCGGACAGGCGCCTGAAGGAATGGCCGCGGCGAACGAGACGAACGACCTCCGAGTGGGTGATGCGGAAACGGCAAAGGTCAAATTATTTTTGCCGCGATGCGACCAAATCGGGGTTTCGGGCGTTGTGGCGGGTGTGTTGGTCTCGCGACCCCCAAAAGGGAGTGGTCGCGGGCGGGAATGTCTGGGCAGCGCCTATGTCGGTTAAGCTGAGGGGTATCAAACTAGCGGCTTTGTTCGTGCTGGGGGCGGCGTGCATTCCGGCGTCGGATATCCGCGCTCTTGAAGGGGCGGACAGTTCCGCAGCCGGAGACAAAGCGGCGGCGTCGCACTCCTACAGAAACCCGCGCGCCGCCTTGCAGGCAGGCCTTGAAGATTTTCGTTCCGGCGCGTCCGATTCAGCCATCGCCGCCTTGAAATATGCGGCGGCCGGAGGCGAAGCCTTGGCGCAATGGAAGCTTGCGACGATCTATGCATCGGGCGACGGCGTTCCTCACGACGACCTCAAAGCCTATGATTACTTTTCTCAGATCATCAAAGGTTACGATGAGGATGATCCGAACTGGCGCGACAAATCTGTGGTTTCGAACGCGTTCGTGGCGATCGGAACCTATATGCTGAACGGCATCAGCGATTCGAAAGTGCAGGCCGATCCGGGGCGGGCCCTGAGCCTCTTCAAATATGCGGCCGCCAATTTCGGCGACGCCACTGCGCAATATAATGTCGCGCGGATGTATCTCGGCGGCGTCGGCGCCGATAAGGACAGCCGACAGGGGTTGCGCTGGCTCTATCTCGCGGCGGACAAGGGCCATGTGCAGGCCCAGGCGTTGCTCGGCCAGATGCTGTTCAAGGGCGAGGAGGGCCTGGCGCCCCAGCGCGCCCGCGCGCTGATGTGGCTGACGCTCGCGCGGGAGACGGCGGTGGATTCCAAGAAAGATCAATGGATCATCGATCTCTACAACAAGGCGATGGCGGAAGCCAGCGAGAGCGATCGGCGCGTCGCCCTCAGCTATCTTGAAGATCATCTGAAACGGCGCAATTGAGGCTGCGCCCGCGACGTCCATGCGCGGCGCATCGCCGCTGCGGACGAGCGCCGGAGGGCTCTCCGTGACGAGCGCCCGGATCAAGGTTGGCGTCGGCGGCTGGAATTATGCGCCTTGGCGGGGTCCGTTTTACCCGGAGGGCCTTGCGCATGCGGCGGAGCTCGGCTTCGCCAGCCGCAAGCTCACCGCGATCGAGATCAACGCCAGCTTCTATCGCACGCAGACGCCTTCGAGCTTTCGCCGCTGGGCCGAGGAGACGCCGGAAAATTTCGTCTTCTCGCTCAAGGCGCATCGTCTGACGACGCATCGCAAGCGCCTTGCCGAGGCGGGGCCCGCGATCGAGCATTTTCTTGCAAGCGGTCTGTTGGAGCTTGGCCCAAAGCTCGGCCCCCTCGTCTGGCAATTCGCGCCGACGAAAAAATTCGAGGCGGATGACTTCGAGGCTTTTCTCGAGTTGCTGCCGAAGGAGATCGGCGGCCGGCGGCTGCGGCATGTTCTCGAGGCGCGCCACGAGAGTTTTTCGACCGGAGACTTCGTCGCGCTGGCTCGGCGCTACGATTGCGCCATTTGCCTCGCTCAATCCGACAAATATCCGATGATCGCGGACATTTGCGCGGACTTCGTCTATGTGCGGCTACAGACGGGCTCCGAGGCTTGGTCCGCAGGCTATTCGTCGGACGAGATCGACGCCTGGGGCGCTCGCGCGCGGCTTTGGCGCGAGGGCGGGCAGCCGGACGATCTCGTTTTCGTCGGCAAGACGCCGCCGCAACACCTTCCGCGCGACGTCTTCATCTTTTTCATCGCGGGTGCAAAGGAGAGGAACCCGGCTGCGGCCTGCGCCCTGATCGAGCGGATCGGCGGCTGAGCGGTTTCGTTGTTAAGGTGTTCCGGCGTCAATCGCGCTCGATCAAATATTGGCAGGTCAGGCGGCCCTGACGCAGGCACATCTCGGTCACCGGCCGGCCGGTCGCCTCCGAAAAGAAGGCGGCGAGCGCCCGGCAGATGCGGCTTTCGCCGCGAACTGCACTGGCGACAGGGCAGCTGTAGTTGCGCACGAGCACTCCGCCCTCATGCGCCGTCGCCTCGGTCGTCGCTCCGAGCGAATCTGCGGCCGCCATTGCCGCCCTCAGCCCTGTCTCGAAATCTGGGGGATTGGCCAGGCCCGCCTCTCGCGCCATGCGCCGTCCCGTCTCTTCCAGCAGCTTGGCGAGGGCGTCTCCCATCGTCCCTTCGCACAGAACCGCCAGCAAGCTGACGAGAAACGGCCGATAGGCGGTTGAGGCGACATCCTCGCTCCCGACGGCCGCTTCATAGACGATGGACGGCTTTCCAGCGCCGCCGCCCTGCCGAGTTGCGACGGCTCTGGCAAGTCCCGCGGCCTCGAGCTGTTTTAGCTGCAGGATAACGGCGTTTCGCGTCACGCCGAGCCGTTCGCAGATTTCGGCGACTGTCAGCGCCTCCCGGCTGATCGCCGCCAGGATTTTGTCTCTCGTCGCCATTTTGCGTTCGATCCTCCGACTCGAGGCATTTGCTACAGGCCATTTCAGCTGTGCGAAATGGCGAAGGCAGCCGCCCCGGCTGTCTCCGCCCGCCCATGTGGTCGTCTTGAATGACGGCTCGCAATATCGATTACAACAAAAATAGCAATTACGACAATTACAGTTGACTTAATAATCATGCCTGATAGGCTGATCATCGGTGTGCGAACCCACCGGAGATTGGCGTGAATTGGTTCCACGAAATGAAAAAGCTCGCGATGATTCCTCTGGGCGCAGCGCTTTTCGGCGCGACCTTCGGCGTTGCGCTGGAGGCGCCCGCGCCGCAAAGCTCGGCGCCCGATCAGTTGGTCGACGCGCTCAATGGCGTGTTTGGGAAGCATCCGGGCGCCCGCGCCAGGCGGCGGACCCGATGATCGACGCGCGCAGCGCGGCTTATGCAGTCTCCTTCTCGCGCCGAAACCCTTGAAGCGAATGTCTTCGAGGGAGAACAACGCGCCTATCGGGCGTAAGGCCCGTGCGGCGCAAGAACAGAGTTCGCGCAAAGCGCGACCTGTAGGGGCCGGAGCGACGGCGCCGAGGCCTTTAATCGTAAGCGAGCCAAGGGAGTTTGAGTCATGATTTGGACGACGCCCGTTTTCACTGAAGTCTGTGTCGGAATGGAAGTGACTAGCTATTCTTCAGCCGAAATCTGACAGGCTCCTCATTCCGCGATGCGGCCTCGCCAGACGATGGCCGCATCGCCCTTCATCGTCGCTCTTCATCATCATGGAGCGGATAGAAATCCGCGACGATCCCTGGCTCAGCGCTGTCGGAATTGGTCTCCGCCATCGTCCTTCGGATCCGTCCCTGACCGCCAGAAAGTGTATTTAGGGCAGGCGCCGCCGCGATACGGACGGTTGTTTCGGAATGAAGGATGGGGGTTCCATGGTTGGTCAGCTCAGCGGGAAAATTACGGTTGTCACCGGCGCCAGCAGCGGCATCGGTCGGTCCATCGCCGAACGTTTTGTCGCGGAAGGCGCCCAGGTGGTGGCGTTCGCCCGGAACGCCGCCAAATTGGCGGAATTGGCGGAAGCGCATCGCGGGCAGGTCTTTCCCGTCATCGGCGATGTCACCCGGAGCGAAGACTTGGCGCGGCTGGCTGCGGAATTGAAGCAACGCTTCGGGTTCGTCGATGCGGTGGTTCCAAATGCCGGCTTGGCCAGGGTCGTCCCGTTCGAGGCGTCAGGCCTCGCCGACATCCGCGAACAGTTCGACGCGAATTTCATCGGCGCATTCGAGACGGTCCGGCACATGCTGCCTTATATGCGCGCGGGCGGTTCTGTTGTGTTCATCACGACCTTTCTGACGAGAGCGGCCATTCCCGGCCTTAGCGTCTACAGCGCCAGCAAGGCCGCCCTGTCCTGTCTGACCCGCAGCCTGGCGGCCGAATTGGCGCCCCGAAAGATCCGAGTCAACGCCGTCGCTCCAGGCCCAACCACGACGCCCCTCTGGGGGACCGTCGGCCTCGATCCGGAAACGCTGACGGCTGTGGCTACGGAGGTCACGCGCCGCCTCTTCCCCGGCCAGTTCGGCGCGCCGGAAGATGTCGCCTCCGCCGTGACCTACCTCTGCTCGGAAGGAGCAAAAAATATCTTCGGGCAGGAGCTGGTCGTGGATGGCGGATATACCTGCGGCTAGCAGCCGAAACGGCATGGCTGGCCAGCTCTGTGCTCAACGCATGTTCTTCACGCGGGCCTGTGCTGCTTCGTTGATGCTCCAAGCCAGTTCGATCCGCACGGGCACATGGTCGGACGGCTTGTCCTCGGCGCGCAGGGCCTTGTCGATCGTCGTTTTGACGAGCCTGTCTGCGGCCCGCGGCGACAATAGAAGATGATCGATGCAGATGCCTTTGTTGCGCTGCCAGGCGCCTGCCTGATAGTCCCAGAACGTATAAAGGCCCGGCTCGTCCGTCGTGGCGCGCAAGGCGTCGGTCAGGCCGAGATTCAAAAGCGTCCGGAAGCGCGCGCGCGTTTGCGGCAGAAACAGCGCGTCGCCCACCCAGGCGGCAGGGTCAGCGCAATCGCGCGGGGTCGGGATCACATTGTAGTCGCCGGCGAGCACGAGCGGCTCCTCGAGCGCCAGCAGCTCCCGCGCATGGGCGATCAGCCGATCCAGCCAGCCGAGCTTATAGGGGTATTTTTCCGAATCCGGCGGATTGCCGTTCGGCAGATAGAGGGACGCGACGCGGACCACGCCGTCGCCATGGCGGAGCACCGCCTCTATATAGCGCGCCTGCTCGTCGGCAGGGTCGCCGGGGAGGCCGCGGGTTGCTTCGATCGGCGTCTTGGAGAGGATGGCGACGCCGTTGAAGCCTTTCTGGCCGTGCACGGCGGCATTATAGCCCTCGGCCTCGACCTCCGCGAAAGGAAAGGCTTCGTCGATGCACTTTAGCTCCTGCAGGCAGAGAACGTCGGGCGCCGTCTCGCGCAGATAGCGCAAGAGATGGGCGGTCCTCTGCCGTATCGAATTGACGTTCCAGGTGGCGATCTGCACGGCGGCCCTCTAAGCCCGCGCGGCGCGGCGTGGCGCGGGCGCCTGCATGAGCCGCGGCAGCGCGCCATGGGTCAGCACCCCCTCGCGCATCAGCGCGCGGCGCAAAGGGCCGATCATCGAAAAGGCGAAAAAGCCCGCGCCGCGGACGAGATCGACGGGCAGGAGCTCCAGGAGGAAAGAGCGGTTCAGAATGTCGACGCCTTGCGTGCGCAGGGCAATGTCGCCGCGCCGCGCCGCGCCATACGGCTTGAGGCTCTCGGCGGCGCCGATGTCCTCGCCGCGCGCGCGGGCGTCCTCCACCGTCTCGACGAGCGCCGCAATGTCGCGCAGGCTGAGATTGAGGCCCTGGGCCGCAAGCGGAGGAAACACATGCGCCGCTTCGCCGATGAGGGCGATGCGCCGGCCGTAAAGACGCGAGACGCGCATCCCGGTCATCGGAAAGAAGCCGCAGGCGCTGTCGAGCTGCATAGGGCCGAGCAGGCCTTCGACCTGGTCTTCGAGCTCCCGCGCCAGTTCTACCGGATCGAGCGCGCGCCGACGCTCCGCCTCCGCGGACGACATCAACCAGACGAGGCTCGACCGATGCAGCTTGCCGGCGCGAGGCCGCAGCGGCACCAGCGTGCAGGGACCGGCGCGCGTGTGAAACTCGGTCGAAATATTGCGATGCGGCTTCTCATGGGCGAAAAGCGCGGTCAAAGCGACCTGCGGATAGGTCCAGCTGCGGGCCTCGATCCCGGCCTTTTTCCGGGCGAGCGACCCGCGCCCGTCGGCGGCTATAACGAGCCGCGCCGTGATCCGCCGGCCGTCGGAGAGCGTCGCGCGGGCCTGGCCCGGCTCGAAAACGAGATCGGCGAGGAGATCTTGATAAAAGGCGAGGGCCGGGCTCGAGGCGACGATTTCGGCGAGCCCATCAACGAGAACGTCGTTTTCGATATTGGCGCCGAACGCTGAAAGGCCGATCTCGCTCGCCGCGAAACGGAGCGGCGGCGCCTGGACGCGCGCCTTCGTCGCGTCGATCATCGCGATCTTTTCGAGCGGCGCCGCCTTGTCGCGGAATTGCGGCCAGACGCCGAGCGATTTGTATAAGCGCAGCGAGGCTTCGAACAACGCCACCGTTCGTCCATTGGGACGGCGGTCGACGTGTCCGACACAAGCGACGGAAAAGCCGGCCCGATCGAGAGCGACAGCCGCCGAGAGACCGGCGGCTCCTGCGCCGGCAACCAAAACATCAACGTCGAGAGCCGGCGCTCGGTCTGTCATGATCCATCCCTCGCCCGCCTCTTTAGAGCATGGCGCGCAAAAGCGGCAACCGCTATTCGGGCGGCTTCCGTACTCCGGCTTCTTGATGAGCGACGGATTTGAGGGCGCCTGAACGCCAGGGCCGCGCCTGAACGATTTACGCCTTGCTCAATCGCATGATCCTTCTCGGCAAAGCGCGAGCGCTTTTCCGGACCATGCTCCAAGGCCGCGGCTCCCGGTCGAAAGTCGTCGGCGCCGCCGCCTAGCGCTTGTCGAGCGCGACATAATCGCGCAGCGCCGCGCCCGTATAGAGCTGGCGCGGCCGGCCGATCTTCTGGCCCGGATCCTCGATCATCTCCTTCCATTGCGCGATCCAGCCGGACGTGCGCGCGACGGCGAACAGAACGGTGAACATCGAGACCGGGAAGCCCATCGCCTTCAGCGTGATGCCGGAATAGAAGTCGATGTTCGGATAGAGCTTCTTTTCGATGAAATAGGGGTCGCTGAGCGCGATCCTCTCGAGTTCGATCGCGACCGCGAGCAGCGGATCGTCCCTGAGGCCGAGTTCGTTCAAGACCTCGTGGCAGGTCTGCTGCATGATCTTGGCGCGCGGATCATAGTTCTTGTAGACGCGATGGCCGAAGCCCATGAGCCGGAACGGATCGTTCTTATCCTTGGCGCGCGCGATGAACTTCGGAATATTCTCGACGGAGCCGATCTCCGTCAGCATCTTCAGCGCCGCTTCATTGGCGCCGCCGTGCGCGGGACCCCAGAGGCAGGCGACGCCGGCGGCAATGCAGGCGAACGGATTGGCGCCGGACGAACCAGCGAGCCGCACGGTGGACGTCGAGGCGTTCTGCTCATGGTCGGCGTGCAGGATGAAGATCCGGTCGAGCGCGCGAGCAAGCGTCGGCTTGACCTTGTATTCCTGGGTCGGCACGGCAAAGCACATGCGCAGGAAGTTCGAGGCGTAATCGAGGTCGTTCTTCGGATAAACGAAGGGCTGTCCGATCGCATATTTGAAGGCCATCGCGGCGAGCGTCGGCATCTTCGCGATGAGGCGCATCGAGGCGACCATCCGCTGCTGCGGGTCCGAAATGTCCGTCGAATCGTGATAGAAGGCCGACAGCGCCCCGACGCTTGCGACCATTACGGCCATCGGATGCGCGTCGCGGCGGAAACCCTGGAAGAAGCGCGCCATTTGCTCGTGCACCATCGTATGGCGCGAGATGCGATGATCGAAATCCCTTTTTTGCGCGGTGTTCGGCAGTTCCCCATAAAGCAGAAGGTAGCAGGTCTCGAGAAAGTCGCCGTGTTCGGCGATCTGGGCGATCGGATAACCGCGATAGAGCAGAACGCCTTCGTCGCCGTCGATATAGGTGATCTCGGATTCGCAGCTTGCTGTTGAAGTGAAGCCGGGATCGTAAGTAAACATCCCGGTCTTTGCGTATAGCTTGGCAATGTCGACAACCGCAGGACCAATCACCCCGGTCTTGATCGGCATTTCGACTGTAGTTTCGCCTATAGTAAAGGACCCCGTCGTCGCGCTCATGAGGGCTGCCTTCTAAAAAGGGGTGGTACGCGGCCGCCGAAATTTCGATCGGCGTTCCGGAGAGGATGCGCGATCCTGCGCAGTATCTGAGTAGTCCGAACGCCAGTTCTTATCCCATGCCAAGCTTGGGTTCAAGCGGCGCGACTGATCCGGCTTGACGGCGTAAATGGCGAGCGAGACGGCAAACTCCATTATTGCTGATCTTTGCATTCACAATCGCGCGTCTAGAAGAAAGCGCGCGGAAAGCGCCCAATTCTATCCGGCGTGGCTGCGGCCAACCGCAATCGCCCTGGTCCATGGCCAAGATCGAGCTGGCGCGGCGCGCAAACAGGCGACCTGCCCAAATGACTGTCAACAACCTCGCCTGAATGACGTCTCCTGCGCTTGGCGGAAACCAAGGCAAAAAACGCTCCAATCGCGGGGCGACAGGACCGTTCAGTCGAGCTGGTCCTGCAGGCGGCCGAGGCTCTCTTCGCGTCCGAGCACCGCGAGGACGTCGAAGATGCCGGGCGACGTCGAGCGTCCTGTCAGCGCGGCGCGGAGCGGCTGCGCGACCTGGCCGAGCTTCAGCTTGGCGTCTTCCGCATAGTCGCGCACTGCGGCCTCCGTTTCGGCCGCCGACCAGCAAGGGAGCGCAGCGAAACGCGGCAGCAGGCTCGCAAGATGAGCGCGGCCTCCACTGGCGAGGATGTCTTGCGCCTTCGCATCGATCGACAGCGGCCGGCTGGCGAACAGAAAGGCGGCGCCGTCGAGGAGCTCGACCAGCGTCTTGGCGCGTTCCTTGAGGCCAGGCATGGCCGCGAGCAGTTTCGCGCGCATCGCGTCGTCGAACTCGCGGGCGCGGCCGGCCGCGCCCGGCAAGAAGGGAACAGTCGCCTCGAGCGCCGCGACGAGCTCCGCGTCGGGCGTCGCGCGAATATAGTGGCCGTTCATGTTTTCGAGCTTGGCGGCGTCGAAGCGCGCCGGCGACCGGCCGACGTGCGCGAGGTCGAACGCTTCGATCATTTCCTGTGTCGAGAAGAACTCGCGGTCTCCCTGGCTCCAGCCGAGCCGAACGAGATAGTTGCGAAGCGCGACGGGCAGGAAGCCCTGCGCCCGATAGGCGTCGACGCCAAGGGCGCCGTGCCGTTTCGAAAGTTTGGCGCCGTCCGCGCCATGGATCAGCGGAATATGCGCCATTTCCGGCGCCCTCCAGCCGAGCGCGGAATAGATCTGCATTTGCCGCGCGGCATTGGTCAGATGGTCGTCGCCGCGGATGATCTGCGTGACGCCCATGTCGTGATCGTCGACGACGACGGCGAGCATATAGGTCGGCGTGCCGTCGGAGCGCAAAAGGACGAGGTCGTCGAGGTCCTTGTTACTCCAGCTGACGCGGCCCTGGACCTTGTCGTCGATGATCGTTTCGCCGTCGGTCGGCGCCCGCAGCCTGATCACCGCCTTTACGCCGGCAGGCGCATCCGATTCCGGTCGATCGCGCCAGCGCCCGTCGTAGCGGGGCGGGCGGCCCTCGGCGCGCGCCAGCTTGCGCATCTCCTCGAGCTCGTCCGGCGTCGTATAGCAACGATAAGCCATGCCCGAGGCGAGGAGGCTTTCGACCACTTCGCGGTGACGGGCGGCGCGCTGGAACTGATAGACGACGTCGCCGTCCCAATCGAGGCCGAGCCAGGACAGGCCGTCGATGATGGCGGCGATCGCCGCGTCCGTCGAGCGTTCGCGATCCGTGTCCTCGATCCGCAGCAGCATCTTGCCGCCGGCGTGACGCGCATAAAGCCAGTTGAACAACGCCGTGCGAGCCCCGCCGATATGGAGAAATCCAGTCGGGGACGGCGCGAAACGGGTGATGACCGCATCGGACATAAGTCGAATTTCCACTTTAGCGAGCATCTTCCTGGCGCCGGCGGACGCGGAACTGCTCGAACCTTCTTGATCTCTTGTGTTTTCTTGAGGCCGCGCGCGGCAAGCCCTTACGCGCCGTCGCGGCTCGTGTAACATAGTAGGGCTGAAATCATAGAGGCTTCGGCGCGGGACCCGGGGCCTCGCCTTGCGGGCCGGCTCAACGCGCGTCCTCCGCAGCGAAGCAGAAGGGCGACGGGCGGTCCGTTGGCGACACAAGCGCAGACAGCACTAGCCGGACGCCGCGCGGGTGACAGGTTTGCGCCGTTCGCCGCCGGCCTGTCGCGCCTTTGGCGGCTGTTCGCCGAGGCTGTTGAGACCGAGATTGCGCTTCGCCGCATGTTCCTTTGGCTGCCCGTGGCGGCGGGAGCGGGCATCGTCCTTTATATGTGCTCCGACCGCGAGCCCTCCCTGTGGCTCCTCGCCGCGCTCGCTTCCGCTTTCGCCTGCCTCGCCTTTCTTGCGCGCGGGCGCCGGCTTCCCTTCGTGCTGCTGTGTGGCGTCTGCGCGGTTTTTGCAGGCGAGCTTTCCGCCGCCTTGCGGTCCGCGCGGGTCGCCGCTCCGATCATCGGCAGGACCACGATCGCGCTCGTCGAAGGCTTCGTCGAGCAGATGGATTTTCGCCGCGCCGGCGCCCGTTTCGTGTTGCGCGTCCACGTGGTCGACGGCCTCGCGCCTGAGGCGACGCCTTATCGCCTGCGCCTCTCGATGCGCCGGGCGCCGCCCTTCGAGGCCGGAACTTACGTCCGTTTCAAGGCGCGTCTGCTGCCGCCCGCCCATGCGAGCCTTCCCGGCGGCTATGATTTCGCGAGAGACGCCTGGTTCGCCGGGATTGGCGGCGTCGGCAACGCGCTTGGCCGCGTCGAGACCGTGACGCCGCCATTTTCTCCCGACCTTCGCCTCGAGGCGATGATGGCGCTCGATCGCGGACGCAACGCGCTCGCGCGCCGCATCGATTCCGTCGTCGGGGGGGACGCCGGCGCGATCGCCGCCGCTATGGTGACCGGCAAGCGCGACCTTCTGTCCGAGCGGGCGAAAGACGTGATCCGCGAGGCCGGCATTTTTCACATCATCACCATTTCCGGCGTGCAGATGACGCTGGTCGCGGCGATTTTCTTTGTCGGCTTCCGCCGGCTCCTCGCCTTGAGCTCGACGCTTGCGCTGCGCTATCCGATCAAGAAATGGTCGGCGGCGCTCGCCATGGCCGGGGCGGTTTCCTACGACATCGCCACCGGATCGCGGGTCGGCACCGAGCGCGCTTTGTTCATGACGCTGATCATGCTCGGCGCGGTGCTTCTCGACCGTCAGGCGCTGACGATGCGAAACCTCGCCTTCGCCGCATTGATCGTGATCGCGATCGAGCCGGAGGCGATCATGGGCGCGAGCTTTCAATTGTCCTTCGCGGCCGTCGCCGCGCTCGTCGCCGTGTACGAGGGCCGGATCGCCGCCGCCGCGGCCGACAGAGAGGACGGCCGGCTTCTGCGCGCGCGTCCCGTCGTCGGGCGAACAAGCCTCTTTCTGGAGGCCTTTGCCCGCGTCATGCGGCGCGGCCCTGGCGGCCTTCTGTTCGCGACCTTTTGCGCGACCGCCGCCACCGCTTCCTTCATGGCCTATAATTTCCACGAGCTCAGCCCCTATGTCCTGATCGGAAACCCGCTGACGCTGACGGTGATCGAGATGTTCGCGGTGCCCGGCGCCTTGATCGGGACCTTTCTCTATCCGCTCGGCCTCGACGCCTGGGTCTGGCGCTATGTCGGCCTCGGCATCGACGGCTTGATGTGGGCGGCGGCCGCGGTCGGCAAACTCCCCGGAGCGACGATCCACCTTCCCGCCTTCGCGCCATGGTCGATCGTTTTCCTCGCTCTGGCCGTGCTTTCCGCCGTGCTGTGGCGGACCGCGCTGTTGCGGGCGACGGCCCTGCCGCTCGCCGCGCTCGGCCTCTTGGGCGCGATATCGCAGCCCTCCTTTGACGTGGCGGTCGCGCCCGACGGCGCCGTGGCGGCCTTTCGGGGCGCCGACGGACGGCTCGCCGTCGTCGAGTCGCGGCCGAGCCTCTTTACTGCCGAGCAATGGCTGCGCGCCGACGGCGATGGACGCCCTGCGGCGGCGGCTGTCGTCAAGGAAGCCTGCGACAAGCGGGGCTGCGTCGGGCGCCTCGCCGATGGGCGGTCGTTGTCGCTCGTCTTCGACCGGCAGGCTTTTGCCGAAGATTGCGGACGCGCCGACATTATCGTGACGCCGATGTTTGCGCCGCAGGGCTGCGCTGCGCGCCTTATTATCGACCGCGAAGAGTTGAAGCGGACTGGGGCTCTGACTTTCGCCTTTGCCGCGGACGGGGTCCGCAAGAGCGCCGCGCGAGCCCCGGAAGAAGACCGGCCGTGGTCGCGCGCGCCGAAACGAAGCTGGGGACGCGCCGCGCCGCAAACGCCCAGCATCGCGCCCGCGGCCATCGATGCGGGGGCCGAGCCGGGGGAGCGGGATCTGAGCGGTCGTGACGAAGACGACGCCGCTCCGCCGCAATAGAGAAGGGCGATCCCGGCGGCGCGGACCTCTGCCGCTTTTCTCCTGCTTGAATCCTCTCTGTGACACATGATCTTTCCGCAACGCTGAGACGTTCCGCGCCGCAATTCGTAGCCGCCGTATTCCGGCGGAATTTTGCGTCCCACGGCGGGTTGGAATTCGAGCGACGTCTTTCTGCCGAAACAGCCTTTCGGCCCGCCAGACGGCGTGGCGGCTGCCGTCGAGCATGCCGCTGAAAGGCGGAAACTGCTTTCGGGCGACATCACGCTCCAGACCGTCCGGGTCCTGCTTGACCGTGGGCGTTCCCGTCCAACATCATCGTGACGGGTCTAATAGCGGCGAATGAGACTGACGAGCTTGCCTTGGATGCGCACTCGGTCCGGCCCAAAGATCCTCGTCTCATAGGCCGGATTCGCCGCCTCGAGCGCGATCGATGCGCCGCGTTTGCGCAGCCGCTTCAAGGTCGCCTCCTCGTCATCGATCAGCGCGACGACAATATCGCCGGTTTCGGCAGTGTCCTGCTTGCGGATCACCACCGTATCGGCGTCGAAGATCCCCGCCTCGATCATCGAATCGCCGCGGATTTCCAACGCGTAATGCTCGCCCTGGGACAGCATCTCAGGCGGCAGGCTGATGGTGTGGCTGCGATTTTGCAGCGCCGTAATCGGCGTGCCGGCGGCGATTCGGCCCATCACCGGAATAGCGACCGTCGCATGCGCCCCATCATCCTCGTCGCGGCCTGTCGGTAGCGCGCGCACGCGGCCGAGATTGCCTTCGATGACGCTCGGCTCGAATTTCTTGCTGCGATTGCCGTCTGGCGTCGCCGCGCCCGGCATGCGCAACACCTCGAGCGCGCGGGCCCGGTTCGGCAGCCGGCGAATGAAGCCGCGCTCCTCGAGCGCGATGATCAGGCGATGAATTCCCGATTTGGAGCGCAGGTCGAGCGCGTCCTTCATCTCGTCGAAGGAGGGCGGAACGCCCGTTTCCTTCAGCCGCTCATGAATGAAGCGCAACAGTTCGTTCTGCTTTTTCGTCAACATTCGCTCTGACTTTCCACAACTTGCGCAATGTCCGCCGGACCGCCCGAAGGAAAGCCGCCTCCTCGCTGAGGTCCGGGCCGTTCAAATCTTTGCTATCTCAGTCCTCGCAGTTCAGAGGACAGACGCGCAACGCCGCGCGACCGACCCCAAACGCGCCCTCTCCGCCCGCGCTGTTTCGCCGGCATTCCTCCATCGTCCGTCCGTCCCCCCGCGCGCCCCGGCGAGACGTCCCTTTCGTCGCCGGACGGCCGGCACAAAGAGTGAACGGACCATATCTGTTCCTGCTGCGTTCCGCAAGCCTCAGCGCGGCGTCGCGCTGCTTTTTTCGGTGTCGACGTCGAAATCGTTTGCGCGCCGATCCCGTCCCCGTTTTGCGTAAATAGCTTGACGAAACTTTCAGCTTTGCGGTTCATTAATCAGATTGGCCGGCAGTCGGCGTATCTTTCAGCGCCGGGCGTTTACGGAGAGCGACGGCGTTTACGGCGAGCGACGAGCCAGCCACGAAAGGAGATCACGCATGGATCGACCGCTGCAGATCGTATTTCGCGACATCCAGCACTCCGAGGCCCTCTCCAAGCTCATCGAGGACCGAGTGCGCCGTCTCGAAAACGTCTACGCCCGCATCATAGGATGTCGGGTTGTCGCGAGCGTCTCGCATCGTGGACCGCCGAACACGATAGCGCCGCTCGCCCTCTCCGTTGAGGTCGAGGTCCCCGGCCGTCCGTTGATCGTCGCGAAACTGGAGGCGAAACGGAAGGGCGAGCAGACCGGCCTCGTCAATCGCGCCTTCGACGCGGTCCAGCGCCGCCTCGAACAACTCACCGAATTGGTGAAGGACAATGCGAAACGGCATGAGAATGCGCTCGAGTCGGGCGTCATCGCGCGGCTCTATCCCGACCAGGACCATGGCTTCATCGAGGTCAAGGGCGGCCCGGATCTTTACTTCACTCGTAGTTGCCTGATGCGGGGCAATTTCGACGAGCTCGCCGTCGGGGTGATGGTGCAGATCGTGCGCGCTGTCGCCGACGGCGCGATGGGGCCGCAGGCGAGCGCGGTCTACGCCATCGAGCGCGGCAAGCCGGAGCGCGAGGAGGACGACCGCCACGACGGCGCTCTGGAGCCGGCCGGGGCCTGAGGCGGCGCTGAGCATGTCGCAAAAAAGCGGGATCGCATGGCGGTCCCGCTTTTCCATCAGGGCTCTTTCATTAAGCTCGTTCAGTCATGGGCTCGGCCGCGGCGCGACAGGTCCAAGCGGCGCCTTCGAGGCTCAGGCGATGGCCTTCTCGTAAAGCTGCTCGACATATTCCCAATTGATGAGGTTTTCGACGAACGCCTTGAGGTAATCGGGCCGGCGGTTGCGATAATCGATGTAATAGGAGTGCTCCCAGACATCGACGCCGAGAATGGGAACTGCGCCGTGAACCAGCGGATTCTCGCCGTTCGGGGTCTTGCTCACGGCGATCTTGCCGTCTTTGACCGAGAGCCAGGCCCAGCCGGAGCCGAATTGGGTCACGCCCGCCTGGATGAAGTCCTCTTTGAATTTCGCGATCGAGCCGAGGTTGTCGACGATCGCCTTTTCGAGCTTGCCTGGAATGGCTCCGCCCCCGTTCGGCTTCAGCCAGTTCCAGAAATGCAGATGATTATAATGCTGAGCCGCATTGTTGAAGAGGCCGGCGTTCTTGCCGAAGGACCCCGTGACCACCTCCTCGAGCGATTTGCCCTCGAGGCCGCTGTCCTTGATCAGATTATTGGCGTTGGTCACATAGGCGGCGTGGTGCTTATCATGGTGATATTCCAGGGTTTCCTTCGACATATAGGGCTGCAGCGCTTCATAGGCGTAGGGAAGTTCAGGCAGGGTGAACGACATCAGACGGCTCCTTGAACGTTTCAGAATGCGGCCTCAAGGGTGTGGCGAAGAGGACCAGATCGGCTGCATGGCTCTAAGTAGACGGCCGGAAGCTGCGCAGCAACAGCCGCGCGGCGGACTGCCCCGGACCGCCCGTCCGCATGACGAATGTCTCCTTCTAAATGCTTTTGCTAAATGCTTTTTGCTAAATGCTTTTGCCGTCAGCTTCGTTCGCGCGGTCTTATCAGGGCGGAGCCGCGCGGCGCGCTTTCCGTGCGGAGCTTTTGCGGCTAACGTCGCTGCTCGTCCGACGACACGAAATGCGCTGCGGGAAAGGCTGCCTTGACGACATGAGCTATCTGGTTTTCGCCGTCGGATTTGTCCTTGCCGTCTGCGGCGGCGCCGCAATCTTCTTCGGCTATGGACTCATCAATGTCGAACGCGGCTGGTCGAGCGTGATCGCCGGCGCGGCGGCGCTTTCGGGCGGCGTGGTCACGATGGCGCTGGCCCTGATCCTGCACAGCCTGTCGCGGCTGCGGGCTCTTTTGAAGGAAGCCTCCGCCTTCGCGCCGGCCCGCGCTCCGGACGCGGCAGACGCGGCGCCCGCCGCGCCCGTCGTCGTGGCCGCGATGGGGGCGGCCGAGCGCCCCCCTGGAGCGCCTGAGGCTTCTCCGGCGGGGCAGGCCTCGATCGAGGATATCCGCCGAGTTGTCGCCTATAAGGACAAGAGCGCCGGCGAGGCGCGGCGCGCAGGAGATGCGGCGCCCGAAAGGGAGAGGCGGGAGGAGGTCCCGCCGGCGATGGTCGCGCCTGTGCCGGCCGCCCCGCCGCGCCGGCGGACCCCGCCGCCTCAGCTGCCACGTGCGGTCGGCCTCAAGGATCTTTCGCCCCTGCACTTCGGCGCCGAACAGGCGGACGACCAATCGACGATTTTCACGCCGGGCAGGCCCGCGTCGGAGATCGCGCTCCCTCCCTCGGCGTCCTCCGCCAAAGCGCCTCCTGCCAAGGCGCCCCCTGCCAAGGCGCCTTCTGACGCCGCGCCCGAGGCCGGTGTCCGCCCGGATCCCGAACTCGTCGCGAGATTCGAGGCCTCGCCCGACGCCGCCGCGGCGGGGGCGCGGCCGGCGTTTGCGAAGCGGCCCGAAATCTCTCCCGGACGCGGAGAAGACAAGTACACGGTGATCGGGCGCTACGAGTCCGAGGGCACCACCTATGTCATGTTCGCCGACGGCTCGATCGACGCCCATTCCGAGCGCGGCGCCTTCCATTTCGATTCGATGGCCGATCTCAAGGCTTTCATGGACGCGCAGTCCGGCGACTGAGCTTATGGCTCAGCTCTTTCCTGCGAAGGCGCCTTTGACGCAGGCGATGGCGAAAGCGTATTGCAGCGCTATTTCCTCGAGATGGTCGAATCGGCCGGGCGCGCCTGCGTGCCCTGCGCCCATATTGATCTTGCAGAGAGCGGGGCCGCCGCCGGTCATGACGGCGCGCAGCCGCGCCGTCCATTTGAGAGGCTCCCAATAGGTGACGCGCGGGTCGGTCAGGCCGCCGAGCGCCAGGATTGGCGGATAGGGCTTCGCGGCGACATTTTCGTAGGGCGAATAGGCGCGGATCGCCGTGAAAGCGGCGGGGTCCGTTATCGGATCGCCCCATTCGAGCCATTCCGGCGGCGTCAGCGGGAGCTCGGCGTCGAGCATAGTGTTCAAAACGTCGACGAAGGGCACGTCGGCGATGACGCCGGCGAAAAGCTCTGGCGCGAGATTGACGGCGGCCCCCATCAGCATGCCGCCGGCGCTGCCGCCCTGGATGACGATCCGGCCGGCCCCGGAAAAGCCCTTGCCGATCAGATGGCGCGCGGCGGCGACGAAATCCGAGAATGTGTTCGGCTTGTTGGCGAGCTTTCCGCCGGTGTACCAGCGCCAGCCTTTTTCAGTGCCTCCGCGCACGTGGGCGATCGCAAAGACGAAGCCGCGATCGACGAGGGAAAGCCGCGCCGCGCTGAAGGCGGCGGGCGTCGGGTGGCCATAGGCGCCGTAGCCGTAAAGCAGCGCCGGCGCCGTTCCATCGAGGGCGAGACCCCGCCGGTGCAGAATCGACACGGGGACGAATTCACCGTCGGGCGCCGGCGCGAGAAGGCGTAGCGTGACATATTGGGCGGGATCGTGGCCGGAAGGGATGATCTGGCGCTTGCGCAAGGTCCGCTCGCGTGTCGAAAGATCGTAGTCATAGGTCTCGCGCGGCGTCGTCATCGAGGAATAGGCGAAGCGGAGCAGGCGCGTGTCGAAGGCGAGACGATTGCCGATCGATAGCGAATAGGCTTCCTCCTCAAAGGCTATGGCGTGCTCCTCGCCGGTGTCGAACCGCCGCGCGACGATGCGCGGCAATCCCTCCTCGCGTTCGAGGCGCACGAGATAGTCCGGAAAAACCGAAAGGGCGACGATCATCCTCCCGGGCCGACAGGCGACCTCGTCCGTCCAGAAGGCTTTGCCGGGATGAGCCAACGGCGCCTTGACGATCTTGAAATCGTCGGCGCCGTCGGCGTTGGTGAGGATATGCAGGGCCTCGCCGCGATGCTCGATCTCGTAGCGCAGCCCCGCGGCGCGCGGTTCGATCAGCCGCGCCGTCGCCTGCGGGTCGGCGAGGTCGAGGAGGAGGCATTCGGAGGCGTCATGGTCGCTCACCGAGACGATTGCGAAGGCGCCCGACTGGCTGCGCAGGACATGGATGAAAAAGCGCGGGTCGTGCTCCTCGTAGACGAGCGCGTCGTCCTTCGGATTGGCGCCGAGACGGTGGCGCAGAACCGCCGCAGGACGGTGATTCTCGTCGACGCGCACATAATAGAAATGGCGCGAATCGGCGCCCCAGACAAAACTGCCGTCGCAGTCGGTCACGATATCGTCGGCGTCTGCTCCCGAGGCGAGATCGCGGACGCGAATGGCGTGCAGCTCGGAGCCGTTCTCGTCGGCGCTCCAGGCGAGCTTTTTGTGATCCGGCGAATGACGTGCCTGCGCGATCTCGAAAAAGACCTTGCCGGCGCCCTCCGCGTCGCCGTCGAGGAGAGTGGTTTCGCCGGCGCCGTCGGCGGCCGAGCGGCAGAAGATTGGATGCTGGCCGCCCTCGTTGTGGCGCGTGTAATAAAGAAAATCGCCGTCAAGTAGCGGGACCTCGGCGTCCTCCTCTTTGATGCGTCCGCGCATTTCCTTGACGAGAGTGGAGCGCAAGCCTTCATACGGGGCAAGCGTCTCGGCGGCGTAGCGGTTCTCCGCCTCGACGATCGTGCGGATTTCGGCCGGCAGCGCGAGCGGATCTCGGAGAATCTCGCGCCAGTTCGCAGCCTTTAGCCAGGCATAGTCATCCTCGATCGTGACGCCGCCGATCGTTTTGACCTCGACCCGCTTTTCGATCGGGGGCGGCGGCTCCGGCAGGCTGTTTGCCAAGATGCGGCTTTCCTTCCTCTGGACTAAGCGAGAAATTGCGCGCAACGCCAGCAACGCGCGGCCGGCGGAGCGGCGGTCCTTTGCGTGGCCCGACGCATTCGGGGCCGTTTGCGCACCGGAAACTATTCAATCGGGGCTGCGGCCGCAAGCCGGGCCGCTTTGGCGGGCTCCATCCACGCTGTTTTCGGCGCCTTCGCCCCGGGGCATCAAGGACTTCATTCATATCTTTTCTGATCTGATCGTAGACGGAGCATGCGCGTTTTTTTTGCTTGACGGCAATAAAGTGCTTTAATAGCTACTTGCGGATACGATAATTCAGTCTTAGAATATAAAGCATGATCAGAAAGACCCGATTCGAGGGGCCGATAAAAGAAGCTAACTGTGACATGGTGTTGTCGCTTCTTGCGGGAATTGGGGTCACCGTATTTCCGCCGTGGTTCAGCAACGGCGGCTTCTACTCAGGATATTGAGCGTCATGAGCGATACGTCAGCTTCTAACAGTTACATCGAATTGGCCGCTGACATCGTGTCAGCCTATGTCAGCAACAATTCGGTGCCCGCCAGCGATCTTCCCACGCTGATCAGCGAGGTTCATTCGGCCTTGTTGCGCGTCACCTCCGGCACGGTGGCGCCGACCATCGAGACGCCGAAGCCCGCAGTCCCGGCCAAGAAATCCGTAACCAACGACTTCCTCGTTTGCCTGGAAGACGGACGGAAATTCAAGTCGTTGAAGCGGCATCTGCGCACGCAATACAATATGTCGCCCGACGAATATCGCGAGAAATGGGGGCTTGCCCCTGATTATCCGATGGTCGCCCCGAACTACGCCAAGGCGCGCTCGAATTTGGCGAAGCAGATGGGGCTCGGGCAGCAGCGCCGCCGCGCCTGATCGGAGAGCGGATGAGGCCGGCGCCAGGGCGGATTGCCGGCCCCTATGGCTCAAGCTCAGGGCGGCAGGAAATGGGGCCGGCCGCTGGACCGGCCTTGCGCGCCAGCGCGCCTTCAGGCGACGCTGAGGGCGGCCGTCCGCGCATCCTTCTTTATCCGCTCGATCATCGAACGCAGCCCGTTGCTTCGCTGCGGCGTCAGATGAGCGGAGAGACCCAGCGTCTTGAACAGGTTCTGCGCATCCGTCGCGAGAATTGATTCTACGGTGTGCCCGGAATAGATGGCGAAGACCAGCGCAACGAGACCGCGCACGATATGCGCGTCGCTGTCGCCCTTGAACGTCAGCACAGGCGCTCCCGCCGGGTCAGTCGAGACGCGCGTCTCGAGCCAGACCTGACTTACGCACCCGCGCACCTTGTTCACGTCGTTATACGCGGCCTCGTCCAGCGGCTCCAACGTGCGTCCGAGCTCGATCAGATAGCGATAGCGATCGTCCCAATCGTCGAGATAGGTGAAATTCTCAATGATTTCGTCGAGGCTCATGCCGATCCGCCGCGGCTGAAAGATCCACTCCCTTTATATGTGCTGCAAGCGCGAGAAGCCAAAAAAATTTATGCGGCCGGGGTCTCAGCGCTCAGCCGCGATCGGCGTTTCGGGCTGCGCCCGCCTTTGCGCTGACAGACCGCCGAGCTTTGCCGCAACGCCGAGGCAGGCCGCCGGAGAGTTCGTGCAGATCTTTTCGCCCTCGCTTCGCGCCTGCCGGATGATGGCGGCCGCGGCGTGGCCTGCTTCGGTCCAAAGCGCGACCGAGAGCGAGCGCAGGCCCGATTCTCTTGGCCAGGGCATCAGGGCGAAGACGATCGACAGCCAGAAGGCGGCGCGGATGAGGAACCACATCACTCCATAACGGCGCTTGAGGCGGCGCAATGCGTCGAGCGGCCGGCTTTGCCAGCCGCTTCTCGATACAAATCCGCTCTAGATCACGATGATTGTGGACGGAAACCGTCCAAAATCATGAACGTGATCGATTCCACAGGATTTCACCAGATCGAGCGCGGGATTCACGCTTTTTCGCGTCGTGCTCTACCCGAACTTCGTTAAATTCGCCCCAAGATCCTCGAATTGAGTGCGGAACTGCGCGGCCTGGCGCGCTTTCCGACCGTGGAAACCTCCGGTCGTCAAGAAATCGCGCCAGATCAATGGGTTTGGAATGTTCTCGTCGAAAAAGGCGGTCAACTTTTTCGGAACATGCTCCAGCGGCAGAGGCGAGGGGGAGAGGAAGCTCAAGACATTCTACACCATAGCTGGAAATTGCCGCGTCCGCCGGCTGCCAGCCTGCGGTTTTGAGCCAAGTGTCGCGGACCCGCCGCAGCAATTTAGGGCGAACTTAAGACGCCGCTGGCAGCTTGCGGTTCGACGAAAGCGTCGGACCCGGGAGCGCAAGCCGGTTTTGGGACATTCCGACGCTAGAACAAGCCATAGTGCGCCGCGCCGATCGCGGCCTGCGCGGAGCGTCTCTTGGGTCCTTCCTCAAGCCTTCGGAGCCGGATCTCGGGCCTGATCCATCCGGACGCCCTGCCCATTCCGGAAGTGCGGGCGAAGCAGGAGAGTTTTGTCCTGCGCCGCCTGTCCTTGTCGGCGGCGGCGATCGCGGCCGCGCCTCTTTATCTTGCCGTCCACGGCGCTCCGGCCTTTCTCGACGCCGTCGTCTTCCTTTGCCTGCTCGCGCCGCTCGGCGCGGTCGTGCTTCTGTCCGTGACTGGCAATCTTTTGGCCGCGGAAGCTGTCGCGACATTCAGCCTCATCGCCGCGGGGCTGACGGCGGCAATCGGCGGGGTGGGAGAAGGCCCGCTCGCCTGGCTCGTTCTCGCGCCTCTCGACGCGCTGTTCTCGCTCGATCCGGCTCTGATCGCCTTGAGCGCCGCCGCCGCGCTTGGCGCGGGCGCGCTCGTCGCGTGTGGCGTCGTCGGCGCTGCAGCCGCCACGGCTCGGGCGGCGGGCGAGTCGTCGCTGTTCGTCGTGATCGCAATCGCTTACGCGAGCCTGACCGCGATCTTTTTCGTCCGCGAGCAGGCGCGCCGCTCGCGCGCCGAGGAGGTCCGCTGCGGGCGCCTCAACGCTCTCGCTGAAATGATGGGCGATTTTGTCATTCTTCATGACCGTTCGGGCGCCGCCGCTTCGGTCGGCCGCAATTGCGAGGAGCGCACAGGACTGTCCTCGGCGAAGCTGATGGGCCGCGGCTTTTTCGAGCATGTCCATGTCGCGGACCGGCCGGCCTTTCTCAGGGCGATCGCCGAGGCTTGCGCCGGGGAGGCCGCCGTCAACGCGACATTGCGGCTGAGGACGCCGGGGCGCGCCGAGCGCGGCGCCGGCGCTGAAGCGGACCACGACCCCTATGCCGAGCCGGTTTTCATCTGGCTCGACATGCGGGCGCGGCGGTCCAGCGAGCCGGACGGGCCCAGCGCCGTCGCCGTCTTTCGCGACATTACCGAATTGAAGTGGCGCCAGGACGAACTCGAGGCGGCGCGCGCCCGCGCGGAGGAGGCGAGCCTTTCGAAGGACAATTTCCTCGCCAACATGAGCCATGAATTGCGCACGCCGCTCAATGCGATCATCGGCTTCTCGGAAATTCTGGCTCATGCCGAGCAGGCGCCGAGCGACCAAGACGTCCAGCGCGAATATGCCGCGATTATTCATCAGTCGGGCCATCATCTTCTCGCGGTGGTGAATTCGATCCTCGACATGTCGAAGATCCAGTCTGGTTCTTTCGAATTGACGCCGGCGCATTTCTCGATAGCGCCGCTCATCGACACGTGCTGCGACATGGTCAAGCTCAAAGCGGCAGAACGCAACATCGAGATCGAGCGCTGTTGTCCCGAGGAGTTCGAGGAGCTCGTCGGCGACAAACGCGCCTGCAAGCAGATCCTCATCAATCTCCTCTCCAACGCCGTGAAGTTCACGCCCGCCAACGGCAAGGTCTCGATCAGCGCCAGATCCGACGGCCATTGCCTCGCGATCCTCGTCGCCGATTCCGGCGTCGGCATCGACGCACGGGACCTCGCCCGGCTTGGCGATCCCTTTTTTCAGGCGAAGGGCGCGCTCGACCGTCCTTTCGAGGGGACGGGGCTTGGCCTTTCGATCGTGAGCGGACTGGTCGGGCTGCATGGCGGCACGATCGCGGTCGCCAGCGAGCCCGACCAGGGCACATGCGTGCTCGTGCGTTTGCCGATGGATTGCCGCGCCGCCGTCGGCCGGGCGCGGACCTCGGCCAAAATCGACACCATCGCGCGCTACCGGCGCGGCGAAGACCAAAGCGACCCTTTCGAAAACCTTGAAAATCTTATGGTGAAGAAAATTGCGTGAAGCTCTTGCGGCGGCCGATCACGATTACACTCTGACCGAGCCCCTAAAACCCCGGTCGAAACCGAAACGCGGCAGGAGCGGGGCGGCGCGGCGCGGCTCGCGCAAGCCTTTCCTGACCAAGCGCCGCGCATTCGGCCTTGCGGCGAGCGCGCTTTGCGTCGCGGCGCTGGCCGGCGTCGCGATCAACGCTCTGACCTTGCAGAAGGCGCGTCACCCCGCGCCGCTGTTTGGCCATGTCCTGCCGCGCCTCAAGGAGCCCGCCGCTCAGGACGCCGCCGTCGTCCCGGTTCCTGCGCCAAGACCCGATTCGAGACCCGCGCCCAAATCCGCCGAGGTCGCGCCGGCGCCGCCGGACCGCGCAGTCGCCGCGAGCGAGGACGGACCTCTTGCCCATCCTCGCGCCGCGCCCGCCGCGGCCGTCGAGGCCGAGGCGCGGCCGCATGACGCGATTTCGGATTTTCTGCGCGGCGGTGGGGTCCAGTCCCGTCCGGCCGAAGCGGCTGCGTCGAAAACCGTGCTGGCCGCCCAGAAAGCCCTCGTCAAACTGGGCTTCGTTCTGAAGGCCGACGGCGTCATGGGAGCGACGACAAAGCAAGCGATCGAGCGCTACGAGCATGATCGCGGCCGCGTCAGCCATGGCGAGCTGACGCCCGCCGTCCTGCGCCGGCTCAGCGCCGAATCGGGGATCGCCGCTAACTGACCCAAAAAGAGAGGCGGCCTGCATGCCGCCTCAGTGTCAAAGGATGTCTGCCAATGCCCCGAAGGTGCGAGAACAGCAGCGCCGACGGTGCGATGGCGCAAAGCAGTGTCAGAACCCGGGCCGGCGGCGCAGACGAAGCCGACGGAGAGGAGCAGCGCATAGCCGATCTCGGTCGCCTTGTTCCAATCGACTCCGGAGGCGCCGTCGCGTCCACGCAGCAAAGGGTTGGCGACGCCGCCCGTCGACCGTCGGCCGCCGGGGCGGTTTCCGCTCGCTCAATGGCGATCCGCGTCGATCGTCTCCGCGATCTCGCGCAGTTCACGTAGCGCGCAGATCAGGTTTTTGCCCTCGCGCCGAATGGCGCCGCGCGATTCGAGAGCGCCGAAGGCGCCGCTGACCTTGGGACGGCTCGCGCCGATCAATGCGGCGATTTCGGATTGCGTCAGCTGCAGAGTGAGCTGCATTTGCGGGCGCACGGGTCCGGCCGCGGCCAACAGGCGCAGCAGAAGACGCGCGAGCCGTGCTTCGACTTTCTGCAGAGCGAGCATCTCCAGTTGCTCGCTCGTTTCGCGCAGGCGGCGGCATAGAAAGCGAATAACGCCCATCGCCATCGCCGGGTGGCTGGCGAGCAGACGCAGCACATCGGCGCGCGCGAGCGCGAGCGCCTCGCAGGCGCAAAGCGCCGTGACGTCAGCGCTGCGGCGGCGATCGTCGAGGACGCCGATCTCGCCGACCGTTTCTCCCGGTCCTGCGACCCGGAACGCCAGCTCCCGGCCCTCAGCGGAGCAAACGGAAACCCGAAGCTGGCCCGAAATGACGAGCAGAACGTCCTCGGCCGGATCGTCGCGCTGGAATATGACGCGGCCGGAAGGATAGCGCCGCGGGCGCAACAAGGGAGCGAGCGCCGCGCTATCGGCGGCGCCCATCGGGCCGAAGAGGGAAGAAAAGCCCGACCCATCGGGGAGGGGCGGAACCATGGCTGTTTTCAAGGCGCTTTCCGGTTGCCAGTCGCCGCAATCCAGGCGCCCCGCTGCGCCCGTCGTGCAGAGAGCGGCTCGCCAGGATAGAACAAAACGCCCGGAGCGCGAACCTCGCCCCGGGCGCATTGCCGCAGGTCCGGCGCTACTTGAGGATGAAGAGCGGTCCCTTGGGACCAGGGAATTGAGCCGTGTTCAGCGCCTGCACGCCCGCATTGTGCTCGCCGTTGAAGGGCGTGGTGTTTCCGGGGCAACCTGCCTTGGAGGCGTCCGCGGGCGAATTGAACCACAGGCCCAGGTGATAGGTGTGAATGGGCGCGGTCGCTACGCCAGCCGCCGCATCGCCCGGAAAGACCTGGGCGTTAGGCACGACCCCCGGCGACACGATGAAGGTCTCGACGTTGAAGCGCCCCGCGAAATTGCCGACGCCGATGCCGGCGGAGTCGGTTTCGATATCGCCGACATACCAGGACATGCCGAAAGGCGCATTGGGAGCCTGAATGGTGAACAGGTCGAAGTCCGTGTTCGGCGGCAGGCCGTGCACGAAAACTTCCATGTTTTCGAATGGGCCAAAGGTGTGGACGGTGACGGTGGCGCCGGCGTTCTTGAGGCAGTTGGCCGCTCCGGGTGACGGAATCATCGCAAATTGGCGCGTCTGAGGCGTGGTCGGAGCGGCATTCGCGCCGTTGGCGGCGATAAGCGCGAACGCCGACGTGGCGGCAAGAGCAAGCTTCTTCATGTCAGAGTCCCCTTTAAGGATTAACGAGGCCCCGAACATCCGTCATCCCGGCCCGCGGCGCTGTTCCCGCGGGAACAGCCTCGAAAATTCCCCGGCCATCCCGAGGCGGCGATCTGGCGGCGATCACGCGGAAGCCCGCCCGCGCGATCGAGCGAGGCTTCACCGCGATAGGCGAAGGCGCCTCTCATTGCCGGCCGGGCGGGCGGTGTTCGAGCCAGGGGAATCGCTTGAAGATCATTTTGGTGAGCCGGAGAGGGCGACGAAGAGGTAGTTGTCGTCCCATCCGATTGTTTTTCTTCGTACTTTGAGGCTGGCCTTGTCTTTGATGTGGCGGATGAGGTTAAGGCTCATGTGACGAACGGCAGCCATGTTGGCGGGGCCGTTCCTGCTGCGCAGGCGCATGAGGTCGTCGTGGAAGACGACGTCCATGACCCAGTGCAGGCGGTTTTCGACATGCCAGTGGGCACGCACGGCGGCGGCGAACTGTTGTGCGGAGAGCTTGGCGGAGGAGAGATAGTAGCCCCGTTCGGTAGTGATCTTGCCGGCGCGGTCGGTCTGGCGCTCGACCATGGCGATCATGGCCAGTCCGTCGAAGCGCCACTCGCCGGGGAAGCGTCGGTCAGAGGTGAGCCAGTCGATATCGTGGCAGACGGCATGGCGGCGCACTTCGATGCGGTCATGGTCGCCATCGGTGGTCTCGTGACGATCGAGGTTGACCGCTTTGGCGTCGGCGAAGAAGCGCTCGACTTCGGCTGACAGCGCCGGCCAGTTGTCCTTCAGGCACAGCAGATAGTCGGCGCCCTTGTCGCGAATGGCCTTGGCGATGCCGGTCTGGCAGCCCATGGCGTCGATGGCGACCAGCGCCCCGGTCAGTTCCAGCCGCTCAAGCAGGGCGGGAATGGCAGTGATTTCGTTGGATTTTTCCGCGCAGGCCTGCTGCCCCAGCACGAGCCGCTGGCGGCTGGCCCAGGCGGAGACCAGATGCAGCGGGTTTTGGCCCTTGCCTCTGTTGTGGGCGCGGCGCGAGGTCTTGCCGTCGATCGCGACAATGTCGGCATCGGCGTCACGCAAGCCCGACACCCAGGATACGAAGCAGTCTGAGAACAATTCGGCCGGCAAGGCGTTGATGACGTCGTTGAGGGTGTCATGCGAGGCAATGCCGTCGGCAAACGGCAGGAAGCGACGCAGGAAACCGAGCTTCTTGTTGGCCCAGCGCTCGATCTCCACGAAATCCTCCGCCCCCGCCATGGTCGCGCACAGCACGCACAGCAGGATCTCGGGCAGCGGATAGACCACCTTCCAGGCCTGCCGCGGGTCCTCCAGCGCAGAAAAATGATCGAGCAGCGCCGTGCCAGACATAGCGAACCTCCATGATGCGAGGTCCGATATGAATCACAGCAACTGCCGTGCCGGAATCCCACTCCCCTTCAAGCGATTGCCCTGGTGTTCGAGCCTTGAGCCCTTGACGATTGCTCGCAAGGCTCGAATCCTGTCCATGGAGCACGTTCCGAAAAGTTGACTGACCTTTTCGACGAGAACATGCTCAACGTATTGATCTGGCGTGATTTCTTGACGGCCGGATGATTTCATCCGGTCGAAAGCGCGCTGGCAAGCGCAAAGCGTAGGGTGCTCGCATGGCGACGACCAAGGATTTTGTCGAAGAATGGATCGAAATGCGCTCCAAGCTCAAGCGACAGCTCGAACTGATCGAGACCGGCCAAATCGGCGCGGGAGAACAGGTCATCGGCAGCACGACCGAATCAACCAGAGCTCGCCTGAAAAAATGGGTCGATGAGCTCAATGAGCTTTTGAAGGAGAGCGCGCGCGCCGACCGGGCCTGAAGGCGAAAAGGGGCGTCGACGTCCAGTTATGAGGATCGTCGACGACCAGTTAGATGAATTGTTTCCACAAGTCGCGGCGAAGGTTGCCCGAGCAGTGGCGGCGACGCCGTCCCCGCCGCCCGAAGCGCTCCGAGAACTAGGCGAGTTCAATCCGCCTCTTATCGATAGCTTGGAGCATGATGTCGGGCTAAACCGTTGCTGCTTTTCGGCGTCACCATTCGAAGCGAGGCTCACATGCAAGATCTCATCGCGCGGATTTCCGCTTCAGCGGGCGTCGAGCCTGATGTCGCCGAGAAGGCGGTCGGCGCAATCTTTGCGTTTCTGCGCAAGGAGGGGCCGAAGCAGGACGTCGACGAGCTGTTCGCCTCCGTCCCCGGCGCGACGGAGGCCGCCGCGGCGGCGGATAACGGCGCCGGTTTCCTCGGCGGATTGATGAGCATGATGGGCGGCGGGGTGATGGGGCTCGCCGCCCGCCTGTCCGGCTTCGGTCTCAGCATGGGCCAGATGCAGGCGGTCGGCTCCGAGCTCTTCGCCTATGCGCGGGAAAAAGCGGGCGAGGAACGCATCCGCCAGGTCGCCTCGGCCATTCCCGGCCTCAGCCAGTTCCTCTGAGGCTGCGGCGCCCATTAGAGCCTCAGGAGCATGACGCCGAGAGCAGCAACGGCTTTCGCGACATGATGCTCTAACTGATCTGGCGAGAGATGAGCTCAAGACTTCGGACGGAATCGCGCCGCGATTCCGTCCGAAGTCGTTTGCTCGAGGCCGTCGCCAGGTGCGATCGCTCACAGCAGGATCTGCCGGCTCGGCGCAGAGTCTCGAGCGTCGGCCTCGCACCAGCTCCATTTAGCAAAATCGTCTCATTTTGGAGCGGCCCACGCAACAGCAAGGCCGACGCCGTAGTGTGAATCGGAGACGGTTGGCGACGCTCCCGGATGAGCTCAGGCCAGCCTCGGAGACCACGCCAATGGGTGAGCTCATAGCCTTCAAATTGCCAAGGAACGCGGCACGCCTGCCGCGCGTGCGGCGCGAGCCAGCCGAGATCCTGTTCTTTATGGGCGTGCGCCGGGAGATCCCCGCGGAACCCGACGCGGCTCGCAAAGGCGAGCAGCCGGGCAAGAGGGGCAAGAATTAATGGGCCGCTGAGGCTTTCCAGGATGACGCGTCGCCATCACAGGCGACTCGACATTCGCGTGGCCGGCTTTCAAGGCGAGCTTCGCGCCCCGCGCAGGCGCCGCCAACAAGCCTCTGTCCCGGGTCCCTCGGAGGACCCCTGACATCACTCCGACGAGGCCTCGGGCTCGCAGGATATCGCCTTCACCCGAGCTTCCGCCTGTTGCCTTTCGCTCGGAAAGGCGGCGAGCGCATTGACCAAGACAAAGCCGGTTTTCGTCGGCGCGACGAGACGCAGTTCCCGCGGCGCCTCGTCGTCACCCTCGGCCTCGAGGCTTTCGAGCTGATCTTCCGTCAGGATCAGAACATCGATCCTGCCGCGCTGCGCCGCCCGGTCCGTCATCGAATAGAAGATGTCGCCCGACGGCGTTCGAAACGATAGCGTGAGCATGCGGGCGCCGTCGATCTCGCCGCTGACGCGCGCCGGCGCGCGCGCGAGGTCGAAGAGGCAGGCCGCCTGGGCCAGCGCCGGATCCAAAAAGGGCGCCCATTCATGTCCGGAAGAGGCGCGCGGCAGCAGCGTCATTTCGCCGGGCTTGGCCAGAGCGGAAAGCCGGGCCATCGGGCTTTTGCCGTCGAGTTTCGCGAAATTGAAAACGACGAGAATATGGACGATCCCCGCGACGCAGAGCGCGGCGAGAAACCAGAGGAGGCCCGCGAGCAAACGGTCGAGCCGGCTCATCGGCAGGCCCCGCGCGCGATGTTCGGCAGGGTCGAGGCGTCGAAAGCTTCCGTCGCCGCGCTGAATTCCGTTTCATAAAGGCGCAGGACGAGAATGAAGGACGCGCTCCCGAGCGGAAGCCAATTTCCCGGCCGCGCATTGTGCGAGAGGGCGATGCTGAAGCCGCCATCGGCCGAACGCAGGATTTCACTCGAGGTGAAACCGTTGCGCTCGGCCGGATTATCGACGAGGCGCCCTGAGGGCGTCATCACGGTCAGCGTCCAATAGCGCGCCTGCGGGGTCTCGCCGCCGACCGAATAATCGCAATTGGGATCGAAGGGCCGCCCCGCGCTGTCGCGAGAGGCGACAAAGGCGACGCCCTCCGAGGCGCCGAGCGGGATCTCGCCCGAATAGGCGAGCCCGGCGCGGGCGTAAGGATCACTGTTGGCGGCGCCGTTCTTCGGCCAGGCGAGCCACGGTCCAGCCCTGACCGCGCCGAAGCCGAAACCGCTCTGCATCGCCGCGAAGGTGACGCAGAGCCCGAGAAGAATGCCGGCGATGCCGACAAGGACGAATTTGCCGAAAAGGGCCACACGCTCTCGCATCAGGTTTCGGGAGGTTCGTCTAGCGCTTTCCGACCGGATGGAATCATCCGGCCGACAAGAAATCAAGCAAGATCAACAGGTTTGAGCATGTTCTCGGCGAAAAAGCTGGTCAATTTTTTCGCAACATGCTCTAGCGCCTCGCCCGGGGAGGTTCGATTTCTGCGCCGCAGACGAGACCTCCGCTTCGCGCCCGATTGCCGCAGACTCATCCCCCGGGCCTCGGCGCCGTACGCGCCGCCGACGCAGCGCTTGCGGCGAGCCCGGAGTCCTGGCGCCGTTTTTCGTCCGCCGCCACTTCGGCGGAAATGGCGCGGAGCGCCTCGACGGACTGGGACGACAGGCTTGGCGGGCGCTGCGGCGCGCCGGCGCTTGCAGCTTGCGCCTCGGCGGCGGGCGGCGCAGGCACGGCCGGCGGCGGCCGTCCGGGCAGGGGCTTCAATTCGATTCCCTGATGGGCGTAGGCCATCACTTCGTGCCATGTGGCGGCGGGCAGCGAGCCTCCGGTCATATTTTCCATCGGGCTGTTGTCATCATTGCCAAACCAGATCGCGCCGACGAGATTGCCGGTGAAGCCGACGAACCAGGCGTCCTTGTAGCCATTCGTCGTGCCGGTTTTGCCCGCGACTTCAATGTTGTCGAGCTGCGCGCGCTTGCCGGTGCCGGCCTGTACGACCTGCATCAACATCGAATCCATAGTGTCGATCGTCTCGGCCGGAATGATGCGGCGCAGCGGCGGCGCGTCGCGATCGTGCCGGTAGATCACGTCGCCACGGCTGTTCGCAATCTCGACAGCGGCGTAGGGTGGCGCGCGCAGCCCGCCATTGGCGAAGGTGCAATAGGCCGACGCCATGTCGACGACGGTGACTTCGGCCGCGCCGATCGGCAGGGACACGGTATCGACGAGCGGGGTCGTGAGCCCCATCGCCCGCGCGGTCTCGATGATTTTCGCGCGGCCGGCCTTCGGGCTGCCGTTGCCGATGGCGATCGAGAGTCGCACGGCGACGGTATTCAGCGAACGCGCCAGCGCGCTGACGAGCGGCAGCGAGCCGGCGTAGCTGTTCTTGTAGTTGCGCGGACACCAGTTGCCGATGCAGATCGGCGCGTCGACGACGATCGTCGTCGGCTTGAACTTGCCGGTCATCAGCGCGGTCACATAGACGAAGGGCTTGAAGGAGGAGCCGGGTTGGCGCAGCGCGTCGGTCGCGCGGTTGAACTGGCTTGCGCCATAGTCGCGGCCGCCGACCATCGCCCGCAAGGCGCCTGTCGGCTCGAAGATCGCCATGGCGCTCTGCTTTGCGTGATAGCCCGCCCCATATTGCCGCAGCTGATCCTCGATCGTCTCCTCGGTGTGCTGTTGCAGGTTCGAATCGAGCGCGGTGCGCACCGTGAGCACGCGCTCGTCGCCGAGCTTTTTCGCCTCGCTCAGCTTTTTGACCTCCTCATAGGCGTAATCGAGATACCAGTCGGGGCTCGAGGCCCTGTTGCGGTCGATGGGCGTCGCGGGATTGCGCAGCGCCGCATAGATCTGGCCCTCTGTGAGATAGCCGGCGTCGACCATATTGTTCAATACGTCGGCCGCCCGCGCGCGCGCCGCCGGCAGATTGACATGCGGCGCATATTTCGTCGGCGCCTTGAAAAGGCCGGCGATCATCGCGGCCTCGGCGAGCGTCAGATCCCGCACCGATTTGCCGAAATAGAATTGTGAGGCGGCCTGCACGCCGAAGGCGCCGCCGCCGAGATAGGCGCGGTCGAAGTAAAGCCGCAGGATGTCGCGCTTCGGCAGCCGGAACTCGAGCCAGATCGCGAGATAGGCCTCCTTGATCTTGCGCTCCAGCGTCCGTTTGTTGGAGAGAAAGATGTTCTTCGCCAATTGCTGTGTGATCGAGGAGCCGCCTTGCACCACCGTGTCGGCGCGGGCGTTGACGGTGAGCGCGCGCATCGTGCCGATGAGGTCGATGCCGAAATGCTCGAAGAAGCGCCGATCCTCGGTCGCCAGCACCGCCTCGATCAGATTCTCCGGCAATTCGTCGAAGCCGACGGAATCATCATGCTTGATGCCGCGCCGGCCGACCTCCTGGCCGTAACGGTCGAGAAATGTCACGGCGAGGTCCTGCTTCTTCAGCCAGTCTTCGGAAGTCTCCTGGAAGGCCGGAACGGCGAGCGCCAAGGCGACGACGCCGGCGCCAATGCCGAGCGTCAGCGTTTCACAGGAGAGCTCGACGAGGACGCGCCGCCAGCCGGCGACGTGAAATCTGTCCATGAAGGCGGAGAAGGCGGCGTAGCGCTCCTTCGCTCGCTCGCCGCTGGAAAAAACAGAGGAATCGACGAAGGCGTCAAAGGCGAGCAGGGCGCGCGCCGTTTTCCGCCACAGCCGCGTCTCACGCAGTCGATCGAACAAGGTTTCCGTGCTCCAGTCAGGCTCGATCCGGCGTTCCGGCGTCCGCCGAGGTTCCGAACCAGTTTATCAAGCCGCTTGACGATTGTCATAGGGAAGCGCAAGCCGCTGCCGCAACTTCACGGGAGACGCCGAAATCCATGCCTCGATCGCGGGCCGCAAAAGTCGTTCGCTCCGCCGGAAAGTCTGCCGCCGCCGCTGGCGGCCGGCGCTCCGCCAAAGCTGAGGCCGAGGTCCCCTTCTGGCGGCGAAAGTCGCTCGATGAGCTTACCAGGACCGAGTGGGAAAGCCTCTGCGACGGCTGCGGGCGCTGCTGCCTCGTGAAGCTCGAGGACGAAGACACGGGCCGCATTCATTTCACCGACGTCGCCTGCAAGCTGTTTGACGCCGCTTCGTGCCGATGCGCCGATTACGTCAACCGGCGTCGCAAGGTGCATGACTGCATCAGGCTGACGCCGGACAGCGTGCGCGCGCTCGCCTGGCTGCCGCCGTCTTGCGCCTATCGCCTCGTCGCCGAAGGAAAAGATCTCGCCTGGTGGCACCCGCTGGTTTCCGGATCGCCGGAAACGGTTCATGAGGCAGGCGTTTCCGTGCACGGCCGTGTCGCGGCCCTGGAAACCGAGGTGGCGCAGGACGACTATATAAATCATATCGTCAAATGGCCGGGCCAACGGCCGCGAACTCCCCGGCCTCGCGTGGCGAAGACTGTGCGTTGAGGCGAGCGGTCGGGCGCCGTCAACCGCTGAACCGGCGTCGCAAGGTTCTTTCAAGAATCAGCCAGAACACGTCCCGGTTGGCTGCAGCATAGATCAGCGCCCTGGCCATTCCCTCTTCCAGAGCCTTTTTCTTCAATACGTTCCACCTGATATTCTTCCGAATGATCTCGGATTTTCGTGACAGCATTTCAAAGGCGTAATGGTCACGCTTGACGCGTGCGTCAGCGAGATAGCTTTCGTTTATCCGCAAGGCGAGGGCGAAGTCGTGTCGCCAGGGGCCGGCTCCGGTCAGCGTCCATTGCCGTCTCGTTGCGCTAAAAGGCAGAGTATATTCATACTGCGCATCGCTCGTGACGATGGCGCGGCCGCCAGACAAGAGCAGCTCAAGCAGAAAATAGAAATCCTGCGAAAACCGTGCGGATTCATTATACGCAACGCCTGTTCGCTCAAGGAACGGGCGTCTCACGATAGGCTTCAGCGTGCCGAAATCTATTCGTCGCGTGACGCTTCGCAGAAACCGACGCAAATCGAGATCGAAGTGTTTGCTATCGATTTCGTATAACAACCCTAGATGCTTGCGTTCAAACGGATCGTAGACGAGTTGATTGTCCGCGGCAATGTCGGCCATTTCAGCCTCGGCGACCGCGATCAAGCTTGCAATGCGATTAGGAAAATAGGCGTCGTCGGCGTCGAGGACGGCAATCCAGTCGCCCGATGCAATGCGACACGCCTTGTTCATGGAGGCGGCCTTCCCGAGATTCTCGCCATTGCGCAGAACGGTGATCCGCTTGTCCAGAAGCGCGCAGTTCTCGATGAGCATGAGGCTCGCGTCTTTCGAGCCATCGTCGACAATGATTATTTCAACGTTTGTTTCGGTTTGTCCCAGCGCCGAAAGGATGCTTCTCTCGACTGTCGAAGCGCTGTTATAAACAGGAATCACGATGGTGCATCGCGGCATAGAGGTTCACTGCATTCTTTTTATTAAGTTGAAATTGATCTTCTTTCGAAGGCTCGACGGAATCGAGCCGCGCTCTATGCAATTCACAATGGAGCGCATTATCGGTTGACTGAGTCAATGCAAAAGCGCTGGCGACGCGGGGCGGGCTCCCCTTTTTTAGAGGGAATTTCGTGTTGTGAGCGTCAATTTCGTTCCACAAGGCATCAGGCGCTCGGCCAACCCGCAAAATCAGGCTCCGCCTCGGTCACGCCCGGAGTCTCGAGCTTTGATTTTGCCGCAGAAAATGCGCTAGAATGGATGGCGCGGCGACGGAATTCCGGCCGATCCGGCTCCTTTGCCCGACGACACGCCGAAATTTTCGCGCATCTGCGATGGGGCGCGCTCACCTCCTTTTTTCGTGATCGGCGCATATTCGCGCCATGATCTGCCCGCAAGGTGGCGTAGTCGCAACCATTCGCTTTTCTGGATCAGGACCATGTTGATGTCCGGTCAGCACGTCATCAACCGCGAGAAGCTATTCGGCGCGCGCAATTACGCGCCGCTTCCGGTGGTGCTGTCGCATGGAAGGGGCGCGCACCTCTTCGACACGGACGGGCGGCGCTACATCGATATGATGAGCGCCTATTCGGCGGCGAACTTCGGCCATCTTCATCCGCGTCTCGTCGGAGCGATGCAGGACCAGCTGGAGCGGCTCGACATCGTCTCGCGCGCCTTTTATTCGGACAATCTCGGCCCGTTCTGTCAGGCGCTGGCAGAGCTTTCCGGGCTCGACGCCTGCCTTGTGATGAACACCGGCGCCGAAGCGGTCGAGACGGCGATCAAGGCGGCGCGGCGCTACGCCTATAACGAGCTTGCAATCCCCGACGATGAGGCCGAGATCATCGTCGCCTTCGGAAATTTCCACGGCCGCACAACGACGATCGTCGGCTTTTCGAACGATCCGACGGCGCGGCGCGGCTTCGGTCCCTTCGCGCCCGGGTTCCGCACGGCGGCGCCCTATGGCGACGCCGACGCCCTCGAGGCGCTGATCGGCAGCCGCACCGCGGCGGTCCTGATCGAGCCGATCCAGGGCGAAGCTGGCGTCATCGTGCCGCCGCCCGGCTACCTCATGAGCCTGCGCCGCATCTGCGACCGCCACGGCATTCTTCTCATCTTCGACGAAGTGCAGTCCGGCTTCGGCCGCACGGGCCGCAATTTCTGCTTCGAGCACGAGGATGCAAAGCCCGACGGGCTGATCGTCGGCAAAGCGCTCGGCGGCGGCCTCATTCCGGTCTCGGCCTTTCTGGCGCGGCGATCGCTGATGGACGTCTTCGACCCCGGCAGCCATGGCTCGACCTTCGGCGGCAATCCGCTCGCCGCCGCCGTCGGCCGCGAGGCGGTCGCCGTGCTGCGGGACGAAAAGCTCGCCGAACGCAGCCGGCTGCTCGGCGCAACCCTCGCCGAGGCGCTGCGCGCCATCGACCATCCGGCGATCGTCGAAGTGCGCGCCAAGGGCCTTTGGGCGGGCGTCGAAGTCGATCCGACCCTCGTCAAGGCGAAGGACATTTGCCTCGCCATGTTGCGTCGCGGCGTTCTCGCGAAGGAGACCCATGAGAGCGTCCTGCGGCTGGCGCCGCCTCTCGTCATCGCCGAGGCGGACATGCTTCAGGCGGTCGAGATTCTTCGCGCCTCGCTCGACGAAGTCGGGACCGCGCGCGCCGCCCGCTATGCCGGATGAAGCGCCGCGCCGACGCCAGTGTGGCCGGGGGGCGGCGGCATGACCATATAGGAGCGGACGGTCTCGAACCCGTTCAAATCATGAAGCCTTCATGGAGCGTTCTTCCCCATGACGTCCGGCCGCGCGCTTCCCCTGTTCAGCGCGCCCTATGCGCCGCCAGACGAGCCGATCGCGGCCGAATTCCTCGGTGAGGCGGGGCTCGGAGCGGAGGCGGAGGCGCGCATCGATCGGCTCGGCGAGCGCCTGATCGCGGCGGCGCGAGGGACGCGCGCGGCCCGCATCGGCGGCCTCGAAGATCTCTTGCGCGAATATTCGCTTTCGTCGGAGGAGGGGCTCGCGCTGATGGTCCTCGCCGAAGCGCTGCTGCGGGTGCCGGATTCCTTTACCGCCGACAGGCTGATCGAGGAAAAGATCGGCGCGGCGCGCTGGAGCGGCCAAGGGCGCCATGGACAGCATGGCCCCGAGCCGCTTCTTGTCTCCGCCGCCGCCTGGGCGCTCGGGACCACCGCCCGCATGATCGACAAGGGCAAGACGGCGGAAGGCGTCATCGCCGTCGCGGCGCGGCGGATCGGCATGGGCGCCCTGCGCGCGGCCGCGCGGCAGGCGATGCAGCTCATGGGCCAGCATTTCGTCTTCGCCGAGACGATCGAGGAGAGCCTGCGGCGAGCCGGTTTGCGCGAGAGCCGGCGCAACCGCTACTCCTTCGACATGCTCGGGGAAGGCGCGCGCACTGCCGCCGACGCCGCGGCTTATTTCAAGGCGTACGCTCATGCGATCGAGGCGATCGGCGCGCGGGGCGCGGACGCCGGCCGGCTCGGCATATCGGTCAAGCTGTCCGCCTTGCATCCGCGCTATGAGCCTTCCTCCAGGGCGCGCGTGCTCGCCGAGTTGACGCCCCGCGTCGTCGAGCTCGCGGCGATGGCGAAGCGCCACGACCTTCAGTTCACTATCGACGCGGAGGAAGCCGATCGTCTCGAACTGTCGCTCGCGGTGATCGAGGAGGCGCTGGCCGACTCCGCGCTCAAGGACTGGGGCGGCTTCGGCCTCGCGGTGCAGGCCTATCAGAAGCGGGCCGCCGCCGTCATCGAGCATGTCGCGGCCCTGGCGCAAGTGCGAGGCCGGCGCATGACGGTGCGGCTCGTCAAGGGCGCCTATTGGGACAGCGAGATCAAGCGCGCCCAGGAGCGCGGCCTTGCCGACTATCCGGTCTTCACCCGCAAGGCGATGACGGATCTCAATTATATCGCCTGCGCCCGCAAGCTGCTCGCGCTGCGCGAAAACCTGTATCCGCAATTCGCCACGCATAATGCGCTGACCGTCGCCACCGTCGCGACCATGGCGGGCGACGTGGAAGGCTACGAGTTCCAGCGCCTGCACGGCATGGGCGAAGGTCTTTATGCGGCGCTCCGCGAAGAGTTCCCGGATGTCGGCTGCCGGATTTACGCACCCGTCGGCGCGCATGAAAACCTGCTCGCCTATCTCGTTCGGCGCCTGCTCGAAAATGGCGCCAATTCCTCTTTCGTGGCGCGCCTCGGCGACCGTGACGTGTCCACGGCCAATCTGCTCGCGAGGCCGAAGGCGATCATCGGCGAGGCGAGCCGCGCGCGCGCCGAGGCGCTCGCCCTGCCGCTCGAAATCCACATGCCCTCACGCAAGCTCGCGCCGGGCCTCGAATTCGGCGACTCGCAGTCGCTGGACGCTCTTCTTTCGAGGCTCGCGCAAGTCCCAGCGGCCGGGCAGGCGGGCGCGATCGTTGCCGGAAGGCAAAAGGGAAGGAACAAAACCCCAGCGGGGAAGCACGCCGTCCTTTCGCCGATCGACGGATCGCTCATCGGAACCGTGTGCGACGCCAATCCTTGCAATCTGCCGAAGATGATCGCGGATGCGCGCGTAGCCTTCCATCTGTGGTCGCGCCAGCCGGCCGGCAGTCGCGCCGCCCGTCTCGAACGCGCGGCGCAGCGGCTCGAGGCGGAGGCGCCGCGCTGGCTGCGGCTCTTGCAGACGGAAGCCGGCAAGACGCTCGACGACGCCGTCGCCGAATGGCGCGAGGCGATCGACTATCTGCGTTATTACGCCGCCTGCGCGCGCGAGCGCTGGAGCCAGCCGCAAGACATGCCCGGACCGACGGGCGAGGACAACACGCTTCATTGCCACGGACGCGGAGTCTTCGCCTGTATTAGTCCGTGGAATTTTCCGCTCGCCATTTTCATCGGCCAGATCGCCGCCGCGCTCGTCGCGGGAAACAGCGTCATCGCGAAACCGGCCGAGCAGACGCCGCTCATCGCCGCCGAAGCCTGCGCCTTGCTCCATCACGCGGGCGTCCCAGAGCATGTCTTGCAGCTCGCGCAGGGCGATGGCGAGATCGGCGCCGCGCTCGTCGGCCAGCCCGGCGTCGCCGGCGTCGCCTTTACCGGATCAGCGGAGGTCGCAGCCAAAATCAACCGCGCGCTTGCCGCCAGGGACGGCCCGATTGCATTGCTGATCGCCGAGACCGGCGGCGTCAATGTCATGATCGCCGATGCGACGGCGCTTCCCGAGCAGGTGACCGACGATGTCGTTGCCTCGGCTTTCCGCTCGGCCGGGCAGCGCTGCTCCGCCCTTCGTCTTCTCTGCCTGCAGGACGACGTCGCCGACAAGATGATCGCGATGATTGCCGGCGCCGCGCGCGAGCTCAAGGTCGGCGATCCGCGCGACGTCGCGACCCATGTCGGTCCGGTTATCGACGCCGCCGCAAAGGCTTCCCTCGTCGCCCATATCGAGGCGATGCGGTCGGGCGCGGGCGTTGAGCGCCTCGCCGGCGAAATCCCGTGGGGAGCTCCGGCGGCGGGGTTTTATGTCGCCCCTCATATTTTCGAGCTGCGCTCCGCGGCGGAGCTCAATCGCGAAGTTTTCGGGCCGATTCTCCATATCGTCCGTTACAAAGCGGCGGAGCTCGACCCTCTGCTCGACGCCATCGAAGCCAAGAATTTCGGCCTGACGCTCGGAATTCATTCGCGCATTGAATCGACCATTGCGCGCATCCTCGACCGGCGCCTCGCCGGCAATTGCTATGTCAACCGTAATATGATCGGAGCGGTCGTCGGCACGCAGCCTTTCGGCGGCTTTAATCTGTCGGGGACGGGGCCCAAGGCCGGCGGCCCGCATTATCTCGAACGCTTCTGCGTCGAGCAGACGGTCACGATCAACACAGCGGCGGTCGGCGGCAATGTCGATCTCGTCAATGCAGTCGAATAGCATTTGTGGTTCGAGCGTGCAGATGAGTTGAGCTGTTTCGTTCGTCAACGCCCGACGCTCTGGCGAAGCGGACGCGGTCGGCGAGACCGGGGCGGCTCCGTCGCCGAGCGACTCTCTTTCCGAAGCTGGAATTCGATCAGCGGGACCAGGATTTTGCGCTTCCCTTCGCGCCGCCTTGCGCGCTGTCCTCGCGTCCGCCTGCGCCTTCAGCCGAGAGCGCCTGCGCGAGTTCGCGAAAGGCGTCCTTGCTCGGCGGCGAGGAAGGCGATTGCTGCATGGCCTTGTAGATCTTCGGTACAAGCGCCACCGCCTGATCGAGGTCCGGATCGACGCCGCTTCGATAACCGCCCATGAGGCGAAGATCGCTCGTCTCCTCATAGCGGGCGATGAGGCCGCGTAATTTGAGGACGAGCTCACGCTGCTCGGACGTCCAGGCGAGCTGCGCAAGACGTGAAATGGAGGCAAGCATATTGACTGCCGGGAAGCGGCCCTGATCGGCGATCGCGCGATCGAGAACGATATGGCCGTCGAGCGTGCCGCGGACCGCGTCGGCCACGGGATCATTGTGGTCGTCGCCGTCGACGAGCACCGAAAAGACGCCGGTGATCGAGCCGCCGCCCTCTTCGCCGGGGCCAGCGCGTTCGAGCAATTTCGGCAACTCGCTGAAGACGCTCGGCGCGTAGCCGCGCGCGACCGGCGGCTCTCCCGCAGCGAGGGCGACGTCGCGCGCCGCATGAGCGAAGCGCGTCACCGAGTCGACGATGAGCAGCACCGACTGACCGAGATCGCGGAAATATTCCGCCACTGTCATCGCCGTGCGCGGCGCGAGGCGGCGCATCGTCGATGTTTCGTCTCCGGTCGCGATGACAGCGACGGCGGCCGCGCGATTGCCTGTGAGCGCCTCGTCGAGAAACTCGCGCACCTCGCGGCCGCGCTCGCCGACGAGCGCGACGACGACCGCGTCAAAGTCCCTCGACGCCGCGAGCATGGCGAGAAGCGTCGATTTACCGACCCCGGAGCCGGCGAAAATGCCGATGCGCTGCCCTGCGCAGATTGGCGTAAAGAGATCGATCACGCGAACGCCCGTCCGCAGAGGCTTGCCGACCCGCGCGCGCCGCATCGCCGCCGGCGCCGGCGCGTCGACGAGGGTGCTGAACTCCCCTTGCTCCAGCGGTCCGGCCCGGTCGATTGGCGCGCCGAGCGCGTTGATCACGCGCCCCTTCCAACTCGGATGGGGCGAAAGGCGCAACGGCCCCGCGCAAAAGACGCGCTCGCAAAGGCTCGTCAGCGTGTTCGCCTCGAAGGCCTTGACGCTTGCTCCTTCCGCGTCGATGCAGACGACCTCAGCCCGATGCGTCGATCCGTCCTCGCCGAATGCGACGCAGTCGCCGAGCCTGAGGAACGGCGAAAGGCCGACAATGCGGGCATGGGACGGCGCGACTTCCGCGACCGCGCCGCTCACCCGGACGAGCGGCTCGCTCGAAGCCTGCGCGACGGCCTGCCTCAGGCGTTCCAGCGCGCCGCCCGGCCCGGGCTCGAGGCTCATGAGGTTGCGCCGAGCGTTTTGATGGCGTCTTTCAGCGCGGATTCAGCGCCTTGCGTCGCCGCGGAAATGCTTTCGAAGGCCCGCGACACCATGATGAGCTTCGACATCTCGAGCATCGGATTGACATTGGCGCCTTCGATGAAGCCCTGGGCGATGCCATTATTGGCGAAATCGAGCTCCGCCGTCGCCGGCTTGTCGGACATCACGCCGGAATTGTTGTAGCGTTTGAGCTTCGCCGATTCGTCGAGCTTGAAGATGCCGATGGCGCCGATCTGGCGGCCGTTCTGGGTGATCATGCCATCCTGCGCGATGGTCGGTGGTCCGGCGTCGGCGTCGAGAAGAATGGCCGAATTGCCCGCGTCGAGGACGGGATAACCGTCGACGCTGACCAATGCGCCGCTCTGCTCCATGTGCATGCGTCCGTCCTTGGTGTAGACGACGCCGTCGGGACTCTGAAGCGCAAGCCAGCCTTCACCTTGCACCACGACGTCGAGAGGGCCGTCGGTCTTGATCGGCGCGCCGGCGCGTCGCGAAATGAAGGATTCGCCTTGCGAGACGAAGGCGACGGGGTTAGCGCCGGCCTTCGAGACGAGTGATCTGAATTCGACCTCTTCGGCCCTGTAGCCCGGCGTGCTCTGATTGGCGATGTTGGCTGCAATCGTGACCATTCGCCGGTCGATTGCGACCTGAGCCGACAAGACGACATAAAGGCCCGCCTGCATGAATCACAGTCCTCCGAGTTTCAGATTGGCGATGCTGAGAAGCAGGCTTTGGCTGATGCCGGGCGAGGTAACGTCGAGCGCCGAAGTCGGCGTCGCCGATGCGGCCATTGGATGTTTGGCGTCATAATTTGCTGTGAAGCGCTCGAGGAATTTCTGGAGTTTGGCCGGATCTTGCAGATCGCTGATCTTCAACAGCTGACTAATCGTCTTCGCCTGCTGGTCGATATTTTGCGACGACATCGAAGGCGACAGTCCGAACGCCGTCTGGACCACGCTGAGCAGAGTCTTGTCGCCCAGAATGCCGTAGGCGCTTTTCAGACCGGGCGCCATGCGCCGGAAATGAAGCGCCATCTGCGTCCCGGCGTTCTGATTGCCGACATTGGTCTCGAGGGTCTGCTCGACATAGCCATTTACCGTCGCCTGCTTGAGCGACGCCGAACTCGTCGTCGCGGCGCCATTCGCGACGAAGTTGAAGGTCGTCGCTAGGGCCTTGTAGCGAGGGTCGTTCAGCGTGTTGGCGAGACTGTTGCTCTTCGTGACGCCGCCTTCGAGCACCTTGCGGATCAGCCCCTTCGCATAGGCCATGTCGCTGAGGCCGAAGGCTTTCATGACAAAGGTGTAAAGCTTGTCGTTGTGCAAAAGATCGTCGACCGACTTCACCTTGCCGATATTGGCCTGGAAATAGGCGGCCTCTCTCTTGACGGTCGGATCCGCGGCGGTCGTCGCCAGGGATTTGGAATAATCTCTGGTGAGCAGAGTGTAATAAAGCGTGGAGTTGAGCATGCCTTTGGTCCCGCGACGCCGCATGCAGTCTCTTGCCTTGGCCTTGCGCGGGCCTGACCGCCGCTTCGTGTCGGGTGTCGATCGTCGCGCAAATTCGGCACGAAAATCTCTTTTCGACTGAGCGGATTTGATCGATCGCGAATTTCGCCGAAGAAGACGGCTACGCTGGCGCGCGAGAAACGACGCGCTCGCGCCGGCTCAGGCGCGGCGAGCGTCCAAAGGCTCACGCCAGCGCGGCCTCCGGCATTTCCATCGGGCCGCCATAATAGCTGACGTAGCGTTCCTCGATGTCGGCCAGCGGCATGATGGTGAAGACGTCGATCGTGCCGAATTGCGGGTCGATCACCGCGCCGTCGCCGAATTTGGCGCCAACGCGGAGATAGGCCTTGATGAGCGGCGGCAGGGCGGCGACGGCGCGTCTTGCGTCGATGGCGCCCTTGTCCAGAATGTCCATTCTGACTGCGCGGCCGGCAAGCGGCCGCACGCTCCATTGCGCCGGGGCGCAGGCCTCATGATGCAGGAAGCTGAGCGGCGCGGCGACGGCCTGCGGATCGGTTCCGGGCAGGCTCGCGCAGCCGATCAGCGCGTCGATTCGATGATGCGTGGCGTAGCGCCATAGACCGCGCCAAAGCAGCTCGATCGCGCGCTTCGAGCGATATTGCGGATGGACGCAGGAGCGTCCGAGTTCTAGAAAACGCGCGTTCGGATGCCGCGCGAGCAACGGTGCGATGTCGAATTCGCGCCCGCTGTAAAAGCCGCCGCTGCGTTCGGCGACCTCCCGCCGCAACAGGCGATAGGCGCCGACGATTCGCGGCTTCGGCCGTCCGAAGCGATTGACCGCATCCTTATCGACGACGAGAAGATGATCGCAGACGGCGTCGAACGGACAAATGTCGCGTCGGACCAGCGCCGCCGTCTGGTTCGCGACCGCATCGCCCTCCTCGAAGAAAACCTCGTAGCGCAGGCGCTGCGCCTTGCGGATTTCCTTCTTCGTCGTGGCGAGCCGGATCTCGAAGGGCCCGAATGCGCCGAGAATGGCCGGCAAGCCCTGAAGATCGCGGATGATTCGACGTGGCTTGATGAAGCGGGCGGGGGAACGCGCGATGCCGCCGAAGGGCGCGCCGATGGGCCACATGTATTTTCGAATCTCACAGGGGAATATGACGAAGCTTTAGGGTCGCCGCGCAAAAGCTTGATGACGGAAATGCTGCGGTTTGACGTCCGCGCGGGCGGCGCTGTTTGGCCTGGATCACTTTGTCTCATCGCGACGCGCTCCCGCTTGTCATCAAACCGCAAGCCTCGCTCTTTATGGTCCCGGGCGATAGCGGGGCCCGGCTCAATTGGCTTATCTGCGCGTTTCTCTGATCGGCCTGACGCTGATCCTTTTCTTTACGGTTGCAGTCCCTTTGCAGCTGGTCGCCGCATGGCTGCGCCGGCCCTGGCGTGACCAGGTCGCCGTCGTCTTCTGCCGCATCCTGATCCGCCTCGTGCGCGTGCGCGTCGAAACGCGCGGCGCGCCGGCGGCGGGCGGCCCCTTGCTCATCGCCGCCAATCACATCTCATGGATCGACATCGTCGCGCTCGCGAGCGTCGCGCCGTTCTGCTTTCTCGCCAAACGCGAGGTCGGCCTTTGGCCGCTGATCGGATCGTTTGCGCGGCGGCAGGGAACCATATTCGTCGACCGCACGCGGCGGCGCTCAATTCCCAGCGCGAATGCGGCGATGGTGGCGCGCATGCTCGACGGGCGGCGGGTCTTGCTGTTTCCGGAGGGCACGACCGGGGACGGGCAGGGCCTGCGCAAGTTCCACAGCTCGCATTTCGCCGCCGCGCGGGATTTGCTGGCAAAGGCGTCAGGCGTCGAAACGGTCGCCGTCCAGCCGGTCGCAATTTCCTATTCGACGCCGAAGGCGGCGTGGCTCGGCGACGCATCGCTCCTGCCTCACCTCTGGTCGGTGCTGACCGGCGAGCCCATCCGCTGCGCGCTCGTCTTCGGCGAGCCTTTCGCCTACGAGAGAGGCGCCGATCGCAAGTTCATCGCGCGTGAAGCGGCGGCGCGGATCGCCGCCTTGCGCTCGGCGCCTCTCGCTCGAAGCCTGAGGACGGCGCCGGCTCGTGAATGTTGCGCGCTCAATCCATCGTGACGGATCGGCGCCGTTCAATCCTCGCCTTCGCTCTCCGAAAAAAGCGGAAACTGCGGTTTCTCCCGCGCGGGCTCGGCGAGACCGAGGTGGCGGAAGGCATGCCCGGTCAGCATCCGGCCGCGCGGCGTGCGCTGCAAGAATCCCTGCTGGATCAGATAGGGCTCGATGATGTCCTCGATGGCGTCGCGCGGCTCGGAGAGAGCGGCGGCGATCGTCTCGATCCCGACAGGGCCGCCGCCGAAGGATAAAGCGATCGTGGTCAGATAGCGCCGATCCATCTGGTCGAGGCCGACGCCGTCGACATCGAGGAGCCGTAGCGCTCTGTCGGCGACCGGGCGGGTGATGGAAGGATCGCCGTCGACGATCGCAAAGTCGCGCACGCGGCGCAGCAGGCGCCCAGCGATGCGCGGCGTTCCGCGGGCGCGCCGCGCGATCTCATTGGCGCCGTCCGCGGAGATCGCGATCGAGAGAACGCGCGCGCCGCGCCGCACGATGCTTTCCAGTTCCTCGACCGTATAAAAGTCGAGCCGGATCGGAACGCCGAACCGGTCGCGCAGCGGCGTCGTCAGCAGGCCCGCGCGGGTCGTCGCGCCGATGAGCGTAAATTTGGCGAGGTCGATCTTGACCGAGCGGGCGCCGGGCCCCTCGCCGATCATGAGATCGAGCTGAAAATCCTCCATCGCGGGGTAAAGGATCTCCTCGACGGCCGGATTGAGGCGATGGATCTCGTCGATGAAGAGAACGTCGCGCTCCTCGAGCGCAGTGAGCTGGGCGGCGAGATCGCCGGCCTTGGCGATGACCGGCCCCGAGGTCGAGCGGAAATTGACGCCGAGCTCGCGTGCGACGATCTGCGCCAGCGTCGTTTTGCCGAGCCCCGGCGGGCCCCAGAACAGCACGTGGTCGAGCGCTTCGCGCCGCGTCTTGGCCGCCTCGATGAAGACCTTGAGATTGGCTCGCGCCGAGGCCTGTCCGGTAAAATCGGCGAGGCTCAGCGGGCGCAGCGACACATCTGAGTCATCCGCGCCGGAATCGGGCGCGACGAGACGGCGGGGACCAACGGCCAAGGACAGCGACCTCTTTCCGAATCGCTATCCTATAGCACGATCCTGAGTCGATTTTCAGGCGGAGCGGCGCAAGGCCCGGCGCCAATTTCTGCTGCGATCCGTTTCTCGGGGCCGAATTTTGGTCCGGTGTCTTGCGTCCTGCGCCGCTTCGCCCATCGCCCGCCACAATGCGCGTGATCATGCGTCATATCGAACCACATCGAAAATAAGCAGTCTAATCGGCCGTTAAACCAAAAAACGCCTCAATGCGGCTGCAGCAAGACTGCGTAGCTTTGTTGTCTGCACATCCTGAACGGCGGCGGGACCCCCTTGAGCGGCCCTAGATCGCGCCTTTTCGCGCCGGGGCGGAGCATTGGTTTTCGAAAGGCAATCGTCATGACCTCATCCGGAGAACGGGACGAATGACACAGGTGATTGATATTCCACTTGATTTCATTCCGTTCGAAGGCCGTCGCCTGTCCCGGAAAGTGCTTTCTCACACCGTTCCGGGCGCCATCATTCTCGCCGTGAGCGCGTTGGGAGGCGCCGGGCTGCTCTACATGCGCCCCGAACAAGCCCCGAACGTGTTTCATGCGCCAGCGGCGCCAGCAGTAGAGGCCGCAGCGCACCAGCCTGCAGCACCGGCGCCCGCCCCCGCGGTAAATGTCGCCTCGAATACTTATGGCGCATTGTTCGACCCTGGATTTTCCTCCGGCTCCACGCCGGCTTCGCTGACGCAGACCCCTCCAGCTCAATCGAACAATGACTCGGTCGCGCCGGCAGCTTCTGTGGCGACCGCAGAGCCGGAAATCGTCTTGCCGACGCAGGCAGAGCCCCAACTCGGCGAGAGCGCGCCTATGCCGCCGCCGCGTCCTCCCGAGCTCGAAACGCCGGCAAGCCGTTCCCCCCTTCCAATTCCGGACCGCCGTTTGGGGCAGCAGAACAGAAGGCCCGCCATCGCCAGCGCGCCCCCCGATAACCGCAATTTTTTCGAGAAGCTTTTTGGCATGCCGCAGCCTTCCGGGCGCGCCCTTGCCTATGCGGCTCCGGAGGGTGGTCTTCCCGCCCCTGCGCCGAGCATCACGTCCGCCGTGTCGCCCCGCGCCGATCGAGGGACCGCCGTTTACGATGTCGCCGCCCATACCGTCTACATGCCCGATGGAACGAGGCTGGAGGCGCACTCGGGGCTTGGCGAGAGGATGGACGACCCGCGTTATGTCCACGAGCACAATCGCGGAGCGACGCCCCCGAATGTCTACGAGCTCTCGCCGCGCGAGCAGCTTTTCCATGGGGTGCAGGCGTTGCGCCTCACGCCTGTTGGCGGCGGCAGCGTCTATGGACGGACAGGGTTCCTCGCGCACACTTACATGCTTGGCCCGAACGGCGCTTCCAACGGCTGTGTGTCCTTCAAGGACTACAAGGCGTTCTTGCAGGCCTATCAAAATGGCCAGATCAAACGTCTGGTCGTCGTAGCTCGCCAAAGCTGAGGTTTGGGGCTATCTCGCGGACACGACAGGTTCCTTGGTTGAAAAGCGCCGGCTCCGCGGGTCGTGTCCGATGGTGTCACCGCCACACTTCTTTTCGGGCGTCTTCCAACCTTTGGTCTCCGCTGGATCGACGACAACACAGTCAGCGTCGATCTCGGCAAGGTCGCATTTATCCGCGAGATGCTGGAATGATGGCGTACATAGGTTTCCGGCCGGAAAATCGTGTCTTCGCGAGAATAACCCGCTCCGAATACGCCTACTGCATAATTGCTCGCACGTTCCAGCGGCCGGCTGCCGGTGGGCCGCCCGACGACAGCTTTACGGCGGCGGATCGACCAGCGTGTAGGTATAGACGATCCGGATGTCGCCAGCCTTATCGATGCGCGATGAAACCCAATAAACCTTGTCGAGATCGACGCTGAGGGTCTTTTCGTCGATCCAGCGCAGGACCGGCTCCTTTGAGAGGCCGGTAGATTCGAAAGCGATCAATTCTTTCTTCGGCCAGATGCGCGGATATCGATGAATTTGCAGGGTGATGGACCGATTGATGACGGTCCCGATCCATGTGCACGCCTCAAATTGTCCTTCGGCCGTATCTCCACTTGCGTTGCGAACGACAGGCGAAGGCACGGCCTCGTCGCAGGTGTCGCGGGAAAGATAGCCGATCAAGGCGAAAAGGCCGAGAAACAACAAAATGCCGGACGCAAACAGGGTGACGACCGTCCATTTCAGGATGCGGACGAGTCTCCTTCTCCATTTCCGGGGGGCCGGGGTGTCTGCGGCGTTCGTCAATTGAGAGGCGCCTTCACCATTCTCACTGCCATTTTCCTTGTCGAGCGTCCTTACGGAGGCGGACTGACCAGCGTGTAAGCATAGACGATGCGGATGTCGCCGAACTTGTCGCGTCGCGAGGAGACCCAATCGACCTTCCCGAGATCGACGCTGACTGTGTTGTCGTCGATCCAGCGGACTTTCGGGTAGGAGTCTTTCGTCTCGCCATGGCGAAGCAAGGTGATGTTCCGGTTTTCGCCCTGCGGCTGAAGCACGATTGAATAATCGACGACCGTGCCGAAGCCGGTGCAGGCTTCGATATACTCGCCGACCTTATCGCCGCGAGCGTTACTCGCGCTGTCGCTTTCCGCCATGCCGTGGTCGCATCCGTCCGGAAACAGGAGACGGACCAGAAGAACCGCACCCACAAGGACGATCAGCACGATGACAATGACGAACAAAGTGATCTTTTTCAGCGCGCTGCGTGGCGAGACCGCTCCGTTCAACGCCAGAATCCTTTCCGGGCATCTCGCCAACCTTTTGTGATCCGTTCCCGATCGCTGTAGGTGAGGGGGCTTTGGTTGATGCGGGCCATTCCGGCGCCCGAACTCCGGGCGGGCCGCAGCCGCCGCGCGCCCGGGCGACGTTACGGCGGCGGGGCGACCAGCGTGTAAGTGTAGACGATGCGGATATCGCCAGCCTTGTCGATCCGGGAGGACACCCAGGAGACCCTGCCAAGATCGACGCTGAGGGTCTTTTCATCGATCCAGCGCAAGACGGGATCGTGGTCCCCTTCAGGCGCATAGCCGATCAATGTTTTCGGCGACCAGAGCGGCCACCTCGCGTGGGTTTGTAAAACGACCGAATAATTCTCCGTCGAAGCAAGGATCTTGCATGCTTCGAGCCGTCCTTGCGCCGTATCGCCCAGGGGGTTTGCGACAGGCGCGGTTGTGTCGATCAAATCGCATGAGTTGATCACGATCAAGGATAGTCTGGCGAGAACAATGCCAGCGTTCAGCAGGATCGCCAACAGGAGAAAGACGACGAGCCATTTCAGTCCGCGGAGCGCCGCTGACGCGAAGGGCGGTCTTTCTCTCCATAAGCGATAAATCATGTACGCAAGGAGCGGGAAACCGATTGCGAAGCCTGCGGGCGCAAGAAGAAGGTCGATCACTTCCACGCCCCGGAGTGAGCGTCGTCCCAGCCGCGAGACGTCCAGTACTTGCGCTGAAACCGCTCCTTCTCATAGTTGGACGAGTAGTAACTGGCGAATCTCTCTGAGATTGTGATAGTGGTCTCGCGTGAAAATCCTCCTCCCGCCATGTACACACCAACTGCATAGTTGCTCGCATGTTTATAGGCTGCGTAATAAGTCCGAGTTGCGCCATCCCTCTGAAAATCGTACTTGCCATAGTGACCGATGGCCGCATTGATCTCTAGGAGATTCGTAGTTTGTGTTCCAGCTACATAAACTTCATGGAAGTTTGCGTGTGGAGGAGACATCAATTTTCCCGTCGGCGAATCATAATCGATTACGGGAGAGCCGTCCGGCAAAACCACTGCAATGGCTTCTTTGGGCACTTCTTTGGGATAGTGATCGAAGCCACTTGCCGAGCGTCCTTCGACGAGCGAAGAAGCCGCGCTCGGCGCGTCACCGCCCGCCGTATTTCCCCCCGCTGACCCCCCCGACGTCCATTGTCCACTCGCGCGGCCATTTCCGGCCGGCACGCGGGGCTGACTGTCGTCATATTTTCTTGCGCGGGGCTGGAGCCCCAGCTCCTGCGCCAGCTTCGCCGCGGTCATGCCCGCGTCGAGGAGCGCCGCCGCCAGCGCGAGGCGCTCGCCGTCCTCCTCGTCGATCTTGTTGCGCAGGCCGATCTGCGCGAGATGAATGGCCGCGAGCGCCTTGTCGCCGGAGCGCCAATGCTTTGCCGCGCGGCCGATGGCTGGGATTGCGGATTGCGGGATCTCATCTCTTTGGGCAATCGCAAGCAGCGTCAGGAGGCGGTCTTCCTCGACGCGAAGACCGTCTTCATCCATTTTGGCGAGCAGAACGCCACGGCCGAGCAGCAGCCCTTCGTCGGTCAGCCGCATCTGCGGAAAATGCGCCGCTTTGCGGGGGCCTGCTGAAATATTGCCAAGTTGCATGGATTCGCCTCCGAAAACAGGAGCCGACATCATGCGGGCGTGCGGCCGCAAATGCGAGAGGAGGCGGGCCGCCCCGGCCGGTCAGGAGCAGGTCGGGCGCAGGTAAGATCGCCCCCGCCCGGCGCAGCGATGAAAGAATCTCTTGCGCCGGCGCGGGCATCGCCGTGACCGGACCGGCCGCCGGGCTTTTGCTCCAGCCCGTGGGCCGCCCTTCGGCGGCGGCTTGCCGCTGCCGATTCCTTATTTTCAGAAAAAGGCGCTCTCGCCGGAGCTTCGAGGCGGCCCGCTCAGCGCAGCATCGACTTCAGCTTGCGCACGCCGTCGGTCACCACGGGCGGCAGCAGATATTTGGCCATGTTCGACAGTTTCTCGTGCTTCGGCGGCTCAACCGTCTTCGGAAACTGTGTGGTGTGAAAATCCGGCCCGTCGCCGTCCGAGCGCCCGTTCGAGTAGAAATAGGCGGCGGCCGACCGGCGTGAGCGGCCGTTCGGCGCGTCGACCGGCTTTGGATGGCCATGCAGGCTTTTCGACGATTGGTAGAACAGGATCGAACGCCCGAACTCCGGCAGGACTTCGGCCGCAAATTTATCCTCGTCCATGTCCCACAGCTCGAGGCCGCCGCCATAGGACGGCTTCCAATCCTTGTTGAGATAGGTGATGAACACGAGGCGATTGTCGAGCCGCGTCACCGAATGCTGGTTGAAATCGATATGCATGGCGAATTTGCCACCGGTCGGAATGTCGTGCAGCCCGCCAGCGAAAAGCTCGGGATCAGTGACGAGGCCGTGAATGCCCGTCACCTGCTCGATGAAATCGACGAAGCGCCCGGAATAGATCGTGTTGAAATAAAGCTGGCTCGCATGGCCGAGCCATGTCTTCGGCGCCGATCCGCGCTTCAACTCATTGGAGTTGTCATAGCGCCGCCAGTCGCTCCAGTTCAGCCGGTCGAAATCCGCATGGACCATTTCAAGGAGCTTCGGCGAGAACAGGCCGTCGACCACGATATGCTTGAAGGGCTTCGCGTTCATGAAGCTCTCGCGCAGCGCTTCGACACGCTTCGGCGCCAGAAAATCCGGATTGACGATCTCGTCGAGGCCGAGCGAGACGCCGTTGATGATGATCCGGTCGCCGGATTCCGCTTGCTCGGCGGCGGATGAGCTCGGCGGGGTGAGCGTGGAGGCGTCGGACATGGGCGAAGAATCCTTCAAGGTCAGGCTGTTGCAAGGTCAGGCTGTTGAACGTGACGCCTCGAGCGACGCGTCGATCAAAATTCCCTTTGGCCTCAATTCATAGTGTTCTGGTCTGGCGCAATAAAGCCTGCGGCGTCTGACGGCGCGTCCGCCGCGCGCGAAGTCACATCCGTTTCCGAGTGAAGCGGTCGCGCCGGCTGTCCGGAACAGGCCGCCGCAAGCCTCGCTTACGGACCGACTTTCTCAAAGTGATGTAGATTGATAACGGAAAATGACGCGGTCGGTCAATCTTTCGCGTGTGGCTTTTGGTCTCGGCTCAAAATGTTTGAATCGTTCACCCGCGATTTGAAAGCAGTCAAAATTGAACATTTCGATTGACGCCTATCAATGCTTCCCGATCGCGCGGTTCCAATCTTTTCATTTGGGAGTTAACTCCTTGCTCACGGCGGCGAAGGTCTCTCCGGACAACTCCTTTCGCGCCTTATCGAGTTCTTCGGCATAGCGGCGCAATAAATGCGCTTCGGTCAGCATTCCGACGACGCGCCGGTCAGTCGCATTGTCGACCACGGCCAAAGCCTCGCTCTCGGTACTTTCGAAGAGCTGCGCGGCGATCTTGACGTTCATATCGGGCGGCAGGAATTGCTCCGGCAGCCTGGCGAGCGAGCCGAGGCTTGCCTCCGCATCGGCGCGCGCATGGAGGACATGGGCGTCCGGAACGAAGACGACGCCGGCATAACGCCCACTTGGCCCCGTGGCGACGACCCATTGCGCGGAGCCGAGCGGGAAGGCGGTTATGAAAGCGCCAATCCTCATGTCTGCGGGCGCCTGCTCGACGTCGGGCCGCATCAGACGGCCGACTGTCAGATCGCGCATCCAGCCGACATCCTGGGCGCTGCGGATCGATTCACCCCGCAAGTGCAGTCGCCATGTCGCGAAGGAATAGCCGAAGTTGCGTCGGACGATGATGGAGACCAGCGTCGCGGCGGCCAGCATCGTCAGGCTCAAGGGAAAATCCTGCGTCGTCTCGAGCGCGAGAAAACTCATCGTCAGCGGCCCGCCGATGATCGCGACGGCGAGCGCCGCCATGCCGACAATGGCGCTTAGCCATCCGTCCGGCGCGAGCAAGGGGTCATAGAAGGCGATCGCCTCGGAGAACAGGCGGCCGAACAGGCCGCCGAGATAGAGGGAGGCGAAGAACAGGCCGCCGCGGAAGCCGGAGCCGATCGACACCGCCGAAGCGACGGATTTCATCAGCACCGCGAGGCCGAGCGCTGCGAGGCCCGGCGCATTTTCATCGAAAAGCTCGACCGTCGCGCTATGCCCGGAGGAGAGCACATGCGGCGAAATCAGGGCGAGGGCGCCGACGATCAGCCCGCCGGCCGCCGGCTGCAGCGCCTGCGGCAGGCGCGTCCAGCGAAACAGGCCCTCGACCGCGGTCACCCCGCGCATGATCGTGATGCCGATGAATGCGCAGAAGACCGCAAGCGCCATGAGCGACGCCAGGTCGACGCCGGTCAGATCGACGTGCGGCGGCGGAATTTTGCTGAAGTCGCCGTTCACCCCGAAAAAACGTGAGGTCAGCACGCCGCCGACCGCCGCCGCCCCGACAGGCGCGAGCCCAAAGGGCGTATAGGCGCCGAGAATGAGCTCGAAGGCGTAGAAAGCGCCGGTCAGCGGCGCTCCGAAGGCCGCGCCAATGGCGCCCGCCGAGCCGCAGGCGACGAGCGTGCGCAGGTCGGCGCGCCGCAGGCCGAACACGCCGCCAATGGAGGAGGCGAAGCCCGACCCCATCTGCGTATAGGCGGCCTCGAGCCCGACCGAAGCCCCAAAGCCGTTCGAAACCACCGTTTGCGCCACGATCACCAGGCTGTCGGGCAGGGACATCCGGCCGCCGCGCAAGGCGTTCGCCTCGATCGGATCGACGGGGCGGTTCGGGCGCCATCTGTGGATCAGAATGCCGGTCAGTCCGATGATGAGGCCGCCGGCCAGCGGCGCCAGCGCCTGCCACGGCGATTGCAACACGGTGAGCGCGCTCACCTGTTCCTGGCCGAACAGGATGCGATGGAGAAGATGCGACGCCTGCAAAATGGCTGCGGCGAACGCTCCGGCCGCCGAGCCGGCGAAAAGCCCAAAGAAGATCAGGCTGATTTCATCGCGCCGCACGAGCGCGCGCAGCCCCCGCGCAAGTCTCTGCCGCAGCGGCGCCTGCCTTCGCGGCAGCGGCGCTTGCGTCTGTTCCTTTTCCACGCCAGCGGCCCGAGCCATCTGCGGCAAGCCTCGGAGACTGCGCGGAATGCGCAGAAAAGCGACGCAGGATCGCGGCCGCTCCGTCAACAAACCCTAAACGCCGCCGCTCCGCCACGTCGGTCGCGCGCTCGAACCGGATTTTGCGGCTTGCGCGCGCAGAGGGAAGGGGCTATATAGCTGCCTGAAATATTTCTCATAGCGTTTCGTCCTACCGGATTAGACGCCGTATCGAGAGTGGGCCCTTCCGGACCCGCTCTTTTTTATTGCCGTCGGGACCCGCCGGAACGATATGCGGCCCCGTGGCGGAGGTTGGGCGGCCTCCGTCGCTGCGGGGAAGGATCGGCGAAGCCGCCTGACGGATCAGGCTTCGGGGCGACGGAGTCTCGGACCTCGCGAGACCGCAAGACATCAACCGGGAACAGATTTGGATCACGGCGCGAATTTGCAGGAAGACGTTCAGAATTTCAAAGGCGAGGCGGATTTGACGGAGCCGCGTTTCGCTGTTGAAACCGGCGCGGCCGCGCGGATCGCTCATATCGCCGAACCTGTGCTGGCCGGCCTTGGCTATCGGCTGGTGCGGGTCAAGATTTCGGCGCAGGACGGCATGACCCTGCAGATCATGGCCGAATGCCCTGACGGATCGATGACGGTCGACGATTGCGAAGCGGCGAGTGCGGCGCTCTCGCCGGTCCTTGACGTCGAGGATGTCGTGCGCCAAGCCTATCGGCTCGAAGTGTCCTCGCCCGGCATCGACCGGCCGCTCGTGCGGCTTTCCGACTTTCACCGCGCCGCCGGCCAGGAGGCGCGAATCGAATTGCGTTCCGGCATCGACGGCCGCAAGCGCTTCCGCGGCCTCATCGACGGCCTCGAGGGCGAGGGCGCCGAAGCGGCGGTGAGGCTTTCGCGCAATGACGCCAAGCCCGGCGAGCCGACCGAGGCGATTCTGCCGATCCGCGATATCGCCGAGGCCAGGCTGGTGCTGACCGAAGCGCTGATCCGGGAGACCTTGCGCGCGGCCAAAGCTCAAGCCCCGGACGAAGGCGAGGCGGACGGCGAAAGCGCCGCCGCGCCGCTCCGAGAGCCGCATCGCGGCCCCGGCCGTTTCGCGACGCGCAATGCGGCAAAAGCAAAGCCCGTGCTTCCCGCGGGCGTGAGATCGGAATTCAAGCAGGTGAAACTGGGCCGGCCGAAAGGGCGGGGACAAGCGCCGGCGCGCGGCGGCGCAGGCCCGGCTCGGGAGCGCCCAACGTCGAAATAGGAGAGAGAAGATGGCCGTCAGCGCCAACAGGCTCGAACTTTTGCAGATCGCCGACGCCGTCGCGCGCGAAAAATCCATCGACAGGCAGATCGTTCTGTCTTCGATGGAGGACGCCATCCAAAAGGCGGCGCGCTCGCGCTATGGCCAGGAGACCGAAGTTCGCGCGGAGATCAATCCGAAGACCGGGGAGATCCGCTTTTCCCGCTTGTTGCTGGTCGTCGATCAGATCGAGAACGACGCGATCCATATTACGCTTGCCGAAGCGCGCAAGAAAAACCCCGCGGCGCAGGTCGGCGACTGGATCGCCGAGACCTTGCCGCCTTTCGATTTCGGCCGCATCGCCGCGCAGTCGGCGAAGCAGGTGATCGTCCAGAAGGTGCGCGAAGCCGAGCGCGACCGCCAGTATCAGGAATACAAGGATCGTATCGGCGATATCGTCAACGGCGTCGTCAAGCGCGTCGAATATGGCAATGTCATCATCGATCTCGGTCGCGGCGAGGCGACGATCCGGCGCGACGAGATGATCCCGCGCGAGATGTTCCGCCCCGGCGACCGCGCCCGCGCCTATGTCTATGACGTCCGCCGCGAGCAACGCGGGCCGCAGATCTTTCTGTCGCGCACCCATCCGCAGTTCATGGCCAAGCTGTTTCAGCAGGAAGTGCCGGAAATCTACGATAATATCATCCAGGTGAAGTCGGTCGCGCGCGATCCGGGCTCGCGCGCGAAAATCGCGGTCGTCTCGCGCGATGCCTCGATCGATCCGGTCGGCGCCTGCGTCGGCATGCGCGGCTCGCGCGTCCAGGCCGTCGTCAACGAGCTGCAGGGGGAGAAGATCGACATCATCCCGTGGTCGCCGGACGCCGCGACCTTCATCGTCAATGCGCTGCAGCCGGCGGAAGTCGTCAAAGTCGTGCTCGACGAGGATTCGGCGCGCATTGAAGTCGTCGTTCCCGATGACCAGCTATCATTGGCGATCGGGCGCCGCGGCCAGAACGTCCGGCTCGCTTCCCAGCTCACCGGCTGGGACATCGACATTTTAACCGAAGCCGAAGAATCCGAGCGGCGACAGAAGGAATTCGTCGAGCGGACGAACGCTTTCATGGCGGCTCTCGACGTCGACGAGGTGGTCGGCCAGCTGCTCGCTTCCGAGGGCTTCCGCTCGGTCGAGGAGCTCGCCTTCGTCGAAGTGTCAGAGCTCGCGGCGATCGAAGGGTTCGACGAGGACACGGCGGCGGAAATCCAGAGCCGCGCGCATGAGTATCTCGCGAAGGTCGAGGCCGAGCACGACGCAAGGCGCATCGAGCTCGGCGTCTCTGACGAATTGAGGGAAGTCGCCGGCGTCACCACCGCAATGCTCGTGAAACTCGGCGAGAACGACGTCAAGACCGTCGAGGATCTCGCGGGCTGCGCCACCGATGACCTCATCGGCTGGACCGAACGCAAGGACGGCGAGACGGTGAAGCATCGGGGCTTTCTCGATGGTTTCGAGCTCACCCGCGAGGAGGCCGAGACGATGATCATGACCGCGCGCGCTCACGCCGGCTGGATCGAGGCCATTCCGCAGCCTGCGGCTGAAGAGGCGGAGGAGGAGCAGCCCGAAGAGGGCCGCCCGGGCGGTGAAGCGCTACACTAATCCGGGGACATCGCCGGGCAAGAGCGTGGCCCGCGCGGAGTGGCGATAGGAGAATGGATGCTGGCGACGATCGAGCCGAGCGAAGACGCGGCGGAAGCTGAGGGCGAGTCTGAGCCCGGCGACTTTGAGCGGGGCAGCTCCGAGCGGACTTGCATCGTGACCCGCGCGAAAGGGTCGCCGCAGGATATGATCCGGTTCGTCGTCGGCCCGGGCGACGTCGTCGTCCCGGATATCCGGCAGAAATTGCCAGGACGCGGAGTCTGGGTGATGGCGGGCGGACCGCGGGTCGCGGAGGCGGTCCGCAAGCAGGCTTTTGCGCGGGGGTTCAAGAAAAAGGTCGTCGCGCCGCCGGACCTCGCGGCCGAGGTCGAGAGCCTTTTGACGCGGGATTGTTTGCAGTCCCTGTCGCTCGCCAATAAGGCTGGCCAGGTCGTCGCCGGGTTTGGCAAGGCGGAGGAAGCGATTGCGGGCGGAGCCGTCGCGGGACTGGTCCATGCGTCGGACGCTGGCGCGGACGGCGTTCGCAAGCTCGGGCAGGCTCTGCGTCGGCGGCTGGGAGAGACGGCTGTAAGGCCGCGCATCGAACTGTTCAGGTCGGATCAATTGGATTTGGCGTTGGGGCGGTCTAATGTGATACATGCAGCCTTGCTGCCGGGTTCGGCGAGCGCCGCTTTTCTGGCGCGGTGCCGCAAATTGGCGATGTATCGATCTACGCCTCCGGGTCCGGCGGATGATGCGAGCCTGGAAGCGGATTGCGGCTGACGGGCGGCCGCGTCGTCCTGCTCTGCGGGAAGGGGCGGCGCCGGTTGGCGGAAAGTCGCTTGAACATCGCCGGCCGGCTTCCGCCCAGAAGGCAGCCGGCCGGAAGGGTCCCGTCGGCCGATCGGGGGATGACGGCGCGATCTATCCGAGGGGTTCTTCGACCTTTCGGATGGGTCGCGAATTGGAACGAAGGCATAACTATCATGCGCCGCTCTGTTCGGGAGCCGCCATGGTCTCGGCGGCCGGTTTCGCCGGCTAACTGGAATACCAATGGGCGCGAGCCCCGGGAACGCAAGACTGATGAGTGAAACGAAGAACCCCGGTGACCATACGCTGAGCGTTTCTCCGACGAAGACGCTGTCCTTGAAGCGTCCAGTCGAGGCTGGCATCGTGCGCCAGAGCTTTTCGCATGGACGCAGCAAGGCGGTCGTCGTCGAAAAGGTGAAGCGCCGCGCGGTCGGGGAGCCGCATCCGCTGCGCGAGAGCCCGGCGGCGGAGGCGGCGCATCCGGCCGTCGTCCCGCAGCCGCCGCGCCCACAGCAACAGAAGCCGGCGCGCCCGCAAGCGGCCCCGCCGCGCTCGTCCTCGGGCGTCATCCTGCGCTCGCTCACGGACGAGGAGCGCGAGGCGCGCTCCCGTGCGCTGTCCGGGGCGCATGAGCGCGAGATCGAAGAGCGCAAGCGCGCCGAAATAGAAGCGAAAGCGCGCGAGGAGCGCGAAGCGCGCGAACGCGAGGAGCGCGCCGCGGCCGAAGCGCGCAAGCGCGAGGAAGAAGCGCGCCGCGTGCTCGAGGCGGAGTCGAAACGCAAATCGGAACAGGAAGCGCGCCGCCGCCTCGCCGGCGGCGAGCCCGCGCCGGCCCCAACGAGCCCAGCTCCGCGGAAGCCTGCGGCCGTCGCCGAAACGGGCCATGCGGCGCCGACGGCCCAAGCCGCCCCGCCGCGGCCGGCGTCCTCCGAGGAGGGCGAGGCCAAGCGCATCATCCGCCGTCCCGGAGTCGCGCCCAAGGTCGTTGTCGCGCGCCCGGTCAAGGGCGCGGAGCAGAAGAACCGCGGCCGCCTCACCGTCGCCAGCGCAACCGGCGACGAGGAAGAGCGCATGCGCTCGATCGCCTCCTTCCGCCGACGCACGCAGCGCCTCAAGGGCCATGTCAGCGAAACGAAGGAAAAGCTCGCCCGCGAAGTGGTGCTACCGGAGACGATCACCATACAGGAACTCGCGAGCCGCATGTCGGAGCGCGCCGTCGACGTCATCAAGCTGATGATGAAGCAGGGCCAGATGGCCAAGATCACCGACGTCATCGACGCCGACACGGCGCAGCTGATCGCCGAGGAGCTTGGCCATACGGTGAAGCGCGTCGCCGAATCGGACGTCGAGGAAGGCCTGTTCGACACGCCGGACGTCGAGGGGCGTCAGCTGCCGCGGCCGCCGGTCGTCACCATCATGGGCCATGTCGACCATGGCAAGACCTCGTTGCTCGACGCCATCCGCCACGCGAATGTCGTGTCGGGCGAGGCGGGCGGCATCACCCAGCATATCGGCGCCTATCAGGTCGTGGCGGCCAATGGCGCGCCGGTCACCTTCATCGACACGCCCGGCCACGCGGCCTTCACGGCGATGCGCGCGCGCGGCGCTAAGGTCACCGACATCGTCGTTCTGGTGGTCGCGGCGGACGACGGCGTGATGCCGCAGACCGCGGAAGCCATCGCGCACGCCCGGGCGGCCAATGTGCCGATCATCGTCGCGATCAACAAGATCGACAAGCCGGACGCCAAGCCCGAGCGCGTGCGGAGCGAATTGCTGCAATATGAGGTGCAGGTCGAATCGCTCGGCGGCGACACGCTCGAGGTCGAGGTTTCGGCGACGAAGAAGATCAATCTCGACAAGCTCGTCGACCTCATCGCCCTGCAGGCCGAGCTGCTCGACCTGAAGGCGAACCCCGATCGCGCCGCGGAGGGCACGGTCATCGAGGCGCGGCTCGACCGGGGGCGCGGCCCGGTCGCGACCGTGCTCGTGCAACGCGGCACCTTGAGGGTCGGCGACCTCATCGTCGGCGGCTCGCAGTGGGGCAAGGTCCGCGCTTTGCTCGACGACAAGGGGGATGCGCGGCACGAGGCCGGTCCATCCATGCCCGTCGAAGTTCTGGGCTTTTCCGGCTCGCCCGAGGCGGGCGATCGCGTCGCCGTCGTCGAGAATGAAGCGCGCGCCCGCGAAATCGCCGAATATCGTGACCGTCAGAAGCGTGAGCAGGCGGCGGCTCGCGGCAATCTCGCGCGTGGTTCGCTCGCCGACATGATGAGTCAGCTGAAGACGGCCGGCCGCAAGGAGTTCCCGCTCGTCATCAAGGCCGACGTGCAGGGATCCGTCGAGGCGATCGTGGCGACGCTCGAAAAGCTCAATACGGAGGAGGTCGCGGCGCGCGTCATCCACGCGGGGGTCGGCGGCATCACCGAGTCCGACGTCACGCTGGCGGAAGCCTCGGGCGCGGCGCTGATCGGCTTCAACGTGCGCGCGCACAAGGAGGGCCGTCAGCTCGCCGAGCAGTCGGGGCTCGAAATCCGCTACTACAATATCATCTATAATCTCGTTGATGACGTGAAGGCGGCGATGTCAGGGCTCCTTGCGCCGACATTGCGCGAGGAAATGCTCGGCAACGCCGAAATTCTCGAAGTCTTCCACATCTCGAAGGTCGGCAAGGTGGCCGGCTGCCGGGTCACGGATGGCAATGTGCAGCGGGGGGCCAATGTGCGTCTCATTCGCGACAATGTGGTGGTGCACGAGGGCAAGCTGTCGACGCTCAAGCGCTTCAAGGACGAGGTCAAGGAAGTCGTCGCCGGCCAGGAGTGCGGCATGGCTTTCGAGAACTACCAGGACATGCGCGTCCGCGACGTCATCGAATGCTACCGCGTCGAGGAGATTCAGCGCTCGCTGTAAGGCGGGCGCCGACTCTATGGGAGAAGGCGATGGCTCAGCGGGAGCAGAAGCCGCTGGTAGACGGACAGGATGCAACGCGTCCTGGCCGAGGCTTGCGTTCAATCTACGGAGATGTTTTGGCGCAGCCCGTCCCGGACAGGTTTTTTGGTCTTCTCCGCGCGCGCGAGTATGGTCCGAGCGCCCTACGAAGGCCGATCCATTCTGAACTTGCCGTTCAGAACCCCGCCGGAGCAGAGGCCTGAAAAGGCGTGGCCAAGGCTGCCTTCTTGGAAGGAGGTCGCTCCGGGACCAGGTCGAGGCGCAGGCCCAAAGGGCGGCCCTCAGCGCTCCTGGACGTTTGATTGAATTTGAGGGCGAGAGCTCGCCCGAAGATGAACGCTGAGAAGCGTCGGAGTTCCAAAATTGTCCAGACTACATCACCAGCAGGGCGGCCAGCCTTCGCAGAGAATGCTGCGCGTCGGCGAACTTGTCCGGCACGCCATGTCCGAGCTCCTGACTCGTTCCGAAATCGACGACCCCTGCCTTGAAGGCAAGGTCGTCACCATCCCGGACGTGCGCATGAGCCCGGATCTCAAGCTCGCCACCATCTATGTCATGCCGCTCGGCGGCGAGAACGTCGCCGAGATCGTGGCGGCGCTTGACCGCAACAGGAAATTCTTGCGCGGCGAGATCGCGCGGCGCGTCGCCATGCGCTTTGCGCCCGATATTCGCTTCAAGCCAGACCGCAGCTTCGACTATGGCTGCAAGATCGACGCTCTGCTCGATTCGCCGAAGGTGCGCAAAGACCTCGAGCGCGGCTCCGCCGAGGCTGGGGGAGCAGAAGATCGGCGGAGCGGCGGCGAGTGAGCGCGCCCAGGTCATCGCGCCGCGACGTCGACGGCTGGGTCGTTCTGGACAAGCCGGTCGGCATGACTTCGACCCACGCCGTGTCGCGGTTGAAGCGCGTCTTCAACGCGAAGAAGGCGGGCCACGCCGGCACGCTCGATCCCCTGGCCTCCGGCCTCCTGCCGGTCGCCTTCGGCGAGGCGACCAAGACGGTTCCCTTCGTGCAGGACGGCGAAAAGGCCTATCGCTTCACCGTCCGCTTCGGCGCCGAGACGGACACCGACGATTCGGATGGCAGGATCGTGGCGCAATCCGATCTGCGGCCTGCGCCCGGCGACATTCTAAACTTTCTGCCTCATTTCATCGGAACGATCGAGCAGACGCCTCCCGCCTTTTCGGCGATCAAGATCAATGGCGAGCGCGCCTATGATATCGCCCGCGACGGCGAGTCTCCTGTGCTTTCGTCGCGCCCGGTGACGATCCATGCGCTCGATCTCGTGTCGGCGCAAAGGGACGAGGCGGTCTTTGAGGCGCGCTGCGGCAAGGGAACCTATGTCCGCGCGATCGCAAGAGATCTTGGCCGGATGCTCGGCTGCCTCGGCCATGTCAGCGCGCTGCGCCGCACCCGCGTCGGCCCGTTCACGGAGGCGGATTGCGTGCGCCTCGACGATCTCGAATCCGGCGGCGCGAGCGCGCAGGCGCTGCGCCGCGTCGAGGCCGGCCTCATGGAATTGCCGCGCGTCGTCGTCGACCGGGATCTTGCCGCAAGACTGAGGCGCGGCCAGTCGATCCTGCTCCGCGGCGCCGACGCGCCGGTGGACGGCTCGGTCTATGCCTCCTGCGGCGGCGTCGTCATCGCTGTCGGCGCGGTCGAGGGTGGCGAGCTCGTGCCCGGCCGCGTCTTCAACCTGCCATTCTGAGGCGCTCGCTCGCGCAGGCTTGGCGCAAGGCCGCGGCCCTATCGCTCTCAAGGAGACAATGAGCGCGACCGGGGGCGAAATGGGCGGAGCGAACGAAAGCGCGGCGGAAGAGAGAGCGGACGCGCGGCCTTGGGCGGCGCCCGCGCGCGAGTCCTTGACCCTGGCGCTCGAATTCTTCCGCGCCGGACGGCATCGCTCGGCTGAAGAGATTTATGAACAGGTCCTCGCTCGTGAGCCTGAGCACGCCGTCAGCCTGCATCACCTCGGTCTGATCGCGCATCAGCGGGGCGATCACGAAGCCGCCGCGGCGCTGGTTTCGCGCGCGATCTCCGCGAAGCCCGATTATGTCGAGGCGCTGTCCAATCTCGGCGTGATCTTTCGCGCCCTTGGCCGCACGCAGGAAGCGATTGCGGCGACAGGGCGAGCGATCGCGGCGCAGCCTGGTTTTGCGGAGGCCCACTCCAATCTCGGCAATGCGCTCGAAGACGAAGGACGCCTTCGCGAGGCTCTCGCCGCCTATCGCCGCGCCGCTTCGCTGAACCCCGGCTTCGTCCCCGCCTGTTCCAACGCCGCCAATGTTCTGCGCAAGCTCGGACGCTGCGAGGAAGCTGTGGCCGCCTGCGAGGAGATCATCGCGGCGCGCCCCGACGCCGCCGAACCTTATTTCAATCTCGGCAATATTCTAAAAGAGATGCGTCAGCCGGAACGCGCCATTGAAGCCTATCGGAGGGCCGTCGCGCTGCGGCCGAATTTCGCGGAGGTCTACACAAACCTTGGCAATGTGCTGCAGGGTGAGGGCGCCTTCGAGGAGGCGATCGAAGCTTATGGGCAGGCGATTGCGCTGTGTCCCGCTGTGGCCGACGCGCATGTCAACAAGGGCGCGGCCCTCGAATCCGTCGGACGGCTCGCCGAGGCGATCGCCTGTTTCCGCACGGCGGTCGAGCTCGACCCGTCGCTGACGGAGGTCCGGATCTGGCTGCATCACAAGCGCCGGGCGGTCTGCGACTGGGACGGGATCGAGACCGAAGAGGCCGAACTGCTTCAGCTTCTCGATTCGACCGATGCGCCGCCGCATCCGTTTTCGGTGCTGAGCATGGCGGCGACCCCGGCGCAGCAATTGAAGGTCGCGCGGGCCGCAGCCGCAGGTTTTAAAGTGTCCCCGCCTGATTACGGACCGCGGCCCGAAGCTGCGGGCAAGCTCCGCGTCGGCTATCTTTCCAATGACTTCTGTCGCCACGCGACGGCTCTCCTCGTCGCCGAACTGTTCGAGCGGCACGATCGCGCGCGCTTCGAGATCGCCGCCTATTCCTACGGCCCGGACGACCACAGCGAGATCGGCGCGAGGCTGCGCCGCGCCTTCGACCGCTTCGTCGATCTGCGCGCCCTTTCGGATGAGGAAGCCGCGCGCCGCATCCACGCCGACGGCGTCGACATATTGATCGAAATGAAGGGTTACACCGCGGGCGCAAGGACAGGAATTTCGGCGCGCCGGCCGGCGCCGGTGCAGGCGAGCTTCATCGGGTTTCCCGGCACGATGGGGGCGGATTTCATCGACTATGTTATCGCCGACTCTGTCGTTCTTCCGATGGGCCGGCAGGCCGATTTCGACGAAAAGATCGTCCATCTTCCGCATTGCTATCAGCCGAACGACACGCGCCGCATGATCGCCGAGGTGACGCCGACACGCGTGCAATGCGGCTTGCCGGAGCAGGGCTTCGTCTTCTGCTGCTTCAACAACAGCTACAAGCTGACGCCCGCCCTTTTCGACATATGGATGAGGCTTCTTGACGCCGCGCCCGGCAGCGTCATGTGGCTCCTCAAGGCCAATGATCTCGTCAAGGCCAATCTGCGCAAGGAGGCGCGGCGGCGCGGCGTCGATCCCGACCGCCTCGTCTTCGCGCCGAAACTACCGTCGCCTGAGCATCTGGCGCGGCACAGGCTCGCCGATCTTTTTCTTGATACGCTGCCCTACAACGCCCATACCACGGCGAGCGACGCCCTATGGGCGGGCCTGCCCGTGCTCACCTGCGCCGGCGACACATTTGCGGGGCGCGTTGCGGCGAGCCTTCTCAATGCGGTCGGCCTGCCGGAACTCGTGACCACGTCGCTTGCGGATTATGAGGCCTTGGCGCGAAAGCTCTCCTGCGGCGAGCCGGGCCTGTTGCAGGGGCTGCGCCGCAAACTTCTCGGCGAGAGGCTCGGCTCGCCATTGTTTGACAGCGAGCGATACGCGCGACATTTCGAGGCCGCGCTCGAAAAGATGTGGGACATCCATTGCGAGGGGCGCGGACCGAGCGCTTTTGCAATCGAGGATTTGAGCGAAAAAGCTCCCGCCGCGACGATCGAAAGGGTGCGTTATCTCGCCTGTCCGCTGTGCGGAGGAAGCGACATTCCGGCCGTGCTCGGCGCCGACTGCGCCAAGCATGCGCTCTATCAGCCGTCCTTGCCGCCGACGATGAGCTGGCATGAATGCGCGAGCTGCGGCCATGTCTTCACCGAAGGCTATTTCGACGCCGCAGCGGCCGGAGTGGTGTTTTCGCGAACGCATCAGAACCAGATCGTCGGCCACGACATGGAGCGCCAACGTCCGGTCTCGGCGCGCATGGTCGAGCGTGTCGCTCGTCGCGTTTCGAGCGGCCTTTGGCTCGACGTCGGCTTCGGCAATGGCTCGCTTCTGTTCACGGCCGAGGAATGGGGTTTTACGCCAGTCGGTCTCGATTTGCGCAAGGACAATGTCAACGCGTTGCGGACGCTGGGCTATGAAGCGCACTGCCTGCCGATCGAGGAGCTCGATCAGGACGAGCGCTATAGCGTCGTCAGCATGGCCGATGTGCTCGAGCACATGCCCTTTCCGAAGACGGGACTGGCCGCGGCCCGGTCCCTGCTACGCCTCGGCGGCGTGCTGTTCCTGTCGATGCCCAACATGGACAATATGGTCTGGCGGCTGTTGCATGCGAACCAGATCAACCCCTATTGGGGCGAGATCGAGCACTACCACAATTTCTCGCGCAAGCGCCTCTATTCACTGCTCGAAGAGCATGGATTTCTGCCGGTTGAATATGGCGTCAGCGAGCGCTACCGCGTCTGCATGGAGGTGATCGCGATCAAAAAATGACACTCTGCAAGCGCTGGTGGAGCAGCTAGCGAAGCACGATCACCTTGGTCCCGATCTTCACTCGATCAGCAAGATCGACGACATCCCGGTTGGTCATCCGGATGCATCCTGACGACACTGCGGCGCCGATCGTCTCGGGCTCGTTCGATCCATGAATGCGATAGTAGCTCGAACCCAGATAGATCGCACGTGCGCCCAATGGGTTGTCGATGCCGCCCGGCATATGGCGCGGCAGGTCGGGGCGGCGCTTGAGCATTGGCGGCGGCGGCGTCCAGGCCGGCCATTCGCGTATCATGGTGACGGTCTTCGCGCCCGCCCACGTGAAGCCTTCCCGGCCGACGCCGACGCCATATTGAATCGCCTGTCCATCCGGCAGGACATAGTAGAGGCGGCGCTCGCTGGTCGACACAACCACCGTGCCCGGAGCCTGATGGCCGCTCCACGCGACAACGCGGCGCGGGGTGGCCGGCTGCTGAAAAATATCGAGAAAGTCGGCGACGGGCCCTTGGGCGAATAAACCGCCCAGCGGGTTGCCGAAGGCGAAAGCCGGGGACGCGTTCAAGGCCGCAAGAATAATCGCGGCGCGGGCAAGCGGATAAGCCATCGACGTCCTTTGGTCCAATCGGCGCAAGAAAAGGAAATGGGCGAGCCGCTACTCGCAGGCGTTTTACGGCCAAAATTGGGCGAGGTCATGCTTCGGCGCTACGATCCGGCGTCGCGGCCCTCGGTCGCCGCCAGCGCATGCATAGCTTCGCAATGGCGCACAAGGTTTGCGTGCGACAAGACGAAATTCTTGAGCGGCGTTTCGATCCTGTAGAAAAAGATGTTGGCTATGAAACCATAGAGGCCGGCATCGATGCTCGACGCCTCAGCGCCGAAGGCGTAGCCGCTGTCTGGTCGATGATCCGGTTGCTGTCGCCGATGACTCCGTCGTCGTCGATGTAGGGAAGCTGGGCGCGTGGCGCCGATTGCGCGTCGAAGATGTGCTGATGCCGGAACGGCAGTTTGCATAGTTTCAGAAACGCGAAAATCTTGAGCCCGTAGGGATTGTTGTCGGCGACGCCGAAGCGATCCGGATAGGAGGACAGGGTCAACATGCGGCGTGCTCCGGAACGGCCCGCGATGGCAGACCATGCGGCCGAATGCTCTTCGCGGCGAGGCCGGCGCACGCGCGTGGAGTTTCATGCAGGATCTCATGCAGGATCTTTGGAGGCGACGCAGCCCTTTTCCGGCCGCACGTCTTTAACGCAGCCTTGCGCGCGCGGCGCCCTTGGTCTATGCCGCTCCCTTCGCCGGCATCCAAGACCGTCAGGCCGCTTTTGTCCGCTCTTCCACAACCCGTCGCCGTCATCATGGGCAGCCAGTCCGACTGGGAGACGATGCGCCATGCCGCAGCGGTGCTCGACGAGCTCGGCGTCGGCTTCGCGGCGAAGATCGTCTCCGCCCATCGTACGCCGGAGCGCCTTTATGAATTCGCGAGGGGCGCAAAGGCCGCTGGCTTCCGGGTCATCGTTGCGGGCGCAGGCGGCGCGGCCCATCTGCCGGGCATGACGGCGTCGCTGACGCCGCTTCCCGTCCTTGGCGTTCCGATCGAGACCAGGGCGCTGCATGGACAGGATTCGCTTCTCTCCATCGTTCAGATGCCGGCCGGCGTGCCCGTCGGCGCCCTGGCGATCGGCCGCGCCGGCGCAATCAACGCCGCCCTTCTCGCGGCGGCGATCCTCGCTCTCACCGATTCGGCGCTCGACGCGCGGCTCTTCGCCTGGCGCACGGCGCAGACGCACGCGGTGGCGCTCGAGCCCGCCCATGAAGGCTGACGCATGACGCCCGCGCCCTCCGGCCCCCTTGTTCCTGGCGCCGTGATCGGGATTCTCGGCGGCGGCCAGCTGGGCCGCATGCTGGCGATGGCCGCGGGGCGCCTCGGCCTCAGGACTCATGTCTATGCGCCGGAGCCGGACAGCCCCGCTTTCGATGTCTGCATTCACAAGACGCTCGCCGCCTATGAGGACGAGGCGGCGCTGGCGATGTTCGCCGCCAGCGTCGACGTCATAACTTATGAGTTCGAGAACGTGCCGGCTCGCGCCGCAGCGCTTCTATCCGACCTTTGTCCGGTGCGCCCCGGTCCCGCGGCGCTCGCGGCGTGCCAGGACCGGCTGATCGAAAAGGAGTTTCTGGCCGATATCGGCGTCGCGACCGCCGCCTATATGCGCGTCGACGACGCCGGCTCGATGGCGCGCGGCGTGGCGCAGCTCGGGCGCCCGTCGATCCTCAAGACGCGCCGGCTCGGCTATGACGGCAAGGGCCAGGTCCTGGTCCGGGAGGGCGCGGACCTCGCCGTCACCTTCCGTTCGCTCGGCGGGGGGCCCGCCATTCTCGAGGCCGTCGTGCCTTTCGCGAAAGAGATTTCCGTCGTTGCCGCGCGCAGCGCGGACGGCGACTTTGCCGCTTATGACGTCTGTGAGAACCATCACGAAAATCACATTCTGAAGACCTCGCGCGCGCCGGCGCGCATCGCGCCGGAGACCGCGGTGGAGGCGACCGAGATGGCCCGAGCGATTGCCGACGCGCTCGAATATGTCGGCGTCATCGCGGTTGAGATCTTTGTGGTAGAGCCGGGCGGCGCAAAAGGCCGGCAAGAGCTTCGCGTCAATGAAATCGCCCCGCGCGTTCATAATTCCGGCCATTGGACGCTCGACGGTGCGGCGACCTCGCAGTTCGAGCAGCATATCCGCGCCATTGCAGGCTGGCCGCTCGGGGCCACATGGCGCCACGGCGCAGAGGTCTTGATGGAAAATCTGATCGGCGAGGAGGTCCTCGACTATCAGCGCATCCTGCGCGAGCCGGGCGCCAGCCTTCACCTTTATGGGAAGTCCGAGGCGCGGCCCGGCCGCAAGATGGGACATGTCACCCGCATTTTCCGCGCGTCTGGCGAGGCGTCGTGAGGCGTGGCGTTTTCGCGCGCCGCGACGGGGCCAAGCTCTGGACAGGGGCGCGCGATGCTGCTATTCGCCTGTCTTCGGAATCCTGGCGCTTTTCTGCGCCTGATTTTCTGTTCCTTCTTTCCTGTCGGCCGGTCGCCTCGCGCGATGGCTTGACGTCACCTCAAGGACGCATGCGTGCAAGTTCTCGTTCGCGACAATAATGTCGATCAAGCCCTGAAAGCGCTCAAGAAGAAGATGCAGCGCGAGGGCATTTTCCGCGAGATGAAGCTGCGGGGTCATTACGAGAAGCCGTCCGAGAAGCGCGCCCGCGAAAAGGCCGAAGCGATTCGCCGCGCGCGCAAACTTGCCCGCAAGAAAATGCAGCGCGAAGGCCTGCTGCCGATGAAGCCGAGGCCGGTTCTCGGCGCACGCTGATTTTTGTCCGGCGCACGGCCGATCGATCGGCGACGCAGAAATTGGGGCGCGCGATATCGGGACAAGAAAGCCTGGGCGATATGTCAGGCTTGGGCGGCTCCGCCCGCCCAATCGGCGGATGAGGATGACGGAATTGACGGCTTCCGCGAATCTGGCCAAACGCGCCACCGCTCTGCAAGGCTTCGTCTGGCCTTGCGCCGCGCTGGCGATTGTCCTTGCGCTCGCGGGTTGCGAAAGCGCCAACAATGCCATCAAGAGCGGAACCGGCGTCGCCGAAGTCGCCAACCAGTCGCCGCAGGAGGCGCAGGCCAACCTCACCTCGCTGACCGATGTCATCCAGCGCAATCCGAACAGCGCGGAAGCCTATAACACGCGCGGCGTCGCCTATGCGAAGAGCGGCAGGTTCCCGGAAGCGATCGCCGACTTCAGCCAGGCGGTCAAGATTTCGCCGAACGCCGCGACATTGACCAATCGCGCGCTCGCCTATCGGCAGGTCAACCGCAACGACGCGGCGATGGCCGATTTCAACGCGGCGATCGCGGCCGACTCCAATCATGCGCCGGCCTATCTCGGCCGCGCCAACCTCGAACGGGTCCAGGGCAATCTCGACGCCGCCCATGCCGACCTTGATTCGGCGATCAAGCTCAATCCGGAAAACGCCCAGGCTTTTCACGCGAGAGGCCTGATCTATCAGCGCGAAGGCAATCATCCGCAGGCGATCACCGATTTCGACAATGCGATCGACCGCGACCCCTTCGCCGGAGCGCCTTATCAGGCGCGCGGCCAGAGCCTCATCGCCGTCGGCAAATATGACAAGGCGATCGAGGACTTCAACGCAGCTCTCAACGTCGACAACAAGAACGCCGACGCCTGGGCTGGCCTTGGCCTTGCCTATGAAAAGTCTGGCAACCGCGCCAAGGCGTCGGAATCCTACCAGCGCGCCCTGACCTTCGACCCGCAGAACCAGCTCGCCAAGGACGGACTCTCGCGCCTCGGCCGCGCCTGAGGGGCGGCCTCATCGACTATTCGTCGTCCCAGGACGTGAAGGCCCCGGCTTGATCCGCCGCGCCCCGCAAATGCTTCCCTGTCGAGGCCAAGGATTTACTCACGGGGACAGACGTATAGGTGCGATCAGCCTGAAACGAACAGTGGCCAAAATAGGCTGACAACAAAGTTCGATCGGCCGTTTCGCGCCGCGGTGGGCGTGTCAAAGCCAGTTTTCTTGCTCATCTCCGCCATTGGGTTAGAATGATGTTCTCCGGAGCGCGCCTCCGGGAGAAGGCTGGGCTGAATGTCCTTCGCCGCAACGAACCGACCGCTTCCGCGACATCGACGGGGCGGGTGCCAATGCTCCGGCGACGCCTCGAAAGCGAAATTTCACCTGTTGCGATTTGAGAAGAAGCCCGGCGTCTGTGAACGCGCGTCCCGGCCCCGTGGGTCTTGCGAATTCATGGAGAGACACGATGAAAACAATTGTCATGCCGCTCTCTGCCCTTGCCATGGTCGCCTTCGCGACTGCCGCTCGCGCTGAAGACGCGACAAGCGACGCCGCCTATATGGCCAAGATCATGACGGCGGCTCCTGACGCCATTGTCAAAAGCGCGACGATCGTCGTCATGGACAAGGACGGCATGCGAACCCTTCAAAAGGGGACCAATGATTTCACCTGCATGACCATTCCCGACGGCACGCCGATGTGCGCCGACCCGGCCGCCATGGAATGGATGCATGCGCTGATGCACAAAGCAGCGCCGCCGGACAAGGTTGGTTTCATGTATATGCTTGCCGGGGACGCCGGGACCAGCAATGCCGCTCCCGGCGCAACGGGGCCGACGGCCGACAATCACAGGATCAAGACCGGGCCGCACGTCATGATCCTGGGGCCGGCCGTAAAGACGATGGTGGGCTATTCGAGAGAGCTCGATCCCGACCCCGCCAAACCATATGTGATGTGGCAGAATACGCCCTACGAACATCTGATGATACCGGTGAAATGACGCGGGCGGCCGAGGGCGTCACGTCGGCGCCCTTCCGCTCTATTCCGGCGCGCCCTCGATCGGGTCGTATTGCTTCGGGTCGAAGCCGAAAAGCTCAAAAGACTTTTGCATATGCGGCGGCAGAGGAGCCGTGACGTCGAGGACGCCGCCGCGCGGATGTGGCAGCACGAGGCGACGGGCGAGCAGATGCAGCTTGCGCTCGACGGCGTCCGGAATGGCGCGCAAGGGATCATTGCGGCGCGGATCGTTCTTTGGCCTTAGCCCGTATTTCGGGTCGCCGATGATCGGATGGCCGATCGCCTCGGCATGGGCGCGCAATTGATGCGTGCGGCCGGTGATCGGCTTCAAGGATAGCCAGGCCGCGCGGGGCGCGAAAGTATCGACGGTCGCATAATAGGTGACCGAATGGCGGGCGTCCTCGTCGCCATGTTTCGCGACGCGCATCTTCTCCATCGGCGCGCGATCCGAATCGCCGCGTTCCTGGCCGCGCCGGGCAGGCCGCGCGTCGCCCATCCCTTCGCCTTTAGCGAGGAAGAGCGAGATCTTTCCTTGCGCCGGCTTCGGCACGCCCTCGACCAGAGCCCAATAAATCTTGCACGCCTCGCGCGAGCGGAAGGTCGCGCCGAGATCGGCGGCGATCTTGCGCGTCTTGGCGACGAGCAGCACGCCCGATGTGTCGCGGTCAAGCCGATGCACTAGAACCGGCCGCTCGCCGCGCTCATTGGCCAATGAGGCGAGCATCCCGTCGAGATGCCGCTTCATGCCGGAGCCGCCCTGCACGGCGAGGCCATACGGCTTGTTCAAGACCATGAGGTCTTTGTCCTCGAAGAGGATCATCGCGCGGATATCGCGTACGTCCTCCGCCGATATCCGGACCTCAGCCTGCCGCTCCTCTCCGACATTGAGCGGCGGCACGCGCACGTTCTGTCCCTGCGCGAGCCGCGTCGCGGTCTTTACACGCGCGCCGTCGACGCGAACCTGGCCGGTGCGGACGATCTTATTGAGGTGTGACAGCGACAGCTGAGGGATGCGCCGCTTGAACCAGCGGTCGAGCCGCAGCCCGTCTTCGTCCTCGCTGACTTGATAGGTCTTTGCGCTCAAGAGCCCGCCTTTTTGACCTTGCCGCGCCAGATGATGCGGACGCTTGCGCGGGAGCGCTTCGACGCGTCCAAAAACCGCGCTCCCAACGCATGATGAGATTGCAAATCCCTGTCAACTCTACCGGATCGCCTCGTCGCTTTGCAAAGAGCGAAGCCGTGCGATTTCCGCTTGCAGTTCCTCGATGCGTCGGTCGCGCTCCGCCAGCGCGGCTGCGACGTCGGCAGCCTCGAAACGCTGCGGAATGTGTTGCGGGCAGTTGGCGTCCCAGGCGGAGACCGTGAAGAGAATCGCCTGCTCGGGATGCGCCCTGTAGGCGCGCGGCGCCAGTTGCGCCAAAAGATCCGTGTCTTCCTCGACAGCTCGCGCCTTGCCCCAGATCTTGACCCGGCGACGGCGCGCATAATCGATCAGGAACAATTGCGCCTTGGGGTTTTCGGCGAGGTTCCCAAGCGTGATGTATTGGCGATTGCCGGAGAAATCGGCAAAGCCGATGGTCTTGTCGTCCACTACGCGGAGGAAGCCCGGCGGGCCGCCGCGGTGCTGCATATAGGGCTGGCCATCGGCGCTTGCGGTGGCCAGAAAGACGCTCGTCTGCGCCGCAATGAAGCTCGCAAGATCGGGCGTGATGCGGGTCGCCCACCCGCCCGCCGCCTCGACGCGGGCATAGGCGGCGCGCGAGCCCTTGCGGGCCTGCGCGGCCTTGACGGAAGGCGTGAAGGCGACGTCGCTCGAAAAGCCCGTGTCAGTCATGGCCGGCTCCGCCGGTTGAAGCGAGTTCATGATCTGGAAAAGTGGACAGTTGGACGGCCGGAAGCAGCCCTGCTTGCCAAACTAGCTTCTTCCAACCAAGGCAAGAAGATAATATAATACGAAGATACCCTCCCACAATTTGATAGGCTGGATGGATCGCCTGGAAGCCATGTCCCTGCTTCTGGAGGCGGTCGAAACGGGAAGCCTTTCGGCGGCGGGGCGGCGTCTCGGCATGCCGCTCGCGAGCGTCAGCCGGAAAATCGCCGAGCTCGAGGCGCATCTCAAGACGCGTCTTTTGATCCGCTCGACGCGCCGGATCGCTCTGACCGACGCAGGGCGCGACTATGTCGCCGCCTGCAAGCGCATTCTCGAAGAGGTGGTCGAGGCCGAAAAAGCCGCCGCGGGCGAGTATCGCGCGCCGAAAGGGGACCTCACGATTACCGCGCCGATCGTCTTCGGCCGGCTCCACGTGCTGCCGGTCGTGACGGAATTTCTCCAGGCCTATCCCGAGATCGACATCCGCCTTGTTCTGACGGACCGTGTCGTCCACATTTTGGAGGATCACGTCGATCTCGCTGTCCGTATCGGCCAACTGCCGGACTCGAGCCTCGTGGCGCTCCGCCTGGGCGCCGTGCGGCGGATCGTCTGCGCAAGCCCTTCCTATTTTCAAAGACGCGGAGCGCCGCAAACGCCCGAGGAGCTGAAGGATCATGATTGCGTGACCTTCGAGGGTTGGTCGTCGCCAAACCTTTGGGTCTTCGCGGCGGACAGGGCCGAGGTCGTCGTCGCGGTCCGTTCGCGGCTTATCGTCAGCACGGCGGAAGCCGCCATGGACGCAGCCGTCGCCGGCCTTGGCCTCACCCGCGTGCTCTCCTATCAGGCGGCGCAGGCGCAGCGCGACGGCAGGCTCGAAATCGCGCTTCAGGAGTTCGAGCCGGCGCCCTGGCCGGTCAACCTCCTTTACGCGGGGCAGGGACGGCTTCCCTTGAAGCTGCGCGCCTTTCTCGATTTCGCCGCGCCGCGTCTGAAGGCGAGGCTCTCGCAAATATAAGAGCTCAGGGAACCGTGCGCACCAAATCTCCTTCGCGCAGAAAGGCGCCGGCGCGCGTCACAACCACGTCGCCGGGCGAGAGCCCCTCGCGAATCTCGGCGTCCTTACCGCCGAACAAGCCGATCTTCACCTGCCGCGTCTCGACACGATTATCGCGCACCACCTGCACGATGGCGCCTTCCGGTCCATAAAGAACAGCGGAAAGCGGCGCTGCCGGGCCGCAGCTTTGCCCTGCGTCGATCGTCGCCGTCGCGAAAGCGCCGGGCTTCAATCCCTCGCTGGCGCTGAGCTGGATGCGCGCACGCCCCTGCTGCGTCAGCGGATCGATCTCGGGGAGGATGAGCCGCACAGTCCCGGCAAATTCGCTCGAACCCAGCGTCTCGATCTTGGCGATCTGCCCCTGCTTGATCTTGGCCAGCGCCGGCAGCGGCAGGTTGACGAGGAGCTCGAGCTCGCCGTTGCGCAGAATGCGGAACATCGGCCCGCCGCGCGCCGAAGCGGGCATGCCGACGGCGAGCCGGCTGTAGACGAGCAGCCCGTTGGCGGTCGCCGTCATCGTCGCCTTGGGCGGATAGCCGGGGAGCCAGTCCGGCCGCACGAGCTGCGCCAGCGGCTGGCCGACGGCGACCGTCGCGCCGTCCTCGGCAAGGATCTGCGCAAGCTGCAGCCCCTCGACCTCAGGCCGGACAAGAACTTCCTCGCGCCCGACGATCGTGCCGTTGAGCCGCAGCGTCTCGACGAAACACTGGGTCTTCGCCTTGACGACGCTGACCGTCATCGTGACCGGCTCGTTTGGCTGGGCGCGAAGCGGCGCGGCGAAGAAGATAAGCCCGACGGCCAGAAAGAGCCGCCCGCGCGCTCGCAGGAGCGTGGTCATGGCGCCGAAATGAGCGGCAGACTTTGGAGGCCTCGCCCGGAATCGAACCGGGGTGCAAGGATTTGCAGTCCTCTGCGTAACCACTCCGCCACGAGGCCTCCGTCGCGACGACAGCGCGAACCTGCCTATAGCAAGAGAAGCCGTGGCGAGGCAAGGAAGCATCGACGCAAATGACGGCGGCGGCGCGATTAGCGCTTTGCAAAGCGCGGGCAAGCTTGCTATATGCCCGTCATGTTCGAGAGCGGCGCCAGGCGCCGCACTGTGCATTCCCTGATAGCTCAGCCGGTAGAGCAATCGACTGTTAATCGATCGGTCGCAGGTTCGAGTCCTGCTCAGGGAGCCATCCGCGACAGCCGCCCGCGATCCTCGATTTATCGCCCGTATCGCGAAAGCTTGGCGGCCAATTATTTAGGCGTTCAAATATCTTACGCCGGCATATTCATAGAGCGCCTTCAATATCCGTCTTAGAGAAATCGTCGCCGACCTATAGCAGCCGCATGTTCTTTCGCGACTTCATAGGCGAAACAGTCGCCGAGGCAGGCGGTCGTCGCCATAGAGAAAATCCTGGCTCCTCGCGGCGCTTGGTCCGGCCGTAGCCTTGGCCGCGCCCGAGCTCCGCGTAATTTCGAGCAGCTCCTTGCGAGATCTGCGGTCCGCCGTAGCCTTGACTGGCGCGAGCCGCATGGCGGCGTGGCCGATCAAGATCGCCTCGTCGCCCGCCTCCGCGCGGCGCACCAGCTCAGTGAGCTGGACTTTGGCGTCCTCGACGGAGATCTGCGTGCTTTATCCTTAAGGCTTAAGAAGCCGAGCTTTTACTCCGCCGCCTTCGCAAGAGCCGCCGGAATGCTCCTGCGGATCAGCTTGGCCAGCGCCTCGATCGCCGGGCGGCGTGGGCTGGTCGGCCGCGAGACGAGGCGGATCAGCCGGGAAGTATGCGGGCCGCGCAGACGGCGCACAGTAAGATTGCCGGGCAGTTGCGCATCCTCCAGCACGGCGAGTCCCGGCATCAACGTCATGCCATAGCCCGCCGCCGCCATATGCAGCAGCGTTTGCAGGCTGGTGGCTCGCATGTCCGCCATGCCCCCCTCGCCACGCCGTGGATGCTCGCAAAGCTCGAGCGCCTGATCGCGCAGGCAATGACCGTCGGCGAGCAGCAGAAGTTCCATCGGATCGATTGCGTTCGCCTCGACGATCTCTTTCTTGGCGAGCGGATGATCCTTGCCGAGCACAAGGAAGAACGGCTCGTCGAACAGCGGCGCGATGTCGAACGCGTCATTCTCCGGATCGGATGCGATGAGCGCGGCGTCGAGTTCGCCCTGCAGCACCGGATCGATGAGCCGCGCGGTCAGATCCTCGACGAGGGCGAGCGGCGTCTTCGGCATCTCGGCGCGGGCGTTCGGCAGCACAAAGGGCATGAGATAGGGGGCAAGCGTCGGAATGACGCCGAGCCGCAGCGGCCCGAGCATCGGGTCGCGGCTTCCCTTGGCGCAGGCGATGAGCTCGTCGGCGGCGGCGACCGCGCGCCGCGCATGGGCGAGGATGAGCTCGCCGGCGGCGGTCGTCGTCAGAGACTTGCCGACCCGCTCGAAAATGGCGACGCCAAGTTCTTCCTCGAGCTTGAGAATCTGTCCGCTGAGGGTCGGCTGGCTGACGTGGCAGGCCGCCGCGGCGCGGCCGAAATGTTTGAGATCGGCGACTTTGATGATGTAGCGAAGGTCGCGCAGGTTCATGCGGTCTCGAATAGCAATCCTCAACCGGCCGCACAACCGACTGGCGCAATGGCGCCGGGCTTGAAGACTTTCGCGTCCTGCTTGGTCGGGCCTATCGCCGCGCGCCGATGAGAGCGGCCTTGCAGGGTCCCGATAGCGACGCCGCATTGGCCCTGAGGCAGTCGGCAATGCGACCTTGGCCCGGACGCTCGCCGGCGCAAAGGGCGCGATAATCCGGGCCGCAGGCCTCGCGAATGACGCGCAGCTCCTCGCGGAGGGACATTTGGCGATAGGCTCCTTGCGGGGCCGCCTGCGGCGTGGCGGCTTTCGGGGCCGCAGGAGCCGGGGCGGCCGTTGCGGCAGGCAGAGCAGGCGTCGCGGCGGAAGGCGCGGCAGGCGCCGCCGTAGAAGTTGCCGCCGGCGGCTTGGCCGGGGCCGCGGAAGGCGCTCCACCCGCGGCGTTCACCGCCGTCTGACACGCCGCCGAGAGACTTGCGAGATTTTTCCGTAGGCACTCCAGCGCCGCGGACCCGCCGGTCGGTACATCGCTGCAATAGGCGCGATAGTCGCTCGGGCAGGATGATCTGATCGCGGCAATCTGCGCTTGCGTCGGCTCCGCCAGCGCGGGCGCGGCCGACAAAAGCAGGACAACGCACGCGGACGCCCACGTCTCGAGGCTTTGCTTCGACATTCTGTCCTCCCTCGCCGCAGGCGGAATGCCGCGCGGCCTGCCTGCAACGGCCGTGAAGCTGTGTTATTCGACGTCGAGCGGTTCGGCGCCAGAGGGCCGGCCGTCGGAGCCGAGCGTGATCTTCTCAATTCGTTCTTCGGCGGTCGCCAGCAATTTGGCGCAATGCGTCTTGAGCGCCTCGCCGCGAGCATAAACCGCAATCGATTCTTCGAGACCGACGGCGCCTTTCTCGAGCTGATCGACGATCTTTTCGAGCTCGGCCAGCGCCGTCTCGAAAGAGAGGCGCGCTATGTCGTCATTCTGTGGCGGCTCGGCGGCCATGCTCTATCGTCCTTTCGGGCGGTCAAAAGAAAATGATCCCGCGCTGGCCAAGCCTCAGTGAAGCTCCAGCGCAAAAGGCACGCCCTCAAAGCATTCCTCGCCGCGTCCGATCCGCGTGATGGCGTCGGTCATCCGTCCCTTGCGCTTCAGCATCAAGTCGGCGATCGCGATCAGCCGCGCGTTGGGCGTCGCAGTCGGCGAATTGCGCCGGATTTCGCGCGCGAGTTCATATTCGCTGCGGGACGGGGCGAGGGCGCAGGCGGCGATAAAGGCCGCGGCGGTCGAGCGGCTGACGCCGGCGTAGCAATGGATCAGCATCGGCTCGGCCCTGTCCCAGCGCCGGACGAAGTCGAGCAGCGCCGCGACATGGATGTCGCTTGGCAGGATATGGCCGTCGAGCGCCCGCACGATATCGGACATCGAGACGTGAAGGTGCCGCTCGGCGGCGATTTCATCGGGGCGCGGCGCGTGCGTCCCGAGATCGAGCAAGGTGACGAGACTGCGGGCGCCCGTCGCGCGGACGGTTTCCTGCACCCTCGCGAGCGAGCACACATGAATGCGGGACATGCGACACCCTCGTTGGCGCGCCGCCGCAGCCGCCAGGTTGCGGCGCGCGTCGCGATCTCGTTTTTTACCGCATCGCAGCAAAAAATCCACCCGATTCGCATCAAAATGCCGGGAAATCAGGCAGGCGCAACCAGGGCGGCGAGCCGGGTGAGCTCCGCCAGAAAACGCTCCGCGGCGAGCGCGGGCGCCCAGGGCTCCCAGCTGGTCCCGCCATAGATCGCCGTCAGCGGATCGACGGTCAGCGGCTGATGCGGGATGCCAAGCGTCGCGCGCACTTCCTTGCGCGTCCAGCCGACGACATGGACGGCTTCCGATGCGGCCGCGACGCGGTCGGCCCTTTTATGCGGCTTCCGTTCGGCCTCGGTCCAGGGCGCGAGCCCATAGCGCAGGCTGACGGCGCGCTCGAGCGCGCGGGTGAGCTCGCGATAGGATTCGCCAAGAAACGGCTTGACGACCGAGATGCAGTCGAATCCCAGCAGGCCTTCGTCGGCGTCGTGCAGCAATTCCCTGAGATCCGCGCGCGGATCATTGGCGTAAGGGAACCAAAGCCGGCGCAGCGCCAGGACGAGAAGAGAATGCTGGGCGACGGAGAGCGGCAGGTCCCAGGCGGAATGGCCGCCCCAGCGGTAGGTGCGCGCGAGTCCGATCGCGAGATCGCTGTCGTCCCAGTCGAAGGGCGTCGGATTCAAAAGGTCGAGCCGCTTGCCGGAATAGAGCCGGACCCAAGCTCGGGCAGATTCGCGGGGGGCTGCGGGAACGGTCGCGGGCAAACTCATTGGGCCTATCGGCGTTTCGCAAGAGCGGCGCATTCGGCGTGCCGCCAGCATTGGACGAGATGGTCGTTGACGAGGCCGGCCGCCTGACAGAAGGCGTAGATGATGGTCGGCCCGCAGAAATTGAAGCCTCTGCTTTTCAGATCCTTCGACATGCGGACCGAAAGATCAGTCCGCGCCGGAACTTGCGTCACGTCGCGGAAGGTGTTTTGCACCGGCCTGCCGTCGACGAAATTCCAGATGTAGTCAGCAAAGCCCGGCCCTTCCTCAATGTTCAGATAGGCGCGCGCCGAAAGGATCGCGGCCTCGATCTTCGCGCGGTTGCGGACGATCGCCTGATCCTGCATCAAAGCCTCGACCTTTTCCGGGCCGAAGCGGGCGATTTTTTCCGGATCGAAGCCGGCAAAAGCGAAGCGGAACGCCTCGCGCTTGCGCAGGATGGTGATCCAGGAGAGCCCGGCCTGAAAGCCGTCGAGGATCAGCTTTTCGAAAAGCGCCCGGCCGTCGTGCTCGGGCACGCCCCATTCCTCGTCGTGATAGGCGAGATAGAGCGGGTCCGCGCCCGGCCAGTGGCAGCGGAGCTTGCCGTCTAAAGACGCTGGGCGGACTTGCGTCATCCGCTCGCCGGCGCTTTTACCGCGATCGGCGTGTCGCCGGCTTTGACGATCACGCCCGCCGCCTGCGCGTCTTCGAGCCGATCGATGCGCAGCATGGCGAGCCCTTCGCCGTTCGCGACGGAGCCGACCTGGCCGAGCGGCGCGCCGCCGGCGACGATGTTCGCGCCGCGCGCCGGCGCCTCGCCCTCGAAGTGGAATTTGACGATGCGCTTCTTCGCCGATTTGCGGAAATGCACGCGGGCGACGACCTCCTGGCCGACGTAGCAGCCCTTTTTGAAGTCGACGCCGTTCAGCCAGTCGAGATTGGCGTCATGCACGAAGGCGTCGCCATAGACGAAATCGCGGCCGCCGCGCGGCACGCCTTCGGCGATGCGGCGCGCCTCATAGGCGGATTCGTCGACGCTCGCGATCTCCTGAAGCTTGGCGCGGTCCGCGATGACCCGCGCGCCCATGCCTGGCGCGCGCATGTCGCGATAGACGATCCCTTCGATGCCTTGCGGCGGCTCGCCGTCGAGCACGGCCGCGACTCCAAGCGTCGCGGAATGGTCCTCGATGTCGATCTTGGCGCGCATCTTGTGGAGGTTCAGCCGCTTTATCAAATCGGCGCTCTGATCGCGCACGCAATCGAAGATATAGCCGGCGTCAGGGCCTTCCGGGAGCGGCACGACGAAAAAGTCGAACATCAGCTTGCCCTGCGGCGACAGCAGCGCCGAAAAACGGCTTTCCCCCGGCCCGATATCGAGCACGCTCGCGGTAATGAGGCGTTGCAGGAATTTCGTCGCCTCCGCCCCGGCCATTTTGACGACGCCGCGATCGGCGAGAAAACACAGGTTGGTTTGCATGGAAAGCGCCTCGACTCTGGCGCGATGGCCTTTATGGTTCGGCCGCGCCGCATCAGACCACGATGATCTTGTACGGATGCGGTCCAAAATCCATGAAGGTGATCGAATCCTGCCAATATGAGCCGGATTCAACACTTTCGCATCCCGCTCTGGCGAGCCTTGTACCAAGGGAAGGAGCCATGCCGCAAACCTTTGATCTGATCCTCAAGGGAGGAACGGTCGTCGATCATAATGGCGTCGGAGCGCGGGACATCGGCGTGCTTGCGGGAAAGATCGCGGCGATCGGCGACCTTTCACGGGCGAGCGCGGGCGAGACGCTCGAGGCGAGGGGCCTGACGGTCCTGCCGGGCGTCATCGACACGCAGGTGCATTTTCGCGAGCCGGGGCTGACCCACAAGGAGGATTTGGAGACGGGATCCCGCGCCGCCGTGCTCGGCGGCGTGACGGCTGTCTTTGAAATGCCGAACACCAATCCGCTGACGACCTCGGCCGGGGCGCTTGCCGACAAGGTCGCGCGCGCGCATCATCGAATGCACTGCGATTTCGCCTTCTGGGTCGGCGGCACGGCCGATAATCCAAAAGACATTCCCGAGCTCGAGCGCCTGCCGGGCGCGGCCGGGATCAAGGTGTTCATGGGCTCGTCCACCGGCTCGCTGCTCGTCGAGGACGATAAGGGCGTCGCCGCGATCCTGCAGCAGACCCGCAGGCGCGCGGCCTTCCACAGCGAGGACGAGCCGCGGCTCAACGCGCGGAAAAATCTGCGAATCGAGGGGGATCCTTCCTCGCATCCCGTCTGGCGCGACGAGATCGCGGCGCTGCAATCGACGCAGAGGCTCGTCCGGATTGCAAGGGAATGCCACGCGCTGGTCCATGTGCTGCATGTCTCGACCGCCGAGGAGATCGACTTTCTCAAAGACCACAAGGATATCGCCAGCGTCGAGGTGACGCCGCATCATCTGACGCTGTCGGCGGAGGATTACGCACGGCTCGGGACGAAATTGCAGATGAACCCGCCGGTGCGCGACGCCCGCCACCGCGACGCGATCTGGCGGGGCGTAGAGCAAGGCGTCGCCGATATTCTCGGCTCCGATCACGCGCCGCATACGCTGGAAGAGAAGGCGAAGGCCTATCCGCAAAGCCCTTCCGGCATGACGGGGGTGCAGACGCTCGTGCCGATCATGCTCGACCATGTGGCGGCTGGCCGGCTCACGATCGAGCGCTTCGTGGACATGACGAGCGCGGGCCCGGCGCGGCTGTTCGGGATCGCCGGCAAGGGCCGCATCGCCGTCGGCTATGACGCCGATTTCACTGTCGTCGACTTGAAGCGCCGCGAGACGATCGAGAACCGCTGGATCGGCTCGCGCTGCGGCTGGACGCCCTATGACGGCAAGGCCGTGACAGGCTGGCCGGTCGGCGCGATCGTGCGCGGCGCGAAGGTGATGTGGGAGGGCGAGATCGTCGCCCCCTCGCGCGGCGAGGCGGTGCGCTTCAGCCAGGCGCTCCAGCCGTGACGTCCGCCTGCCTCAGGATGCGTTCGCTCGCCGACGGCGCGGTCAAAACCTCCAGCGTCACGCCCGGACAGATGATCTGGCGGGCGAATTTGTCGCTCGCGAAATCGAACAGAATATAGTCGGAGCCGTCCGTGCCGTCGCGCCAGAGGTCGACGAGATAGCTCATTTCGACGCTCACTTCGAAGAGAGTGGTCGCGCCGGCGGGGATCGCAAAGAGGCTGTAGCTGAGGTCGAACGGCTGGAACGAGAAAAACTGTTCCGCCCCGGGGAATGTCGAGGCGAAGATCGAGCCGCCCGTGGCGGAGAGGCTGGTCGCGGTTTGCGTTTGCGTCGCCTGCGTGAAAGGCTCCGGCGTCTGATCGTTGCTCTGGCCGGTGACCGGATCCGTTCCCCAGCCCGACCATCTGATGAGCGCGAGCGAGGCGGTCATCGAGAGCACGTCGGTGTCGCCGGAAAAAATGCCTTCCGACGCGACCACCTCGCAGACGCCGTTGAGAACAAGCGACGTTCGGACATTGACGACCGCGGCGAACTCGCTCTGGTTCGTCCACAGATAATAGAAGGTGAAAGTCGTATCGTCCGACCCCTGGTGTCTTTGGACGAGAACCTTGATCGAGCTGTTCATCGACTCGATCTGGGAGTCGATGAAAATGTCGAGTTCGGGGTGCGGCAATTCCCAGATCAGAAACGGCTTGTCGAGATTGATGAAGAAAGGCGCGTGCGGCCCCGGAAGCAGTTCGAGCGCCTTCCGGCGGCTCTCGATCCCCTCCCGAAACACATTTTCCAAAGATTGCTGACGCCCCCCGACCGCGGCGTTCCGCTCTTCGAAAATCCGCAATATCTCGCTTCGGCGCTTGGCGGCGAGCCGGCGGAGCTTTTCGAGATCGAGGCCCGACTTCTTGAAATGAGATTTGAGAAGCTTGCCGACGGCCTGGCGATTCTTCGTCAGCTTCTTTGAAATTGCGGCCGAACGATCGCGCGCCATGCGGCCTTCGTAGAGCGCGGCGGCGACGCGCTTCACCTCGGCTTCGTCGATGTTCGCCATGGGCTTTCCTCCTCCCGCCAGAGGCTCCGGCGGCGATTGTTCCCCACTTTTTGCGCTGAGAGCCCAGCCGCCGTTACGGTAGGCGCGAAGCCTGCCGGAGTCACGCGGCGGCGGCGCCGAAAGCCAAAGCTCTGTCGGCGACGCCAGCGGCGCGCGATCTCACGCCACGGCGCTTGGCCTGGCCGGGTCCTCGCGGACGACGATAGTATTGATGACCGGGAAAATCTGATCGCCGGGCATGCCAACGCGCCTTGCATGCTCGCGGATCGATTCCGGATCCCGCGCCTCATAGATGCAGACCGTCCCGATCCGGCCATCGGGCTCCTCGACCACATAGCTGCGGATCCAGCGGACGCGGTCGGCCATCTCCTCGTTGCCGACCTTGGCCGACTTTGCTCCGGCGGCTTCGAGTTCCTGCAGGTTCGCCCACGCGCTCGGGCGGCGGATGACATAGAGATTCATATCTTTTCCTTCTATTTGATCGGATCTGGAGAGCGGACGCGGCGCGCCCGCGGTTAATACATCCGGGATCAGCTTCTTCTGGTGATGACCACTTCAAGATATTGGCCAGGTATGACCAGCGTGCCGTCCTCAGCGATGTTGAATTGATCGAGCAGAGAATAAAGATCAGCCTCGAGCGCCTCGCGCGCCTCAGGATCGATGGCCGCAAACGCCTTCACAACCGGGCCGTAATAACTGCGGAAAGTCTCGACCCAATGCTTGGGCGACTTGTAGCGGAAGTTAAAAGTCTTGCTCTCAGCCGCAACGGTCGCGTTCGAACCAAACAGGACGTCGAGATGCGCCTTGCTCCCCCACAGCGCCGGCGACTTCATCCCTGGCGCCGGCGGAACATATTTGCCGATGGTTTTGAACAGCCTGCCGATGAAGCTCTCCGGCGTCCAGTTGGCGAGGCCGATCTTGCCGCCCGGACGACAGACGCGAATGAGTTCGCTCGCGGCCCGCTCCTGGTTGGGAGCGAACATCGCGCCAAAGCTCGAAAGGACGACATCGAAGCTGGCGTCCTCGAAGGGGAGAGCTTCCGCGTCGGCTTCCTGAAACGTGACCCGGAGGCGGTCGGCGTTGGCGCGTTCGCGCCCGCGGTCGAGAAGCGCGCCGACGTAGTCCGTCGACACGACGTCGGCGAAGCGACGGGCTGCGGCGAGCGTCGCATTGCCGTTGCCGGCGGCGACATCGAGGACGCGGTGGCTGCTGCGGAGATCGACGGCCTCGCAGAGCGTTTCGCCGACGATCTGCAAAGTGACTCCAATGACGGCATAGTCGCCGGAGCCCCACGCGACCTGCTGGCGGCTTTTGATCGTGGCGAAATCGATGGTGGCGAGAGGAGGTGCTTGAACATTCATGGCGCGATTCCTTCCTTTAAGGTCGCCGATCTTTCCTTCGCGGCTTTGCCGGGCGGCGGCCGCACCCTAGGGATTGTCGTCGCGGGCGCGAATGACCAGGCGTCCGCAATGCTTGACAGGGCGTCGGGAATTCCCTCGTCTCTTGATCAGGCGTCCGCATCACATGCTCGGGCGTCGGGTGGAGCCCGAATGGCGGCTGACGCGCTATCTGATGTGTTGCGAACGGTACGGCTGACCGGGGCGACGTTCTTTGACGTCGTCGCCAAGGCGCCATGGGTCGCCGAGCAGCCGACGCGGGAGACGGTCCTGCCGAAGATTCTCCCCGGCGCCGAGCATCTGATCGCATATCATGTGATCACCGAGGGCCGATGCTTCGCCAATATCGTCGGGCGGGAGCCGATCGCGCTCGAAGCCGGCGAGGTCATCGTCTTCACCAGGGGCGATCCTCACGTGATGTCGAGCAGCCCCGGCATGCGCGCCGATCCGGTCCCTCCGGGCATGCTTGACGACGCCGCCGCCAGTCAATTGCCGTTCTTCGTCAATTATGGCGGCGATGGGCCAGTGGCCAAGCTCGTCTGCGGCTTCCTCGCCTGCGATGCGCGCCCGTTCAATCCGCTTCTCGACAACCTGCCGCCGGTCATCAAGACCGGAAGCGCGGATGCAGGCTGGCTTGGCCAGTTCATCCGTTTTGCGGTGATGGAATCAGCGGACAAGCGCGCCGGCGGCGAAAGTGTCCTCGCCAAACTGAGCGAGCTGATGTTCATCGAAGTGGTTCGTCGGCACCTCGAGGCCCTGCCGCCGGAACAGGCCGGGTGGTTGGCGGGCCTGCGCGATCCCTTTGTCGGAAAGTCATTGTCGCTGATGCATGGAGGCCCGGCGCGCAACTGGACAATCGAGGAACTGGCCAAGCAGGTCGGCCTCTCGCGCTCGGTCCTGGCCGAGCGCTTTACCGATCTCGTCGGCATGCCGCCCATGCAATATCTCGCCAAATGGCGGATGCAGATCGCTTCGGGGCTTCTGAGCCGAGGCGGCGCCAATATCGCCACGGTCGCCGCGGACATCGGCTACGAATCCGAGGCGGCTTTTAGCCGCGCTTTCAAAAAGATGACAGGGGAGCCGCCCTCGGTTTGGCGCCGCCGCGTCCGCCCTGATGGCCGCGCCTGATTTCCCGATCCACTGTTCCTCGCGCCCAGCCTAAGCCATTACAGCCTCTTCAAAAATCCGGCAAAACGCATCAGCCCCTCGGGCCACGGACCATGGCCGCTCTCGGAGTTGATGTGGCCGGAATTGCCGGCGTCGACGAGCTCGGCGCCGAGGCTGCCGGCGAGCCGCTCGCTGTCTGGGTAGGGCGCGAAAGGATCGTCGCGGCTGGCGATCACAAGGCTCGGAAAGGGCAGCGGCTCCATCGGCTCTTCGGCGAAGGCCGGATCGACCGAAGGCAGCGCGGCGACAACCTCGCGAGAAGGCGGGGCCACCAGAAAGGCGCCGCGGACCGGAAGATCGCGCAACAGCGGCGCCGCATGGGCGACGGCGAGCGCGCCGAGACTATGGGCGACGAGGATCACCGGACGTTCGGCGCGCATCACCTCCTCGATCAGCCGCGTCCGCCAGGCGTCGAGGTTCGGTTGCTCGAAATCACTCTGATCGACCAGCCGTGCTGTCGGAAGCTTGGCGTCCCAGCGGCTCTGCCAGTGGTCGGGGCCTGACCCGCCGAGGCCCGGCAAAATCAAAATGTCGGCTTCGGACGTCTTCACGGGCTAGGAGGCGGCGGCGAGCGAGCGGAGCTTCGCAAGCTCGGCGACGAGCGCGTCGATGAAAGCTTCATAGAGCATGGTCTCGACAGCTTCGAGTTCCGGCGCGCGCTTCGTGAAATCGGGATCGGCGGCGGCGATCGCCGCCTCGACGTCGGAGAGATGCTTTTCCTCCTCCATCAAGAGGCCGGCGATGCGTCCTGCAACAGGCGAGCGGCCGAGGGCGCTCTTGTAGACGCCATAGACCTGCAGCGCGCGGCGCTCGACGAGCCAGGTCACATAGCAATAGACGAGCCGGGCGCGCAGAGCCTCCGGCAGGTCGGCGAAGGCCTCGGCGCAGGAGGCGTCGAGCGTCTGGAAGTAATCCTCGGCCTCTTCGCCGCAGAGCATATTTTGCGGCGCATAGGTCGCGAAAGCCTCGCCGCCGATTTTGAGCGCGATCTGCTTCAGGCCCTGCGCATGGCGCCCTTCCTCGAGCGCGTGGTTGAGGATTTCGCTCGTCAGCGTCTCCGCCCTCTGGCTTTTCACGATTTTGCGGAAGCCGACATATTCGAGATAGGAGAATGTGTTGAGCCAGCGCGCATGAAGGGCCGGGTCGGCGACGATCGCGCTGACCGAGGCTTCGAGGCGATCTTGTGTTTGCATGGCGGTCTCTCATCATTGTCTAAAAAAACGCGTCCCTCATCCTGAGGAGCCGCGAAAGCGGCGTCTCGAAGGATGGCTCAAGGGCGAGCGCCGCCCCCGTGCTTCGAGACGCAGGCTTTGCCTGCTCCTCAGCATGAGGGGTTTGAGCGCCCCTTTTTCGAACGACCTCCAGGATCATGCGCTACGCCTGTCCGAACACACGCTTGAAGATCACGTCGATATTTTTCAGATGATAGCCGAGATCGAATAGTTCTTCGAGTTCGGCGCCGGCGAGCGCCTTGGCGACGTCGGGATCGGCCTTGAGCAGCGTCAGGAAATCGCCTTCGCCGCGCCAGACCGGCATGGCGTTGCGCTGGACGAGCGCATAGGCGTCCTCGCGGCTGACGCCCTTTTGCGTCAGCGCGAGCAGCACGCGCTGCGAGTGGACGAGGCCGCCGAGCCGGTCGAGATTTTTCCGCATATTGGCCGGATAGACCAGAAGCTTGTCGATGACGCTCGTCATCCGATCGAGCGCGAAGTCGAGCGTCACCGTGGCGTCGGGCGCGATCATCCGCTCGACCGAGGAATGCGAAATGTCGCGCTCGTGCCACAGCGCCACATTCTCCATCGCCGGAAGAGCCATGCCGCGAACCAGCCTCGCGAGGCCGGTCACATTCTCCGTCAGCACCGGATTGCGCTTGTGCGGCATGGCGGAGGAGCCCTTCTGGCCTTCCGCGAAGAATTCCTCTGCCTCCAGCACTTCCGTGCGCTGCAGATGACGGATCTCGATCGCGAGCCGCTCCAGCGAAGACGCCACGACGCCGAGCGTTGTGAAGAACATGGCGTGCCGGTCGCGCGGGATGATCTGCGTCGAGGCGGGCTCGACCGCAAGCCCGAGCTTTTCGGCGACATAGGCCTCGATGCGCGGATCGATATTGGCGAAGGTGCCGACGGCGCCCGAAATGGCGCAGGTCGCGATCTCCTTGCGGGCGCTGATCAGCCGTTCCTTCGCGCGCGCAAATTCCGCGTAGGCTTGGGCCAGCTTGAGGCCGAAGGTCACGGGCTCTGCGTGGATGCCATGCGAGCGACCGATCGTCGGCGTGAGCTTGTGTTCGAACGCCCGCCGCTCCAGCGCGGCGAGCAGCGCGTCGACGTCGGCGATGAGAATATCAGAGGCGCGTTTCAGCTGCACCGCGAGGCAGGTGTCGAGCACGTCGGACGAGGTCATGCCCTGGTGGACGAAGCGCGAGTCGGGGCCGATGAATTCGGCCAGATGCGTCAGGAAAGCGATGACATCGTGCTTCGTGACCTTTTCGATCTCATCGATCCGTGCGACGTCGAATTTGACGCCTCCCGCCTTCTCCCAAATCGCTTTCGCCGAGGCCTTGGGGATGACGCCGATCTCCGCCAGCGCGTCGCAGGCATAGGCTTCGATCTCGAACCAGATCCGAAAGCGCGTCTGCGGATCCCAGACGGCGGTCATTTCGGGGCGGGAATAGCGGGGGATCATTGAGTGGGGCGCTCCTGGCAAGGGAGCCCTCTAGCATGAGGAAGGAAAGAAAGGCAAAAGAGGCGGCGTTCGCTTCCGACGGCCGCTCAAGCGCGGCGCAAGGTCTGCGCGATAATGCTGCCACCGGTGCGAGATGTCTTTTACAGCATCGGACCTGATTCCGAAATCAGGTCCGATGCTGTAGAGCATATTCGGGGGGTATGACCTTAATAGCAAAGGTGTTTCATTTGCGGGGCGTTATTGTCCGCCGCATCATCGTTACTTCCGACTGAATGGGGCTATACCCCTTGAAATTTCGGCTGAAAGCAGTAACAAATGGGTTGGCGAGCGGACTGGGGAGATCGCGGTGCTTTCACGTCGGATGTTTTGCGGCTGCATCACCGCCGGTTTTTTCACGGCAACGGACGCTCAAGCACAGTCTGTCTGCGACATCTTCACGCCGGATCGGCAGAAATCAACGTCGCCCGAACAGGGGATTGCCCTGCTCAACGAAGGCAATGAGCGTTTCCTCGCAGGCAGATCCGTCAATTGCGATCTCGTGGCTCAGGTCAAGGGTACGACGTCAAAACAGGCGCCATTCGCAGCCATTGTCGGCTGCATCGACTCGCGCGTGCCGCCGGAACTGGTATTCGACCAGAAGATCGGTGACGTGTTTTGCGCGCGCGTGGCCGGCAATTTCGTGAATACCGACATCGTCGGCAGCCTCGAATATGCAGTCAAGGTTGCTGGCACGCGAACGATCGTCGTGCTCGGCCACAGCAACTGCGGGGCGATCAAGAGCGCGGTCGATGGCGTGAAGATGGGTAACATCACGGCGATGCTTAAGAATTTCGAACCGGCTTTGAAGACTCTTTCGCCGGCGGACGGGCACCGCGACTCCCACAACGATGCGCTCGTGCAGAAAGTCGCTGAGGCGAATGCGCGGCTGACTGCGCAGAGCCTGCCGAAACGATCGAAGATCATCGCGGACTTGGCCGCGTCAAAACAAATTGTCATCGCAGCCGCGATGCACGATGTCGCAACGGGTAAAGTGAGCTGGCTAAACTGAACGGCATCCGCTTCATCGAGGCGGTTCCCGGGCGGCGCCCCGCAGGCTCATGAGCGATGACAAGCGGGCGTCGCTGATGGACGATCTGGCCCCCGCAACCATCTCGGCGCTCTTGACGCTTTGGCTATCGATGATCGCGGCCGTGGGGCTGGCCTCACGCGAGGCGCTTTCGCGATATTTCACATAGAGGGCGTGATGAATGCGATCCAGGGTCCCGTCCCAGGCCCACAGATCAAAATAGCCGTGCACGGTCGAGCGCGGGGGCAGATCCGGGATCGCCCGCCAGTGGCATCCCGTGCTCAACACATACATCAGCCCGTCCACCACCGCGCGAAGGTTCACCGTGCGCTTGTCGCCGCCCTTCTTCGCCGGTGGCGGCAACGGCGCAACATGCGCCCATTCCTCGTCCGTCAAATCGCTAGGATAGCGCAAATGGCTGCGGTCGTAACGATGGCGGTTCGCGTCCACATCCGGCGTCCCTCGATTTTCAGCCCGCCTTCCTTGAATCACAACCGATTCCAGCCATTCAATATCGTTTCGGACGGACACTTAAAGTCGAGTCGATGCTGTGTGGCGGCTCGCGGCAAGATAGCTGCGCATCAAGGTTTGGCGCAGCTCCTGGCGAGCTTCGAGGTTAATAGTGAGCATAGACGTTATCCTGGCGGGGCTCGATGATGGGTATAGCGCCAGGCCGGGGCCTCCGCGGCGATCGGAAAGGCGTCTTTTGGCGCCGCGGCGGGAGAGCTCAGCGAAAGAATGAGAATAGGGCCGGATCGCGCGGAGGTCATCGTCTCTGTTCTTTCAAGGCTCGGGCCGCCTGTCTCGCGGCTCCCGGAGGCGCCCCGGCTTCAAAAATCCTTCTCATGGAAGCCGAAGCGCTCGCGCCAGCTCGGCAGGGCGCCCTCGAACGGCAAGGGCGTCGCCTCAAAAATCGCGCGCGCAATCGCTCTCGCCAGGCAATCTGCCGCGCGCGCGCCGATCTCGGCCATGTCGTAGAGGCTCGGCGCCAAAGACGCTGCGCCGGTCGCGGCGGCGAAGACCGTGTCGCCGTCCATCGCCGCATGCGCGGGCCTCAGAGCCCGGCCCATGCCGTCATGCGCCATGACCGCCATTCGCCTGGCTTCGGCCCGGGTCAGCGCGGCGTCGGTCGCGACGATGGCGATCGTCGTATTTTGCGGCTCGACTCCTTTGATGTGAAAATCGCTCTCGACCGCGAACGAATCCGGCCATCCGAGGCCGCCGAACTCGCCGTTTTTCTCATAAGGCGCCGCCCAGAAATACGGGCCTGCGGCGATCGTCGCCGAGCCGACGGCGTTGACGGCGACGAGCGCGCCGACATGAAAGCCGTTGGAGGTTTTCTCGCTCGCCGAGCCGAGGCCGCCCTTGAGATTCACGGTCGTCGCTCCGAAGCCGGCGCCGGCGCTACCGAGGTCAAAGGTCTTCTGGGCCGCCTTGGCCGCTTGATAGCCGAGACGCCAATAGACCGGCTCACGCACGGAACTCTTGTCGCCGCCATTTAAAAGATCGAACAGAATGGCGCCCGGCGCGATCGGAACCCTGATCGGCCCGACGGCAAAGCCGCGGCCCTTCTCGCGCAGAAAGGCGAGAACGCCGCCTGGCGCGTCGAGCCCGTAGACCGAGCCGCCGGAGAGCGTCAGCGCGTCGACCTTCTCGACCGTCATTCCGGGCTCGAGCAGCGCCGTGTCGCGGCCGCCCGGCGCGCCGCCATGAACCGCGATCGAGGCGATGGCTGGCGCGTCGAACAGGACGGCCGTGACGCCGGAGGCGAGCTTTTCGTCCTGCGCATGGCCGACGCTGATCCCTTCGATGTCGGTGATGAGATTGTTCACGCCCCGCCCCCGCTGCGCCGGGCCATGGTCAGGAAGAGCGGAAGCGGTCGACCACTTCACGCGACAGCCGCCCGGCCTCGGCGAGATACCGGCTGATGATGATCTGCGCATTCGGCGTGCAGACCGCATAGGATTTTTCGTAATCGTGGAAGCTGCGGTTGAAGGTTCCGGCGAGGCGCTCCTTGCGCTCCGTCGTTTTCGCTTCGGCCGCGAGAAAAGCCTGCATTTTCCCGCGCCAGTCCGATTTGGAGCCGCAGAGATCGTCGAGATAGGCGAGCGCCCCGAGAATTTCGGCGAGCCGCAGGACCTGTGGCTCATAGGGCGAGGCGGGCGGCTCAGCCGGCGTCTCAGGGCCGGTTTTGGCGGGGTCAGCGCCAGGGTCGCTCTTTGCTGCCTTGGAGTCGGCCGTGGTCTTTTGCGCGGAGGCCTTGTCGCGGCGCGCCTTGTCGAGGTGGGGATGCAGCTCCTTCACATGCGGCTTCGTTTGGGTCTTGCCCGCCGGCTGAGGCTCCTGCGGCGCGGCCGAAACCGCAGGCTGCAGCGCCAGGATGGCGGCTGCGGCGAGCGCCCCTGCAAAGAGCCGCGCCTTCAATGGATTTCGCGACCGCGACATTTCGTTTCGCTGCTTTGCCGTTTCGCCGGGCGTCACTCTATGCCGCCTGGGCTCGAATTCAATGCCGGGCTGCAGCGAGCACGGCCGCGTCAGCGACCACATCGGCGGTGTGTGGCGTGCAGGGGAGCGCCGCAAGCTGCGTCGGCTCGGCCCAAAGGATCTCGCCGGCCTCGGGCCCCGGCGCGCCGTCGCCCGCGATCCATTCGCCGACAAAAGAGGCGATGACGAAATGGCGCCTGATCCGGCCCTCCGCGTCGCGCTCGATCGACTCGACATGCCGGTTGAAGCCGATGATGCGGGCTTTGACCGCCACCTCCTCGTCGAGCTCGCGCAGCGCCGCCTCGGCGAGGGATTCGCCAGTCTCGACGAGTCCGCCGGGCAATGAAAACGCGCCCGCAAAAGGCGGGCGCGTGCGGGTCGCAAGCAGAACCTTGCCGGCCCGAAAGACGGCGATGCTGACCGCAAGAAAAGGGTAGGCGGGATAGAGCCGCGGAGCCTCGGGCGGGGCCTCGAGTTTGCTCACGGGTAAAGTCGCTCCTTGCGCCAGGGCGCCTCGGCGGCGTCGCGCCGGAAGACGATCCGGTCGTGCAGGCGGAAGGCGCCGTCGGACCAGAATTCGACGTAAACCGGAATCACTCTGTAGCCGATCCAGTAAGGCGGCCGCGGCACGCCGCTGAGGGCAAATTTCGCGGCATATCTCGCGACCGCCGTCTCGATCACGAAACGGCTCTCGAGCGGGCGCGACTGCTGACTCGCCCAGGCGCCGAGGCGGCTCTGCAGGGCCCGGCTTGCGAAATAGGCGTCGGCCTCGGCGTCGGAGACGTGCTCGACGGCCCCGCGAAACCGCACCTGGCGGCGCAGAGATTTCCAGTGCAGAACGCCCGCCGCCTTGGAGTTTTCCGCAAGCTCTCGGCCCTTCGCGCTTTCGGCGTTGCTGTAGAAGACAAACCCTGACGGATTCGCCTCTTTGAGGAGCACCATGCGCACATCCGGCATTCCGTCGCCGCCGGCGGTCGCGAGAGCCATCGCGTCGGGGTCGTTCGGCTCGCTTTTGCGGGCTTCCTCGAGCCAGGACGCAAAGAGCTCGAACGGCTCTACGGCCTCGGTGAAGTCACGCCCCGTTAACTTGTTCACGTCTAAATCTCCCTACGCATCACGCTTTCGCGAGCGGCTACTTTCGGACGGGACGGCTCGTGCGCCCTTATCATCAAACGCATCATGCCTCCAGCCCTTCGCGTCCCACATCCATTTCAGGCTCGCCGCCGTTCGTTCGGCGCAGTCTCTGTCGTCTCGCGCTAACCGCTTCGCTCGCGGCGGCGTGCGCGCTCGGCGGCTGCTCCGTGTCGCTGCCGATCGCGACGCTCTCCAACACGGGCGCCATTGACGACGCCACGGGCTCGATCCCGAGTTCGGCGCTGGAGCGGCTCCTCGACGGCGAGGATTGGCGCAGGGCCAAAGCCGCCCTGTCGACCGCGCTCGATCCGCAGGGCAATGGATCGCTGGTCGCCTGGGAAAACCCGCAATCCGGAGCAAAGGGCTCCTTTGCGCCGCTCGGGAGGGCCTATCCGCAGGATGCGAAAATCTGTCGCGCGTTCAGGGCCGAGGTGGAGCGCAAGGCCGGCGCCGACGCGATGCAGGGCGTCGCCTGCTTCGAAAAGGGCGGCGAATGGACAATCGCAGATATCAGCGCCGCCAAAAAGGGATGAGCGCAGGGCGTCCCGCGCCATGATCTTGCGCCTCGGTGCAGTTTTTTCGAGGAAACCAGCCGCAAGCCTTTCGATAGATCGAGAAGGCTTGCGCGCCGCCGCTTGATCCCCCAAATTCGTGGCGAGACAAGAGCGTTCGAGCCAATCATGGGCGGGCGCGGAGACGGGCTCCATAGATGCGTGATCCTTATACAGTTCTAGGCGTCTCGAAGACTGCGGACGCGGCCGCAATCAAGTCAGCCTTCCGTAAGCTCGCCAAGAAATTCCATCCCGATCAGAGCAAGGAGCCGAGAGCGAAGGAGAAATTCGCCGAGGTCAGCCAGGCTTATGAAATCATTGGCGATGAGAAAAAGCGCGCCGCTTTTGATCGGGGCGAGATCGACGCCGAAGGCAAGCCGCGCCATCCGGGCTTTGAAGATTTCGGCGCGGGCGGCCCCTTCGGCCGCAGGGCGCATGCGGGCGCGGGCGGTCCGGGGTTCGAGGGCTTCGAATTCAATTTTGGCGGCGGACGCGCCGGCGCCGGGCCCGGCGGCTTCGACGCCAGCGATATTTTCAGCGAGCTTTTCGGCACGGCGGGGCGTCGGGGCGCGCGCGGCGCCTCGCCGCCTCCGGCGCGCGGCGAGGACGTCGCGGCGAACGTGACCGTCAGCCTGAACGAGGCGGTCAAGGGCGGCGCCACGCGGGTCACCCTCGCAACCGGCCGCACGCTCGAGGTCACGATCCCGCCCGGCATCGAGGAGGGCAAGCAGATTCGTCTCAAGCGGCAGGGGCACCCGAGCCTCGCCGGCGGCGAGCCGGGCGACGCGATTGTCACGGTCAGGATCGCCAAACATCCATTCTTCCGGGTCGATGGCCGGGATTTGCGGCTCGACCTGCCGGTCACGCTTTACGAGGCGGTGCTCGGCGCCAAGGTCAATGCGCCGACGCTCGACGGCGCCGTCGAGCTTGCGGTTCCTGCGGGCTCGAACGGCGGACGCACGTTGCGGCTGCGCGGCAAGGGATTGCCCAATCCTCATGGCGCGGCTGGCGACCTCTTCGTCACCTTGCGCATTATATTGCCGGACGAGGCGGACGCGGAGCTGACGGGCCTCATGCGCAAATGGGAGAGCCAGAAGCCCTATAATCCGCGCAGCGATCTCGGCTGATCCCGCGCGGGGCCCGGCGCCTCGAGGCGTCGCGCTTCGATGAAGAGCGCCGGGGCGGGGGGACCTTCCGTCCCGAGTGATCGACCTCGTGGGTTTTCCGGAGGCGCGGAACGTACATTATCCGCGCAAGTTTTCCGCTCCTGTGTGACCGCAAGCGATGAGGTTCGCAATGGTGGACAATACTTCTTCTGCCGGAACGCCGGCTTCCCAGGATCCGCAGACCCGCAGTGCGCCGCCGGCCCCGATACAGAGCCGCGGCCTCGATCCGTTTACGGCGCTCCGGCGCCAGATGGATCGTCTGTTCGAGGACTTCAGCCTGTCCTGGCCCAGTCTCGGCCTTTTGGAGCCCGTTCTCGGCCGGGCCGGGCGTGAGTGGATCGGCGGCAACTGGGGCGCGACCGACGTCGCCGAGAGCGACGCCAATTATCGGATCGCAATCGAACTCCCGGGCTGCAAGGACGAAGACCTCAACGTCTCCGTCGCAGGCGAGACGATCTCGGTAAGCGGCAAGAAAACCAAAGAAGAACGAGAGGAGCAAGAACGCGTCCACTCGTCTGGACGCTACTATGGATCGTTTCAACAGTCGTTCCAGATTCCCGCAGGGGTCGATCCTGAGGGCTTGACCGCGTCCTTCAAGAACGGCGTGCTCGAGATCGTGCTGCCGAAGACCGAAGTGGCAAAAGCCCGGAGCCGGACGATTCCTATCGCCAGGGGCTGAGTCTCTTCAGTCGCTGATTGCGAGGAGTAGCCTTCGCCGAGCGCCTCCTCGCCATCGTTCTTGCCCGGGGCGGCTATGGCGACTATCCGCGCATAAAGCGCATGAACGCGCGTCGGGCGACTTGCGCCGGATTTTAGCGTCGTGCGATGAAGGCTGCCGGATCGCGCTTCGGAGGCGTCACGCGGGGCGAAATGCGGCGGCTGATCGTCGAGGAGCCTTATTCGAAATCGGCTTTGCTGAGCCAGCGTCTCGCGGCGCTTGCGATGGCGGTCGCGTTGATTGGCGTCGTCGCAGCGCGGACAGGACTTGATCCGGCGGCGGCGCTCGCCGTTCTCGGCGGCTCTCTTGGCCTTGCGATAGTGGCGATCCTTTGCGCGGCGGTCGCCTTTGCAGTGATCTGGCATAGCGGGCGCAAGGGGGCCGGGCGCGCCGTTGGCGGGCTCTTTCTTTCTGCTCTTCTTCTCGCCTATCCGGGCTATCAGGCGGCGATGGCGGCGCGCCTGCCACGGCTGACCGATCTCTCGACCGACATTGTCGATCCGCCGGTTTTCTCGGCATCCCGCGCGGCGCAGGCGGCGCGCGGCGGGACGACGCCACGCAGTGTGCCCGCTTCGCTCCGCCGGGCGCAGGCGCAGGCCTATCCGAAGATCGCGCCGATCCTCCTCGATTTCGAGGCCGATGAAGCCTTCGCGGCGGTCGTAAGGGCCGCCGTCGCCAGCGGATGGCGCATCGTTGAAACGACGCCCCCTGGAGGGCGCATGGGTGTCGGCCATGTCGACGCCGTCGCCCGCAGCCTGATCCTGGGATTTCCTTCCGACGTCACCTTGCGCGTCCGTCCGCTTGCCGGGCAGACCCGCGTCGACATTCGCTCGGCGTCGCGTTTCGGCGCTCATGATTTCGGCGTCAATAAGCGCAATATCGCGAATTTCGAGGCGGCGCTCGAGGCCCAGGTCGACAAGAAATAGCCTTGCATCAGGTCAGGCGATAGCGCCTCGAAAGCGCTGGCGCGCCGTCGGCCGCGACAAGGCCGCGCTCGGCGAGATCCTCGAGATGCGCCAACACGGAAAGGCCGGCGGCGAGACGAAGGCCGGGGGAGAGCCCCCGGTAGAGCTCGGCGACGATCGCCTCGATCGTCGCCTCGCCCTGGCTGAGGCGCATGAGCACGCCCTGTTCGCGTTGCCGGCGGTGATTGGCGAGCGCGCGGGCGAAGCGCTGCGGCTCGGCCACCGGGCCGCCGTGCCCCGGCCAGTAAATCCGGTCGTCACGCCGCCGCAGTTTTTCGAGAGAGGCCATATAGTCGCGCATCGAGCCATCGGGGGGCGCGATCACGGAGGTCGACCAGGCCATGACGTGATCGCCCGAGAACAGTGCTTTTTCCTGCGGGAGCTCGAAAGCCAGATGGTTCAGCGTATGGCCCGGCGTTTCGACGCAGACGAGCTCGAAGCCGCGGCCCTCGAAGGCGTCGTCCTCGCGAAGCTGGCGGTCCGGCGCATAGGCGAGATCATGCGCGCCTTCGAGGCTAGCGCCCTCGCTCGCCTGCGGGCTCAAGCGCGCGCAGCCGACGAGCGGGGCGCCCGTCGCCTGCTTCAGGGCGCGTGCGCCGGGCGAATGGTCCTTGTGCGTATGGGTGACGAGGATCGCGGCGACGCGCTCGCGTCCCAAGGCGCGGAGCAGCGCGCCGATATGCGTTCCATCATCCGGTCCCGGATCGATGATCGCGACCTCGCCTTCGCCGACGACATAAGTGCAGGTGCCGGTAAAAGTCATCGGCCCGGCATTGCCCGCAACCATGCGGCGCACCAGCGGCGACAGCCTGACGAGTTCACCCGGCGCGGCCGCGAAGGATTGGTCGAAATCAAGCGCGTCGTTCGGCGCGGCGCTGTCGTTCATGGGGACGCCTTCAAGCAGGATCTTTTAAAAAGACAGTCCCACGTTCAGGAGCTCCGGCCGAGCGCCGATTCTATTTCGGCTCGGGGCCGGGACGGCCGCCCGGCGTCCCCGGAGGGGGAATGACCGGCATGGAGTCAGGGTTCGGAACCGCCGGCGCGGGCTGGACAATGCCGGGATCGATGCCGGGCTTCGGCTTGATGACGCCGCCGCTCGCGTCGAGCTTGTCGCTCAGGCTCCGACCGGTGGAGAGCGGCTCGCCGTTTCCGGGTTCGGCGCGCGGAAGCGAGCGATCCTTTTCCGGAATGACATTGTTGCCGCCGGCCGCGCCCGGCGCGCCCTGCGCCAATGCGACCGCGCCCTGCAACCCCATCGCCGCTGCCAAAAGGAGGAAGCTTATTTTCATGGCGCATCCTTTTGTTTGACGGACGGGAGCGAACGCCATGTTTTGCCAATCGTTCCGGCGCGGGCGGCGCCTTAGCCGACGTCGGCCACCTGCTTCTCCATTTTCCTCTCCTCGCGGCGCATCAGCACGAAGGCGACCATGACGCCGGCGACGACGAGGCAGAGTGCGGCGACGCCGAGCGGTCCGCTGACCCGGTGCATGGCGTCGCCGAAGAAATAAGCGCCGACGCCCATAATGGCGGCCCAGATCACGCCGCCCGTCGCATTGAAGAAGATAAACTTGCCCCAATTGTATTGGTTGACTCCGGCAAGGAGCGCCGCGAGCACGCGCAGGAAAGCGACGAAACGGCCGAAGAAGACGATTTTTCCGCCGTGCTTCTCGAAAAGATATTGCCCGAGCCTCAGCCGCGCTTCCGGCAGATGGATGAATTTGCCGTAGCGCACGAGGAACTTGCCGCCGAAGGTGCGGCCGATCCAGAAGCCGATGTTGTCACCGATGATCGCGCCGGCGGCGGCTGCAAAGATAACCCAGGCAATCTCGAGATTGCCCGTTGCGCCCGCATAGCCTCCGGCGAGCAGCAGCACCGTTTCGCCGGGTAAAGGCACGCCCGCGCTCTCCAGCATGACGATGAGGAAGACGGCCCAATAGCCGTGCTGGACGATCAGGGGTTGGATTTGCTCGATGAACACGAAGGCTCCTCGTTGCCGGGCTCTTGCTGAGTTCGACTCTCATCCGGTCCTTAATCGGATGGGGCCGGGCAAAGCAGCCTCGGCCTCCGCAATCAGGCGGTCTTTATTCCTTTTATAGAAACGCCAGGAGAAAGCAAAAACCGCCAGCGCGGCGGCAAGGCCGATGACGCCGATCGGCCCGGCGATGCGATGCGCCTGCGCGCCGAAGAGATAACCGAGGCTGCCGAAGAGGCAAGCCCAAACAATCCCGCCGGCGGCGTTGAAGACGAAGAATCGTCCCGGATTTAGACGATTGGCGCCGGCGAGAACCGCAGCGAAGGCGCGCAAGACAGCGACGAAGCGGCCAAAAAAGACGATTCCGCCACCGTATTTCTGGAACAGATACTGTCCGAGCTTCAGGTGGCTCTCATCGAGACGAAGCAGGCGGCGATGCCGCAGAAGCAGCCGGAAGCCGAAACTGCGGCCGACCCAGAAGCCGAGATTGTCGCCGAATATGGCGCCGGCCGCCGCGGCGGCGATGACGCTTGAGATGTGCAGCCCAGCTGCGCCATGCGGGTCGAGGCCGTGTGTGGCGCCGGCGTAAATCGCGGCGGTCACAAGGATCGTCTCTCCCGGAAGCGGAATCCCAGCGCTTTCAAGCGCGACGACGCAAAAGACGGCGGCGTAGCCGTAGCGCGACAAAAGCTGCGGAATCTGGTCGAGAAACATGCCGTCCTTGCGCGCCTGCTATGAAGCAGGGCCAAAGGAATGGGTGATCCAAGGCGAAAGTTGGGCCGCGTCGCGGCGGCACGTGAAATTGGCCGCTCTACGCCCGCGCGCCGTCGCCATCGAGAAAAAAAGTTCCGCGCAGAAAACGGACGGGAACCTTCTGGCCAGGCTGATAGGCGATCGAAGGCGGCGTGTCGACCTCGACGCTCGACGCCTGCGAGGCGATCGCGATTTCGGCCCGCCGCGTCGGCCCGCTGCGCCGGATCGAGAGGATTTCCGCCGGCAGCGCGTCGGGTCCCGCGGCGCCGATCGCAATATCCTGCGGCCGCACGAACAGCCGGCCCTGGCCGCTGTCCTTGCTCGCCTGCCTGTTCGCGCGGGGCAGCTCCAGCCTGTGATCGCCGATGAACAGATGGCCGTCGCGAAGATGGGCGTGGATGGCGCTGGCCTCGCCGATGAATTCATGCACAAAAGCCGTCGCAGGATGATCGTAGATGTCGTCCGGCGTCCCGATCTGCTCGATCCGGCCGCCGTTCAGCACCGCGACGCGATCGGCGAGCTCGAGCGCCTCGTCCTGGTCATGGGTCACGAAGATCGTCGTGTGCCCGGTCTGCGAGTGCAGCTCGCGCAGCCAGCTGCGCAGGTCGCGCCGGACCTTGGCGTCGAGCGCGCCGAAGGGCTCGTCGAGCAGAAGGACGCGCGGTTCGACGGCGAGCGCGCGGGCGAGCGCCACGCGTTGGCGCTGGCCGCCGGAGAGCTGGGCGGGCCGGCGCTTTTCAAGGCCCGTCAGCTGGACGAGGTCGAGAAGCTCGAGAGCACGCCGGCGGATTTCGGCCTTCGGAGGGCGTATCGCGCGGTCGCGGACGTCGAGGCCGAAGGCGACATTCTCCTCAACGGAGAGATGCTTGAACAAGGCGTAGTTCTGGAAGACGAAGCCGACCCGGCGCTCCTGCACCGATTTCTGCGAGGCGTCTTCGTCGCCGAAAAAGACCTTGCCGCTGGCGGCGATATCGAGGCCCGCGATGATGCGCAAAAGCGTCGTCTTGCCGCCGCCGGAAGGTCCGAGCAGGGCGACGAGCTCGCCGCTGCCGACGGTCAGGCTGACGCCGTCGAGCGCGGCGCGGCGCCCCCCCGGATAGGTCTTGACGATATCGACGGCCCGTATCTGCATGGGATCCTGCCTTGTGTCCTGTGTCTATCCGCGATGTCCGCGCGCGCTCTGCTTTCCAGTTCTGCCGTCTAGTGGCCGCGTCCTTTTCCCGGCAGGGCGTTCTTGAAGCGCGTTTCGAGAACCGTCTTGACGATCAGCGTCACCAGCGCCAGCAAGGCGAGCAGGGAGGCGACCGCGAAGGCGGCCGAGATGTTGTATTCGTTGTAGAGAATCTCGACGTGGAGCGGCATGGTGTCGGTCTTGCCGCGAATATGGCCGGAGACCACAGAGACGGCGCCGAACTCCCCCATGGCGCGTGCATTGCAGAGCAGGACGCCGTAAAGCAGCGCCCATTTCACATTCGGCAAAGTGACGCGAAAGAAGGTGGCGAGCCCGCTCGCGCCGAGGGAGATCGCGGTCTCCTCATCGCTCGCGCCCTGGTCTTCCATGAGAGCGATCAGCTCGCGCGCGACGAAAGGGAAGGTGACGAAGATCGTCGCCAGCACAATGCCCGGAACGGCGAAGATGATTTCGAGATGATGCGCTGCAAGCCAAGGGCCGATCAGGCCTCGCGCGCCGAAGAGCAGCACATACATGAGGCCGGCGACGACCGGCGAGACCGAGAAGGGCAGGTCGATCAGGGTGATGAGCAAGCTCTTGCCGGGAAAGCGAAACTTTGCGATCGCCCAGGCCGCGGCGAGGCCGAAGACGACATTGGCCGGCACCGCGATCGCCGCGACCGTGAGCGTCAGCCAGATGGCCGAGCGGGCGTCGGGGTCGGCAATCGCCGACCAGTAAGTCGAGAGTCCGTTGCTCAACGCCTCGAAGAACACCACTGCAAGCGGAAGCACGAGAAAGAGGAGAAGGAAGACGACCGCGATGGCGATCAGGACGCCCGCGAAAACCTTTCCCTCGCCGGCGACGGGGCTGCGCGTCCGCCGGCTTGTCGCAGTCTTCGCCGCGATCCATCGCTGTTCCAAGGGAGGCGCCCAGCCGGCAGCCGCTTCAGACATCGCCGAACCTCCTGCGACTCCAGGCCTGGATCAGATTGATGGTCAAAAGGATGCAAAAGGAGATCGCCAGCATCCAGATCGCGATCGCCGTTGCGCCCGCATAGTTGAACTCTTCGAGCTTCACGACGATGAGGAGGGGCGCGATCTCGGAGACGAAGGGCAGATTGCCCGCGATGAAGATCACTGACCCGTATTCGCCGACCCCGCGCGCGAAAGCGAGAGCGAAGCCGGTCAGGAGCGCCGGCGTCAGCGCCGGCAAAATCACTCGGCCGAGCGTCTGCAGCCGCGTCGCGCCGAGCGCGGCCGCGGCTTCCTCCACCTCCTGCTCGAGTTCGAGGATTACTGGCTGCACCGTCCGCACGATGAACGGCAGGCCGATAAAGACGAGGGCGACGACGATGCCGAGCGGCGTGAAGGCGATCTTCCACCCGAGCGGGGCGATGAGTGAGCCAATCCAGCCATTCGGCGCATAGATCGCGGCGAGCGAAATGCCGGCGACCGCGGTGGGCAATGCGAAGGGGAGATCGACCGTCGCGTCGAGGATGCGGCGGCCGGGAAAATCATAGCGCGTCAGAACCCAAGCGACGATCGCGCCGAAAACTACATTGATCGCGGCTGCCGCCAGGGCAAGAGTGAAGCTCGTTTTGAGCGCGGCGAAAATGCGCGGTTCTGCGGCCATGTGCCACAGGCCCGCGAGCCCGAGGCCGCTTGCTTTCAGGACAAGCGCCGCCAGCGGCAGCAGGACAATGACGCCGAGATATACGAGCGTATAGCCAAGCGTCAGCCCGAAGCCCGGCAGGATTGAGTTGCGCTGCGCCGTCAGGAACACGACATGCCTTTCAAAGCCGTACGCTCTCAATCGGAAGGCGTCGGAGCGACACTATCTATCGAACTTGTGGACTTTAGGCTAGCCGAGTTCGAGGCCTGCCACAACCCACTAAAACACATACCAATACGTATTATGTAAAATTCTATCGCAAAAAATTGTAATTTTGGCTATGGTCCCGCCGGCGATCCTGGGCCATATGAAGTTGGCGCGTGAAAGTCGGGGCTTAGCGCAAAAGCGCAACGATCATGGAGGCGCGGAATGAGCGCGACCGAATTCGAAGGCGACGCGGCCGATGCGTTCGGCGACGAGGCCGCTCATACGCGTTTTTGCCGCACGATCGCCTCTCTCGACGCGCCAAAGCTTCTTCGCCTTGCAATCGAGGATCTTTTTCCTGGAAAGATAGCGCTGGTATCGAGTTTCGGCGCCGATTCTGCGGTGCTTTTGCACATGGTCGCGCAAATCGACGCCTCGCTGCCGGTTCTGTTTCTCGAGACGGGCGTGCTGTTTCCGGAGACGCTTGCCTATCGCGACCAGCTGATCAAGCATCTTCGCCTGAACAATGTGATCAATATCCGGCCCGACCCCGATCTCGTCGCGGCGGAGGATCCCGAAACCTTCCTTTGGTCCAGCGATCCGGATCGCTGCTGTGAGATCCGCAAGGTCATTCCGCTGGCGCGGGCGCTCGACGGCTTCGACGCGTGGATCAATGGCCGCAAGAGGTTCCAGTCGGCGACCCGGCATGCGCTGGCGCTGTTCGAGACGGAAGAGCAGCGCATCAAGATCAATCCTCTGGCGAATTGGACGGCGGCGCAGCTTCTGGCCTATCTCGACGCCCACAGCCTGCCGCGCCACGAGCTCGTCGCCAAAGGCTATCCGTCGATCGGCTGCATTCCTTGCACCTCCAAGGTCAGGCCGGGCGAGGACGCCAGAGCCGGCCGCTGGCGCGGCAAAGCGAAGGTCGAATGCGGTCTGCACGCCGGGGTGCTCGATCATCCCGAAGCGCCAGAGGCGGCCTGAGGCCGGGGCGCGCTCGCGCATGACCGTGGTCGACCCGAAGGCTTGGGTCTGCAGCCAAATGGCGGTGACGGCGTTCAATTATAGCCGAGCGCCCGCCCTGATCGCAGTTCAAGATAAGGTCCAAGAACCTTGCGCAGCGCAAAAAAATAGGGTGACCGAAATCACCCTCCCGCCCAGTCCACTGATCCGTTCAGGCGACGTTGCGCTGCCCGGGGGAATGCTCGACGGCCGGCCTCAAAATATGCTCGAGAGCAATGAGGATCGGCTGATCGGCGCCTTTCATGACGCGCCGCAACGCCTGCTTGTCCTCTCCCTTGCAGGTCCGGTCGAATTGAATAACGGTGCGAGCGGTGAACGCACCGACCGACATCCCATGCGCGCTCGCCGTCGCTCTGACCCTGCCGGCAAATTCGGAGCCGATCGATGCGACGGCCGCCTGGGCGACCTTCTCATGAGAGCAGGAACGCACGACTTCAGCGATCAAGCACATAACACCCTCGCTTTCGTACTAGACGGCGCCGATGCAATGCCCGGAGCGGGTGATCTTCAAGCGACGCTGGATGGGAGGCGCTCAGCCTCGACCACGGAGCCCGCCGACATGGTTTATAGTTTAATGCTGATGTTATCATGACGTCAATATCGATAATTTATGTTGCTCCGCAACAAAACTTTACCAAATGATCTTGAACTCGTCGAAATTGGCCCAAAACGCCCAAAATGCAAGTGCAACCCTGAGTTAGAATAAATATATCGTGAGTCGCGCCGCACAATTTTAAAATTCTACTTGGAACCAGATTAGGAGCTCTTGGGCGTGACCGCAACCTTCTCAGCCAAGGCGCATTAAACGTGCAAGTCTCGCCAAGGGTTCCCGCCGGCCGCAAATTTTCTTACCGCGCCGCCCACGGTTTGCCCGGCCGTCCCTACGGCGCCAAGCGTAAGATCAACCAGACGCGAGGCGCTTGCAGGAAGTCCCACGGCGTCACAGGCTGGTCGCTAAGGTATTGTTTACTTTTGTGATCTTGTCGCAAAAGCGCGTCCGGTCGTCCGGATCATGCTTTAAGGCGTCGCCGTGGCTTGCGGCGAAGCCGGCGTCGCCGATGTCGAAAGCGCAGGCCTGGAAAGCGCTGCTGCGGCCGCAACCGGCCCTGCCGACCCACCCGGGACCGCCGCCTCCGGCGTAGGCGGGGGCGCAGACGCGGGCGCGGCGGGCGGCGCCAGCGGAGTAGTGATGATGCGGTTCTCGACAGGCCTTTCGCCCAGCACCGCCTGGACATTGGCGTCCTGCGGCCGCGGCGCAGCAATCTGTGCCCCGATCGTCCGCACCGCATCGGGCGCGTCCGCATAGGCGCCGTGGCCGATGAAAATATCGGCCTCTTTCGTCAGGTCGTAGACCCGGACCCCCAGCGCTTCGAGGGCGGCGCGGTCCCCCGGATTCCCGGGATCGAGAGCGCCGAGACGCGGACGGTCTCCCGTAAGCGTGCGCGACAGCGACAAGGCGCGATCGTTTGCCGCCACCAGAACGAAGACATGCGCGGGATCGAGCCGCGCCAATTGCCGGCGGAACACGTTGAGGTCGATGTCGGGCGCGGCCAGCATCACGTCGCCGAGCTTTGCCGCCAGCGCCGGGCTGCCTGCGATGGCGTCCTGGCGCAAGGCCTCCATGGTGAGCCAGGCGCCCATCGAATGCGCAAGGATATGGACGCGCCCGACGTCGGGCGTTTCGGTCAGCTCGCGGATCAGCTTCGCCAGAGCGTCACGCGAGATCGTCGCATTTTCCTTCGCCGCGCCATAATCGAGCAGATTGTTGGTCGAGGGCCAGGTGAACAGCGCCGGCACGCCGCCGAAGCGGCCGTCGAGCACGATCTGCGCGAGGCGGAAGCGCGCCTCGTCATAGCCCGTATTGAAGCCGTGCACGTAGAGCAGGACGTCGCGGTTCGAGCCGACGCGGCCGGACAGATGCGAGGCGAGCTCATTGAGAAAAGCGCCCTCGTCGAGCGGGCGGCGCTGCAGAAGCGCGAAATGCTTCAAAGGGTCAGGGCCGCCGAGGGAAGGCCGCTCCAACTGGCCGATGCGATGATCAGGCGGCGCGCCGATCATCTGCAAGGAATAGCGCGCCTCGCCGTCATTGCCGGCTTCGCTCGCGGGGCCGCTTTCGCCTTTCCGCGTCGAAACGGCGAAGATGGCGATCGGATGCGGGCCGACGGCGGAATCGGTGATTTCGAGGCCGCTCGAACCGCAGCCGGAAATGGCGAGCGCGCAAAGACCGGCGAGAACAAAGCCCGCGATCTTGAGGGCCAGGGCCTTCTCCGCTCTGTTTCGTCGCGTCGCGCGCAATGAGGCCAGCCGCATTGCTCCTCTTTTCTCGTCTTCCAGCAATTTCGCGATCCAGCCACGCGATCCGCCGCTTGAGCCTCAAGGGGATCGCTGCGATCATTCGGGCGACACAAAACGCATTGAGGCTTGCTGAACGATTAAAGAAGCGCCCCAGCTCGCACCTGAATGGCCTGCGATCGTGTCGGGAATGCGACCGCCCTTTCGCCTTGGGGCGCCGCTGGCGCGCCCTGACACGCGCCTTGGCGCGCCCCGCATTCTCGTCACCGGCTTCGGCGGTTTCCCGGGCTCGCCGAAAAACCCGACCGCGCGGCTGATCGCCGCACTCGGCAGAAGCCGCGCCCGCTTCGCGCGCGCCGGTCTCCATCTTGACCTTTGCATTCTGCCGGTGATCCACGCCGGGCTCGCGCCGCGCCTTGCCGCGCTCGCGAAAGAGCTGCGGCCGGACGCCATTCTCCATTTCGGGCTCGCGGCGCGCCGCCGCACATTCTGCGTCGAGGCGCGGGCGCTGAATCGGGTGAGCCTTCTTCGCCGGGACGCGAGCGGCGCACAGGCCGAGAGTCGCGTGGCGCTCGCCGGCGCTCCTTATTGCCTGAAAGCCAGCGTTCCCGTCGGCCGGATCGCCGCCGCGCTTCGCCGGAGCGGCTTCGACGCAGCCGTATCAATCGACGCCGGCGACTATGTCTGCAATGAAACCCTCTATCTGTCGCTGAGCCGAGCTTACGCGCCTCTCATCGGCTTCATCCATGTCCCCGCGCGAGGAGCGCGCTCCGCCCGCCGGCTGGATCTTGCCGCGGTGACCCGCGCGGCCACTGTCGCGATCCTCGCCCTCGCGCCGGAGCTGCGGCTGCGCCGCAGCTTGACCGCGGGCGCGCCGCGCCTCGAGGCAGACGCAGGCGTCTGTTGATCCGCCCGGCCTTGCCCGCGCAGCCCCGGTCCTTTATCTCTAGCTCCCTCATCGCGACGTGTCTCCCGACCGAAGCGCGTGCGGAGCCATTGCGCCGGCCGAAACGCGGTGAAACGAAAGAGGCGGAGCGATTTTCCGTGGCTTCGGAAAGCGCTCTGACGGAATGGACCCTTTCTCCGCGGAATTCTTCGTCGCGCTCGTCGAGATCATCTGGATCGATCTCGTCCTGTCCGACGACAATGCGCTCGTCATCGCCATGGCCTGCCGCGCGCTGCCGAAGCCGCAGCGGCGCCGGGCGATCGCGCTCGGGGCGGGCGCCGCCGCGCTTTTGCGCATCGTCTTCACCCTCCTGCTTCTGCAGGTGCTGGCGGTTCCTTTCATCAAGCTCGCCGGCGGCCTGATCCTGCTTTTGATCGCCATCCGCCTCGCGGGGGGAGAAGACGAGGCGCAAGAGAGGGCGGCGCCGACTTCGATCTGGGGAGCCATACGCACCATCGTCGTCGCCGACGCCGTCATGTCGCTCGATAATGTCGTCGCCGTCGCCGGAGCAGCGCAAGGCTCGGGCTTATTGATCATTGTGGGACTTGCCCTGTCGATTCCTCTGGTCGTCTTCGGCTCGACCATCCTGATTTCGCTGCTCGAGCGGTTTCCGTTTGTCGTCTGGATCGGCGCGGCCGTCCTCGGCTGGGTGGCGGGCGATCTCATCGGCTCCGATCCCGCCGTTGCGGATCTGATGCGCGCGCATGCGCCGGCGATGGAGGCGCGGCAGCTCGCGGCGGCGGGAGCGGCGCTGGCGCTCGTCGGCGCATGGCTGCGCGGCCGGCGCATGGACTTTGCGTAAAGCCAAGGCCCCGCTCCTCGCGCCACACGCGCGGCCACATTCGCCTTGACTCTCGTGGGCGGAGCGTCGATAAGAACATATAGAGAACATCAAAGCGGGAGCAGGCCGATGTCGCCAGGCGGCAGAGCGGAGCGGCTCGGTATTTTGCGCCAAAAAATCGCTCGCATCGAGAACGGCGTCTCCGTCGTGCGAAAAAGTCTTGGCCAGCCTCTTGGCCAGCCTCTTGGCCAGCCTTTTGGCGAGCCTTCTCGAGAAATCTGCGGCCTCGACCGGATTCTGGGCGGCGGCCTTCGCTGCGGCGCCTTGCATGAGATCGCTCCCGGACGCGCCGGCGACGGCGTGGCGGCCTCGGGCTTCGCTCTGGCGCTCTCCGCGCGCCTTCAGGCCGCAGCCCCCACAGGCCGTTCCGCGATCATCTGGATCGTCGAGGATTTTTCCGAGCTTGAAGGCGGCGCGCCTTATGGTCCGGGTCTTGCTCTTTTCGGCGTCGACCCCGCCTCTCTCGTCCTCGTCCACACGGCCAACGCCAAGGACAGCCTGTGGACCATGGAGGAGGCTTTAAAATGCCGCGCGGCTGCGGCGGTGATCGGCGAGATCTGGAATCTCGAAAAAACCTACAGCCTCACCGTATCGCGCCGCCTTTCTCTGGCGGCGCAGTCCGGCGGCGGCGCAGGCCTCATGCTGGCTGCGGGAATGGCCGGCAGAGCGGAGCTTTTGTCGTCTTCCGCCCACACCCGCTTCGAGGTTTTTGCGCATCCGACGGTTTTCCTGGCGCCGTCCAGCTCGCCGCCAGGACCTCAACTTCCCGGTCTCCCGCTTCCAGGCCTCGCCTGCTGGTCGGTCCGCGTCGTCAAGGCGCGCGCGGGGCCAGTCTTCGATCGCGACAAGCGCGTCGTCCTTCTCTGGGATCATGAAAAGGCTTCTTTGCGTGATGCGTTTCCTCTCCGTCTCACTGCCGACTCTTTCGACCGACCGGGTCCTGCGGGTGATGCGCGCGCAAGGCTTGCAAAAACCGCCTGAAGCGCCGCTGGCGACGGTCGCAAAAGTCAATGGCGCGCAAAAGCTCGCCGCGGTCGACGCGCGAGGCCAGAGCCTTGGTCTCAAAGCGGGCATGTCGCTCGCCGACGCCCGCGCCATGCATCCGGCGCTCCTCTGCGCCGACGCCGATCCCGAAGCCGAGGCGAGGACGCTCGCGCATATCGCCGACTGGCATCGCCGCTTCACCCCGCTTGCGGCCGAGGATCCGCCGGAAGGCGTCATGCTCGACGTCAGCGGCGTGGCGCATCTGTTTGGCGGCGAGGCGAGCCTCCTCGCCGAGGTCGAGGCAAGGCTCGAAGCCCAGGGTTTTTTCGCGAAGGCGGCCTTGGCCTCGACGCCGGAGGCGGCTTATGCCCTCGCGCGCTACGGCTCGACAGGGAAGGGCGCGCGCATCCTCCCCGATGGGCTTGCGGCGGAAGAGATCGGCCGGCGTCTCGCCGATCTGCCGCTCGCCGCCTTGCGGCTCGATCCGGCTGTTCTCGAGACTCTTTCCGAAGCGGGTCTGCGCCGCGTCGGCGACGTCCTGATGCGGCCGCGCGCGCCGATCGCCGCCCGCTGCGGCGCGGATCTTCATGCGCGGCTCGACGCGGCGCTCGGCCTCGCGAAGTCCCCCATATCGCCGCGCTTCGAGGCGCCGGCCTTCATGACCGAGCGCCGTTTCCTCGACGGCGTGACGCGGCGCGAGGACATCGAAGCCTCGGTCCTGTCGCTGGCGCGGGAGCTTTGCGCGCTGCTCGCGCGTCATGGCCAAGGCGCGCGGCGCCTCGAAACGAGCTTGTTTCGCGTCGACGGCAGGGTCAGGCGTTTTACGGCCGGAACCAGCCGGCCCTTGCGCGAGCCGGACCTCATCGCAAAGCTGTTCCGGGAGCGTTTCGAGGCCGCCGCCGTCGAGGACGGCGATCCCTTCGACGCGGGCTATGGCTTCGACGTCATCCGTCTCGCCGCTCTTGCTTTCGAAAGCCAGGCGCCCGAGCAGACCGTCTGGAGCGATCGCGACGGCGACGAAGGGCTTTCCAAGGACCTCGCCGATCTTCTCGACAGGCTCGGCGCGCGATTGGGCCAAAGGCGTGTGACGCGGCTCGCCTTCAACGCCGCCCATGCGCCGGAATGCGCCGCCGTCGCCATCCCCGCCATGAAATATTCTGACTATCATATGAAATCCTGGCGGCGGCCGCCTTTCTTGGCGCGGGAAGAAAATGCAGGCGAGACAAATCTGTTCTCCTTCGAAATCGAAGAGGGCCTCGGCCATCTTCCCGCCCGCCCGATCCGGCTCTTGCAGCGCCCGGAGCCGATCGAGGCGATCGCCGCCGTGCCGGATGGGCCGCCGCTCAGATTTCGCTGGCGCCGCGCCCTGCACGAAATCGCAGCCTTCGAAGGGCCGGAGCGCATCGCGCCCGAATGGCGGCAGGGCAATGGCGCGCTCACCCGCGATTATTTCCGCGCCGAGGATACGGAAGGGCGCAAATTCTGGGTCTTTCGCGAAGGCCTCTTCAATAGCGAAACCGAACGTCCACGCTGGTTCATGCACGGGCTTTTCGCATGAGGTTCGGCTACGCCGAATTGGCGGCGACGACGAATTTTTCCTTTTTGCGCGGCGCCTCGCATCCGGAAGAGATGGTCGCTGTGGCGATCGCTCTGGGGCTCGCCGGCATTGGCGTAGTCGACCGCAATTCGCTCGCCGGCGTCGTTCGCGCCCATAGCTTCGTCAAGGCCGACAAACCCGCCAATTTCCGTCTCGCCATCGGAGCAAGGCTCGTCTTTTGCGACGGAACGCCGGATATTTTGAGCTATCCGCGCGATCGCGCCGCCTATGGCCGTCTGACGCGGCTGCTCACCCGCGGCGCCGCCCGCGCGCAAAAAGGAGCATGCCTTCTAAAGCTCGACGATCTTGTCGAGGCGGCGCAGGGCCAGCAACTCATCGTCATGCCGGCGAGCACATGGGACGCGCGAGACGATAGAAAAGCCGTGAAGATCCACGCCGAGTTGGATGACACAAAGCATGTAAAACAGGATAGAAGCATCGGCGCGATAGATCGCCTGCGCGAGGCCGCGAGCGGCGTCTGGCTCGCCGCCGCGATGACTTACGGTCCGGCGATGCGCCGCGATCTTTCCCGCCGCATGGCGCTGTCGCTCAAGACCGGCCTGCCGCTTCTTGCGACCAATGACGCGCTGATGCATGCGCCGGAACGGCGCCCGCTGCTCGATGTGTTGACCGCCATTCGCCAGGGCGAACCGCTCGACCGCATCGGCCTCCGCCTTCAGGCCAATGCCGAGCGTCATATCAAGAGCGGGTCCGAGATGGCGCGTCTTTTCGCCGCCGTCCCGGACGCAGTCGCGGAGACTTTGCGCTTTCTCCGCGGCCTTGATTTCAGCCTCGAGGAATTGCGCGGCGATTATCCGGAAGAATTGCGCGAGGGCTTTGCGACGCCGCAGGCGGCGCTCGAATGTTTCGCGCGGGACGGCGCGCGGCGGCGCTATCCAGCCGGCGTTCCCGAGCGCGTCGAGAAAGCCGTGGAGTATGAGTTGAAGCTCGTCGCGGAGCTCGGCTATGCGCCCTATTTCCTGACTGTTCACGACATCGTGCGCTTCGCCCGCGATCGAAAGATCCTGTGCCAGGGGCGCGGCTCGGCGGCGAATTCGACGCTCTGTTTCTGTCTCGGGATCACGGAAGTCGATCCGGCCCGGCACGATCTCCTGTTCGAGCGCTTCATCTCGCCGGAACGCAACGAGCCGCCCGACATCGACGTCGATTTCGAGCATGAGCGGCGCGAGGAGGTCATGCAATATGTCTATGCGCGCTATGGCCGCGCGCGGGCTGGCCTGACGGCGAGCGTCATCACCTATCGCGCCCGCTCGGCGATCAGGGACGTTGGCAAGGCTTTCGGTCTTTCGGAAGATGTCATTTCAGCCTTGTCCGGCACGGTCTGGGGTCAGTCGTCGACGGCCGTCGCCGCCGCCCAGACATTGAAGGCAGGGCTTGATCCGACAGAGCCCCGCCTTGCGCAGACGCTGAAGCTTGCCGAAGAGCTGATCGGCTTTCCGCGCCATCTTTCGCAGCACACGGGCGGCTTCGTCATCACGCGCTCGCGTCTCGACGAGGTGGTCCCGATCGCCAACGCCGCCATGGAGGACCGCACCGTCATCGAATGGGACAAGAACGATCTCGACGCGCTCGGCATCCTGAAGATCGACGTTCTGGCGCTCGGCATGCTGACCTGCCTGCGCAAGGCTTTCGATCTCCTCGCCAATCATTATGGCGCGGCGCTGACGCTCGCGAGCCTGCCGGCCGAAGAGCCCGCGGTCTATAAAATGATTTCACGCGCGGACACGATCGGCGTGTTCCAGATCGAGAGCCGGGCGCAGATGTCGATGCTGCCGCGGCTGCGGCCGAAGGAATTCTACGATCTCGTCATCGAGGTCGCGATCGTGCGGCCAGGCCCGATCCAGGGCGATATGGTGCATCCCTATCTGCGCCGGCGCCTCGGACTGGAACATGTCTCCTATCCTTCGAAAGAACTCGAGGCAGTGCTCATAAAGACTCTCGGCGTTCCTTTGTTCCAGGAGCAGGCGATGAAGATCGCCATTGTCGCCGCCGGCTTCACGCCCTCCGAAGCCGACCGGCTGCGCCGCTCCATGGCGACTTTCAAGCATGTCGGAACGATCGGCCTGTTTCGCCAGAAGATGATCGAGGGAATGGTCGCGCGCAATTATCCGCGCGATTTCGCCGAACGCTGTTTCAAGCAGATCGAGGGCTTCGGCTCCTATGGCTTTCCCGAAAGCCACGCCGCCTCTTTCGCTTTGCTGGTTTATGCGTCGGCCTGGATGAAATGCCGCTACCCCGACGTCTTCGCCTGCGCCCTCGTCAATTCCCAACCGATGGGCTTTTACGCTGTCTCGCAGATTCTGCGCGACGCGCGCGAGCATGGCGTCAAAATCGAGGAAGTCGACGTCAATCGCTCCTTTTGGGATTCGACCCTTGTGGAAGGAGAGCTTATGCCGCTGCATGCGCGGCATGCCTCGATGGAAGGCGAGATCCGCTCGACTCACAAGATCCAGCTTGGCTTTCGTCAGATCAAGGGCGTGAGCGAGGAAGACATGCGGCGGCTCGTCGCCATGCGCGGCGAGGGTTACGAGTCTCTGCGCGATCTCTGGCTGCGTGCCAGATTGTCCCGCAGCGTTCTCGAGACTCTCGCGGGCGCCGACGCCTTCCGCTCGATCGGCCTCGACAGGCGCGCCGCGCTTTGGGCTGCGCGCGGGCTCGACCGCGCCGGCGACAAGGACGATCTGCCTCTGCTCAGGGATTTAGGCTTTCGCGCGATCGAGCCCGACGCAAGGCTGCCGCCGATGCCGCTCGGCGAACATGTGGTCGAGGATTATCGCCGTCTGTCGCTTTCCCTCAAGGCGCATCCGGTCGTGTTTTTGCGCGGCGAGCTCGCAAGACGGAACATTTTACGCGCCGAAGATTTGGCAAGGCGGCGTTCGGGGAGCCGCGTATCTGTCGCGGGCCTCGTGCTCGTCCGCCAACGGCCAGGCTCGGCCAGCGGGGTCATCTTTCTGACCATCGAGGATGAGACGGGAACGGCCAACGCCATCGTCTGGCCGAAGGTCTTCGAGGCGTTGCGTCCGGTCATCATCGGCGCGCGCTTCATCGCGGTGACGGGACGCCTCCAGGTCGAGGCTGAGGTCATTCACGTCATCGTCGAGCGCGCCGAAGATCTGACCCCTCTCCTCGGCCTGTTGTCCGGTCGCGGCGAAGACGTCTCGGCCCTGGCGCGGGCCGATGAAGCAAAGCGTCCGAACGATGGCGATTCCCGGACCCCGCGCGCCGCGGTCCAGCCCGCGCTCTTCACGCCCGCGCTTACGCCGGACGTCGGGGAGCTGCGCCGCACGCTGCCAAAGGGCCGCAATTTTCACTGATCGGCCCTTTGACGCCGCAGGCTCGCTCCGATCTGGCCCGAGCCTGAAGCTTGGACACAACGTCGTGTCGAGCAACGGACCTGGAGCGCGAAGCGGGTCTCGCCCGCTACTTGGCGTGGCGGCCCTGCGCCTTGTGAACCTTTTTCATATTCTTGTGACTGTGGTACGCCGCTTTGACGATGAGCCCCTCATCGCTCGATGCGGCTGTCACGCCGGCGCTCGAAATCGGCGCCGCCAAGGCGACCCCGCCGCCCGCCAGCAAAAACGCCGCCAGGACGAAGATAATCTTCTTCATCGGCCATCCTCCCTTTCGGCCGCGGCTGGGGCCGCGGCGCAATCATATTTCTCCAAATGACGATAAAGAGAAATCGATTTTTTCGCCCGGCCGCGAAACATTGCCGGCGGCGCCGGCGTATAGGGCTCAATCGCTTGCAAAACGAAGCCTGGCCATGACGAACGCATTTTCAACCCATGCGCCGACCGCTCAGCGAAGGCGCGTCCATTACCGGCACAGCGCTTTCGTGCGTGTGACGCACTGGGTCAATGTCCTCTGCCTCTTTGTGCTGTTGATGAGCGGACTGCAGATCTTCAACGCCCATCCGGCGCTCTACATCGGGGCAAAATCCACATTCGACCGGCCGGTCCTCGTGATCGGCGATGAGGGCGGCCGCGGCGAGACCACGATTTTCGGGCGCAGCTTCGACACTACGGGGGTGCTCGGCCTGTTCAAGGGCGAGGGACAGCCGGTCGGGCGCGCCTTCCCGGCGGCGGTCACGCTTCCCTCCTATCAGGATCTCGCGACTGGCCGGCGCTGGCACTTCGCCTTCGCTTGGCTTCTCGTCGCCAATGGGATTCTCGCCTTCGCCTACGGCTTTGCGAGCGGCCATTACCGTCGCGACGTCTGGCCCGGCTGGCGCGATCTCAGAGCGTTGCCTCGCAGCGTCGTCGAACATGCGCGGCTGCGCTTCGCGAAGGGTCACGAGGCGCTGAGCTACAATCCGCTGCAAAAGCTCGCCTACGCGATCATTCTGTTCCTCGTGCTCCCCGGCATCGTGCTCGCGGGGCTGTGCATGTCGCCTGCCATGGACGCGGCGGCGCCTTGGCTGCTGACGCTCTTCGGCGGCCGCCAGACGGCGCGCACCGTGCACTTCATTTTGGCGTTCACGCTCGTTGGATTTCTCGTCATCCACCTCGTCATGGTGGTCTTGACCGGGCCCTTCAACAATCTGCGTTCGATGCTCACCGGGCGCTACGCCATCGAGGAGAACGAGCAATGAAGCGCCTTTTCCGGCTCGATCGCCGCGGCTTTCTGATCGGCGCGGCGGGCGCAGCGCTCGCGGGCTGCGACCGTCTTTCGGACGCCGATCAGACGCAGGCCCTTTTCGATGGCGCGGAAGACCTGAGCTACAAGGCGCAGCGCCTGCTGATCGGCGCCGACCGTCTCGCGCCCGAGTTCCTCGAGGCCGACATTTCAAAGGATTTCCGCGCCAATGGATCGATCGACCCGAAGGCGCCCTCCTATCGCAAGCTCGTGCACGAAGGGTTCGCCTCCTGGCGGCTCTCCGTCGGGGGCCTTGTCGAACGGCCACGCGACTATTCACTCGCCGAGCTGCGCGCGCTTCCTTCCCGCACGCAGATCACGCGGCATGATTGCGTCGAGGGCTGGAGCTCGATCGGCAAATGGAAGGGCGTTCCCCTTTCGGTGCTGCTCGAGGAAGCGAAGCTGTCGCCGCGGGCCCGGTTCATCGTCTTTCATTGCGCAGACCGGCTCGGCGCCGATGAAATCCTGGGCGAGCCGAAAAGCGTCGATGCCCCCGAGAGTCCCGGCGATCACCCGATGGAAGAGATCGTTTCTGATGACGGTGACCATTATTATGAAACGATCGACCTCATCGACGCGCGCCACCCGCAGACGATCCTCGCCTATGAGATGAATGGCGCGGCCCTTCCCGTCGCGCATGGCGCGCCGCTGCGACTGCGACTGGAGCGCCAGCTTGGTTACAAAATGGCGAAATACATCATGCGGATTGAAGCCGTCGAGAGCTTCGAAAACATCGGGCTCGGACGAGGAGGCTATTGGGAAGACCGCGGCTACGACTGGTATGCGGGGATTTGAGCCGGCGTCCGCGGCCGCTTCGGCGAGACGGCTCACGTCGCGGCTCGACCCACGATTCAAAAGGCGTTCATCGGCGCGAAGACCAGCCTGTGGCCCTCGCCCTATCGCCGGATCCACTTTGCCGCATCCCGCAGCGCAATTACCCTGTTCTCGATTCGCTCACGCCACGCGAGCTTTTCGAGCCAATGCCCGGGTATTCCGCTGCGGCCCCAGATCGCGCCCGCCAGTTGGCCGGCGACGGCCCCGACGGTGTCTGCATCGCCGCCGAGATTGACGGCGAGGATCAGCGCCTCCTCGAAGGAATTGCTGCGCCAGACGGCCCAGATCGCCGCCTCCAGGGTCGAAAGCACATAGCCAGACGAGTCGATCGCGTCGCGACTCTTGCTCTTCCAGGCGCCGACGACGATTCCTCGGGGCAGTCCCGTTTCGGCAAAATCGCGATCGCGCAAGACCTCCTCCTTATCGCTTCCGGTCATCGCTTCGACGAGAAGACGGGAGAAGAAGGCGCAGGCGGCCTGGCAAATGACCGCCGGGTGCGTCGTCTTGCTCTGCAACTCGGCAAGATGTGCGGCGAGGTCGGGGTCCGGCGCCGCAAAGATGGCCGCGGGAGCAAGGCGCATGAGCGAGCCGTTGCCGGCCCGGTTCGGATCCCTGTGGCCGACGCTGGCAAGTTTGCCGGTGCGCTTGAATTCGGCGAGCGCGTCGCGCGTCGCTATGCCGATGTCGACGCAGCGGCCATTGACGGTATTTTCTCCCTCGCTCCACCAGCGCACGAACCGGCGCATGAGATCGACCGGGTCGAGAGCCCGCCGCGCGATAAGCGAGTCGGCAAGGCACAGCGCCATGCTGGTGTCGTCGGTCCATTCTCCGGGCCGCAGGTTGAACGGGCCTCCGCCGGCAAGATCGCGCAGTTCGGCTTGGCTGTCCCGTCGCGAAAATTCAAGCGTGGCGCCGAGCGCGTCTCCGATGGCGAGGCCGAGCAGAGCCCCAAAGGCGCGGTCGAGATCGACTTCGCCGAGCGGCGTTGCGATCTGTCCCGGAACTCTGAAGGCCTTGCCGAAAACGGGTTCCTTGATCATGTTCAATCCCGAGGAAAAGTCTTTTGAGCGGCAATCAACGATAAAAGTTTTAGAAGGCAACTACGTCGGAATCGGTCGCGTTTGTCGCGTTTAAAAAAGGCGCGTGGGGGGCGGCCTCCCAATCCGAGGCCGAAAGCCCCTTATCATAATTATTTTAAGAATGCCGCTAGCACCCTGCGGCGGCTGGCGCAATGATCCGAGGCAAAAGAAGCCCTTGGGATAGAACCCGCGAGATCTCGCTTGTAGTCCTTAGCTCATGAGGCCCTGCGCTCTGGTTCAAGGGCTTTTGCGTCGAGCGGACAATGATGCGCATGAAGCTGCTCGATTTCGTGCCGCATGAGCCCTTTGAGGCGCTCGGTCGCGAGAATCGTCACCGCCGATCCCCAGGTCATGAGATGATGCGCGATCTGCAGCAGCCCGCCCGCCCGGAAGCTGACGGTCACCGATCCGTCTCTCTCATCCGTCATTTTCTGTGTGGGATGAAAGAGATAGCTGCGGACGTCCGGCGCCGCCGCAGCGCTGAAGCGCAAAATGATGTCTTCTGGCTCCTCCTGGAAGACGCCAAACGAGCGTGCGGCGTAGGTGGTGAGGTCGAAATCTGCCGGCGGCGCGCCAGGTTCATGGGTCAGCTCGACGTCATGGATGCGGTCGAGGCGAAACAGCGCCGGCTCCGGCTGACGCCTGACGCTAGCGACCAGATAGTAGCGCGGCGCGAAGAGAATCCCATAAGGGACCGCGGTTCGGCGACGCGAAGAATCGCCGCGATCGTCGCCATAACGGAATTTGATGATGGTTTGGGCGAGCAAAGCCTCTCGCAACGCCGTGAGCACTGCCGGATCGGCGAGCGGACGCGGGCCGACCTGCCGCGCGAAGGCCTCCGCCCGCACCTGACTTTCGACGTCGACGTCAAGTCTGCGGCGATCCGCCTCGCGCAGGCTGGCGCGGATCTTCCGGTCGAGCGAACGCAGCGTCAGAGCGCGGCTCGCGTCCTGGCCTGTCTCGAGGGCGCGCGCCGCATTTTCGAGTTCGGTCAGTTCGAGAGCCGTCGGCGCGACGGCGAAACTGCCTAAGCCCCGCGCGGCGATTCGAAAGCGGATCTTGCGCCCTTCCTCGATTCGCTCGAGCAATCCGAAGGTCGCCTCCACGGCGTCGCGCATTCGCTCCGCGGTGCGGCGGCTGACGCCGGCGATCCGCGCTATGTCCTCGAGCGTCAAGCCGTCTGCGCTGCCGGCCAGGGCGCGCGCCAAATTCAAGACGGCGACCGATTTTTCAAATCGCATCGGCTGCTTGCTCCTGCTCCATGACCAATGATTCACCGGCATGCCGCTGGCATGGAGATGCAGCCAAGCTAACGTGGTCTGCTTCTCGAACTCAACAGCGATCGGCTGCCTTGATCGGGGCTGGACAGGGTTTCACGCCGGGTTGCGCAGCACTGTGGCGCTCGCGCCGTCATCTGAAAAAACGCGGTTGCCCTTGACGCGCAGGCGTCCGGCGGCGAGGCGTTCGAGCGCCGCCGGATAGATGAGGTGCTCCTGCTCCAGCACACGCGCAGCGAGCGATTGCGGCGTGTCGTCGTCGAGCACCGGCACTGCCGCCTGCGCGACGATCGGTCCTTCGTCCATGGCCGGAACGACAAAGTGGGCCGTGCAGCCGTGAATTTTCACGCCGTCGGCCAGCGCCCGTTCGTGCGTATCGAGGCCGCGATAGGCCGGCAGCAGGGCAGGGTGGATGTTGAGCATGCGGCCGGCCCATTGGTCGATGAACCAGGGGGTCAGAAGCCGCATGAAGCCCGCAAGACAGATGATTTCAATCCGGTGCAGCTCGAGCAGCGCCTGCATCGAGCGCTCGAATTCCTCGCGTCCCGCATGGATCTTGTGATCGACGGCGGCGCAGGCGACGCCGCTCGCCCGCGCCAGAGCAAGTCCCGGCGCTTCGGGCCGGTTCGACAGGACGAGCGCGATCTCGGCGGGAAAGGACGGGTCGCGCGCGCGGTCGATCAGGGCCTGCATGTTGGAGCCTCGCCCGGAGATCAGGACCGCCGTGCGCTTGCGCTCCAAGCTCAAAGCCCGAGCCGCCCGGTGAAGACGACGCGCTCGCCCGAGGCGGGAATCACGCGGCCGAGTTCGATCGGCCTTTCACCGGCACGGCGCAGGTCCGCAATGACGGGTTCGGACTCGAAAGCGTCGGCGATGAGGACCATGCCGACGCCGCAGTTGAAGGCGCGCAGCATTTCCGCCTCGCTGACGCCGCCCGTGCGGGCGAGCCAGACGAAGACAGGCGGGACAGGCACCGCGGCAAGATCGACCTCGGCGGAAACACCCTGTGGAAGCACGCGCGGCAGATTGTCGGGAAAGCCGCCGCCGGTGATGTGGGCGAGAGCCTTGACGCCCGCATGCGCCGCCAGGATCGGCAGCATCGTCTTCACATAGATGCGCGTCGGGGTCAGCAGGGCTTCGCCAAGCGAGCTCCCAGGCGCAAAGGGCGCAGGCGCGCTCCAGTCAAGTCCGCGCGCCGCGACGATCTTGCGGATCAGCGAAAATCCGTTCGAATGGGCGCCGGAGGACGCGAGCCCGATCAGGACGTCGCCCGGCGAGACGCCGGCCCTTGGCAGGACGCGCCCACGCTCGACGGCGCCGACGGCAAAGCCCGCGAGATCGTAGTCGGCGCCGGTGTAAAGGCCCGGCATTTCGGCGGTCTCGCCGCCGATCAGAGCCGCGCCCGCCTCGACGCATCCTCGCGCGATTCCCTTGACGACCGCCGCCGCGACCGCGCCATCGAGCTTGCCGCTCGCGTAATAATCGAGAAAGAACAGCGGCTCGGCGCCCTGCACGATGAGATCGTTCACGCACATGGCGACAAGATCGACGCCGATCGTATCATGCACGCCGGTCTCGATCGCAATTTTGACCTTGGTGCCGACGCCGTCATTCGCCGCGACGAGAATCGGATCGGAAAAGCCCGCGGCCTTGAGGTCGAAAAGGCCGCCGAAGCCGCCGATCTCGGCGTCGGCGCCGGGTCGCCTCGTCGCCCGCACCAGAGGCTTGATGCTCTCGACCATCGCGTTGCCGGCGTCGATGTCGACGCCCGCATCGGCGTAGGTCAACTTGCCCTTCTCGGTCATTCGGGGTCTCTATTGACGCGCAAGGCCGAACCAGCGCAACGCGCGCATGCGCCGGATTGGCCGGAAATCACTCGAACGTCAAGGCTTTGGAGCGCGTTAGAGCATGTTCCGAAAAAGTTGACTGACTTTTTCGACGAGAACATGCTCAAACCCATTGATCTGGCGCGATTTCTTGTCGACCGGATGAGTCCATCCGGTCGGAAAGCGCGCTACGGCCGACAAGCTGGCGGCCGGCCTTTTTACGCCAATGCGCAAGCGCTTGCGCCGCCGCAGGGTCAGCGTCTCCGTGGCGCCGTCATACGTCTGCAGCGAAGCCTTTGCGGGAACACCTCATTAATGCAAATCTCGCCCCGCAAAGAGCGCCGCCGGCCCCCGTTGTGGAGGCCCGAAACATTGGTGGGAAATAATGGCCGAAGTCCTGATCGTCTTGGGGATGCACCGCAGCGGGACCAGCGCTGTCGCGGGCGCTCTGACGAAACTCGGCGCCGCCGCGCCAAAGACCCTGCTGCAAGCGGATCATGGCAATGAGCGCGGTTATTTTGAATCGCTGCGGTTCATGCATTTTCACGACGAGCTTCTAGCCTCCGCCTGCACACATTGGGCTGACTGGCGGTCGTTCGATCCCGCCTGGTATGGCGCGCCGGCTTGCGCCGGGTTCAAGGCTCGCGCGGCCGCTCTGTTTGCCGAGGAATTCGGCGAGGCGCCCATTGCTGTCTTCAAGGATCCGAGGCTCTGCCGCTTCTTGCCGTTTTGGCTCGACGTTTTCGCTGCCATGAATGTCGAGCCGCGCATCGTCATGCCGCTGCGCTCGCCGCTCGACGTCGCGGCATCGCTCAACAAGCGCAACGCCCTGCCTCTGCCGGAAGGCCTGCTGCTGTGGCTGCGGCATGTCCTCGACGCCGACGCCGCAAGCCGCGCGCTGCGGCGCTCATTCCTTTTGTGGCGCGATTTCCTCGCCGACTGGCGCGCCAGCGCCGACAAGATCGCGGGCGATCTCGACCTCGAATGGCCGCGCCTGCAGGATGACGCGGCCGCCGACATCGAAGGCTTCGTCACGGAAGACCTCGTGCACAACAAGGCGAGCGACGCCGAACTCGCAGCCTCGCCGGACATCCATGTCTGGACGGCCGGGGCCTATGCGGCCCTCCGCGCGCTCGCCGCAGATCGGCAGGCCGCAGAGCCTTTGGCGAAGCTCGACGACTTGCGCGCGCGGCTCGACCAATCCTGCGCTCTGTTTGGCCCACTCGTCGCGAACGCGGAGGTGCGCGCGGCTTCTGAGCATAGCGAAGCGGAGCGCCGCCGGGTTGAAGCTGTCGAGCTCAGGGCCACGCGCGCCGGGGAGGCTTCGCTCGCCCGCGCTCAGATCGATGCGGCCGAGGCAAGATCCGCCGGGCTCACGACGCTTCTTGGCGGGGCGCAACGTGAGGCGGCTCAGCTCGGCGCCCGCCTCAAGGCGCAAGAAGAGGCCGCCGCTCGGCTTGCCGGCGAAAAGCAGGCGCTCGCGCTTGCGTTGAATCATGCGCAGTCGCAGGGCAAGCAAGAGACTGCGAAATTTCAGGCGGCGATGGCGGAGGTGGAAAGCAGGCATGCGCAGAAGATTGAGGCTTTGCGCGCGAAAGTGATCGACGCCGAGGCGGCGGCCGCCTTTTTCGAGCGGCGGCGCGCCCTTCTGCCGGGGTTCGCGTCAATGCCGAGGCGGACGCTGGCCCGCGAGCTCATTCGCAGCGGACTCTTCGATCCACAATGGTACCTGGCCCAATATGGAGACGTGAAAGAGAGCGGGCTGTCGCCCTTGCGGCATTATCTGGAGCAGGGGTTCCGCCACGGTCGCCGGCCGAACCCCTTTTTCGACACGCGCTGGTATCTTGATCGCTATGAGGACGTCCGTCGCTCAGGCGTGAACCCGCTCGTCCATTATGCGACGCATGGCTGGCGCGAGGGCCGCGATCCCGGTCCCGGCTTTGACACGAAATGCTATCTCGAAGAGAATCCCGACGTGAAGGCGAGCGGCATGAACCCGCTGGCGCACTACCTGCGATTTGGGAGGGCGGAGGGGAGGGCGGCGAGCGAAACAGCGAATGTGGATCGATGACCGGTTCGCGCGAGCCACACTGGCTCGATCCCGATTTGTCTTGATGAAGGCGCGGGAAGTCGGCAATGTCTGCTTCCCGAGCCAATGGCGTGCAGGATTATCTCGTGGAAGCATTACGCCTATTGAAGTTGTTCGACATTTATCCCAAGGGGATTGTCCACGTTGGCGCAAACGACGGTTTGGAGTTTGAGGCCTACCGTGACTCCGGCGCCGAGACGGTCATCTATGTAGAGCCGATTTCGTCAGTTTACGCCAAGCTTAAGGCTAAGGTCGAGACTTGCAAGAGTCATTTTGCCGTCAAGGCGCTGTGTTCTGATACGTCCGGCCAGAAGGTCACTTTCAAAATATCGAGCAACGCCGGCCTTTCGTCCAGCATGTTCGATCTTGGCAATCACGCGAAGCTGCACCCAGACGTATCCTACGTCGGCCAGGAGGAGATGACGACCATTACGCTTGACGAATTGCTCGCCGAGCATTTTGCTCAATCGCGGCTTGATCTTCTCGTGCTCGACGTTCAAGGCGCGGAGCTTCTCGTCCTCAAGGGCGCCGCCGCAACCTTGCAGTCCATCGACGCAATCTATGCGGAGGTTTCGGAAGAGCCACTTTACGAAGGGGGCTGCACGTGGCGCGAAATCGATTCGTTTCTCGCGCCGTTCGACTTTTCAATAAAGAACATGGGCCTCGGCCGGACTGGTTGGGGCGATGCGCTCTACGTCAAGAACTCGTCTTTCTTCTCTCCGCTTCGCATGAAAGCCGTCGAGAGGCCTGGCCCGAACGTGGCCCTGAATAAGCCAGCGACTCAAAGCAGCGTTTGCGCCTTCTCGAAGGTGGACGACGCTCAAGGCGCGGTCAATGGCGTCATTACCGGATCTTACGGGTTTCACACGGCTTCCGAGGCGAGTCCCTGGTGGCAGGTCGACCTTGGCGCGGTAACGTCGATCGACAAAGTCTTCGTCTTTAATCGCCTCGATACGGCCCCGTCACGCGCTTCTTCATTCGTTCTGAAGCTGAGTTCTGACGGCCAGCGCTTTGAACAAGTCTATGCCCAAAATGGCGCGCCATTTGGCGGGGCCGACGGCAACCCCGCGCGCATAAACCTCAACGGCGCATCCGCGCGTTTCGTCCGCATCGAACTGCCAAGCGGCGGCTACCTCCATCTGGACCAGGTTGAGGTCTTCGCCAAATCCTAGGCCGGTTCTTTTTGCGCGACGACAGCGCCGGGCAGCTTTTCAATTTCCAGCGCCTCGACCGGATAGGAGCACATCAACTCGCGTTGCTCGGGCGAATTCGCCCATTCGCCAACCTTGATGTAGCGTCCCTCGCGGTCGCTGACACAATAGACCTCGTCGATCCCTGGGATGGAATCGTAGCGGCCGCCGACCATTGCATATTCGTTCAGCTCCGGTCCAAAGAAATGAACGGAACGGATCTTGGTGGATAACTTGCAGACCGCATAGCCGAATGTGCCAAACCCGAAGACGAGATGGGGAGCGTCAATCAAAGCGGAAAGGTCTTCGCCCAGTGTGCCGGATTGAGCGCAGAACGGTATTTCGGAAGCCGTCAGGTAGGCTTCGAGCGCTGCTATGCACGGATTGCCCCGATCTTCGTACACCAACCGGACGCTGCGAATGGTTCCGTTCTTGCGCAGGCGGTCGACTACGAGCTTGTAGAATGCGAGCGGAGGCTGTCTGTACCAGGCCCAGGCGGCCTGCGGACCGTGGAAAATATCGCCCGACCTGACGTGTATCGTCAATTCGTCGGAGGGTCGCGTCCGGTCCGGACGCAGCCACGGAAGGAAACGCGGGCGGATAATGTCACGCATGACCCGGCAGTGCTCGATCTCGGAGGGAATTAGGTTTGGCGCCAGATCGGTCATGTGGAGGAAAACGCCGGACAGGAAGGATCCCCCCGAGGGAAGCGGATCATGGCTCGGCAACAGGGTTAGATCTCCGATGGCGACCGCTTCTTGAGGATCGAGAAGGTCGTGCCGCCCCAGCTGGACGTATTTCAGGCCGGTCTTTTGTGCGAGAAGAATGGCGTTGGTCATTTGCTCAAGCAGGTTGCCAAACCGGCCGCCATGGTTGATCTTCAGTCCGATGATCGGCAAGCCTCTGTCCGACGCGGTCGCCTGCTCGATTGTGTATAGCCACCAGGGCTGGGCGGCGTCCTCGACACGGAGCTTGATATTGGGCAGCCCCTGCGTCGCCCTGAAATCGGCCAGCGGCACAAGCTCCGAACGCGCGAAGATCTCCACTTGCGACAAATGCAGCGCTTGTCGCTCTTCAAGCGAAAGCCGCACATAACGCGCGCTGACGCGGCTCGCGAGAACTGCTCTGAGCGGCGCGCCGCCGACGCCGCCGGAAAAATAGTTCAGGCCAGCGTGGACGACCGACCAATTCTCATTGTCAGAGGATATTTCGATCTTCAGCGTCCGGGCACGCTCCTGCAGCATGTCGAGCCGGTTATGAACCACGATCTCTTCGATCGGATAGACAGCGAGTAGATCAACCTGCCACCACGGATGATCTTCGAAATCCGTGTGGAAAGCAAATCCTGGCGGAAACGTCCCCGACACCGCATTTCCCGCGTCCATGGCGCTTGACCACTCGGACAGGCTGCTTTGCGATGCGGGCTTCCCTACCGCTACATTGATAAGACTCGCGCTGATCGGCGCCCGCGCCGAGGTCTTCGCGCGCTCCTGCAGACGATGAAAGAATTCCACCCGCTCCTCGCAAGCCGCGAAATTCTCTAATGCCAATTCGGTTGGCAGAAACGGGAAAAACCACAACAGCTTGTCTTTATGAGCGGTGTTCGGATAGTCGATGGATGTCGGATAAAGGGTTTGCGAGGGTCTGCGATTCACAAGGTTTGTTTTTATATAAGACAGCTCGATGATGCCAAATACAGGAATGCCAGAAACCGCGTAAAACCCATTCTGCCCATCACAATTATTGGCGTGAACGTGAAAAAGCGTGAAATATTTATTTATCTTCCTAAACATGCCATAAAATCTAGTTCGGTAGCCGGCGTCGTCAAGACAGTGAACATTATGGATTTCCAAAACGATTTGCTCAAACCGATTGAGGGTCTTTTCTGAAATTGCGTCGAACGCGTCGAACTCCGCTCCTTCGACATCCATCTTCAGGATGAGCCGGTCTCCTGTGATCTTGTGGCGATGCAAATGGTCCTCGATGCTGAAAAGGCTCGAGGCTTTGTCCGTTTTTCCGGCGACTCCTTCCTTGAAAAAGCGCATTCGGCTTGTCGTCGATCGGATGCCTTCGATCGTATGGTCGAACATATAGACGTCATGGCCTTTTTCGGCCAATTCGCGGTCAAATTCATACTCAAAGCTAATGCCATAACTGACGACAGCCTGATCAATTGAGATGTCGTCCACCAGGACGTATCCGCCATCCCCGTGCGGGCCAATACGAATTTTTGGCTTGTCGATATCGTAGGGGGTCAGCAACGACAATGCTTCCACGACCGGATTCATTCTGGCACCTCTTTCAGCGCAAACTCTCTACTTACAGCGCAGCCCCTCACGGCGCTTCGGCTGGTTAAGCCATCACCACGCGCGCGCCAATCTGACATGGTGCGCTTCACAGGCTTCCTTGAACAAGGCCACGCGGTCGCGCGGCACGAAGGCATGGTTCCACGCCAACGGATCGTGCGCGACGGCCTCCGAACAGATCGCGGCTTCTTTCCGCAGGCAAAAATCCAGATATCCCATTTGCTGGGTGAATGTCGTGAGGCCGGCCAATTTTTCAGGTCGTGCAGGCAGCACCTCGACGAAGACGAAGGGGCGATCTCGCGCAATCGTCTGCCGCGCGCCTTCAAGGAACGAAAGCTCGTGCCCCTCGATGTCCGCCTTGATCAAGCTCACGGGGCCAAGCAGCTCGATGTTGTCGAGTGTGTCCTTTTCGATTTCAATGGTTCGATGCAGCGGCTTGAAGTCGGCTTCAAGCGAGCAGCTTGTCTCCAGGAGGCCATGTCCCTGATCTGGCAAATATAGAGTCGCGGACCCTTTGCTGTCGCTGAGCGCGATTGGACGAATGTCTACCCGCGCGGAGAGATCATTTGCCTGAATATTTCTCTTGAGAATTTCGAGAACGGGTGGATAGGGCTCAAAGGCGATGATTTTCGTCGTCGGCGCTGTGATCCCGGCAAGCACAGAATAGAGCCCATTGTTGGCGCCGATATCAAGGAACGATCCGGCGCTGCGGGCCATGATGGCCATCGTCAACATGGGCAGAGGCGCCTCGTAGGATCCTCGTTGCATTTCGACCGCAACGAGATCGGAGCCGTTGAGATCGTCCAACACGAAGTCCCGATCCGCAAAACGCAAGCGAATGACGCTCATCTCTCCCTCAATCAATCAGAGTTATTGTTTTTGTCTACGATGCTCTGTGCGATTGTTCGATACATCGCCGCAAGCTCGCGCCCCTGGTCCGCCGCCGAGCGCATCGGTTCTTCCGGTTGCTGCGGCGGCGTTTGATAGCGCGGGACGTCGGCGTCGAGCTTGCGTAGGACGTCCGTCAGGCCGCGCGCGTCCGAGACGTCGATGATGAATCCGTTTTCGCCGGGGATGACGCCTTCGCCCACCGCTCCGCGGTCCGAGGCGATTACCCATAGCCCCTGCGAGCGGGCCTCGCGCGCGACGAGGCCGAAGCTTTCGGGCCAGATCGACGGCGCGAGCAGCACGTCGAGCGACGCATAAAGCTCCGCGACCTGATCCTGGGGATAGGCGCCGCAGAGCGTGACCGGCGTATTGCCCCACATCTGTTCGCTCAGCGTTGCTGGTTGCATCGTGAAATCGATCATCGTGAGCTGTAGATGATCGAACTCGTTCATGCGCAGAACGGCCTCGATCAGCATCGCGCCCTTATGAGCGGAGCGGCCGCCGATATGGCCGAGCGAGAGTCTGCCGCCCACTCTCTTGCGCCTCGGCGCGGGCTCGATCTTCGAGACGCCATTCGGGATCGCGACGACATTTGTGAGGCCCGCGCGGCGGTAGATCACAGCGAATGCGTCGGAGACGGCGAAGACCTGCTCGGCGGCTTCGAGAAGGCTCGCCAGACGCTGCCTCCGCGCGACGGAATCCATGAGCGAAATGCCCTTCGGCGGCGCTGCGTCGTAAGGGTCAGAGGAGGGCAGGCGCAGATGATCGTCGGCGTCGACGAGGAACTGATGGTCGGAGATCCACCAGCCGTCATGCACGGTGACCACATAGGGGATTTTGCGTTTCAAGGCGATTTCGACGGTCGACGCCGTCAGCCGCTGAATGCAGTGGAAATGAATGAGATCGGGCTGAACGGCGTCGAGAACCTGTTCGAAGATCTTCTCATGCGCAGGATTGAACGGGCGCCAATCCATATCCGGTTCGACCGGCGTCGACAGCCGGTAGACGGGAACTCCGCGATATTCATCGAAACGGAACCAACCCGCCGGCGAAACCCCTTCGTCGGTGGCGAATGCGGAAAGTTCAATGTCGGGGCAGTGGCCCAGCATGTAATCAACATTGTCCTGCACGACTCGCGTCGCCCCGCCATAGCTCTGCGGCGGGAAAAAGACGGCGCAGATCAACACCTTTGTCCGGGCGAGGCCGGCCTTCTCGGGCGCGGGCGGAATGAGCTTCTGTCGCAGCAGTGCGGCGGCGCTGTCGATCGAATAATTCTGAAGCGCCTTGCGCCGCGCGGCTGCTCCGATACTGCGGCGAAGGCCGCTGTCCTCGATGAGGCGCGTCAACGCCTTCGTCCAGGCATGGGCGTCGGCCTCGACGACCAGCGCGTCGACGCCGTCCTCGAGGACCTCCTGATAGGTCGCGGTCGCGCTGACGATCGAGGGAACCTGCAGTACTGCGGCTTCAAGCCATTTGATCTCGCTCTTGCAACTCGCCATCAGCCCCGGCGAGAGAACGGCGAGATTGATGTCTGCGGCGGAGAGGAGCGCCCAATATTGGTCGAGATCCGAGACGAAGCCGAGCTGCGTGATTCGCGACGAAAAGCGCTCGAATTCCGGGCGCAACCGCAAATGGCCGACGATGACGAGCCGCACATGATCGTAGCGTTCGAGCGCGAAAAGCAGAGCGGGCGCGGCGAGCTCATTGAAGTCGCTGTTATGGGCTTTCGTGCCCGAGCCATAAAAAACGGTGAGGGCGTCGCGCGTGGGTCGCGGCGAGCGGCCCATTTCGATCGCTTTTTCGTTTCGTTCGTCGAGCCCGTTGCGCAGGACGAAGCATGAGCCCTTGCCGACCAACGGCGCGATCTGATCGGCAAGCGGCGCCGTCGAGGCTATTCCGTAATCGCATAGACTCATGGCGTAATGAAACAGCGGCACGCCATAGAGCAACCCGTCATATTCGTGCTTAGAGATCTGTCCTTCGTAGGATTCAAAACTGTCGGGATAGAAGACCGGATCGAATATGAGATCGTCGATCTCATAATAGGTCGGAACGCCGAGCGCCTTGGCGGCGAGGATCGCCTTCATGATGTTCGGAAAGGCGGGGACCCGGTAGAAGATCGCCGCCCGCGCGCCGAGCAGCGAGCGCAGGAAGGGCGCTGGGTCATTTTGGTTGAACACTTCAACCTCGAGCCCCGCATGCCGCAGTTGCCGCGCCTTCTGCTCGACCCGGTAATGCCGGCATTGGGCGAGATCCTGATTGGCGAGGATCGCGACATGTCCGTCCGGATCGGGGCCGGCCGCGGGCGGCAGATCTTCCAGCTCCTCGATGCGCTGACGCATGTGGTCGAGAGCCTGCTTCAGGTGGCTGTCGGCGGCGGGCCGGTCGCCCGACGCGTAGAGCGCCATGGCGGAATGCGATTTCGCGGAGAAAAATTGTTCGATGAGACTCGAGACGGCCGACCGGAACTCCGCGCTTTTTCGCCATTGCGGCCGCGCGTTTCTCAAGATCTCGAATGATTTTTCGTAAGATCCGTTGGCGGCGGCCATCCGCGCCGCGTGAATGGTCGACCATACGGACGCATAAGGCAGGGCGGCGGCTCGGGAGAAGTCGGCATAGGCCGCGACCGTCCGGCCAAGGGCCGCGTAGGCGTCGCCGCGACTATGTCGCACGCCGGGCCGCGAAGGATCGAGCGCGAGGGCCCGATCATATGCGGCGATGGCGACGCGGTGATGGCCGCGGATGAGATGATAATCTCCGATAGCGGCGTAGAGGTCGCCGGCTTGGCTGCCTGAGACATAGTTCGTCAGGCCCCGTTCGAAGCCTGTCTGGAACAAATGCCTCAAGACGTCCACCCGCGAGCGCAGGAGTTTCGCCTCCTGCGGGGCCAATGCGGCCTTATATCTCTTCCAGTCGAAAGTCTCAGGATATCGCCGGCTGGCCATGATGTCCTGAAGCGCCTTTCCCTCATTGGGAGCGAATCCTTTCGCCACCCCGCTTGCGAGCCAATGGCGGTAGAGATCGGAATCGGCAGCTGCATCCTCGACGCCATAGGCCTCGCGGTAGAAGGCCGGATCGAAGAAGCAATCAAGATTGATCGGCGCCAGGCGCTCGATGCCGACGTCGAGGAAGATCTCGATCGCGCGCTGCCGGGTCTGCGGAATTTCGTCGAGCCAGCCTTGCGCACAGGCGATGAAATCGGCGGCCCGGAAAAGACCCATCCATTGCGTTGCCTCACTTCCCGCCGGGCCGCCCTCAAATTTGTAGACCCGGCCTTCCCCGCGCCCGTGCTCGAGATAATGAAATTCAAGCTGCCAATCATAATCGAAAGCGCGGGCGAGGTCGGCGTTGAGCTGCTTATAGGTCGCCGCGTGGAAATCGTCCGGCAACGGACCAAATCGCGATGTGAAGCTCTCGCGCGCTTCGGTCAAATTGCTCCAGCGTCCCTCCCTCTTGCCGTGCAGCGCAAAATGCCTGCGCAGACCGCGGGCCGACTTGAGATGATGGAGGTCGCCGTAATATTGGCGGTAGAAGACCGGATCGAAACCGTCGGGCCCGGCCGGCGCCTCCTGGATGAGGCGGGCCAAGAGGGTTTCGACGGCTTTCAGAGCCATCGTTGCCGGCCTTTGCGCGCTGATGTGCAATCGCATTCGAAGTCCTACATACGTGACCTTACGAGGCCTTTCGCTGGATCTCTAGATCCGGATGACTTCGGACGGAATCGCGCCGCGATCCGTTCGAAGTCCTAGGCATGATGTCGCGTTTCGGCGTCATGCTCTAGCGGATCGATCGTCTCGCAAGCTTCTCGCTGATCAGCGACGCTGCGAGACAGGCGGTCGAGACAGCGAACAGATAAGGGACATTCAAAAGCCTGTCGGAATAATCATCATAATAAGAGTAGCGCAGCCATTCAACGCATTGAAGCAAAGGATTGTAGGCGAGCCACTGGTTGTATGGATCCGGGATGGCCGCGGGAAAGAAAACAACGCCCGATGAGAGCCACATAAGCGGCATCATCAGAGCATATCCCCATACCCAGAAAGGGATGACTTGCACGATCAGCCCGTTGACCGCGCCGAGGCAGAAGCTCATGTAAATCGTTCCTGCGACGGCGAAGACGATCCCGGTCGGATCGCGCGGCGAAAACCCATCGGAGAAAATAAGCAAGATCCCTATAAGGACAATAAAGACGGCTATTGTGTTGCCACCCTCCAAAATTCCCCTGGCGAAAAGAATATCGAAGACCTTGACCCGGTGAAAATAAAGGAGCGGCCTGTTTTCCATTAGGGCGATCATGATGCGCCGGGACAGATAAAGAAAGATTACGAAAGGCAGGATCGACAGGCCGAAATAAACGACCGGATCGTTGCCGACCGGCGGAATCTTGTGAAAGATTTCGAAAATGATCAAGAGCACCAGCAGGTGCCCGAGCGGCATCAACAGAATGACCAAGAACCCGACGTAATAGGGTCCTGCGCGCACTCTTATGTCGCGCAGCAGAATGGCGTTAATCACCGCGAGATTGATGGCCAGAGCGGAAGCGGGTGGTCGTCGCGGATGCTCGAATTGCGCCTGATCCATCATTTGGTCGCGAGCTTTGCGGCTGGAGGGAAGACGCCGGAGCCCAGGTCGGCGTCGGGCGGGCCCAGCCTTGGCGCGCCAAGGCACTTATTTAGCCGAATTGCGGCGAAGACAAGAACGCCGGCAAGGCTCGCGCCTGTTCGCGCGCCTTTGGGGAGATCGGCCCTGCGCGTCGCTGATTTTGGCGAAGCGCCCCGCAACGCTTGTTGTTACATCGTTTTGGCCGCGCAGTCGGAAGTCGCGAAGTTCCTGGCGACATTTAAGGAGTTTCCGCCGCGTCAGCGTCCGTCGAGTTTCTCGATCGACCAGATCGTCGAGCAGATGCAGCGCTCGGTGGACAAAGCCGGCGGGGATTGATCAATTGATCGAGGAGCGATCGGCCGGCCCGACCGCCCCTCATGGCGCTCAGCGCGCGCGGAAGCGCTGCGAGACCGAAATGCGCCGCAGCGCTGCGACGAGAGCGTCGATGTCGTCGCGTGTGTTATAGAGCGCGAGCGAGGGCCGCACGGTCGTCTCGAGGCCGAAGCGGCGCAGGATTGGCTGCGCGCAGTGATGGCCCGAGCGCACCGCAATGCCTTCGCGATCGAGCGCCGCGCCGACGTCCTCGCTGCGGCAGCCGTCGAGGACGAGAGAGATGACGCCCGCTTTCTCGTCGGCGCAGCCGATGATGCGCAGGCCCGGAATGCTCTTCAACTCCCCGGTCGCGTAGATCAAGAGCTCATGCTCATAGGCGGCGATATTGGCCATGCCGATCGTGTCGAGATAATCAAAGGCCGCGCCGAGGCCGACGGCGTCGGCGATGTTGCCGGTGCCGGCCTCGAAGCGGCCGGGCGGGGGGTGGTAGATCGTCTTCTCGAAGGTGACGTCGACGATCATATTGCCGCCGCCCTGCCACGGCGGCATGGATTCGAGGACACCGGGCTTGCCGTGGACGACGCCGATGCCGGTCGGCCCGAACACCTTGTGGCCTGAAAACACGAAGAAATCGCAATCGAGCGCCTGCACGTCGACGGGCATGTGCGAGACGGCCTGGGCGCCGTCGGCGACCACGCAGGCGCCGAGGCGATGCGCCATCTCGATCATCTCTTTCGCCGGCGTCACTGTGCCGATCGCATTGGCGACCAGCGTGAAGGAGACGATCCGCGTGCGGCGCGACAACAGCTTTTCATATTCATCGAGGCGGACCTGGCCCTTGTCGTCGACGGGCGCAACCTTGAGGACGGCGCCGGTCTCCGCGCACAACATTTGCCAGGGCACGATGTTGGCGTGGTGCTCCAGCCAGGTGATGAGGATTTCGTCGCCCATTTTGACATGGCGGCGGCCATAGCCTTGAGCGATCAAATTGATCCCCTCGGTCGTGCCGCGCACGAAAATGATGTCATTCGCCGAGGAGGCGTTGAGGAAGCGCCGGGTTTTCTCACGCGCGGCCTCATAGGCGTCGGTGGCGCGGGCGGCGAGCGCGTGAGCGCCGCGGTGGATGTTGGAATTTTCGTTCTCATAGAAAGCCGAGATCCGGTCGATGACCGCCTGGGGCTTTTGCGTCGTTGCTGCGTTGTCGAGCCAGATCAGCGGCTTGCCATGCACATATTGGCGCAGGATCGGAAAGTCCCGCTTGATCGAGACGGCGTCGAAGGGTCGCACGCCGATGGTCGGCCCGAGTTCGGGCTTCACCTCATGTGCGACAGGATAGACCGCATGGAGGCCGGTCGGCGTCGCCTCGGCGAGCGGCGACGGCGGCAGGGCAGGGAGCGTAGGGTCGCCGGCGTAAAGGAAAGGCTGGTCCGGCGCAGCCGGAAAGAAGGGGCCTGGGTCGAAGGACTGGAACTCCGGGACCTTGAAGGCGGGCGCATCGGGAAAACCGCGGGGCGTGAACAGCGCCGACGGTGCGAAGGGACCTGCGGCCGTTGTCGCGGCGGGCGCATGCGGCGCGCCGACATGCGAGAGCGCGTCGGAGACCGGAGCGGCGGGGGCCCCCGCAGGCGCTCCACCTCCCTGCGGTGCGGCGTGTTGAGGGACTGAGGCCTGCGCTTGCGATGGCGTTCTGAGCCCCGTCAAGGCGCCGCGATCGTTGAGAAAATAAGGCGTTTCGCCGGGCGGCGCGGGGTCGCTGGCGGAAAAACCGGCGCCTTGCGGCGCGAAAGCGAGCGTTTCACCGAGCGCATAGGGCAGGGCGGCGAGGCCGGCCTCGCTCGGGACGGCGTCCGACTGGCCTCCGTAGGCTGAATAGCTTGTCGAAGGCGCGGCCGCCCCGGCGCCGAACGACGGGGTCGGAGGCGATGCGCCAAAAGATTGCGCTCCGACGCTTGGGACGGAGGCCGGCTGGCCGACAGACGGCCGGCCCGGCGAGGAGGCAAAGCCGGGCGAGACCGGCGCATAGGGCGGGGCGCCCGCCTGCGCCGCTGCATGAGAGGGCGCGATCCGGGCAGCGAGCGGGTCGGGAGTGAAGCCGGCTTCGTTCCCAGCCTCGCCATTGGGTCCGGGCGAGGGGGCGCTTGCATTCGGCGCGGCGTCGGGCGCGGCCGCAAAGAAGGCGTTCGCCATGCGCGCGATCACGTCGGGGGCGGGCACGGAATGGGCCGCGCCGCCCCATTGAGGGGATGGGGCGGCGGGCGCCTGGGCCGCCGCCGGGATGCGTGATTCAGGAGTAGACATGGTAGCGGTTGATCTCCACGTCCTCGAGAATGCCGAGCGCGTCCGGGGTCAGGATCGCCGACGAGCAATAGAGCGAGATCAGATAGGACGCGATCGCCTTGCGGTTGATGCCCATGAAGCGGACCGAGAGGCTTGGGGCGACTTCGCCGGGGACGCCCGGCTGGAACAGGCCGACGACCCCCTGCTTGCGCTCGCCTGTGCGCAGGAGAAGGATCTTGGTCTTGCCGTCGACCAGGGGGATCTTGTCGCTCGGCACCAGCGGAAGGCCGCGCCAGGTCAGAAACGGCGTGCCGAACAGATTAATGGTCGGCGGGGGAACGCCGCGCCGCGTGCATTCGCGTCCAAAAGCCGCGATGGCTTTCGGATGAGCGAGAAAGAAGGCGGGCTCCTTCCAGACGAGCGCGATCAGCTCGTCGAGATCATCGGGCGTCGGCGCGCCTCCCCGCGTGGCGATCCGGAAGGCGGGCGAGGAGTTGGGGATCAGCCCATATTCCGGATTGTTGATGAGCTCGCTTTCCTGCTTCTCCTTGACCTTTTCGATGAGCAGGCGGAGCTGCTCCTGAATCTGATCATAGGGCTGGTTGTAAAGGTCCGTCACCCGCGACTGCACGTCGAGGATCGTGGTCACGGCATTGAGGAAATATTCGCGCGGGGCGGAGTCGTAATCGACGAAGGTTTCGGGGAGATCCGCATCGCGTTCGCGGCTCGGACTGCATTCGACCTCGCCCTCGCCATCGGTTTCGCGGACCCGGTTCAGTCGGTAAATGCCCGCCTCGACGGGGACCCAAGGCAGGAAAGAGACGAGCCAACGGGGCGTGATCCCCGACCATTGCGCCCGCGTTTTTGTGGCGTTCGCCAGCTGGCGGGCCGCGGGCTCGCTTAAGGTCCTGCGAACCTCGGGTTCATCGGGCATTTGAGGCGTCTCCTTCTTCAGTGGCCATGGGATCGAGCTTTGCTTTAAAGCTGTTCCGGTTTAGCACCGCAGAAGGAGATTTTTGTTCTTTTCTCCAGATGAAGCCGGAGAAAAAATTACTACTGTGCAGTCAAGGAGGAAGAATTAAAGTATATTTATGTTAGATCTCTGAGGATTGTGGAAAAGTATTGCTGTCGCCGATATTTGATGCAGGCATGCGGCGGCGGTGTGCCGGCTCGGCCAATCGCACGGCGACTGCGGCTGCACCATGCTGCCCGGCTGAACGTGGTCGCCTCTGGCCTAATCGGGATCTGTCGACGCCAGGGCTGCGGCGGGAGGTCCCGCCGTTGCGGCCGACCGATCGCTGCGCGCCGGCAGCTCCAAGGTCACGGTCTGGCTGTCCTTTTCAAGCGTCGCCGCCCGAAGGTCGACCGATTTGATGTTCCATCCGGCGCTGTCCGCATCGCCGACATGCAGCCGCACTGTTGATCGTCCGGATTGGTCGACGAAGATCGCCATGTTCTGCTTTGCGCCATGCACAACGCCGACCAGTTTCATTTGTGGCCGTTCGGGGGGCGGAGGCTCCGCCGCCGCCTCCACGGCGACAGGAGCTGCGACTTGAACAGGCGGCGAAGGAGGACGACGCGAGGCGGAGAACAGCGGACGTTCGCGCGTCGCCCGCAAAGTTTCGATGGGTATCGCCCAGAGCGGATTAAATTTGCCAGATCGGGGACGGGCCGTCGCCGGCGAAGCGATAGGCTTGGCGCCGACGGTGTCGGGCGCTGCTGTGGAGCGCGTCGGTTTGCCGCGGTCGGAGGCTGTCGGAGGATTTACCAGCGCCGATTTGGCCGCTGACGGACCGGCGCCGGCGTCCGACGGCTTCGATACGACCGCCGGCTCGGCGCCAATCGGCTCGGCCGCACTCTGGGACCGCTGCGGGCTGTCATCGTGATCGTCAGCAGACGGCGGACGCGGCAGAGACGCGGGCCCCTTATAGAACCGCATGAATGTCGTTCGGGGATGCGCGTCGTCATCTGCGCCGGATTTGGCCGCGGAGACAATAGGCCCGGCCTTGGCCGGTCGCTTCTCATCCTGATGGCGCGGAGCAACCTGGAAAGCCCTCACTGGCCTGAAACCGTCATCTTTGTTGCTGATGGCTGATGACGTTTGCGCCAAGGCGGCCCCAGCGCACATGAGCGCCGTCGCCAAACTGAGGCCGATTGAATTGTAGGAGCTCACTTGAAGTCGCGCCTGCATTCGTTCGCATCGGATTCGACGCACAGTCGTAACCTTCCGATACCGCGCCAGGACTGCTGTGACTCTAGCGTGCCTATCCGGTCACAGCAATACTATTCCCCTTCCGAGATGCTCTGCTGTAGTTTCGAAGCAAAGGCTATGTTCAAGGAGCGGCGGCTATTTTTGTGCAACGCACGATTGCTAGTCCGCGCACAGGTAGTTAACGTCATTCATAATAAAGTAAACAATAACAGAATGAGGGCGGAAATGATGCGCAATTCCAGCCGATTGACGAAAAAGCATGGGCGCCAATCCGGGGGTACCTGGAAAGAGAGGCGGCGTTCCTGGAATACAGGATCAATGCTTATTAGAACTCTGGGGCCAGAGGACAGATGCCAACGCGAGATCTTGCGGGACGATCTGTCGATCGGCGTCTGTTTTCAAAGCGCCGGCAGCGAAGTCAATTGGCGGCTCGAGGGCAAGCTCGCGTTGGACAAGACCTGGTCGTCGAACACGGGTTCGCACGACATGATCATTTTTCCGCCGGGTTGCGACTTTCAGTGTAGCTGCCGCGGTAGCGGAGAAGGCTTGTGGCTGTTTATCGACCCTCAGTCGATCACGGACGACGATCGAGTCAAATCCTTTTCGCAGCGGGCGACAGTGGATAATACCTGGACAAAGGATCGGCTGTGCTGGGCGATCGCGTCGGAACTCCGCAGGGAATCGGCAAACGCCTTCCCCCGCGGTCCAATGTTCCTCGAATCGGCAGCCATTACGTTTCTAACGCAACTGGCGTATACGCTGACCGGCGGAGAACCGCGAGCGGAGCCGGTACGCGCGCTGCGCGAGCCGAAACTTCGCATGATCCTTGAACATTTCGAAGCTCATTTAGATCGCAACATCACACTGTCAGAGTTGGCTGGGCTGGTTGGTCTCACGCCGAGGTACTTTTGCGGCGCGTTCAAGGAGGCGACGGGAAGGCCGCCCCACCAGTTCCAGATCGAAATGCGCATTGAGCGCGCAAAGATGCTGTTGCTGGATGGAGATTTGCCGCTGATAGACATTGCGCTTGCGGTTGGCTTCAACAGTCAGAGCCATTTTAACGAGTATTTTCGACGAATGGTAGGTCTGACGCCAGCTCGCTTTCGCGCCGAAGCACGACAAAGCAAAATGACGGCGACAGGCGGACGCCAACTGTCATGAACAAACCGACGCCGTGTGCCTGCGGCGTCAATCTTTATGTCAGTGTAGGAACGCAGGCACGCCTCCGGCCCTGCAAACTCTCAAATCCTTCGGCCCCTCGCCAGAGGCGAATGCATGGACACTTCCTGTCGCTGAAGCAGCTAATATTGGAACGCCACTTTTAAAATCTCGTAGCTCTTGCCGCCGCCGGGCGTGTTGACCTCGACGGAGTCCCCGACCTTTTTGCCAATCAGCGCGCGCGCGGTCGGCGAGGTGATTGAGACGCGGCCGGATTTGACGTCGGCTTCGTTCTCGCCGACGATCTGATAGGTCTTTTCTTCCTCCGTGTCCTCATCGACGAGCGTCACGGTCGCGCCGAACATCACCGTCGTGCCGGAAAGCTTTGAAATGTCGATCACTTCGGCGCGCGAGAGCTTGTCTTCGAGTTCGGCGATGCGGCCTTCATTCAGGGACTGGGCTTCCTTGGCGTAATGATATTCGGCGTTTTCGGACAGATCTCCATGGCTGCGCGCCTCCGCGATCGCCTGGATGATCCGCGGTCGCTCGACCTGCTGAAGCCGCCTCAGCTCGTCTTCAAGTGCGAGATGTCCCGCCGCCGTCATGGGAAACTTGTCCATGGCAATTCTCTTTCACATCCTGATTCATCAATAGAGGCCGCTGCCGCCGAAAAGGCGGAACGCCTCCGTAAACGTCCAGAAACCGCGAGCGTCGCGCGCGAGAGTCGTAATAACACACTCGGTTCGCGCGCCGCCGCCCGAACCCGTCGCAAATTCGCTCCGCCTCGGGAACAAGAGACACCTTCGCGAAAGCCGCCGCAAGGGATTCGTGTCATAAACACCGGGATAGAGCGGTGGACATGCGCGGCGCAGGATCGCCCCGCCTCCTTGCCTCGGTCTTTCGCGCCGATTCAGCCGAAATAGTCCTGCAGCGCCCGGACCTCGAAATCGCCGGCGAGATAGGCCTTGATGCCCTCCGAGGCCGCAACGGCTCCGGCGAGCGTCGTATAATAGGGCACCTTGTGCAAAAGCGCCGCCCGGCGCAGCGAACGCGAGTCGGCCAGCGCCTGCTTGCCCTCCGTCGTATTGAGGACCAGCTGAACGCCGCCATTCTTGATGGCGTCGACGACATGCGGCCGCCCCTCCGAGACCTTGTTGATCCTTTGCGCCGGCACGCCCTCGCGGGAGAAATAGCGCGCGGTGCCGCCGGTCGCGAGGATCTTGAAGCCGAGCGCCGTAAGAAGCTTCACCGTATCGAGGATCCTCGGCTTGTCGGCGTCGCGCACAGAGACGAAGACGGCGCCCGCTGTCGGCACATTGGCGCCGCCGCCGAGCTGGCTCTTGGCGAAAGCGACGGCGAAGGAGCGGTCGAGGCCCATGACCTCGCCGGTCGAACGCATTTCCGGGCCGAGCACGGTGTCGACGCCGGGAAAGCGGGCGAAGGGAAAGACCGATTCCTTGACGCCGACATGGTCGAACTGCGGCGGCGTCAAGCCAAAGCCCGCAAGGGTCTCGCCGGCCATCACCCGCGCGGCGATCTTGGCGACGGGAAGGCCGATCACCTTGGCGACGAAAGGCACGGTCCGCGCCGCGCGGGGGTTGACCTCGAGGACATAGATTTCCCCGTCCTTCAGGGCATATTGGACGTTCATCAGGCCGCCGACGCCGAGCGCCAGCGCGAGCTCGCGCGTCTGCCGCTCGAGCTCGGCGATATGCGCGGCCGACAGCGAGCGCGGCGGCAGCGAGCAGGCGCTGTCGCCGGAATGAATGCCCGCTTCCTCGATATGCTCCATGACGCCGCAGATGAAGACGTCCCTGCCGTCCGACAGCGCGTCGACGTCGACCTCGACGGCGTCCGACAGATAGCGGTCGAACAGGAGCGGATTGGCGCCGAGCACCGTATTGATCTGGCCGGTCTTGTCGTTCGGATAGCGCGCCTTGACGTCGGAGGGCACGAGGCCCGGCAGCGTGCCGAGGAGATAATCGTCGAAGGCGGCGTGATCGTGGATGATCGCCATGGCGCGGCCGCCGAGCACATAGGAGGGACGCACCACCAGCGGCAGGCCGAGCGCGGCGGCGACCAGGCGCGACTGCTCGACCGAATAAGCGATGCCGTTCTTCGGCTGCTTCAGGCCGATCCGGTCGAGAAGCCGCTTGAAGCGGTCGCGGTCCTCGGCGAGGTCGATCGAATCGACCGAGGTGCCGAGGATCGGAAGTCCGGCCCTTTGCAGCGCGTCGGCGAGTTTCAGCGGCGTCTGGCCGCCAAATTGCACGATGACGCCCTTGAGCTTGCCGGCTTCCTGCTCCTTGGCGAGGATTTCGAGCACGTCCTCATTGGTCAGCGGTTCGAAATAGAGGCGGTCCGAGGTGTCGTAATCGGTCGAGACCGTCTCCGGATTGCAATTGACCATGATCGTCTCATAGCCCGCGTCCCTGAGCGCGAATGAGGCGTGGCAGCAGCAATAGTCGAATTCGATGCCCTGGCCGATGCGGTTCGGGCCGCCGCCGAGGATCACCACTTTGTCGCGGCCCGTCGGCGCGGCCTCGTCCGCAGGCGCGCCCGCGAAGGGCGGCGCATAGGTCGAATACATATAGGCCGTCGGCGAGGCGAATTCGGCGGCGCAGGTGTCGATGCGTTTGTAGACCGGCCGCACATCGAGCCTGCGGCGCAGCTCCGCGACGGCGGAGGCGGGCTTGCCGGCAAGCGCCGCAAGGCGCGCGTCGGAAAAGCCGGCCGCCTTCAGCATGCGCAGATTGGCGGCGTCGCTCGGCAGCCCATGCGCGCGGATGAGCCGCTCGAGTTCGAGAATCTCCTGCAGCCGCTCGATGAACCAGAGGTCGATCTTGCAGGCGTCGCGGATCTCGCAAGGCGCCATGCCGCAACGAAGCGCCTGTGCTGCGACGAGCAGACGGTCGGGCGTCGGCCGTCCGAGAGCGGCGCGCAGCGCGTTCATGTCGTCGCCGAGGCCCAGCCCGTCAATTTCGATTTCGTCGAGGCCGGTGAGGCCGATGTCGAGCGAGCGCAAGGCCTTCTGCAGGCTCTCGGCGAAGGTGCGGCCGATCGCCATCGCCTCGCCGACCGATTTCATCGCCGTGGTGAGAATATTGTCCGCGCCGGGAAATTTCTCGAAGGCGAAGCGCGGGATCTTGGTCACGACATAGTCGATCGACGGCTCGAAAGAGGCTGGAGTCGCGCCGCCCGTGATGTCGTTGGCGATCTCGTCGAGGGTGAAGCCGACCGCGAGCTTGGCGGCGACCTTGGCGATCGGAAAGCCGGTCGCTTTGGAGGCCAGCGCCGAGGAGCGCGAGACGCGCGGATTCATCTCGATGACGATCATGCGCCCGTCTGCCGGATTGACCGCGAACTGGACATTGGAGCCGCCCGTCTCGACGCCGATCTCGCGCAGCACCGCCAGCGAGGCGTCGCGCATGATCTGATATTCCTTGTCGGTCAGGGTGAGCGCCGGGGCGACGGTGATCGAATCCCCCGTATGGACGCCCATCGGATCGATGTTCTCGATCGAGCAGATGATGATGCAATTGTCCGCCCTGTCGCGGACGACCTCCATTTCATATTCCTTCCAGCCGAGCACGCTCTCCTCGACCAGCACCTCGCTCGTCGGCGACGCGTCGATGCCGCGCTCGATGATGTCGATGAACTCCGCCTTGTTATAGGCGATGCCGCCGCCCGTGCCGCCCATGGTGAAAGAGGGACGGATGATCGCCGGCAGGCCGATGTCGTCGAGAACCGCCAGCGCCTGCGAGAGCGTCTTGACCTGGGCGGAGCGCGGCGTCGACAGGCCGATGCGCGTCATCGCCTCGCGAAATAGCTCGCGGTCTTCCGCCATGTCGATCGCTTCGGCGCTGGCGCCGATCATCTCGACCTCGAATTCGTCGAGGACGCCCATCTTCTTCAAGGAGAGCGCGCAGTTCAGCGCGGTCTGGCCGCCCATGGTCGGCAGAAGCCCAAAACCGCCCGGATGCGCATAGCGCTCGGCCGCGATGATTTTCGCGACGATTTCCGGCGTGATCGGCTCGACATAGGTCCGGTCGGCCATGTCCGGGTCGGTCATGATCGTCGCCGGGTTGGAATTGACGAGAACGATCCGGTAGCCTTCCGCGCGCAGCGCCTTGCAGGCCTGCGTGCCGGAATAGTCGAATTCGCAGGCCTGTCCGATGATGATCGGCCCCGCCCCGATGATCAAAATCGTCGAAATATCAGTCCGCTTCGGCATCAAGGCTCTTTCCCCGCCGGGGCGGGCGTTGGCGGCGCGCGAAAAAGGCCGCTCCGCCGGCTTTCTGGGCCGACCGACGACCTTTGGTCAAGTTTCTAACGGCGACCATTCGAACGCTTGAGAGCGGATTCCGTTTGGCCAGGAATGCTCTTGGCGTTTCGTCAGCTTCTCTCGCGCCACCCGTAGGCCAGTGGGTCGAGTTCGATCAAGATGCTCTAGCCGAGAACTTGACCGTGCGAAACCCAAAGGGCGTCGTTCGACTTGTGTTCGAGTACGAGAAACATCCGCAGGGAGGAGAGACGATGCTGGCGGACACGGTTGACGACGTCGCGAATGCGGCGCTGGCCAAGCTCGCGCTGGTTACCGAAGCGTCCATCGTAGCCGAGCGGATGAAGCCGGCGATCGGCTGAGGTTAAGGGCGGCCGACCGGCGGCTTGAAAAAAGACAGGCGGCAGCGCATTGTGCCGCGCCGTTCCGGCACATGCGCAAGGAGGATGATCTCCATGTCCGATCTCGTCGTCATCGTCTATCCGTCCGAGGAGAAGGCCGAAGAAGTTCGCAAGCGCCTCTTCGATTTGCAAAAGGAATATCTCATCAAGCTCGGCGACGCCGTCATCGCGACCAAATCCGCGGACGGCCAGATCAAGCTGCATCAGGTCGTCAACACGACCGCGGCCGGCGCTGTTTCGGGCAGCTTCTGGGGCTTGCTCGTCGGCGTGCTCTTCCTCAATCCGCTTCTCGGCGCGGCGCTCGGCGCGGCCGGCGGCGCGCTCGGCGGCGCGCTGACGGATGTCGGCATCAACGATCAGTTCATGAAGGATCTCGCCGCAAGCATTCAGCCTGGCAACGCCGCGCTCTTTGTTCTGATCGAGAGCATGACGGCGGATAGGGTTGTCGCTCAGATCAAGGATTATGGCGGCGTCGTGCTCAAGACCTCGCTCGACGAGACGAAGGAACATGCGCTGCGCGCCGCGCTCGCCAGTGCGACCTCTGCCCCAGCCGCCGCTCCGGCGCCCGCCACGGCCTCTCCCACCGCCGCAGCGCCGACAGGCGCCAGCTCTTAAGGGATTTCGCCGACAAGCGAGCCAGTTTGCGGAATGGATTTGGGAACGGCGATCATGAACGAAAACAACTTCAACATGGCGTTGCGCAAATTTCTCAAGGAGGTCGGCGTGACGTCACAACGCGAGATCGAGCGCGTCGTGCGCGAAGGCAAAATCGAAGGCGACAAACTCAAGCTGCGTATGACGCTCACGGCTGAGAATGTGCCGCTGAGCCATGTCGTCGACGCTGTGATCGATCTTCGCTGACTCGAGTGGGTCGTCGAGCGGGCCAAGGCGGAATCGCAGACCGCCGAAAAGGCGAGACGCCAGAGCGTCTCCGGCGAGAACGGCACGCTTGCCCGGCCCTCCGCGACCCTCTCGACGGCTTGATCGCCGGCGCCGTGGACTCGACGACTTGTGCGCCCGATCAAGGCCGCGGGAGCATCCCAGGAGCCGTCCTGTTCATGGATTTTTGAAACTCATACCCGCTGCCGGCATAGAGCGCCGCGCTCAGGCAAACGACCACAGCCGTGAAGCCGAAAAAAGCCTTGACAGCGTCGCGCCAAATCCGGCGGCTTTCTCGAGTCTTCTCCGGCGTGCGCCCGCCATTGTCGTGCATAAATGGAATTCCCGGTGATCAAGTAAAGCTTCGGGGAGCGCCGCTCCAAGTGCCGCGCCGCTGGTTCAGTCTTGCTCAGGATGCAAAAAATTCCTGGCCTCTGCTGGCGAAGACTCAGGAATGAGAACATACTTTCGCGCTTAAAATAATTTTGGGAGCATAACGCTGCCAGCACCCGACCAAATCCTGCAGAGCTGCGCAATCCGCTACGAATGAACCGCTATATCCGGCAAATAATACGCTCAATTGCCTGAATCCTGAATATATGCGGCTGCGCTGAGCTTTATTGTTTGTTTCTCCATGAAAGTTCTGCGGCGACCGCGGCCCGTCGAACGGTTAAAGTCCTTCGGTGCGTGCGGCGACCCAACACTCAGATCGACCTTGACGTCCACACTAGCTGTTTCCTGCGGCCTGCGTCTTTAGCGCGACATTATGAATTTCTTAATTTTTGTGTAAGCTCGGCTCTATGGCGCCGAACGGGACGAGATGAGGGCGGGAAAAAGGTGGGCAGGGTTGCTTTTGAGGGCTTTCTCCTTGACGCTGACAACGCCCTGCTGTGGCGCGGGAAAGAGCGAATCTCCTTGCCGCCAAAGCCTTTCCACGTACTTTGCCACCTCGTTCAGCGCGCTGGCGAACTCGTGACGAAAGACGAATTGCTCGACGCGGTCTGGCCCAACCTTCACGTCACCGAATCGAGCTTGACGGTCTGCATCAACGCGCTTCGGTTGGCGCTCGGCGATGATTCAAGATCGCCTCGGTTCGTTGAAACCGTGCCGCGCCGCGGTTATCGCTTCATAGCGCCGGTCATGGACGTATCGAATTCCGAGCCGACCCCGGGCGCCAGGCTCTGGGTGGATGCGAATCGGGCGGAGCTGCGCCGGCGCTTTTGGGTTGGACGCGAGAGCGCGCTCGCCGCCATGGACTGCTGGTTCGAGGAAGTGGCCGGCGGCCGCAGGCAGCTTGTATTTGTTACCGGCGAAGCGGGCATCGGGAAGACAACCTTCGCCGAGATGCTGATCCAACGCGTGGCTGATCGCAATGTCGGCGTTCTGATCGGCAAATGCGTCGAGCATTTTGGCACGGATGAGGCTTTCCTGCCGCTGATCGAAGCGCTGTCCAACGGGTCCCGCGGTCCGATGCGGCCCTTGCTCCTCGCGGCGCTCCAAGAAAAGGCGCCCGCCTGGCTCGCCCAGCTGCCCGGCTTCATCGATGGAAATGACCGCGCCGCGCTGCAGAGCGAGGTGTTCGGCGCTTCGCGCGAACGCATGCTGCGCGAGTTTTGCGAACTGCTCGAGGCGTTGAGCCAGGAACGCCCCTTGATCCTCATCATCGAGGATCTGCATTGGAGCGATTATGCGACGCTCGACGTTCTGTCGCGTTTCGTCCATCGCGTCGAGAAAGCCGCCGTGTTGGTCATCGCGACCTATCGGCCGGTCGACGTCATGGCTAGCGGGCATCCGATGCGCGCGGTTCATCAGGAGCTCCAGATCCATGGCCTTTGTTCCGAACTCTCGCTGAACAAGCTGTCCCAAGCCGAGGTCGAACAATATTTGGCCTTGCGGTTGGGCACAGGCGAAGTCAGGGGCCAATTTGCCGCGACCGTCATGAGACGCACGGGAGGCCATCCCCTTTTTGTCGTCGCTCTCGTCGATTATTTCGCCAGTCAGGGAGAGATCGTCGAAGTCGACGGATGCTGGCGCTTTGCGCGGGACGATGCGGCGGCCCGGCAAGGCATCCCGCGCGACCTGCATGAGATGATTGCGCGGCAGATTGACGGGCTGAGCCCTGAGCGCCAGCGCCTTGTTGAGGCGGCGAGCGCGGCCGGAGCCGAGTTTTCGGCCGCCGCCGTGGCGGGCGCCATGGATAGCGATCCGGCCGACATCGATCAGGCCTGTGCGGAGATGGCGCGCATGGGCCAGATTTTGAGAGCGGACGGCATCGCCGAATGGCCGGGCGGAACGGCGGTCGGCCGCTACGTCTTTCTGCATGCGCTCTACCAGGAGGTTCTTTATGAACGGCTCGCGCCGGGGCGGCGCGCTGTTTTGCACCGGCAGATCGGCGAGACGCTCGAACGCGGCTATGCGGCGCGAACGTCCGAAATCGCGGCGGTGCTCGCTCTCCATTTCGAGGAAGGCCGAAACTTCCCGAAAGCCGTCCGCTATCTGGCCGAGGCCGCGGAAAACTCGACGAGGCGCTTCGCCAACCACGAAGCCGCGAATTACCTCACCCGCGCATTGGCGTACGTCGATCGGTTGCCGCACGACGAGGAGCGCATCGACATACGGCTGCAACTCTTGCATCAGCGCGGCTGGGCTCGCCGCTCCGCCGGCGATCTCGCCGGCTCATTGGCCGATATAGCGGCCACAGTCAGCGCCGCCGCCGAGGCTGACCGACCGCATGTGGAAATTACCGGGCTTTTGGATCTCAGCCGGTTTTGTCTTTATGTCGATCGCGGCCGTTGCCTGGAGCTGGCCGAGGAGGCGCTCGTCAAGAGCCGGTCGCTGGACGATGAGATCCTCAAGGCTCTGGTCCAGGGCAACAGCTCCAATCTGATCCTTCTTCTCAAAGGGTGGCAAAGCGAGGAGGCCGAACTCTGCCGTCAGGCGCTGGCGACGACCGCGAGGTCGAATGACCCGCGGATCGCATTGCGACGCTGCTCGATTGCAAGCGTCCTCGGTTTCCTGACCTCCGATTATCGCGCCTGCTGTGTCGCGACAAAGTTTGGACAAGAGTTGGCGCAGGAGATCGGCGATCTTTATTTGTTCGCCATCTACAACATGCTGGAAGCGTTCGCGTATCTGCATTGCGGCGAATGGCGGGCGCTGCGAGAAAGCGTGACGGCCGCCCTGGCCCTGAGCGAGAATAACGCCAACAGGGAGGCTGCTGTTCTCAGCCGATTGACGCTCGGCTGGCTGCATGCCGAAGCTCTGGACTTCGCTGGCGCAAAGCGTCTCGCCGAAGCCGCGCTTGATCCGGCGGCCGAGAAAAACCCGTTCAACTTTTTCCTCGGCCGTAATCTGATGGCGAAGGCGGCCCTCGGCTTGCGTGATTATGATGCGGCGCATGCCCAATTCCAGCAGATCAAGCACAAGATCGAGGTCGAGGGCGTCTGCATGGATACGAGCTTCTATCCTCAATATTACTTCAATCTCTGCGAATATTGGATCGAAGTCGGCAATCTGTTGCGAGCTCAAGAACAGGCCGAGACTCTCAAATCTCATGTGGCGCAGACCGGAGAACGCACTTACCTCGCACTGTCCCATCGCGCCCTCGCTCAAGTCGCCTGGCTCCAGGGCCGGCTCGAGGATGCGGGAGTCGAATTCGACCAGGCGATCGGGATTGTCGAGGCGTCGGAAACTGCGCTTGCAGGCTGGCGGGTCCATTCGAGCGCCGCGGAATTCTACGCAGGCGTCGGCGACAGCGAGAAGGCGGCGGCTTCCGAGGCGCGCTGCAGAGAGCTTATCGCGGCCCTTGCCGCGATGTTCGACGAGGACGATCCTCGTCGAATCTCGCTCCTTGAGAACTACGCCGCCGAGGCGCGCCGATCCGCCCCCCTCAATCCGGCAGTTCGACGATATCGCGGGGCTCGGTTGGCGGGCGAGCGTTTGTCTCGTGCCGGAAGCGGCTTGACGCTTCATAAGCCTTGAGGCGGAGCCGCATGATGGATCCGAGTGGCCGGTGAGCCTCGAGGCATCGCCAGGCGGTGAAGGAAAGACAGTCGTCGCCATAAACGCGCCTTGCGGGGCTGTAGGCGTCCTGCGGCGGCAAGACGATTTTCGCGATCCTCTGCGCAGGAGACAGCGCGTCCGGCCATTCGACTGACGCGTTCTCGACGGGCATACGCGCGAGGTCGACGCAAAGCTGCGCCCTCAGCTCATATTCGGCAGTTTCCGTCTTGAAGAAATCGACGACGAGATCGCGCAGAATGGATTGCGAGCTATTCGCGATGACGCCCGTCAGGCTGCGAACCGAATCGGAAAGCGGAGCCGCGCTCAGCTTGGCGATATAGTCGCCAAAACGCATCGGCGCCATGGAATGAAAGGTCTCCCCGAGAATGTGATTGGGCGGAGCGGCAAGGGCTTCCAGAAGAACCGGCGCCCTGAGGCCGATGGCGCCGATGATTTTCTTCGCGTTGCGCGCGATGAGTTCCACCGCTCCCAGAATCTCTTCCGGCTCGCCTGTCACCCTTTCGATGAGCTCTTGAATTTTCAGATAGGCCCCTGCGTCGGGGAAATAAATGGGACTGTTGACGAGCAGGAGATCCTGGTTCCGGGTCGAGTCGGCGGGGTCGGCCTTGGGCCCGACGACGCCAAGCGCCTTGATCGCCATGCCGCAATTCGACGGCGTCCGATCGCTGAGAATGTCCCCAGGAGCCGTCGAAAGACGGACAATGATCGGATAGCTCCGAGGCTCTGCAAACATCCCCTGCCGCAAATGCCGGGGCAGATTCTCATAGACGATCAGTTCGCCCTTGAGAATGCCGTGGCTCTTGGCGTGCGCCTGGCGGATCGCGTGCCGATGCAGATCGAATGTCTCTTGATTGAGCCGATTGATGGATGCAACGATCTTCTCGACGAGTTCGTCCTCGTCGGGCCGCCTGACTTCGACTGAGGGATCATAAAGAACATATTTGTCTCCTTGCATAATCTCCATCCCTCGGTCTAGACGAGAAGAAAGCATTTTGCTGTCGGAAGGATGCGTCGTTCCGGTAGACCGCTTATACATTTTCGAGCGATGGTTGTCGGCTGGATAGAAAGTCAAAGCCATGGTTTTTTCTTTTTCTTGGCGGCCCGCCTTATGCGCTGCGGCGCTTTGCGCAGCGATCGTCGGGCAGCCGCAAATTGTCCTGGCGGATGAACGCGATCCGATCGAGGTTGACCAAGGGCGGAACTGGACCTCCGAGGCGCGCAAGGAATTCTATAGCCAGGATCAGGGGTCGCGGATCATGCCGCTGGCCTGGTTCAAAGCTCTGAAACAGGCTGACGGACAGCCGTTTCTCGCCGATGGCCTCAGCCGCTATGGCTATCTTCCGAATGGCGCCGACAGCAATGGTTTGCCTGTTGGATTCACGGCGGCCGGGCTGAAGGGCAATCAAATCGTCGGCATGACATGCGCCGCCTGTCACACGCGTCAGATTTCCGTCGAAGACAAAAACTATCGAATCGACGGCGGCCCGGCGATCGCAGACTTCCAGAGCTTTCTTGCCGACATCGATGTGGCGACTGGTAAGATCCTGTCGGACGCTTCGGCGTTCGGCGACTTTGCCGAAACGGTGCTCGGCCGATCCGCGCAGCCGGAGGACCGCACGGCGTTGCGCAGGACTTTGGCGGCCTGGCGTCTGCGCTACCACACGCTGATCTCGCGCGCATTGCCGGATCCGCCGTGGGGCTACGGCAGGCTCGACGCCGTGTCCATGATCTTCAATCGGCTGACCGGGCTCGATCTCGGGCCTCCGCCGAGCCATCTGATCGCCGCCAATATCAAACCGGCCGACGCGCCCGTGCGCTATCCGTTTTTGTGGAACGCGTCGGTGCAGGACAAGACGCAATGGCCCGGGTTCGCCGACAACGGAAGCGATATCCTGGCCTTGTCGCGCAATCTTGGCGAAGTCTTCGGCGTGTTTGGCCAATTCGAGCCGACAAGGTCGATATGGGGTTTGTTTGGCGTCAATTATCTGAACAACAACTCGGCAAATTTCGACGGGCTGAACAAACTCGAAGAGTTGATCAAAAAGATTGAACCGCCGCGATGGCCGTGGTCCGTCGACAGTACGCTTGCCGCCAAGGGCAAGGGCATTTTCGAAGAGAACTGCAACGAGTGCCATCGCATCGCGCCTGGGCAAGTCCAGTATCCGAACGAACAGACATGGAAAACCTGGCTTCGCAACGACGCCGGAACGGATACGAGAGAATATAATCTGCTGGCGCGCACAGCCTCGTCCGGCGTTTTGGCGGGGGCCCAGATCCCGCTTCTCGTGAAGCCACTGGGTAAGACTGCCTGCGCTATCGACATTCTAGCGGTGTCCGTGCTTGGATCGATCGCGCAGAACGCCCTATCGCCGTCGGCATTGCGCCAAGCGGTCGAGAGCGTCCACATGCCGCCGTCGCTGCAAGGCCTTAATGGCGCATTCGCCTCAATTCGGGATCTGCGAAATTTATGCGCCGGCGCCCCAGGCGCGAAACCGGTCTATGAGGGGCGGGTCTTGCAGGGCGTCTGGGCGGTCGCGCCCTACCTCCACAACGGATCGGTCCCGACGCTGAACGAATTGCTGAAACCGGCCTCGGAGCGCGTCGCCACTTTCAAGATAGGGCCGGCTTACGACACACAGAATGTCGGGCTCGCGATCGATCAGCCGAAGTCGAGCTCGACGCTGCGCACCACCGATTGCAGCGACCGAAATTCGGGCGACAGCCGTTGCGGACATGAGTATGGGGTGCATTTGCAGGACGAGGACAAAAAGGCTCTGCTCGAATATCTGAAGACGCTCTGATCCGGGCTCTGTCCGATTGACCGGTGGGCATGACGGCGTCGGCGGACCGGCCCGCGCTTGGAGGCGCGTTGAACGCGCAGGCTCTCCCGACTGCCGGCATGACCATGTGCCGCCGCGCAAAAAGGCGCAAAAAAGCAAAAAGGCGCAAAAAAGAAGGGCCGCCCGAACGGACAGCCCTTCCATTGCCAGGCCACAAGGCGGCGCCTGATCACCTTAGGAGGCGAGAGCCCCAAAGGCGCGAGTCCAGGTCCGGGCCCGCAGCGTGAGACAATGAGACACTGGATCACCTCCTTCCGTTACGTTGAAGATGAGACGAGTATGGCCTGAACAGAGCGATTCGGCAACGCCGCGCCGCGCCGCGAGGTCCGCCGACGGGCGACCGATTCGGGCGCAAAGCGCGCCCAATTCTCACGGTTCGCGGCTTTCGGCCGCGCCTCGCCCCGACGCCCGAATCGCGGCTTCGAACGAGCGCTGGAACGCTTCAAGCTCGGTTCGGTCGATATCCGAGATCGCCCAGTAATCGACGCCGCCTTCGCGCCATGAGACAGTCGAATAGCCTTCGGACGTCGCCGCCTCGGCCGCCGGAGCCGCGCCCAATGCGGGCAGGGCGGTCAGGCTGATCAAATGCTCCTTGTGCCGGTAGACGAGCGTGGCGGCGGGAGAGCCGCCGACGACGTCGATGCGGCCGCCGGCCAGATCGAAGCCCTGGGGCGCGAGATCCGCGATCTGCGGCGCGAGGGCGAAGCGGCCGCTGAACCAGGGCTTGACCGTGTGGCGGTCGTTTGACGCGACGTCGAAAGGCTGGCCCGACAAAAGCGCGCGCCGGTGGCCGTCGATCAGACGCTCGAGCGTTGCGCTCGCCTGCGGAACGTTGGGCCGCGTCGCCAGAAAGACCACCGGGCCCGCAAGGCTCGCGCCGAGCAGGGCGGCGGCCGCCAAAGCCCTCCAATTCGGGCGTTGGCGCTCGGCGGCGGCGCGCGGCGCGAGCGCCGCGACCTTGGCGCGCAAGGCGGGCGGGGCCGCCTTTCGTCCGATCTCCCGACGCACGGCGCGGCGCAGCGCCTGTCCTCGCGCATACGCGCCGGCGAGCGCCTCGTTTCGCGCAAGCGCCGTCTCGAAACGAAGCATGCCCGCGGCGTCAAGCTCGCCATCGAGCGCGGCATGCAGGAGGAGAGCATCGTCGGTAGAATTCATTTCGGTTCGGCGCTTCCCAAAATTCTGATCAGATGGGCGCGGGCGCGGGCAAGGCGCGACATCACTGTGCCGATTGGCGATCCGGTCAGTTCGGCGATTTCACGATAGCTCAACTCATTGATTTCGCGCAGCACGAAAGTCTCCCGGAAGATCGGCGGCAAGGTCGCGATGGCCGCTTCGAGCGCGGCTTCGTCGGCCTTGTCGATCAGCGCCTGCTCGGGCGTCGCGGCGTCGGCCAGCGCCGGATCGCTCTCGAGGCCCTCCTCGAGATCGACGGTTTTGCGCTTGCTGCGCGAAAGCCAGGCGAGCGCGACATTGCGGGTGATCGCAAGCAGCCATGCGCGGGCGTTGCCGCCGGCATAGCGGTCGATTCCCTTGAGGGCGCGCAGGCAGGCTTCCTGGACGATGTCTTCCGCGTCCGCCGCATCGCCGCAAAGCCAGCGCGCCAAGGCATAGGCGTCATCGAGGTTGGGCAGAACGACCTCAGCGAACCGCCTGTCTGCATCTGTCGTCGCCACGCGGAGCTCGATCCTGAAGAGCCAAGGCTGAAACGGGCGGATTCCGAAGCCGAAGGAGTACCTCAGGCCTGCCCCAGCGCCAAGCGCTGCGAGGAGCGCCGCGCGCAGACCTAAAGCCTGTCGACAAAGGCGAAAAAGGCGTTCGAGAAATTGATCGCGAAGCGCTCGACGTAACGAAAGGCATAGGCTGCGGCCAAGCTCACGACGATCGTGGCGGCCATGATCAGATAGGCGCCGGGACGGGTCACAACCCCGTCGGAGAACATGCGCAGGACCAAAAATGATTGCAGCGACACGATTATTGGAAAATGGACGAGATAGATGGGGAAAGACATCTCCCCCAGCAGGTGTGATAGCCGATTGTCGAAAAGCGACTGCAGCCAGTTCGAGCTGTAAATGGCGAAAAGAAAGATCGCCGCCGCGAAACTCAACCGCTGAGCGACGGCGATCTGGGGGATGGGCAGCATCGGGTAGACAGTGAGACCAAGGGCGACGTCGAGAAGGACGAAAACTGCGACGAAATTTGCGGCTGGATGCGCGGAAAGCCGATCGAAAAGGCCAGCGACGCGCATTTCGCCAATCATCATGCCGAGGCTGAAGCAAATAAGAAACGGGTTGTAGACCAGCAGGAAGGGTGCAGTAAACGCGTAGACGGCCAAGCGCTGTCCGCGCGTCCGAGTGATGAACAAAGTCAGAAAGACGAAAATAGATCCGATGAGTTCGACGCTCATCGACCACAGGAACGGGTTATAAGAGATCGTCGGCTTCTGATCGGCGAATACGTTAAAGAGAACATAGGACAGAAAGCTTGGGACGCTCGCCTCGAAAGGCAGGAATTTGCCGAGCCAGTCCGGCCTGTCGAGGATTGCGTTGGCTTCAGGGGCAAATATGAGATTGGCCTTCATCAACAGGAAGACGATGAAGCACGAGGCGAAAATGGGGATGACGAGTCGGACATAGCGCTTAATCGCGAGTTTGCGCACCGGACCGATGTCGTTGCGGACAAAATAGGCGTGTGACAGGACTTCGCCGGAGAGAACGAAGAAAATCGCGACGGCAAAGGCGCCGTTGAAGATAAAGTTCAGCGTAGGCGCGCCAAGTTCCGGAACCTTACGCGCAAACATCTCATGACAAATATGAAAGAACAAAACCTGAACTGCGGCCCAGCCACGAATGGCGTCGAGAAGATGCAGGCGAAGCTTCGATTCCGGACGTTTCGCGGACGGAGCCTGTGCTTCGTTCGCGTCGCGCGTTGCTACCTCACTTGCGATGCTCGTCATTGCGCCTGCGCCTGTCTAGGATCGAGGGTCCAAGGAAGCAGCGCCGTCGTCGTAGAAGCGGTCTCGGCGGACGGCGGCTGCATACGTGGGAACCAATAGTGACGACACTGGCGGGTCGCTGTGCCAAATCGCGAATTCCGAACAGTGCCTATCAGGACGCTTGTTGCAGATCCCTCTGCTCCAAAAGAGCAGATCTCAGGCCGCGGCGTGCGGGCGCCCGACGGAAGAAGAACCAGTATATGGCAAATAAAATCCCACATGCAATCGGCGCTCCCCGGATGACGTCGGACATGAGAGTGTCTGATGTTCCTTCTGTTAGGGAGATTTGCAAGTCTGCCAATAAATAGATTCCGACCGGCAGCGGATTCCTGAAACTCGATATTCGGGAGAAAAGCAGCAGGACCGGCGTTATGAATACAATCGGATAGATCATGAGCCCCAAAAGTCCCCACGACGCCAGCCCCTCCATCGGCAAGCCAAAGTTCAGAAAGGCCGAATAATCCGGGGTCTCCATTCCCATCTGCCAATTCAGCCAATCTCCAAGGCCGAAGTTTTCCTTCTTGTTGCCAAGAAAAGTAGGAACGTTCGCCTTGACTGCGATCGCCAACGGTTTGAACTGAAGCGGAGTTCGCGTTTTCGCGTTCTGGTTGACTGCGTCGAGAAGCCCGATGAAAGTGATACGGTTCATGACATTGCTGCGGTCGCCGAAATAGTCGAAAGAATCCTCTTCGAAAACGTTCATCAAATGCGCGGATTTGGCGTAGGTGGTCACCGTTTTGTAGAAGCTCGGATTGGTGGCCATTTTGAACGCTGTTTCGCCGGCCAGGGACACAAAGCCCGCAATTCCCATATTTCGCTGATTTCTCAAGTAAAGCGTCATCGGTGAAAGGAACGTCAAGAAAAACGCCGCAATCAATGCGGCAACAATTAAGTACGCCGGCTTGACCAGGCGGTAAATGAAGGCGACGACCACGATGCAGATAATTGCCGTGAGGAAATAGCCTCTCAAATTGAGGGCGATGACCGTCGCCAGCACAAGAGTCAGCATGGCCATAAGCAAAGGTGAGAACAGAGACTTGCCATTCGATTTCTCGATCGCGCTGGAACCTTCCGCAGCAATTCCGAGAAAGCACAATCCGCCGAGATTGACGGTCATAATGGCCAAAATGCCGGCGCTTCCTCCGCCGTCATTATGGCCCGACAATCCGAGGACAACCATCGCCACAAAGCCTATGGAAAAAGTGATGAGCCCGAGTCTTCTCAGGCCTGCGGCGTCGGTTGGAAAGGGGAAGAGGGTCTTGCCGGGATCAAATCCGCGCGCGACCATAGCGATGGCTGTGACAACTATCATCAACAGCAGCGACATCTCGAAGACCGGCAATGGGTCGAACAGATTGGACTGCAGCGGTTGAAGGTAAAATGTTTTCGCAATCAGCGCCGCAAGGACATATTTCAAGCCGAACAGGATCGCGAACATCGAGTAAAGATCGCGCCCGTTGCAATGAAGAGGAATAAAAGTGATCAGGATTGCGGCGAAGCAAAGAAAGAGGATGAGGGGATCGCAACCAAGAAACAGCTGTGCGATCGCAAACGGCGCGAGCGCCAGGAACGGGTAAACGATCGAAACTCTGGTGCTCTTGATGTCAATCGCGCCGATGACGTTCGCCAATTGGGATTCCTTCGCTTTGAACCCGGCATGGCCGGGACTGACTGCGGAGAGCAAGGTCGTTGCATATCATACGCATCCCAGCCTTGTCTTTAACCCTTTCGAAAGAAGCGGCGACGTCTCGGCGTGGCGGCTGCGTTCCGGGCGGCGCGGCGCTGAGATCGAATATAGAAATAGCGTTGAGGCGATGAAGGGGTGACGCAAAGTCCAGCCGGTCCGCCATGCGGCATTTCCACGCATGAATGGGAGGTAGGGAAAGCGCAGGAGCCAATATGCGGCGCGCCATTGCCCCGTGGGGGCGGTTCGTATACAAGAGGCGACGGCTATTTCGCGGCTAGACGCATCTTTGCGACGCAAGCGCTTATGGCGCGGCCATTTTAACTTGGTTTTGTTGCTGGATGGTGACCATTTATGATCATATTGCATGTCATTCCGTCCGTTAATCCTGCCACCGGCGGCCCGATCGAGGGCATCTTCACCACCGCGCCGGTCCTGCGAGAGCATGGGTGTGACCGCGAAATCGTATCGCTTGATCTGCCGGACGACCCGTGGGTCAAAGCCAGTCCGGTTCCTGTCCATCCGATGGGCAACAGCGACCCCAAATTTCACGCCTGGCGGAAAAGAATTCCTCTTCTGCGCTATGGCTATAGCCCTGAATTTATTCCGTGGCTGAAAGAAAACGCCAAAAGGTATGACGCCGTCATCGTCAATGGTCTGTGGAATTTCGCGTCCTTTGCGGCCTGCCGCGCATTGGCCGGATCGGGCACGCGCTATTTCGTCTACGCCCACGGGATGCTCGACCCCTATTTCAACAAAATCTCGCCGATCAAGACGATGTTCAAGCAAGTTCTCTGGTGGCTGAGCGAGGGGCGGCTGATCAACAAAGCGAATGCCGTGATGTTCGTCTCCGAGGAAGAGCGGATCCTCGCGCCGAAGTCCTTCTGGCCTTATCGCGGCAACAGTTACGTCGTGCCTTACGGCATCGTCGACGTGACGGGCGATCCGGACGCTCAGATCGCGGCTTTTCGCAAGCTTCTGCCGCGACTCGAGGCGCGCAAGTACCTGCTGTTTCTCAGCCGCATCCATCCGAAGAAGGGATGCGATCTGCTCGTCGAGGCTTTTGCCAGCGTCGCCGCCAAGGATCCGCACCTCGACCTGGTCATTGCCGGCCCGGATTTTGCCGATACCATCAAGAAGCTGAAGGAGACCGCGGAGAGGCTCGGCGTTGCGGAGCGCATCCATTGGCCGGGCATGCTGAAGGACGATCTGAAGTGGGGGGCTTACCGAGCGGCGGAGGCCTTCGTCCTGCCCTCGCATCAGGAAAATTTCGGCATTGTCGTGGCTGAGGCGATGGCCTGCGGAAAGCCGGTGTTGACGACCAATAAGGTCGCCACTTGGCGCGAGGTCGACGCGTTTCGCGCGGGCTTCATCGAGAATGACGATCTTCGAGGGGTGACCAATCTTCTTGATCGATTTGTCGGCCTTTCCGCGAAGGAAAGGGCGGACATGGGCGCACGCGCGCGCGACGCCTATGTCAAGAAATTCGACATCACGACGATGGCGCCCAAGGTCATCGAAGCCTTGAGCACCCTTTGAAGGCCGGGTCTCGGAACCGCGTTTCCCGAGCGGCGTCGGCCGGTTGACATGACGAGCGTCGCGGCAGGCCCGCCGGGTCGCACGGCTGGGAATCGGGGTTAACGGTCATTTGAGTTGGAGGATCCCGAGGAGGAAGTCTGGGCTCCATCCGGCGGTTTTTCGGCGGAGTTTGACGCTTCCTTTTGTCTTGCTGGCGCGCACGAGAT
>WBZN01000071.1_pt1 | contig 158336 bp, 143 predicted proteins | sample 5204281 | NCBI WGS metagenome assembly WBZN01 (sample SAMN12344347, study PRJNA552823) | activated sludge metagenome | biome: Activated sludge suspended growth; feature: Nitrification reactor; material: Wastewater; isolation source: activated sludge from nitrification reactor of wastewater...
GTTCCGGCATCGATCAGGTAAACCAGGCCGTGACCCAGATGGACGAGGTGACCCAGCAGAATGCCGCTCTCGTCGAGCAGGCCGCCGCCGCCGCCGAATCCCTCGAAGAACAATCCAATGGACTGGCCGATTCGGTTTCCGTATTCAAACTCGATCAGAATGCATCCGGATCTCGCCGACCTGCACTGGCGGCTCCCAAGGCAACAGCACCCGCACGCCCCGCGGCCGCTGCAACACCGGCAAGGCGCGCACCGACTCCGCCGAAAAGCGAGGCTGATGGTGAGTGGGAAGAGTTTTAATCCATGCACGATTCAGCAGCTACGACTGTGTCTCAATTCGATAAAGGCGTAAGCTGATTATGGAACCCTCATTTAGTCTGCACAATGCGGCCAAACAGTTGATCGGCATTCTGGTCGGTGTGGGACTGTTGAGCCTGGTCAGCAATTTCGTCCTTTCCGGGCAGGTTGCCAGTTATAACCAGCGCATCGAATTGCTCAGCCAGGCCAACGATGATGCACATGCGCTGCTGTTCCATGTTTCTCAGATTCAGCAGTTTCTGACGGATGTGAGTGCGACTGGTGACGAAGGTGGCTACAAGGATGCGCAGGAGCACTTTCAGGCAGCCAACAAACTGCTAGATGAGCTTGACAGACTCCAGCCACAACTCAAGGAAGCCATCGCTGACACTCGGGGGAAACTCCAGTCATTTCATGACACCGGAAGAGAAATGGCCGCGACCTACGCATCCAAAGGACGTGATGCCGGTAATCTGATCATGCAACGTCCAGAAACCGGCTTTGATGCGATTGCGGATAATCTGGCTACAGGCCTGGATCGTCTGGTCAAGCCGACGGAAGCGGAAACAGCCGCTACCCGCACTCTGGTCGACGACAAAATCCAGCAATTGCGCTGGCTATCGGTATTGATCAATCTGTTGTCCATTGCCGGATTCGCCTACATCTTCATGCGCATCGGCCGGCGCCTCACCAGCTATCTTGGCGGGGAACCAAGCGAACTTCATGCGACTGCGCGCCGAATTGCAACAGGCGATTTCAATTTTTCACTGCCCATTGCAGCCAATGACAAAAACAGCGTGCTTGCCCAAATGGAAATCATGCGCGAAGCACTCAAGCAGGCGGCAGACCGTGCGATAGAAGCTGTCCGCATCAAGGTTGGACTGGATAACGTCTCGACCAACGTCATGATCGCGGACAATGATCGCAACATCATCTACATGAACCGCTCCGTTTTCTCCATGCTGAAGAATGCCGAGCCGGCCTTGCGTAGCGCGTTTCCCGGGTTCAATGCCGATAATCTGGTAGGCACCTGCATAGACAAATTCCATAAGAATCCGGCCCATCAGAAGAGCATGCTGGCCAATTTAAGCACAACCTATCGGACAAAGGTTTCTATTGGTGGCCGCACTTTTTCCCTCTCTGCCAATCCAGTCATCGACGAAAACAAAAACCGACTAGGCTCCGTCGTTGAATGGGATGACATAACCGAGAAACTCATTGCTGAGGAACGCGAGCGCGCTATTGCCAATGAAAATCTGCGCGTAAAGATCGCACTGGACAACGTATCCACCAACGTCATGATGGCTGACAACGACCTCAACATTATCTACATGAACAAATCCGTGGTCGAGATGCTCTCAAATGCGGAAGAAGATTTACGCAAGGCACTTCCCAACTTCTCCGTATCCAGGCTCATGGGAGCCAATATCGACCAGTTTCACAAGAGTCCCTCTCACCAGCGCAACATTCTGGGCAGCTTTACCAATACCTACAAGACTCAGATCAATGTCAGCGGTCGCACGTTTGCTCTGTCTGCCAATCCGGTGGTCAACGACAAGGGAGAGCGTCTGGGTTCAGTTGTGGAATGGCTGGATCGTACCAATGAAGTTGCCGTCGAGCAGGAAATTGCCGCACTGGTAGAAGCTGCGGTTATTGGAGACTTCTCCAGACGCATCGAACTGTCGGGCAAGGATGGCTTCTTCAAGGCCCTGGGCGAAGGCATGAACAAGCTCATGAACACCAGTGAAACAGGACTCAACGAAGTCGTACGCGTGCTCAATGCGCTATCGCGCGGCGATCTGACCGAGACCATCACCAACGAGTATTTAGGTACCTTCGGTCAATTGAAGGACGATTCGAATGCGACAGTACAGAATCTGAAACAGTTGATTTCCGATATCAAGACAACAGTCGATTCGATCAACACGGCGGCCAAGGAAATCGCCGCCGGCAATACCGATCTGTCGCAACGCACCGAAGAGCAGGCGTCCAGTCTGGAAGAGACCGCCTCTTCAATGGAAGAACTGGCTTCTACCGTGAAGAAGAACGCGGAGAATGCCAAGCAGGCCAATCAACTGGCTTCTGCCGCCTCTGCGGTAGCTGTCAAGGGCGGTACCGTAGTCGGCGAGGTGGTGCATACCATGTCGGCCATCAATGAATCCTCCCGCAAGATCGTGGATATCATCAGCGTAATCGATGGGATCGCGTTCCAGACCAATATCCTGGCATTGAATGCAGCCGTTGAGGCCGCCCGTGCCGGAGAACAGGGCCGTGGCTTTGCCGTGGTCGCGGGCGAGGTACGTAATCTGGCCCAACGTTCGGCCGCCGCCGCCAAGGAAATTAAGCAGTTGATTTCGGATTCCGTAGAGAATGTGGAAGGCGGTACCAGACAGGTCGAGGAAGCAGGCAAGACCATGGAGGATATCGTGACGTCAGTGAAGCGCGTGACCGATATCATGGCAGAAATCGCCGCCGCTTCCGTGGAACAGAGTTCCGGCATCGATCAGGTAAACCAGGCCGTGACCCAGATGGACGAGGTGACCCAGCAGAATGCCGCTCTCGTCGAGCAGGCCGCCGCCGCCGCCGAATCCCTCGAAGAACAATCCAATGGACTGGCTGATTCGGTTTCCGTATTCAAACTCGATCAGAATGCATCCGGCTCTCGCCGGCTGGCTGCTCCAAAACCAGCTTCGGCGACGCCTGCAAGAAAGCTCGCCCCTACCCGAGCAGTCTCCCGTCCTGCTGTTCGTCCAGCACAACCTGCCGGAAACATTCCCGATGACGATAGCGACTGGTCAGAATTCTGAACATCCGTTAATGATGAATGATAACTGTAGCAACTCAATAATAATCAGAAGATAGATCATGGCAATTGATGTTAACCGGGATTTCCATTTTACTGACAAGGATTTTGAGCGCATCCGGAAAATGATCTACGATCACGCCGGCATCTCACTGAGCGATGCCAAGCGCGATCTGGTTTACAGTCGACTGGCACGCCGACTCCGGGCAAATAATATTACGGTGTTCAGCCAGTACCTGAATTTTCTTGATGGTAACGAGAAAGAATGGGAATCCTTCGTCAACTCGCTGACGACAAATCTGACATCATTTTTTCGCGAGAACCATCACTTTCCATTGCTGGCGGAGCACATCAAGAGAGTGATGCACCGCAAACCGATCCAGCTCTGGTGCTCCGCAGCCTCGACCGGGGAGGAACCCTACTCCATGGCAATGACCATGATAGACCTGTTCGGCAGTTACAAACCCCCGGTGCACATCATGGCGACCGATATCGACACCAACGTGCTTAGAAGTGCCGAAGCCGGCGTATACACCGAGGATCGTATTGAGAAACTGTCACCAGATCTGGTGAAACGTTTTTTTCTGCGCGGAACTGGCGCAAACGAAGGCAAGATTAGAGTTCGTCAGGAATTGCGTGACATGATCACTTTCCGTCAACTCAATCTGCTGGACAAGAACTGGCCCATACGTGGCCCATTTGAAGCCATATTTTGCCGTAACGTCATGATATATTTTGATAAGCCGACCCAATACAGCATTTTGCAGAAATTCGTTCCGGTCATGCGCAGTGACGGATTATTATTCGCCGGACACTCGGAGAGCTTCTATCATGCGTCCGATCTGTTCAAAATACAGGCCAAAACGGTTTACGAGATCGCCCCCCCTTCCAAACACTTGGCTCAACACTGATGGCATTCGGAAACGCACACGGCTTTGAAGAGGTCATGGCACCCAACGTCTACTTCGACCGCGGGTTCAACATCGATGCTGCCAAAATACTTCCGGGGGAATACTACGCCACCTCGCGCGACATGCTACTGGTCACCGTTCTGGGCTCCTGTGTGGCGGCCTGTATCCGCGACAAAGTCAGTGGTATCGGCGGAATGAATCACTTCATGCTGCCTGACAGTAGTAATGAACAGTCAGGCTGGAGCGTCGGTGGACGCTACGGGACTTACGCCATGGAAATGCTGATCAACCAGTTGCAAAAGCTGGGCGCAGATCGCAGGAATCTTGAAGCCAAGGTATTTGGTGGCGCCAGCGTGATCGCCACCATGACCAACACCAACGTTGGCGAGAGAAATTCGAAGTTTGTCATGGATTTTCTCAAGACGGAGAAAATTCCAGTTGTGGCAAGAGATTTGCTGGATATATACCCTCGCAAGGTATATTACTTTGCCAGTACCGGCAGGGTACTGGTCAAGAAGTTGAAGAACATGCACAACACCACGATCCAGCGCCGCGAACAGGAATATGTCTCCCGCTTGCAGGAATCGAAGGTCGAAGGTGATATTGAACTGTTTAGCTAGCGCATATTCACACTGAATTACGTTTAATCAATCATGAACCCGAAAATAAAAGTTGTTATCGTCGATGATTCCGCACTGATCCGTTCCTTGCTCAAGGAAATCATCAATGCCGAAAATGATATGGAGGTTGTCGCGGCGGCACCTGACCCATTGGTTGCTCGCGAGCAGATTCGCGAACACAATCCCGATGTCATCACGCTGGATGTCGAAATGCCGAAAATGGACGGCCTTGATTTTCTTGAAAAACTCATGCGATTGAGACCAACGCCGGTTCTGATGGTATCCACACTCACCGAGCATGGCTCGGAAATCACGATGCGCGCTCTGGAACTCGGCGCAGTGGATTTTGTATCCAAGCCCAAGATGGACGTCCAAACTGGGCTACGGGAGTATGCCAGGGATATCACGGATAAAATACGCGCGGCCTCCAAGGCCAGGGTCCGTCCACTGCCAAAAGTCCAGACTCAGCAAAGCAATACGGCTGACACAGTACTTCCATCTCTCAAGAACCGGGTCACTTCAACCGAGAAACTGCTCATATTCGGTTCCTCCACGGGCGGAACCGAAGCGCTCAAGGATGTTTTAATCCATATGCCGCCGGATTGCCCCGGAATTGTAATGGCGCAACATATGCCGGAAGGATTTACCAAGTCATTTGCCGCCCGGCTCGACAGTCTGTGCAAAATACGGGTAAAAGAAGCTGAACAAGGTGAGCGGATTCTTCCCGGTCATGCCTATCTTGCCCCGGGCCATTCGCATCTGCTGGTCAAGCGGAGCGGAGCCAACTACGTATGCGAACTGTCGCAGGCAGAACCTGTTAACCGGCATCGCCCATCTGTCGACGTCTTGTTCAGATCTGCTGCCAATAACGTGGGCAAAAATGCCATCGGCGTCATTCTGACCGGAATGGGCAAGGATGGGGCGGCCGGCATGAAGGAAATGAAAGAGGCCGGCGCCCACAATTTTGCACAGGATGAAGCCAGTTGTGTTGTGTTTGGCATGCCGAAAGAAGCCATTGCGCATGGTGGCGTGGATGAAATCGTGCCGTTGTCGCAAATGGCCAAGCGCATTCTGGAGCATCTGACTACGTTGGGTACGCGTGCATTCCGTGTATAAACCTGAACCGCTGAAAGGGAACAATCATGAGCAAGATCATTGTTGAACACGATCCGGACGCCAGCAAACTGGAATCCATGGGGGTTTCGGGATGGCCTACCTGGTCAAAGGAAATATCAAAATTCCCCTGGAGTTTTGGAGAAACCGAAGTGGCTTACATACTGCAAGGAGAAGTCACCGTGACCCCTAACGGCGGCGAACCGGTCAGCTTCGGAAAAGGGGATCTTGTCACCTTCCCTTCGGGCATGTCCTGTCAGTGGGAAGTCAAACAGCCACTACGCAAGCACTACAGATTGGGCTGACTTCCAGATTGCAGGGAAGTCAGGGCGCGTCATAAGACGCGGTGCTGGAGTGCGGGCAAGCTCTTGCGCAGGCTTTCCTGATAGGCCGGATTGATGCCAGCAAGCACGACGCCTGAGCCGCGTGGCAAACGGTCAAGCACGACACCCCACGGGTCGACGATCATGCTGTTACCATGCGTTTCGCGGCCGGATAAGTGGTATCCCCCCTGGGCCGGAGCTAGGACATAGCAGAGGTTCTCAATTGCTCTGGCGCGGATCAGCGTTTCCCAGTGGGCCTTGCCGGTGGTATCGGTAAAGGCGGAAGGCACCACGATCAAATCTACTGGACCCATTGCGCGATACAATTCCGGGAAACGCAGGTCGTAACAGATCGACAAACCGATCCGCCCAAGCGGCGTATCCAGCACAACCACCTTGTCACCGGCTTCAATCGTGTCATCCTCGTGGTAATGTTCATTGCCAAGGTCAAGATTGAAGAGATGAATCTTGTCATAACGGGCAACCTGCTTACCTGCGGGATCAAACACCAGACACGCGTTACGAACTTTCTTGGGGTCGTCGGTTTCAAGCGGAGCAGAACCACCAATCAGCCAGATCTGGTGCTTTTTGGCCATTTTGGACAGAAAGCGCTGTATCGGACCGTTGCCTTCCTTTTCTCTCACCTTGACCTTATCCGTGTCTTTCAAACCCATGATGGCAAAGTACTCCGGCAATGCAACCAGTTTTGCTCCCTGCCCGACCGCAATCTCAATCAGCCGTTCAGCTTCGCTCAGATTGGCGGATACCTGCGGCCCGGAGGCCATTTGAATCCCAGCAATTTTGACAATGCTGCCAGGTTGCGGCTTTGTCATCTTGGGTGGCTTGTTACGAGATTTGATCGGCATAGGATTTCGTGTTTCTTATTTTCCAAACGGCGTTGATAAAACTGGCTTTTCTTTCTTTTCGGCACTGGTTTTGACTTCTTGAGGATCATCCCAGGTCCCCATGATATCGTACTCGTAGGATGCGATTTTGTTAAATGGATCTTTCAGGATCTTTTGCGCCACAAATGCGGCTGCGCCAGCCACCGGCCCCCCCGCCAATGCAGCCAGGGAAAGCGTATCGCTCAATAACGGACTGACCTTGACGTGCAGATTAAGGGTTTCACGATCCAGGTTGGTTTCGCCGCTGATTGCCACCTTGGCAGCCGGTCCCTCCATCCGGAAGTCCTTGCTTCGCATGGTTCCACGGTCAATCTGCACCGTACCCGAAATCAGATCAAAGGCGAAACCATCGTTAAACAAATCCCGGAAATCAAACAGCAACCTGCGTGGCAATGCCTGCAGACTCAGGACACCGAGCAAGCGCCCGACACCAGGCTGTATTTTAAGAAACTGGCCTCGCTTGGCCTCCAGTTGAAGATTTCCGTTCAGCCCTTGCAGATTGAACTCGTGAGGACTGCCATTCCACTTGAGCATACCGGACAGTCTGGCTTCACTCCCCTTCACTGTGCCGGGATAGCCAAAACGCTCCAGCGTCTTGCCCACGTCATCGATATCCCAGTCCACATTGACGCGTGTATCCGGACGGGATTTCCAGTTATGCCAGTCGCCATCGACGTTCAGGGTGCTGTCGGGATTGCTGATTCGCAAGCGATGGATGTTCCAGTCACCGCCTTGCTGACTGGCAAGCAATTCCAGCCGGCCCAGTTTTTTGTCCTTGAATTCAAAATTCTCTGCTGCAATATCAAGTGCAGGATAATCCTGCCGTTTTTCGCCCTCGTCCGGTGCGCTCATTTTGGCCGGTGCCGCATTGGGAACCAGCAGCGATTTAAAGCGGGCAATGACCTTGCCCTTCCCCTGATTTTGCCAGCGCAGATCTCCCTTGATCTCGCGACTCTGGATTGTGCTCATCCAGCCATCGGCATCGGCTCCAGCCTTGAGAAATAGCTGGTTGATGCGACGTCCGAAAATGTCCAGCGTGCCTATTTCAAGATTGGCGCCGGTCAGGGACAATGAATCGTTACGCTGCTTCCCCGAAGAATTGCCCAGAATCTCGCTCCACCAGTCCCAGTCCAGATGATCAAGTTTTCCGGTGACCTGCACACCGGGTTGCAATGGCAGCAAGGCGGAACCCCCAAAGCTGATTTCGCCACGTTCAATCCCGGTTCCCTCCTTTTCAGGATTGCGCAGAAACTTTGCCGAGACGATATCTCCGAGAACGACTGACACCACGTCCTGTTTGTCATCTTTCTGTTGCAGATCAAGCCTGAGTGGCAGACTCTCTGCAGGGTTCTTGTTGAAGGGCGGTGGCAGACTCGCGGAGAATCCGGTCAGCGTCGAACGCGCGGCGATCTGGGTCAGATGATCCCGGTGAGTAACCTCGGCATTCCAGTCGGCAGCCCCATGCACTCGATGCAACAAAGGATGGTCGATCATCTGCATGAGCCCAGTCTCTGTCATGCGGCCACTGGCCATGACATGAATGAAATGGTTTGCTCCTGTCTCAAGATCGAACCTGACGGGGTTGCCATAGACATTTGCCGTCGCGCCCTGTGACGAAACCGAAGCCTCTGAAAACATGAGCTTGCCATTGAGCTGCTCCAGCTTCGGAAAAGTGCTTCCGCTGAGCGTGGCATTGCTCACCGTATAGCTGCCCTGTACGCGGGTTGCATCGACATTGTCCAGTGGCACCTGAATGTTCAACTGGACCTTGCCGCTAGCGATGGCATTCATGCCATCGGTAAAATGATCAATGGCCTTTGCCACCGGACTCTGATCAACAAATTTAAGTACATCCTGGGCCGAGGCCTGGACCTCACCCTGTATCTGCAACACGGGATGTTCGGCATCGAGGACCGGAATAGAGACTTTGGCTTTGCTGATCTGTGCGCCGAATATCCTGCCCTTGTCCACGCTCAGATCCATACGGTCACCACTGAACAGCATGTTGAGGCCTACGCCCTCGATCTTGGGCCAGTCGTTGGCATAATCCAGCAGCGCATCATCGATGCGCGCACTGACCTTGAACTCGCCGTTTTTGTTGTCGGGGTATGGAAAATCATCCAGATAACCTTTGATGACTACCTGAACATTGTCGCCATGACCGTTGAAAATCGAAGTGTCCAGCCAGTCAAGCGTGCTCTTGTCCAGAATCAGGGGGTAATAAAATTTGGCGAAATGTCCGTCCGCATTGCCAAATTTGCCATTCAGGTCAAGGTAGCCACCCTTGACGCCATCATACCGATAACTGGCGTCCAGAGAGCCGCTCAGATGCTGGTTGGTAATGGCGAGCCTGGCAATCTGGACTTCGGTCACGCCTGCCCCGGTTTGCCATTTGATCAGACCGGAAATGCGCTCAGCAGGAATCGGCCAGCGAAGAATGCCTTTGAGATCAAGCATGGCTGAAGTGGAATCGACGTTTAGACTGCCATCGTGTTCGGTCGCATCAATATCCCCGGTCAAACCGGAGAAGCCTGGCACCCCGTGCGAAGGAGTAATTGCCAACCGGGAAAATCGGCTCTGCAAGCGGTACTCATCCACGCCATCCCGACTCCCCTTCCAGTTGAAACGGGTTTTCTGCAAATGTCCCTTGGGAGAAAACCCGCGTAATTGATCCTGAATCTGCTGTCCCAGCGGCAGATTGGCCGCAAACTGGGTGAAAGGCTCGACCTCCAGATCTTCCACGGAAATCTCTCCGTCAAGCAGTTCCTTGCCATTGGCCAGACGGCTTCTGACACGCAGTTTCCCCTGCTGCATGCCGAAACCCTCGACTGTCGTCATTCGCAAACGTTCACCGCGGAGTTCCAGGCCATCTTCGAGCCGTTGCCAGCCAAGACGTCCGGAAAGGCTCTGTATGCGTGTTTCGGGTGCATTAACAGACAATCGCATTTGCACCTCGGCAAGCAAGACATCTGCCGTCAGCTTGCGAGCCTGGCCTTTTGAAAAATCCAGCCAGAATTGCGTCGCGCCAAACGCCTGGCTCAATTCCACCGGAAAATTCAGCCAGGTGCGCCAGGCAGCAACATCGGTACCTTCCAGTTTGGCGTAGATCGTACCGCGCCAGCCCTGCAAGTCACTTATATCCTTGCCCCAGACGTTGCCGCGGATATCGATTGGAGAAGATGCCGCTGCCGAAGGGGTGGCCCGCAGACCAAAGCGATGGTGCCCGAGCAGGCCCTCCCAGGCCGGACTGGAGATGGTCAGCGATAACTTCTCCAGGGTCAGGGGAGGGGCATTGCGCAAACTGTCCTGCCATAACACCGACGCATCGACCACATCGAACTGTGACTGTCGCAGCAGCCAGTTCGGCAATTCCGGGCGGGACGGCCCACTCATGGAAATTCCGGCCACATATATCGTCCCGTCCGTTTCACGCCGGACAGTCAGCTGGGGCTGGTGCACAACCAGCGTCGACAGACGAGGCTCAGCCAAGGGCAGACTGAGCCACGACAGCGTGGCTTCAACATGATCCAGCTGCAATGCCGGTCGATGCTGTGCGTCGTAGAGGCTGACCCGGTAAATGTCAAAATAGGGATGCATGCCTTCCCATCCCGCACGAATCTCGCCTATGGTCACGCGCTGTCCGGCTACGGTACTGATGTGTCGGGCAATGTCCTCGCGAAAATCATTGGCATGTGGCAAAAGAAAGTATCGCAGCAGCAGCACTACGCCCGCCACGACGATGACAGCGGCCCACAGCAGATAGGTGGCGACACTGTAGAGCCAAACCAGGGATTTTTTTACCATCGAGGCGAATTCTACGCCGAAGGCCATTCTTGCGCCACGCCACAGGCTACTTAAGGGTCAGCTTCTGATAAAATTGCATCATGCGATACCTATACGCCCTGCTGACCGGCATACTTTTCCTTGCAATGCTGGGTTTTGCCATTAAAAATGCCGAGCCCGTTACGCTCCATTACTATCTTGGCATGAGCTGGAGCGCACCCCTCGTGTTGATTGTGCTCGCCAGTTTCGTGCTGGGTGCTGCCTGCGGCATCATGGCCTGCCTTGGACTTGTGGTCAGACAGCGCCGCGCCGCAAACGCCATCAGACGTGAACTGGCCGCATTCAACACGGCACGTCCCGGCAATCCGGAAGTTCATTAACCCATGGATTTTGAATACTGGTGGCTTCTGGCCCTGCCCTTGTTCTTTCTGCTGGGATGGAGTGCAGCGCGGATCGACCTCGGACACCTGCTGACCGAGACCAGCACCCTCCCCGCTTCTTACTTTCGCGGCCTCAATTTCCTGATCAGCGAGCAGCCGGACAAGGCCATCGAAGCATTTACCGAAGCCCTCAAGGCGGATTCTGACACGCTGGAACTCCATTTTGCGCTGGGCAGCCTGTTTCGTCGAACCGGCGAAATGGACCGTGCCATTCGACTGCACCAGGGCCTGCTGGAACGGGAAAGTCTTGCCGAGTCGCAAAAACTCATGGCACTTGCCGAACTCTCCCAGGATTATCTGAAAGCCGGACTGTTCGATCGCGCGGAAGAAATTTTTATCAAACTGACCGAAACCCGCTATGCCAATTCCGCATTACGGGCATTGCTGGAAATCTACGTCAGAGAAAAAGAATGGCTTCAGGCCATCCAGGTGGCAGAACGCCTTGAATCCCTTACCGGACGACCACTGCGTGATGAAGTTGCGCAATTTCATTGCGAACTGGCCCAGCAGCAGATACTGATGGGGGGGCTCGAGCAGGCACGGGCCAACCTCGGAGAGGCCCTTAATGCCAGCCGCGCCTGTGTCAGAGCCAATCTCATGCTGGGCGATCTGGAAGCCGCCGCTTCCAACCATGCAGCGGCATTGGCTGCCTGGCGCGCCATCGAACTGCAGTCTCCACCCCATATCGAACTGGTGGCGGAGCGCATGATGGATTCCTGGCGCAAGCTTGGACAATCCGATGAAGGCCTGGCATGGCTGCACGAAGTCGTGCGCAAATATGATCTGGACGAGTCTGCACAGGTGTTGTTTGAAAACACACTTGATCTCAAGGGGCCGGAAGCCGCTTACCGCATGGCCCATGCCGATGCGGAAAAGTCCCCGACACTGGCAGCGCTCGACCGCCTGCTGCAGGCCAAGGTCAGCGGCATGCCGGACGGCGATTTGCGCATGGTCATGGATGCCGTGCGCGAGCATCTGAACAAAACTGCATACCATCGCTGCCACACCTGTGGCTATACCGCCCGCCAGTTTCACTGGCACTGCCCGAGTTGTGGAGAATGGGAAACCTTTCCGCCGCAATTTGAACGCACATGAACGATCCGAAAATCATTGTCGCGCTGGATTACCCGGACGCGGCCCAGGCAAACCGCCTCGTCGCAAGGCTGGAACCTGCACTCTGTCGTCTCAAGGTCGGCAAGGAACTGTTTACTGCTGAAGGTCCCGGCTTTGTCCGCGCCCTGGTCGATCAGGGCTATGGCGTATTCCTCGATCTCAAGTTTCACGACATCCCCAACACCACGGCCAGGGCATGCGAAGCAGCCGCCAGACTGGGGGTATGGATGCTCAACGTACATGCTTCCGGGGGGCGCGCGATGATGGAGGCAGCCCGCGACGCAGTCGGCAAAGCGGAGAAACCACCCCTGTTGATAGCCGTCACGGTACTGACCAGCATGGATGAATCGGCGTTGCACGAAGTGGGTGTCAGCAACCATCTTGAGGATCAGGTGCTGCGCCTTGCCCGCCTGACAGAATCATGCGGTCTGGATGGGGTGGTCTGCTCCGCACAGGAGGCGCCGGCCCTGCGCAGCGCATTAGGCCGGGACTTTCATCTGGTCACCCCCGGCATTCGCCCGGCTGACAGCAGCAGGGACGACCAGGCTCGCATCGTGACGCCATCGGACGCTTTGCACCGCGGCTCCAGCCATCTCGTCATCGGGCGACCGATTACGCAGGCGCCGGACCCGCTTGTCGCTTTGCAGCGAATTCATGCAGAAATACAGAATGTTTAATTCAGGAAATTGACCTATGAAAATCACAGTCATCGGTACCGGTTATGTAGGGCTGGTTACAGGGACCTGTCTGGCGGAAGTCGGCAATGACGTCCTGTGCCTCGATCTTGACGCCAACAAGATCAGGATACTTCAGGAAGGCGGCATTCCCATCCACGAACCCGGATTGCTGGAAATGGTGCAACGCAACGTCGCCGCCGGTCGCCTGCACTTTACCACCTCGATCGAGGAAAGCGTGGCCTACGGCCAGATCCAGTTCATCGCGGTCGGCACGCCGCCTGACGAAGACGGTTCAGCCGACCTGCAGTACGTCACGGCGGCGGCACGCAACATCGGCAAGCACATGACCGAATACAAGGTCATTGTCGACAAGAGCACCGTACCGGTGGGTACGGCAGACAAGGTCAAGGCCGCGATGATCGAGGAACTGACCGCACGCGGTTCCGATCTTGGTTTCGCCGTCACCTCGAATCCCGAGTTTCTCAAGGAGGGCGCGGCAGTCGAGGACTTCATGCGCCCGGACCGTATCGTACTGGGAGCCGATGACGAACGTGCCATTCAGCTCATGCGTGAAGTCTATGCCCCGTTCAACCGCAACCATGACCGCCTGATCGTCATGGACATCCGCAGCGCTGAACTGACGAAGTATGCCGCCAACTGCATGCTTGCCACCCGGATCTCGTTCATGAACGAACTGGCCAACCTGGCCGACCGCCTGGGCGCCGACATCGAGCATGTTCGTCTCGGCATCGGTTCCGACCCGCGCATTGGTTACCATTTTCTGTATCCGGGTTGCGGCTATGGTGGCTCCTGTTTTCCCAAGGATGTCCAGGCCCTCATCCGCACCGCCGAAAGTATCCAGCAGCCGATGAAAGTATTGAACGCCGTCGAGGAAGCCAACGACGCCCAGAAGCGCATTCTGCTGGAAAAGATCAGGGCCCGGTTCGGGGCCGACCTCAGCGGCAGGCGATTCGCTCTGTGGGGGCTGGCGTTCAAGCCCAATACCGACGACATGCGCGAGGCATCGAGCCGCGTCATCATAAAAGGTTTGTGGGAGATGGGCGCGACGATCACAGCCTACGATCCGGTGGCCATGACCGAATCACGCCGGATTTTCGGCACGGACCCGCGCCTCAGTTACGCTGATGCCCCCATGGATGCCCTGACGGGTGCCGATGCCCTGGTGATCGTGACCGAGTGGAAAGAATTTCGTGCGCCGAATTTCGATCAGATCAAAACCGCGTTAAAAACCCCGGTGATCTTCGATGGGCGGAACATGTACGAACCCGACCGGGTCAAGGCCAAGGGACTGGAGTATTTCGCCATCGGGCGGCGTTAACCGCCCGGCGCGAATTGTTAGAAAAGGACAGGTGCCCGCTGCTAATGGCCCATCTGGCCGTGAACTTCATGCAGCAGGTCATCGGGTGAAGCAAAGCCATCGATTCGAACCCAGGACTTGCCCTTGCCGTTCCAGATCAGGGTGACGGGAGCGTGATTCATCTTGTCGCCCCGATAGACTCCAAATGCCTTCTGGACGGCCACGCTGGCTTCCACCGTGCCGGTGTAGTGATCCCAGTATTTGCTGGCGCGGTATTTCTCGGCATACTCTGCCAGTCGCTTGGGCGTATCCTGCTCAGGGTCGATCGAGACCGACACCAGATGCACCTTGTCCAGCGCGCCGCCCAGTTTTCCTTGCAGCTTGTAGATGGTCTGGCTGGTCATCGGACAGATCGCGGTGCAGGTGGTATAAATAAAGCTCAGCACCACAATCCTGCCGTCAGCCAGTTCGTCCTGAAACTGCACCTTCTTGCCATCCGAACGGATCAACTGCACTTTGGGTAATTCGATGTCGGCCTCGGTTCGCTTGGTATCCATCTGCATCATGTGATGGTGATGCGCATGCATATCCATCTCGTCAGCAGCCATTGCCGCCTGACCACTCCATAGCGAAACCATCAATGCAGGCAGAACAAGTGCTACGCGTTTCATCATTTTTTCTCCAGTCACGTACGAAAATTAGGGGACGATCCAGTCAGAAAGCGGCTCCAGCGCCGTATCCGTTGTATTCTTGAAGCGCACAACATAGGCACCCTTGGAGGCAAACCGCTGGGAAGCAGCCAGACTCATGCGCGGGTAGATGGTCGTACTTTTGCCTTTCTCTTGTGCGCCATTGGTGGCGGGTTGCTGAGCGGTCGCATCGGTTTCCTGCTCCGGCTTGACCACCTCGCGATATCCGGCAACCCCTCTGGGCACCTTGTGCGACCAGCGCAAGGATTCACGGACACGATCACGGTGCTCGGCATTGCCGCCCTGGCTCCGGCTCAGCATGTTCTCCGCCCGCTCGATCATGTAATCGCGATACAAATTGTCCAGCATTTCGGCCATGGTTTCAGTCAGATATTCCAGCGCGAAATAGACTTCCGCCTGCAATGGCTCGTCTTCGAGGGGTATCAGGTTCAGACGCAACCAGCGATGAAAATAATCCAGGCTCAGCGCACGTTTTTCCGGCAACTCGTAGGGGTAGACCATACGCACCTGATTGAGCCAGGCCTTGGGCAAGGGGAATTTGCCACTTCCTGCGAGGCGCCCGGAAATATAAATCGTCGCCTTGGGCGGGGCAACATCGTCAAACAGGGACAAATCCGGCGACCGCAGCCAGAACATCGCCACATCACGGTCTGTCAGCGTCGCCATCTCCTCCTTCAGCCCGCCGCTCTTGATCGGAGAGAGCGGCCGATTCTCAATGACGACCCCGCTGCCCTGCATGGCAGTTGCAAGCGCTGCCGAGACGCTGCGGCCCAGTGCATCATCCCAGTAGTACTGCACGATTCTGGCCGGGAGTTTTTGCGGCTGATCCCTGAGGTAATTCGCAAGGATATCGGCCTCCAGCATCACACCGCGCTGAAAATAAAGCGTATAGCGATTTTCCGTATCTGCCGGCATGTCCACACTCGGGAACCAGCACGGTATCCGCTCCTTCTCGCAGAAGTCATGCACCGGCTTCCAGTTTGAACCGCCCACACCTGACACCATTGCAAATACCGGCAGTGCGCGATAAAAATCATCCAGCTGGGCCGCCCAGGTTTCGGGTGCCCCGCGCAACTCCCACACGTTCAGTTCCCACTTCCGCTCCGTACCCAGCACCATTTCCGCGGCCGATACCATGTGCCGTCTTCCGGTCGCGTACTTGCCCTGCACCGTGCTGCCGTTTTTCTGCGAGAACATGCGCTTGAGCATTCTGATCACCACGTTGCGGCGCTCGGCGCTGACATCGGGCGTAAATACGGTTGCAAACTGCACGACATCACTGGTCACACCGGGGGAATGCACGCTTGAAAGTTGCTTCAGATAGGCCGTCAGACATTTCAGGTCCTCGGAAGACAACCCATAACGCGGCATGAGCACGCTCATTTCCTGGCCACTGGAATTGAGACCGTTACGAATAGCACGTGCCAGAGTTTCATCGGTATAAGGGTCGTGCGCCTGGTTGAAGCGCTTGCCGCTGCGAGGGTCCAGCGTCGCCATCATCAGGTCGCCGGTACGATACAGATAATGACCGGTAATCGGCGGAGCCGTCAGGTCCCCTTCCACCGCCCCCATGCCGCTTGGCCGGTGGCAACTGACGCAGGCGGCCTGCGCGCCGGCCACCTCGATTCCGGAGCGAACCGCCTTCATGAGCGCTCCGGACGGCAGCACGCCGTCCACATAGATGCGGCGCCCCTTCTCGACCTCGCTGCCAGAAACGGCACAGATACCCGCGGCTGACCAGATCAGGCCGGCCAGCAGGCATCCATGAGCGAATCCGGTCAGGATTTGCCGAACTTTAAACACTTTTTGCAAGCTCACAAATTCTGCCATCAGCGCTTTTCAACAACGGGCGGCTCGATCCCGAGCACTTCAAGATCGTAGATCAGAACAGCGGAAGGACCGACTTTGGGTGGATTGCCCTGCGAGCCAAAGCCAAGTTCAGGCGGGATAACCACCTGCCACCGGGATCCGACCGGCATCAGCAAAATAGCCTCTCTCAAACCGGGGATCAGCGCCGCCACCTTGACACTCGCGGATTTACCGGCAGGAGATTCCTCAAATACCGTATTGTCGATCAGGCTGCCCTTGTAATTGCTTTTGACCACATCCTGCTCAACCGGCTTCTTGCCAGCGCCCGCGCGCAGCACCTTGTACTGCAGACCGCTTTTCAGCGTGACGACACCCGGCTTGTTGCGGTTGTCGGCCAGAAAAGCGTAGCCAGTGTGCATGTTCGCGACCCCGGCCTTCATCATCATCCGGTTGGGCTTGTTAAAAGTCCGAACACGCGGGACGACCGGTGGCGCTTCTCCTGCAGGTTGTGCCGCGTCAGCGGGTGTTGCCGCAGGGGCTCCTTCAGTGACGGTCGGGTTCCCGATGCGCGGCATGGCCACTTCACCGTCGGCCGCCTGTTGCTGGATTTCCTGCAAGCGGTTTGGATTATCAGGCAAAGCTACTTCTGCCGCTGGCGAAGCGGCAGCCATCCCCAACCACAGCGCGCCCAAGCCAAGTTGCTTCCAGATCAGGGTCGTACGACAATTCATGCAAGCTTTATTCATCGCTCAGTTTTCCTCTTTATGGGTGACAATGTCTTAACGCATCAGATCGTTATTTGATAGACACCAGTTCCACCTCAAAAATCAGCGTTTCATTCGGCCCGATCACATCCCCGACCGAGCGCGGTCCATAGGCCAGCGCACTGGGAATGACGATCTGCCATCTGGAGCCCACCGGCATCTGCATCAACGCCTCGCGGAATCCGGGAATCAGCTGCGCCACCTTCATGGTCGCCGGTGCACCTTCCTCGCTGGCATCAAACTGAACGCCAGCAATGGTCGTGCCCCGATAATGGCAGACCACCGTATCCTTTTCGGTCGGCTTGGCACCACTGCCTGCCTTGAGGATCTTGTACTGCACACCGCTCGCCAGGGCCTGCACCCCCTCTTTGGTCTTGTTCTCATCCAGAAACGCCTTGCCCTTGCGCAGGTTCTCGGCAGTGGCAATGGCACGATTGCGCTTCATGTTGCGGCGGATATCCGACTGGTAGGTATTCAGAATCTTGCGTAACTGGTCTTCAGTCAGCTGCAATTTCTGTTTGCCGGTCTGGTCCTTTAGCCCCTTGATGAACTGTTCGACGTCGATATCAACTCCGTCACGCTTTAAGGTGCGTCCGGTCTGCACGCCGAGCGCATAGCTGGTCACACCCATGTTGTTTTCAAAACTGGCCGCCCTGTCCGCTTCTTCGGCCTGAACGGGTATCGCCAGCGCAAAAAAAATGCCGGCAAGACCGGCATAGAGTTGTTTCATCATGTTCTCCTGCATACGTTATGCCAATTTGGGATGCCGGATAGCCGGCATCCCATGGCTTCATTATTGCACAGTTACCACGTCATTACCGTTTCCGTCCACAGCCATCACCCAATTATTGGCGTTAACCAAAGTTTTCCGGTTGATTGCCTGAACACGATACTGGTACTGGTTTCCAGAGACCAGGTTAACGTTGCTAAAGCCCCCACTGTTCCCAGCTGCGGTACCAATGTTAGCCCATGCTCCGCCAACAGTCCTTCTCTGCACCTGGATGAACTCGTTAGCGTTACCGGCACCAATCCAGGTCAGATTAACCTGATTAGCTGCAGCTGTCATCGTAGCCGAGGTCACCGGAACGGCAGCCAACGACTGATCGATTACAGGTGAAACCGCAGATGCCGGACCAGTCTGAGCTGTGTTCGTGGAAACCGGAATCACGCGGAACTCGTACATGCGATTGGCTGCCATGTTCGCAGTCACCGTCGCAGAAACCGTGTCCCCCGTAGGATTAGCATGAGGAGCCACTACTGCAGCCGCATTGGCCCAGGCACTCCATGCACCGGTACGAACACCATTTGCTGCTGTAGCCGAATGCACCTGCACGGTATATCCAGTCTCACCTACCGAGTTGTCAGTCCATGACATCACTATCGAGTTTGCTGCTCTCATGGCAATCGGCAGACCTACCTCGGTTGCAGCTGACAACGTTGCCAGCGTATGGGCCGAAACCGAGACACCTGCAGTCTGAACACCAGTAATACCGGTGTACTTCACCGTAAAGGTGTAGGCAGCATTCGGTGTAAGACCACCTACCACATGCTTCACAAGGCCACCCGCATTAATCGCAGCGTCTGTGATCTTGACGTTGTTAAAACCAGGACCATTGACGGTGATCTCAGCAGTTCCTCCACCGATCGGGTTATACCAGTTCAGGGTGGCAGAAGTATCCGCATACGGCGTAACTCGCAGTACCGTGACGTCAACCGCATTGGTCTTTACCTGTGTAGCAAGCGATGTCGCCGAAGTCGTGCCCGAAGTCGTCTGGACCACAACATCATACAGACTGTTCTGGCTCAGGCCGGTGATACTGGCACTGGTGGCACTCAGCTTGACCACTCTTGCAGGGAAAACAGTACCGCCTTGTGACACCACAACCGTGGACGTACCGCCAGAGGCTGGCATGGTCCAGTTGACGACCGCCGAGGTGGTTGTGGTCGAAGCAACGCTTGGAGTTCCTGCAGCTTCCACCCCAGTTACCACCGGAGCGCTCACCGCTGCTGCCGTTGGGTTGCCATTCAAGCCAATCACTCGCACCTCAAAGGTGTAGGCAGTATTGGCGGCCAGTCCACCCACGGTAGCAGATGTCGTGGAACCCTTGAAATCTACTGTTGCCGGAACCACCACGCCCGCCTTCTTCACTGTGACCACTGGAGTACCACCGGAAGCCGGCATGGTCCAGGTCAGGTCTACGGAAGTGGTTTGGATGCCACCCGCAACTGCCTTGACCAAAGTAGCCGGTTGCGCGTTGGTAATCCCGGTGCCACTGGCAAAGAGGGTTGTATCAGCATCTAGACCACGAACTTCCACGGTGTATGCAGTGTTTGGCGACAAACCACTGACGGTCTGGCTGTTCACGTCATACTGCAAGGGACCATAGGTTCTGACCACCGTGCCAGCGCCGTTTATTACATTAACCCGCAAGTCGGCATTAGTCGCCGTTGGGTCCTGAGCCGGAGTCAGTCTGGTCCATGTTGCCCTGAAGCTGGTCGCACTTGGGGCGCTAACCAGAATGCCACCACTGGTCAGACCAGCGGCCTGCACCGCAGTTGGCGTCATACCGGACGACACGACGACACCGTTAGCACCAGTCACTTCTACCGCAAACTTGTACCAACGCCCTGCTGTCAGATTACTGATGACCGCAGATCCGGCACTGTAAGCAATGGCTGCCGTGGTGATCGGATTACCCCAGTTCGTCGCCCCCGCACTGGTGGCCGTATAGACCAACACCTTGGCTGGTGCTGCTACTGACAGCTGCGACCAGGACAGTGAAACACTGTTGTTAGCGTTCATCGTGGCTGCCACATTATTCACAGCGGCATTGGTTGCGAAGTTGCCAGTTACTGCCGGTGCCTTGACACCGCTGGCGCCTGTCACAACCAGGGAAGCCGTGTAGGCTGTGTCAGGGTTCAAGCCCGTGACTGATGCAGTACCATCAGCGTTAACTGTAACAGGCAGGACGCCAGTGGGTCCGGTCACGGTCAACTCAACGGTTGCACCAGCTGTCCAGCCGCTGAGCGTCGCAGTGAGATTGATGTTATCAACCACCGCACTCAACACAGAAGCCGTAGGTGTCGTCGCAGCGCTACCTGTCGCGGCTGCACTGTCACCCTGACCGTTGGTTGCGATGACATTGAACTGATAGTTCGTGTCTGCGCTCAGGTTAGTCAGCACGTAGCTATTAGCGTTAGCTGGCAGCAGTACTTCTGTCAGCGGATCAGGAGAACCCACAACGCCATACTGCACCTTGTAACCAGTTTCGTTGAACGCGTTGTCCTTCCACTGGATGGTCATGCCGGTGCTGCTGACACCCGTCACACCAACCCAGGTCGGGGCGAGCGGAGCACTTGGAACTGCGCCAGTGGTCCGAACAGAATCACCCATCTGGTTATGCGCCACGATAGAGTAATCCGTCGCAACTGCACCGTTAGGCGCTGGATCGGTAAACACTGTCTGGTTGGCCGGTATCTGGTACACCACAGGAGCCGGATCGTTTGCACCCTTGCGTGTAATCGCAAAGTAGATCTCGTTCTTGGGATTCCTCAGCGTCGATGGCAGGTCGTACGGGGTCGGGTCGGCCCAGCGCAACACACCGGCATTCACTTCCAATCCTGCGATTTGACCCGGCACATTTACCGCAACGTTATTAACCTTGGCATTACGCTTCTCTGCCACACCGTTAACTGTGTCGGTGGAATTCCAGAAATCGAACACGAACGGACGCATGAAGTCGTTCTCTTCGTGGCCCAGGATGTGGCAGTGCCAGACATATTCCCAAGCATAATCCTCTACTGTATTGGTAACTAGTTGAGGATTGCCGGTATTCGGATTGACCTGCGTGAAGCCGGTCCTCACGCCCAGCGGCTGTGAGGGATCCTTGGCACGAACGCTGTTAGGCAGGCCGAACGGCACGGCCGGTGTTTTGGCCCGCACCGCGACGACAATGTCTTCCAGCGGGTTCATGATCACAGTCTCTTTCCAGCCAAATTCATCCGCGGTCGGCTGCTTGATGGTGCCATCCCAGCCAATCCGGTTGACGATCTGAACATTGACCAGGTGGAAGTGCACCGGGTGAGTATCCACACCATTGTGCGTAACCTTCCAGAACTGGGTTTCACCGTCAGCCACCGTCTCGGTGGTCGGGTCGATGTAGCCCAGCGGCAAGGTAGTCTGGGTCAGTGCGCTGGTAAACGGCAGCTCGATCCCCAGGGTAGCATTCATACGGCCGTAGGCCGGCTCGAACAGTTCCTGAATCGCCTTGTTATGGATGTATGCAGTCACATTGGTACCGGCAGCCACAGTCACCGGCGCCTTCAGACTGCTGGCACAGTTGGTCGGGTTGGTACAAACCGATCCATCTGCAAGTCTGGGCACCTCGGTATAAGTCAGGGATTCCGGAGTGGTAAAGGACAGACCCTGGAACTGACCCAGATAGATTGAACCCATATAGATGCGTGCCCAGGTGTCAGCAGCTGCAATACCTGGGAATGCATCGTTATAAGCCGTTTCGGGAACGATCGGCTTGGGTTGGGTTGCGCCATAGGCTTTGGCAATCTCGCCGGTTGCAACCGCAGGATCAAACGGAGCAGCAGGCGTACCCGCATTCACATGAATCTGCATGATGGTACGGGTGTTAGGACCGTAACCCGGCATCGGCGATTCTGAACCACCCACGCCAGAAAAATCACCCATACCGGTGTAGTAGTCGATCCGTGGATCGAGTGCAGGCACCGGAGCCGGAGCATCGTTCACCAGCAGCAGGGTCTGGCCGGCATACTTGGAGAAATCGATTACCACATCGGCACGACCAGCCGTTGACAGATAAAGCCCGTGCTCCAGCACATTCATCACCGTAACCGAACGTCGGTTGGCCTCGTAGTTGGTCGGCGTGGACGGAATGGTCACGATATTAGGCAGCAGACCGGTTTCGTTGCCGTACACATGGATGTCCGGGCCGACATAAGCCGGGTCGGGCACGCCGGAATCCATGGCGAGATGGCCGGTGGGGTTGCCCCAGCCTGTGTCCAGCAGGCCACCCGTGGTCGGGAACCCGGTCGGAGCAGGTGTACCATCCGGAAGCGTTTTGTTCGGATAATATAGTGTCGGGTAGGTGCGGTCGAAGTAGACCATCTTGACTTCGGTACAATCAGCGACAGGCACCCCGCTCTTGCCATCACACATCTTTGGCTGCGAATCCGGCAGACGAGGATCGGCTGGATTAGTCGTATTCTTGTCGGCGGCGACATACAGGCCCAGATTCATGAAGCGGTCGTTGCCCGCATTCAGAATGCGGAAACGATAAGACTTGGGATCCACCGTCAGCGTCGGGTAAGCCACACCGTTGACAATGGGGGTATCCATGAAGGCTTCCGGAGTAGTACTGACTTCGCTCAGGCCAGTCACCTCACCAATCGTACCAGGAATGACCTGGTCAGATTTTTTGTAGCTACCGTCTGGCAGACGATCCATTGCAGACGGGAACACGGGCCAGAACCACGGACCCCAGTCCCAGCGCCCAACCCCGTTGGTGCCATCTGAAGAACCAGGATGCTGGTTGGTTTCATACACATGCGGGAACCAGAAATTGCTGGCGCCCCCCCAAGCGTTTGTGTCCCACCTGGCATCCTGGATGGCGATGTCTTCGGGCACGAAAGTCTTGTCCTGGATCACCAGCGGAATCATGTCAGCAGGGATCGCACCCGTAGCCACCAGTTCGGCTTCCTTTGCATCTGTCAGCACATAACCGGCTGCTTCTCCAGCATAAACGTTCAGACGGGTAAGACCAAAGGTATGGTCATGGTAGAACATCAGACGAGCCGATTCACCGTTGGGGAAATAGTAGGTCATTTCGCCCGGACCCGGAGGCGGCATATCAGGCACACCGACGGCGCTGACGCCGATAAGGTATTGGGAGGCCTGCTTGACAGCTTCTGCGTGGGCATTGGCAGCAACAACTTCAGCCGCAAGTTGCCTTGCAGGAGCCAGCCGATCATTGGCTGCCGTCATCTCCGCCAGCACCTTGGGTTCAATCTTTGCCAGGGCTTCAGTAAAAACACCATTGGCAGCCGTCTTTTCACCGGCAGGGGTGATCCACTGGTGCGGCGTACCGTCACTGATCCAGGGGTTGTCGCCGCCGTGCAGGTGGACTTCGGCACGGTTCTGCGTGTACTTGGTGGTGCCATCCGGACCAAAACCGGCACCGGCCAGGGATTCGTCCACCGGCAGGAACAGATCACCATTACGAGGTCCTGTCACATTGCCATTGGCGTCCTTGACAGCACGACCGACTGGCAACAGGTTGAAAAACTTGAGGCGGGTCGGCACGTGCTGGTTAGCAATGATGATCGGGCCCAGGTAGTGCGGCTTGTCATAGGCATAAACATTTTTCCCGTTATGCTGGATCGCTGTACCGTCCGGGTAGAACAACTGAACAGCTTTACTGTTAGCAGATGTTGTCACCCCTTCAGCAGTCGCATTTGGGTCGATCTGGACATAGCCACGGATCGAGGTGGGATTCTTGAGATCGGAGTGAAAGCGCTCTTGATATTCAACCACGGCGATTTCATAGTAGTCGTCATTGGTGGTGTCACCATTGAGGTTGACCCACTTGGTGGCAATTGCCAGCGGGATGTATTTCTTGTCTCCGTTGATTGTCGGAGAATTGGCAGCCCCACCCGGCATGGCCACGCCAGGCAACTGGTCGACGAATTTGCGCAAGGCGGCGCCGGTAAAGCAGTTTCCAACTGGGTTGGCAGCTACTGCGCCGTTACCTCCAGGTGCGATCGGTGTGCCGGCCGCATCAAAGCACGAACCCACCGGGCTGTTATGGTAGCCGGTCGGGCTGTTGGCGTAATAGGTCGGGACCTTGACGTTTTCAAAGGAACCGTAGGGGGTAAAGTCACCCCAGCCGTCGCCCGCCATCGCAGCGCCCGGCAATACCATGCTGACCAGATAAACTCCAACTCTGAGTTTGAAAGCTTGTTTCTCTTGCTTGCGTTTCATCACTAACCCCCTTAAGAAAAAACGTTAACCATTCAAGTCAGACAGCAATCTTGAATGCCGTATCACTTGTACACGGTCCGAATATTAATCACTGCGACGGTTTGCCGCACTTAGCAAACCCCCTACTTCTGAGGTAGGGTTTCTACGTACAGGTAGGGTCTTACGGGGGTTTCTTGAAAAACTTGAGAAAAATCAGCGCGCATTGTGAGCGGAAGTCGGGGTGCTCTCCAGAGCAAAGAGGTGTGGCAGGATCAGGCCCCGGGTTGTTCAATGAATTCGAATGCGTTTTCGTCCGGGTCACGGCAGAAGATGACCGGCCGACCGGACATGCTGCGAGTATAGGGAATCCCGGCCGCTTCCAGCCTGAGGCGCAAGACCTCGACATCGGTCACGGCGAGCGCGGTATGGCGGTCGCGACCACCGTGTTCCGGGCGCTGCATGCCCGCATCCGGATTGGGCAGCCGCATCAGGTGAATCTGCTGGTTGGGGCCGACATCGTACCAGATGCCGTCGAAGCTCATGGCGGGCCGGTCGGACCGCTGTTGCAGGCCCAGTATTCCTTCAAAGAAGGCACGCGAGCGTTCGAGATCGGACGAAATCACCGTCGCGTGCAGGATGCCAACCACCTTCATTTGCTCTTGTTCTCGATCAGGTCGGAAAGGATGGGGCCCAGAATGACTTCCATGGCGAAGCTCATCTTGCCGCCGGGCACCACCAGATTGTTGGCACGGGACATGAAAGAATTGGGAATCATGCTGAGCATATAAGGGAAATCGACCCCCTTGGGGTTCTTGAAGCGAATGATCACGAAACTTTCATCCAGCGTCGGGATGTCTCGCGCCATAAAAGGATTGGAAGTATCGACCGTGGCCACCCGCTGGAAGTTGATGTCCGTACGTGCGAATTGCGGCACGATGAACTTGATGTAGTCGGGCATGCGACGCATGATGGTGTCGACGGTCGCCTCGGCCGAATATCCGCGCTCGATCTTGTCGCGATGGATTTTCTGGATCCATTCCAGATTGACCACCGGCACCACGCCGACGCCGAAATCGACGTGCCTGGCCATGTCAATGTTGCCATCCGAGGCCAGTCCATGCAGGCCTTCATAAAACAGCAGGTCGGAATCCGCCTCGATGTCTTCCCACGGGGTGAAGGTGCCGGGCTTGAGGTCGTTCAGGCCGAAATGCTTGTTGTGTTCGGCTGCCTCCGCCTCGCTGTGGACGTAGTAGCGGCGTTTGCACATGCCGGTCTCGGCATAGGTCTTGAAAGTTTCTTCGAGTTTGTCGAAGTGGTTGGCTTCGGGGCCGAAGTGACTGAAGGTGTTGTTGCCTGCCTTGGCGGCAGCATCTGCGGCAATGCGGAACGAGGCACGGTCAAGACTGTGAAAGCTGTCGCCTTCGAGCACTGCGGCTTTGATTTTCTCGCGTCGGAAAATATTTTCAAATGCACGTTTTACCGTAGTCGTGCCTGCCCCAGAGGAGCCGGTTATGGCGATGACAGGATGCTTCTTAGACATGACTTCTCCCCATAAAACTTTAGTTGAAATAAGTTGTAATCACATTCTAGCAGGTAAAATTCGCTTATGAACCTGCGCTTCCGTCTAAACCTGCTGATAACCGCACTCTCGCTTGCGGGTATGCTGATGGCCGGCGGCGCCCTGATCAAGGATACCCGCACTTCGATTCTGGAACGGGTGGAAGCTGCCACCCGGGTCACCGTGCAACTGCTCGATACCGTCATCGTCAGTTCGCACCTGAGCCCTGAGTTGGGCTATACCCACGAGGTGTTGCGTTCCTTCCTGATCTCGCTGGGCTACGTGCGCAGCAACCGGATCACGCTTTACGATCTTCAGGGCCGGGTACTGTACGCCTCGCCCCCCTCCAAATACCGGACCGACATCGAACCGCCGCAGTGGTTCACCAGACTGGTCGAACCTGCTCCGGAAATCGTCCAGCGACGGATTCGCTACGGGATCCTGGAGGTTGCCTCCAATCCGTCCGGCGCCATCCGCGAGGCATGGAGCGGATTCGCGACCCTGATGTGGATAGGGATCGGCTTCTTTATACTCATCAACGGCATGGTGTACTGGATGCTGGGACGCGCACTCAGGCCGGTGGGCAGCATTCTGGGGGCAATCAACCGCATGGAGACCGGCGATCTAGCCGTCCGGCTGAGCAAGGTGTCGGTACCGGAGTTCGACCGCATCGGCCAGAATCTCAACCGCATGGCGGAATCGCTGGAGCGCAGCACCGAAGAAAACCGTCGCCTGGCGCTGGTGGTCATGCAGACGGGTGATGCCATCATGATCCACGACATGGACGGCAATATTTCACTGTGGAATCCCGCGGCAGAACGCCTGTTCGGCTACCCGGCCAGTGAAATCATCGGTCGGTCCGCCGCCCTGCTCGCGCCCCGCGACCGCGAAAGCGAACTCAAGCAGAATCTGGATGCCATTGCCGAACGGCGGTTGATCGAGAGCATGGAAACCCAGCGCCTGACGCGCGATGGGCGGGTGCTGGATGTAACGCTTTCTGCTGCGCCGCTGGTGGATCCGCATGATGACCGCGTCATCGGCGAAATCTGCACCATGCGCGATATCACCGAACTCAAGCGGGCGCAGGAGGCCGAGCGCAAGCTGGACGAAAACCGGCAGTTAACCCAGCTGATCCAGCGCCATATCGAGGAGGAGCGCCGTTCGCTGGCGCGCGAGCTTCACGACGAACTGGGCCAGTATGTCACCGCCATCAAGACTTTTGCCGTTGCGATCGGCAACAAGGCGCATGCCATCATGCCGGATGTCGAGAACCACGCCCAGACCATCGCGGCGGCGGCCAATCATATTTACGACGGCATGCACAATATCATCCGGCAGCTCCGGCCGGGCGCACTGGACAACCTGGGGCTGGCAGACACCTTGCGCGACTCGGTGGCGGAATGGCAGCGACAGCATGCGGATGTCAAGTTTGTGCTGGAATTTTCCGGCAAACTTGATTCGCTGGGCGAGGCTCTCAACATCAACCTGTATCGCATCGTGCAGGAGTCCGTCACCAATGCCTTGCGCCATGCCCGGGCCAGCAAAATCATCATCCGGCTGGAACTGCAGACACCTGACGCTGTCCGACTGAGCATCGGGGATGACGGCGTCGGCATGATCGTTTGCGACGTTGACCAGACCCGGCATTTTGGCCTGCTTGGCATGCGCGAGCGGGTACAATCCCTGCACGGACATTTCGAAGTGGATTCCGCACCTGACCAGGGCACGCGGATCAAAGTGGAGTTACCGATATGAGTCAGATAAACGTCATGCTGGTGGACGATCATGCAGTCGTGCGCATGGGGTTCAAGCTGCTGCTGGAATCCGCCCCCGACATCAGGGTCGTGGCCGAATCTGACAGCGGGGAAACTGCCATCCGCGCCTATATCGAACATCAGCCCGACGTGGTCGTCATGGATATCACCATGCCGGGCATCGGCGGCCTGGAGGCCATCGAGCGCATCATGGCGCGTGATTCGCATGCCCGGATTCTGGTGCTTTCCGCACACGAGGATTCGGTACATCCCAAGCGTGTTCTCAATGCGGGCGCACTGGGTTACCTGAGCAAGCGCAGCGCAGCCGAGGAACTGATCAGGGCCATCCGCACCGTGGCCGGACGGAAAATGTATCTGGAAGCCAGCATCGCGCAGCAGATGGCGATTCAGCAGTTATCTGGCGAAAAGAATCCCGTTGACGTGCTGTCGGCACGGGAGTTCGAGGTGTTCATCTCGCTGGCCAAAGGCAACACCACCAACCAGATCGCCGAAACACTCAATCTGAGTCCGCGCACCGTGGGAACCCACCTCTACAACATCAAGCAGAAACTCAACGCTTCCACCTCGGCTGATCTGGCGCTGACCGCCATGCGCTGCGGGCTGATCGACCCCTAGTGATGTTCTTTCTCGTCCGAGTCGAAGCTCATTTTCCGGGCGACGCGATGGTCCGGATGTGACTGCGGAATCACGACAAAACTGAATTTTTCCACCTTCCTGGCTTCATGCTCGCCAAGGTCCACCTTGACCGGAAAGCGCAGATCCTTGCCGGCGACGATGTGCACGGGGTTGCTGACCGCATCCATTCTGACCGCCGACATGGGAATGCCTTCGACCTGAATCAGATAGTTCTCGTCCAGTTGTGATTTATTGACGAGGTGGATTTCGTAGCGGTTTCTGATGGTTTCGTCCGCCAGTTTGACATACAGCGGCTGGCGGATCTGGAAGATGCGCACTTCAAACTCGGTACGCGAAGCAAAATTGTATACCAGCACCCCCAGCATCAGCGCCAGCGCGCCGGCGTAGCCCAGCACCTTGAGCCGAAAGAAATCCAGGTGCGGTTTGTCCGGCGGATCGCGCTGCAGGTTTTTTTCCGAGTCGTAGCGGATCAGCCCGCGCTCCCAGCCGAGCGAATCCATGATGGTGTTGCAGGCGTCGATGCACAGTCCGCAGGAGATGCACTGGTATTGCAGCCCCTTGCGGATATCGACCCCGGTCGGGCATACCTGCACGCAGAAACCGCAATCGATGCAATCGCCATGCCCCTTGGCGTGACGCTCTTCCAGGGTATGCACGCCGGCTTTGGCGACGATGCGACCGACAGTGCCTTCGCCGCGATGTTCGTTGTAGGACGGCACCAGGGTGTCCGGCTCGTACATCACGCTCTGGAAGCGTGCATAGGGACACATATAAATACAAACCTGCTCGCGCAGAAGCGCTCCGGCAAGGAAGGTCGATACGCCTAGCGCTGCCACCGAGAAATAGGCGGTCGATACCGCATCCCCGGCAAAAAATCGGTACAGGAACTCTGGCGTATGGTTGAAGTAGGCCACAAAGGTAAATGCCGTCCAGAAGGAGATCAGCAACATCAGCACCCTTGCCCCGCCGATCTTGAGGATTTTTTCCATGTTCCAGGGTTGTTTTGCCAGGCGCAACCTGGCCGGTCGCTCGCCCTGGATGATATGTTCGATCAGGATGAAGGCATCGGTCCAGAGTGTCTGGAAGCAGAAATATCCGCACCAGGCGCGGCCGATCAGACCGGTGGCAAAAAACAGCAGCGTGGCGGAAATGAATAGCAGCAAGGAAAGCAGAAAAATATCCTGCGGGAAAACGACCAGATCGAAAATGAAAAAACGACGCGTGACCATGTCGAACATCACCGCCTGCTGCGCACCGCCGGGACGCGCCCAGGGCAGCCACGGCAACAGGAAATAAACCGAGTAGGCCAGCAACAGCACCCCGGTCTTGAAGTTGCGGAACTTGCCCTTGACCGTGCGGGTATGGATGGGAATGCGCTTCTGGAACAGCGGTCCTTCTTTTACTTCGTCAACGGGCGGCGTGGCCATCACAGGTTCCCTTATAAACAGGTCAATGTGATTAGTATATCAGAAATTACTAATACAAGATGCTGCTATCCTGTTGACAGGCGCAATGACTTTTTCAGGAATTTAACCAGGCCAGCGCCTGTCCAGTATCGGAAAACGCCTGGATCTCGGCATCGACAAACAGGTTGGTAAGCAAGGCCCGCCACTGCGTCCAGGTGTTTTCGGAAACCACGACGATGCGCTCGAAAGCCTGCGGATGTTCGCGGGTAAAGCGCAACTCTTCCAGCGCAACGTCCAGCGTCATCGAGACCATATCGCGCAAGTCGAGCAGCAGCCGCGCCCGCCCCTTGAATTGCAGCACATAGCGCAGATGTTCCTCAAACTCGCGGAAATCGGCCAGCGTGAACTCGCCCAGCACGGTTGCGGAGACCAGATTGTTTTCTGTGTGAAGTGTAATCATGGCCGGAAGTTTAGCAGATTAGACGCAGGTCGCGACATGGTAGGATTAAGGCATGTCACCGACTGATCTGATCAAACTGGACGATGAAAGCCGCCAGCGTGCGCTTCAGCCGTATTCGTTCATCGTCGAAGCGCCTGCCGGAGCGGGCAAGACCGAACTGCTGACCCAGCGCTATCTCAAACTGCTCGCCGGCGTTAACGAGCCGGAAGAGATCATCGCCATCACGTTCACCAACAAGGCAGCCGCGGAGATGCGCGGACGCGTGCTGCAAAGCCTGCAGGACGCTGCCGACTGCCTGCCGGTCACGTTGCCGCACAAGACCACCACACGCATGCTGGCCCTGGAGGCACTGGCGAGATCGAACAGTCTGGGCTGGAATCTGCTTGCGCAGCCGGCCCGCCTGCGCATCAATACCATTGACTCGCTGTGCAGCCTGCTTGCCCGGCAGATGCCATTGCTGAGCCGCCTGGGCGGGCAGCCTGCCATCAGCGACGATGCCAGCATGCATTATCAGGAAGCCGCACGCCGCACGCTGGCCACGCTGGAAGAGGCCGCCGAAGACAGCCCGGTGTCCGAAGCGTTGCGATATTTTGACAACGACAGCAGCAAGCTGGCAGAACAATTGGCAAACATGCTGGCAAAGCGTGACCAGTGGTTACAGCACGCCACCCGTCACCCGGTGCAACAGGAGGCCGAACAGGCGCTGAATTACCTGATCCGGCAGGATCTGCAGCGTGCCGCCGAATTGTTTTCCCCCCGCTTGCAGGCGCAGATCATGCCGCTGGCCCGATACGCGGCGGCCAACCTGCCTGTTGAGGATCCCCTTTCCCTGCTGGCATACTGGGAAACTCCCCTGCCGGCCACCCTGGAGGCCCTGCCGTTGTGGCGGGCCCTGTGCGCATGGCTGCTGACAGGCAAGGATGAATGGCGAAAAACGCTCGACAGGCGCAACGGTTTCCCGGCCGATGATGAAGGACGAAAACGCAAGCAGGACCTGATCGAATTGCTGGCCGCTCTGCCCGATCCGGCCCCGCTGGCACGCATACGCATACTGCCCCGGCCCGGACACGAGGATGCGGAATGGCGCACCATCGGCCACCTCGCCAACTTGCTGCAGCAGGCGGCCATGCATCTCGTCCTGGTATTCAAGGAAGCCGGCGAAGTCGATTTTGTCGAGGTCGCGAGTCGGGCACTGCTGGCGCTGGGCGAGGATGGCGACCCCACGGATCTGGCTTTGCGGCTGGATTACCAGATCCAGCATCTGCTGGTGGACGAGTTTCAGGACACCAGCCCGGCACAGGTCCGGTTGCTGGAAAGACTGACCGCCGGCTGGCAGGCCGGTGACGGACGGACGCTTTTTTGCGTCGGCGACCCGATGCAGTCAATCTACCGCTTTCGCAAGGCCGAAGTCGGGCTGTTTCTCAAGGTTGCCGAATCGGGCATCGGCCACTTGCCGCTCGAACGTCTGCACCTCTACCGCAACAATCGTTCCTGCCCGGCTGTCGTGAGTTGGGTCAATTCGACGTTCTCCCGTGTTTTTCCAGCGCAAGATGACGCCACCCGCGGCAGCATCCGCTATCGCCCTTTTGCGGCCACTCTAGCATCTCAGCCGGATGACGGGGTTGTGATCCATCCGCTGGTGGTGACTGCCGGCGCAACCGCTGACTGCGTGGCCACGCTGGAAGCCACCACCATCGCCCGCCTGCTGACCGATCTGCAATCTGCCGACCCCGCACGCAGCATTGCGGTACTGGTCCGGGCCCGGAGCCACCTGACCGCACTGGTGACGGAGATTCGCCAGCACCACCGGGAGATTCGCTTCCAGGCAGTGGAAATCGAAGCCCTGGCCGGCCGCCAGGTCATCCAGGACCTGCTCGCGCTTACCCAGGCCCTGCTCCACCGCGCGGATCGTGTGCATTGGCTTGCCATCCTGCGTGCGCCCTGGTGCGGCCTCACGCTGGCCGATCTTCACGTGCTGGCGGCCGACGATCATCGCGCCACGATCTGGACCCTGATGAACGACACCACACGGACCAGCCGTATGTCGCAGGATGGGCAGGTCCGGCTGGGCCATGTGCGTCACGTACTATCCGAAGTTCTGGCAAACCGGGGCCGTCAGAGACTGCGGCGCTGGATAGAAAGCGCGTGGCTGATGCTGGGCGGCCCGCAGTGCCTGTGGGAAACTGACGACTACAACGATGTCCAGGCATTGCTGGACCTCATCGAGCGGCTGGAAGCCAGGGACAGACTCTCCGAACTGTCCCGGGAAGCAGAGAAGCTTTATGCGGCGGCCGACACCGCCGTCGAGGGCCGCCTGCAGTTCATGACCATACACAAATCCAAAGGGCTGGAATTCGACACCGTCATACTGCCTGGCCTGCACCGCAGCAATCGGGGCGACGATCATCCGCTGGTGCTGTGGGAGGAAGTCCCGCTGGCGCACGGCAGAACAGAACTGGCCGCCGCGCCCCATATTCCGAGGGAAAAGAAACAGAACTCCCCCTCGGCCTATGATTACCTGCGCATCATGGAGAAACAACGCAGCGAAAATGAGGATGTGCGGGTGTTGTACGTAGCTGCCACCCGCGCCATCCGCAGCCTGCATCTGGTAGGGGTTGCACGTCGGGACCACTCGACAGAGGAACTCAAAATCACTTCCGGCACTCCGCTGGACCTGCTTTGGCCATCCTTGTCGAAAGACTTCGCCGAGGCCCCTGTCATACCGGACGCCATCGAAACCAATTTTGCAGCGTTCACACCGTCACTCATCCGGCTGAAACATATTCCCGCCGGGATGTCATGGTCGGCCATCCACCCCGTTTCAGGCGCAACAACGACGGTTCATGACACTGGTTCGCCATCCACTACAAGGGAGAGGCTGGATGCCGACGTCGGCACGCTGGCCCACCGCTACGCCGAACTGATCGCAGCGGAGGGGCTGTCAAACTGGAGCAGCCAGCGTATCGCATCGCTGGAGCCGGCCATGCAGCGCTGGCTGCAGCAGCGCGGACATGGCGCAAGCCCTGCGCTGCAGGGTGCGGCACGCGTCATTGCCGCCCTGGACCGTACCCTCAATAGCGAAGACGGACGATGGGTGCTTGCCAGCAGACCCGAAGCCGAGGCCGAACTGGCGATGGACAAGATTGACGGGAGCAGGATCAGGACGCACGTGGTCGACCGCACGTTCAAAGAAAATGGCGAACGCTGGATTATCGACTACAAGTCCACCGATCTGGGACGCGATGCCTCACCCGTCTTGCTGGAACGCGAAGCGATGCAGCACAGGGACCAGCTGGAACGCTATGTCGGCCTGTTCGAAGAGGAAGCGCTTCCCGTCCGCATGGCCGTGTTTTTCATGATGCACGGAAAACTGGTCGAGATCAGACCCTGAAACGACTGACCGAGGCATCGAGCCCTTCGGCCAGCACTTCCATTTGCCTGACTTCCTGAGTCGTTTGCGTAACGGCCGAAACATTCTGTTCCGCCATGGCGGCAATCTGGGCCACATGCCTGGATATGTCATTGCTGGCGGCCGTCTGTTCACGAACCGAGAGCGTGATGGCATCCACCCCCTGGCAGGATCGATCCATGGTTTCATGAATCTGATTGATCGTCAGCGTCGCATTGCGTGTGTGCTCCTGGCTCGAAAGCAACAACTTGCGGCTGCGTTCGATGGTTTCATGAACATGGGCCGATTGCTGGCCAAGTGCGCGCGTCACCCCATCGATCTCATTGGCGGACTGACCGGATTTTTCTGCCAGCTTGCGCACTTCGTCGGCGACCACGGCAAAACCTCGCCCCTGCTCTCCGGCACGCGCGGCCTCGATGGCGGCATTCAGGGCCAGCAGATTGGTCTGGTCGGCAATGTCCTTAACCTGCTGGGTCATGGTCGTGATGGTCGCGGTGTTGGCGACAAAGTCGCTCACCGAGCGAGTGACTTCTTCCATCGCCACGACTGCGGCGTCCATCTGGCGCGCAAGTTCGGCCAGCAGTTCGGTTCCGGTTATCGTATTCTGGAGGCTGTCCTGCGCCAGAATCCTGACCTTCTCGGCATTGTCTGCAACCGATTCCACACTGGCGGTCACCTGCTCGACCGTCGCCGCAGTGGTTGCTGCCGATTCACTCTGGGCTTCAGAACCGGCCAGCAATTGAACCGATGAACCGGACAAGGCCGTAGCAGCCTGCGTTACCCGTGCGGTCGAATCCTTGACCTGACGGATGATGTCGCCGAGATCCTGGCGGATTTTTTCTGCGCTGGTGGCAACTTCGCCAAATTCATCATGGGTCGAAATCTTGACGGGTCTGGAAAAGTCGCCCACTGCAAGTCGGTCAAGATCCTCCGCCAGTTGATAGGCGGGGGCGGTAATGTTTTTATTCACCAGTACCAGAAAACTGACGAATGCCACCAGAACCGCGACAGCCATCAGAGAAAGCGTAACGCTGATATGATCCCGAAAAATCGCACCCTGCTCGGGGGGAAGCAACTGACTTTCCTGCCAGGCATCCGACAACCCCCACAACGAGGCCAGAAGCAGCAACGCCGTACCGGAGCCGGTAATCATGAGCAATTTGTTGCGGATACTGCCCGTCAGCCAGTGCAAAAGTGCGTCCATTTTTTCCTCCGCAGAAACTTCGATCAAATTCCGGGCTATCCTGCCTCGGGTTTTACAAGTGCAACACTGTCAGCTTGTCCATTATACTTGCGACTTTAATCCTGGCGTCCAAGCTATGTTGCAAAAATTGTTCACTGGCAGAATTGCCTATTTATGGGGTTTCCTGGCTCCTTTCGGACTGATCGCCTTCGGCCTGTTCATTCAGGTCAGGCACAATCTGGAGCCCTGCCCGCTTTGCATCTCGCAGCGTATTGCTTTCATGGCTGTCGGACTAACCTTTCTTGCCGCGATGATTCACAACCCGGCCGGCATCTGGCGCAGGATTCACGGCGCACTGCAAACTCTCGCCGCTGCCGCAGGCGCGGGAATTGCCATGCGCCACATCTGGATTCAGAGCCACGCGGATGAGGTCATGGCCGAATGCGGCGCCGGATTTGATTACATATTTCAGCGCTTTCCCTTCCGCAAGGCAGTGGAACTGGTATTCAAGGGCACAGGGGAATGCTCGGCCATCGACTGGACGCTGCTGGGCTTCACCATTCCGCAGTTATCCCTGGCGGCCTTTACTGCTTTGGGGCTCTACGCCCTGATTCTTGCATTTCGCGATCAATGAGCCGGTTCGGGACACTGGAAGACTTTGTCGGCAACACCCCGCTGGTCAGGCTGAAACGCCTGCCCGGGAAGACCTCCAACACCATTCTGGTCAAACTGGAAGGTAACAATCCTGCCGGATCGGTCAAGGACAGGCCTGCGCTTTCAATGATCCAGCGTGCGGAGCAGCGTGGAGAAATCCGGCCCGGAGACACGCTGATCGAGGCCACCTCGGGTAACACGGGGATTGCGCTGGCGATGGCGGCAGCCATCAAGGGTTACAGGATGATTCTGGTTATGCCGGAAAATCAGAGCGTGGAACGCCGCCAGACCATGAAAGCCTATGGTGCCGAACTCATTCTGACTCCCAGGGCAGGCAGCATGGAGGCGGCACGGGATACAGCGGAGAAACTGCAGGCCGAAGGCCGCGGCCGCATCCTCGATCAGTTTGCCAACCAGGACAACCCGCAGGCACACTATGAAGGGACCGGCCCCGAGATCTGGCGCGATACCGATGGCAAAATCACCCATTTTGTTTCCAGCATGGGCACCACCGGCACCATCATGGGCACCTCGCAGTATCTCAAGGAGATGAACCCGTCCATCCAGATCATCGGCGTGCAGCCGCAGGAGGGAGCACAAATCCCCGGGATCCGCAAATGGCCGATGGAATACCTGCCCAGAATCTGCGATTTTTCGCGCATCGACCGCATGATCTACGTGGGGCAACCGGATGCGGAGGAAACCACCCGACGGCTGGCCCGTGAGGAAGGCATCTTTGCCGGCATCTCCTCCGGAGGCGCACTGTTTGCAGCGCTCCAGCTATCGATGGAGCTGGAAAATGCGGTCATCGTCTCGATTGTCTGCGACCGCGGTGACCGTTACCTGTCGACAGGGGTCTTTCCCGAATAAGTTGCGATCGAGCTACTCGTGGAGCGCATAAATGGCGGGAAGATTACGCCAGTGCCCGTTGACATCCATACCGCAACCGAACACATAACGATCCGGCACACGGATCCCGACAAAATCTGCCGAAATCGGTTTGGCATGGGGCAGAACTTTTTCCAGTAACACTGCACTGTGAAACCCGGTGGCCCCTTCAGCCAGACAACGATCCCGAATCGCGGCCAGCGTGAGTCCTTCATCCAAAATGTCATCCAGCACCAGCACCGACCGTCCGGCCACGATCCTGTCCGGAAAATACTTCCAGTCCAGTTCGCCACCCCGTATCTGGTCCCGATAGCGAGTCGCGTGTAGATAATCGAAGCTCAGGGGGAATTGCAACATGGGCAGGAGTTGTCCGGCAAATACCACGGCCCCTTTCATCACACACAGCACCAGCGGGTTGCAGTTGGCAAGCTCCGTTGTGATTTCGTCCGCTACACGCTGCAGGGCCGTAGCCACTTCATCCGCAGTAAAAAGCTGGGTGGATGCGCAGAGAATGGTTTCAGGTGTCTCTTTCATGAACGAGTCACCAGATAGTCGGCAAAGTCTGTACCGATTTCAGGATGGCGCAAGGCCCACTCGACGTTGGCTTTCATATACCCCAATTTGCTGCCGCAATCATAGCGGGTGCCCTGATAGCGGTAAGCCATTACCGGTTCCTGCTGCATCAGCGCTGCGATCCCGTCCGTCAGTTGAATCTCGCCTCCCTTGCCAGGCTTGACGTTTTCCAGGCATGAAAAAATCGCGGGGGTCAGGATATAGCGGCCAACCACGGCCTGATTGGAGGGGGCGTCCTTCGGATCCGGTTTTTCCACAATCGCATATATTCTGGCGAGAGTCTGATCGGATGACTGGGTATCAACAATACCGTAATTTCTCGTCTCGCTGGGTGCCACCGTCTCAACACCCAGAATGGAATGGCACGACTGCTCAAAGTGCGCAGTCATCTGTTGCAGCGCAGGCGGCGTCCCATCGATCAGGTCGTCCGCCAGAATCACGGCAAAAGGATCATCCCCCACGACCTGTTTAGCGCACAGCACTGCATGCCCCAACCCCAATGCTTCCGCCTGGCGGATGTAAACACAGGATACATGGGAAGGCAGGATGCTGTGGAGTAAGTCCAGCATATCTTCCTTGCCACGCATCTGAAGTTCGGTTTCAAGTTCGTAGGCCTTGTCGAAATGATCTTCGATGGCTCTCTTACTGCGTCCAGTGACAAAAATTAGTTCCGTTACTCCGGCAGCAATCGCCTCCTCCACGGCATACTGGATCAGCGGTTTGTCGACAATGGGCAACATTTCCTTGGGGCTGGCCTTGGTGGCCGGCAGGAATCGCGTCCCCAATCCGGCGACAGGAAAAACGGCTTTGGTGACTTTGTTCAAAAAATTTCTCCAATTTCAATGAATCGCTGCCGAGCCCGGCACCATCGTCAGGCTGGCAGTCTCATGCTGAACGGGCTGATACTCACCCACCCATTCACGCAGCTTTAACTTCACCGTCTGCTCATCAAGGGAACTTGTCTGTACCCACTCTGCCACTTCGCTCACCCAGACCTCATCTACCGCCCTGGCTTGTGCGATGCGCAATTTTGGATGTGGCGTGGGCAAGGTATGCTCGTCATCTGCCAGCAGTTCCTCATACAGTTTTTCTCCTGGGCGCAGGCCGGTATAACTGATTCTGATCTCGTCTTCGGTAAAGCCCGAAAGCCGGATCATCTCGCGTGCAAGATCCGCGATCCTGACAGACTCCCCCATATCCAGCACGAAAATCTCGCCACCCTGACCCATCAGTCCCGCCTGCATCACCAGTTGGGCAGCTTCCGGGATTGACATGAAATAACGGGTAATATCGGGATGAGTCACCGTCACAGGCCCGCCACGCGCGATCTGCTCGCGGAACTTGGGAATGACACTGCCGCTACTTCCAAGTACATTACCAAAGCGCACCATCAGCAACCGGGTCACGCCCGTTCCCTGCAGCCCCTGACACACCATTTCGGCCAGCCGCTTGGTCGCCCCCATCACATTGGTCGGGTTGACGGCCTTATCGGTCGAGATCAGTACGAATTTCTGGACGTCATGCGCAATACAGGCACGTGCGACCGTCATGGTCCCCAGCACATTGTTACGCAGTGCCTCGCCAGCGTTGCCATGCTCCATCATCGGCACATGCTTGTAGGCGGCGGCATGAAATACCACTACCGGTCGGAATTGACGCAAGACCTCGTTGACTCTGGCCTGATCCTTGACATCCCCGACCATGCAGTAAAATTTCAATCCGGGGTAAGCCTGGGAGAACTCCTGCTCGAGTTGGTAAAGTGAAAATTCGCTGATTTCGAACAGGACCAGACAGGCAGGTTGAAATTTTGCAATCTGGCGGCAAAGCTCGGAGCCGATCGAGCCTCCTGCACCCGTCACCATTACTGCGCGCTGTTCGATCAGGCCCTGCAGTCCGGCAGTATCCAGCACCACAGGCTCGCGCCCCAGCAAGTCTTCCACTTCAACCTTGCGCACGCTGGATACGCTGACCTTGCCGCTCATGAGATCGTCAAACGAAGGTACGGTCAGCACCGAAAGCCCAGCATCCGTCGCCACATGTACAACTTTCTGACGGGCACGATGGGTTGCGGAAGGCAGCGCAATAATTACTTTCTGTACCTGCATGGCATCCGAAAATTCCGCCAATCTGTCGAGTCCGCCCAATACCGGTACCCCATGAATCTGCAACCCGTGCAGACTGGACTTGTCATCCAGCAAGCCTACCACGCGCCACTGAGGGCTGCGTTCCAGTTCCTTGACTAACGAAATCGCTGCATCGCCGGCGCCGATCACCAGAACCGGCTCTCCTTGTAGCTGCGACAGGCGAATCAGGCGATGCTCTTTCCATGCGCGATAGGCGAACCGACTGCCGCCCATCATCAGCACCAGCAGCATGGGATCAAGCACCAGCACGGAACGGGGCACGACTACTTTCAATTGCAGAAACGGAATCATTGCGGCAATCAGCAACGCACCGACACCCACTGTCATCATGATGCGCTTGAGATCCGGGAGACTGGCAAAACGCCAGATGCCACGATACAGGCCAGACTTGAAGAATATGGCAGATTGCAGCAGCATCACCCATGGCAGAGTTTGCAGCATGGCACCAAAAAATTCTGCGGGTAGAACAAAATTGAAACGCAGTACATATGCGAGCACCCATGCCAAGCCTGATGCACAGACATCGTGAAGAAAAGCCAGAAAAGCACGGGGGATGCGGTCAGATTTCATAATGAGTATTTTTGCATTGCATAACCAGCTTAATCGGCTAGCAGAGTGTTTACTCTGCTCAATTTATATACCACCACCTTGTCGTTTAGCCTGTTATCAAAAGATGCAATCTGGATAAAGCCCAATTTTTTAATAAGTTCAGGTTCCAAATCTGGATCCTTGCGGTTTGCATGTCCAACCACATAATCATATTGGTGGATCTTCCCAGTACTCAGCATTTCTCTTATCGATGACTTCTTTGTAAAGTCCTCAAGATAAGGTTGGCCTGCATAGTATCTGAGCCGGTCTGTATCAAAATAAACTTTACTTCCACTCTGCGTATTCGCAGTCACCCATTTAGCAGCATCTATTTCATAGGTCCTAAAAGAGTTGGATGGTCGATAAACGGCAACAGCCTGAAGGACAATGGCGATAGCACCCAAAAAAACATATTTGTATTGGTACGGATGTTTGCTTGTCATTGATAATTTAATTCTGGCATACATTGCTGAAAGTCCAAAAGCAGCCAAAACCAGAATTACAAATGCCGCACTCAAGACATACCGTTTTGAAAGAACAAATTTACTGAACGCCACAAATATTGCCGTCATTATGCATAACGAAATAATCCCGAAACATAGCGTTATTGCGTTGCCAGAAATTGTTACGCTTTTGAGCCTCTTAAACGAAATTGCAAAAATCAATTGTAGCCATCCCGCGGATGTAATTGTCTTCATAAAAACAATGAGAAAAATCGTAAAAATCAAACCAGGCATTGCAAAATCCTGTAAACCCTCCAGCACCTCATTTCCGTAGATTTCCGACTTGGCAGGAATGTCATGAAGCAACCGCACAGTAACCTTATTTAAAATGTTTAGCGGCTCATCAATCCGACTCAACGCCTTGAGCCCTAGGGAAGGATGCAATGCCATCATTACTAACGAAGTCGCAACCACCAGCAAAGTAATCACATTGATTTTTAAAAACAATGAAACACGGACTGACATCGGGCCTGCATTCTGCAATAAAAACACTACAGGCAGCAAAAGCAAATAAACCATCCCCTCAATCCTGAATAAGGTAGCCAACATTGCCGTCACCCCCCATGCCACAGAGTCCCGCAAGTCGTCACTGGTCATAAAACGCAGAAAAAACACGAAACTCCATACTTGCATTGCCCAGAATCCATGATCCCGCACCACCATAGGAAGTATCGATCTGACGATATAAGGAGATATCAGAAACAGAATTGCAACTGCAATAATTGCGACACGATCGCCACCGGCCTGCCTGACCAGAACCATTAGGCCACTACATGTGATCGAAAAAAAAATAACCGAAAGAATGTTGGCGGAAATCTGAAAATCAAAACCAGTGATGCCATGAACAAGTGCCATCAATCCTGGATATAAGGGTGTTTTAAGAAGATCAACTGCTTCTCGCCAATTACCGTCATAAATCAAACCAGCCATTTTGACATATAGCAACCCATCGTTATTAATGGTGCCGCGAGATTGGTAGTTGATCCACACTGCTGCCAAAGCACTAATCAAAGCACCCAACCAGATCAAAACTCCATCTTTTTCGAACAATTTTTTATAAGTACTCATTGAAAATATTACTAAATCTGATCAATCTTGGATCTGTTCCACTTCAAATCTATTTGTAAGCAAAACACACTAAATACCAATGCCCAGTATACTCCCCCCCCCCACTGAACATATGCGGGCTGAAAAATCAATATCACTGCCGAACCATCAACTAAAACCATTAACAAATATTCCCACAGCGCTGTTTTGCGATGGCCCCAACCCATCCGTATCAGTCTCTGGTAATAATGGCTGCGGTGAGCCTCCCAGACTTTTTCACCGCGTACAACTCTTTTCAGCAAGGTCAGGCTGGCATCAACGATAAATGGGGAAAAAACCAGCAACGGAAACCATGCCGGCCAAAGTCCACGCTGCCAACCCAGCAGCCCGATTGCACATGACAGAAAACCGAGTGGAATCGAGCCAGCATCGCCCATGAAAATTCGTGCAGGATGAAAATTAAATTTCAGGAATGCCAGTGCAGATGCCGCAATGCACGTGCTGGCGCCCGCCAGGTTGATATCGCCTGCCAGCCAAGCGGCCACAGCATAACTTCCAAAGCCGAACACCGCCATGCCACCAGCCAGCCCGTCCGAACCATCCATGAAATTGTACAAATTGGTCATCCAGACAAATGCAGCCCCCAGCAGAATTATGAAGTGCCAGTTTGCACTCAATGGCAAGCTAATCACCAAAAAAATGCCTGCGGCCGCAATATGCGCCAGTAGACGCAAGGATGCAGAAAGCCCATACAAATCGTCTAGGAACGAAAGCAGCATCAGAAAGAGCACACATGCTTGCAGCGTCAGCAGGCTAGGCTGCCAGAGAACAACACAACCTAGCAGGAAGCCTGCCATCAAAGCCAGCCCTCCTGTGCGTGGCACCGAGACCGTGTGCAGCGATCGTTCATTGGGCTGATCCATGGCAAGTTTCTGCGGTCCGATTTTCAACATTCCCAGAAGCATCAGATAAGTCAGCACCATAGAAATCAAGGGGGCTAAATAAAAAATGTTTTTATTCAATTCAGCATTCTCCAGGGGCAGCAAGCATGCTGTTCAGATACTGTTCCATGGCTACAGTGACCTGACGTCTGGCGAACATTCCTAATACCCGCTGCCGCCCCGCATCTCCCATCAACCGTCCCATGGCAGGATCACTGATCAGTCGTGCCAGCACCATGGCCAAGTCATCGACATCACCCGCGCGATGAAGCAGACCGGTCTCCCCCTCCACCACTGCATCGGTAATGCCGTAAATCCGTGATGCCACCACCGGCAGGCCTGATGCTCCCGCTTCAATCAGAACCTGCCCGAAACCCTCTCGATAGCTTGGCAGACAAAACACATCCGCAGCAGCCATATAAGCCTCAACAACCCGGGTATACCCGACACGATGCAAGTTTGGAATGTCTTTAAACAGTGGCTCGAGCCCATCCTCGTCAGGTCCAACGAGCAAAAGGTGCAAGTTTGCAAAACGCGGGATTAGGCTGATGAACGCATCGACGAGATCTGGAATTCCCTTGTCCCGCTTCAATCGCCCAACATACAGCAGGCAACAGGCATCAAGCCCGATCCCCAACTGCGATCGAATTACACTTCTGGCTTTCTCGTCCGGGTGAAAAAGGTCCGCGTCCACCCCTGCTACCGACCCGTTCAAGAGTACTTCGATTTTTTCCGGCTCAACAACCCCTTCATCGATCAGGTATTGTCTTTGGGATGTACTATCAGCCAGTAGTCGTGTCGCGCATGCAGCAAGCAACCTGTCCATGCTTTTCATTAGCCAGCGCCCCATACCCCCTCTGGTTGCCCATACTTGCCCGGTAAAACAATGTACGCGATATGGCGTTCCCACAACCCTTGCTGCCATCATGGCAAGCAAACCCGCCTTGGGAGTCAGGCTAAAAACCAGATCAAACTGTTCATGGTGAATGAAGCGCATCAACTTAAACAAGGCTTTTATATCGGTCCAAATCTCAATTCCACGTGCAATATTCATCGGAACAAGTCGGACTCGCTCTGAAATCACCGGATCAACCTCAAACTCATATAAATTAGTACAAACCGTGATTTCGGAGGTGGTCGAAAGCCGCTCGATGTGCGGTCGCAAGAAAGCGTTCAGCGCAAACGGACTAGTCAGTACGAAGCAAAATTTGCGCATTTTGAGAAGGGCACCAAGTATGGAAACGGCAATTGAAGCCATTCCGGGTGTAAAAAGAGCGAAATTTCTCTCTCAATTCGTACCGGTATGTTATGGCCTCGGTTTGGCACATGAAAACACCTCACTGAGAAACAAGTTTGATTTGACAAAAATCTGACTATTTTCAGACGGCCGATGAATCGGCTCCCGCAGCAAAAAGCATTGAACGTCATCGCGCTTGACACTACAAAGAGGATTTGTCTGGAGACCATCACTTTTTCTTCATGATGAGCGCACATAGTTTAATTATTCGCAACATGCTTAAGCCCTTGATCAAACCCTTCAAGACAGGATGTGTTGATAGCAAGTCCACATTCTTGCATGTGATTAATTCTAATTGATGATTCGCACCTGATTCACACCTGAGTAAATGCTTAACCATCCAGACAGACCAGATCAAAGCCGCTTTTAATGACCCTTCAAGAGAAAGATTATTGCGGGCAAAATAATTCTTGAGAACTTCAAGCTCCCAATACGAAATGTCGAGATAATTCTTCGAGAGGCCTTGCTGATTATAGTGATAGATATAGAGTGGCCGAGGAATGTTGATGACATTAACGCCCCTTTCCAGAAGCCTCAGCCATAAATCAAAGTCTTCACAAGACCTCAGATTTGAGTCATATCCATCGAGTGCGGAGAACAATTCCTTATGGATCATCATCGATGCCCCTGTTAGATAATTACCAATGAGCATTCGGCCAACACCATTCACGACTATTACGCCGGTATCGTTGGGTAATTCTGCACTCACGTTTTTATTAGGGTAGACTCTGCAAACATGAGTCGTTACGGCAGTATTTCTGTTAACGAACTTTAATTGCTGCTCTATTTTCTCCGGATGAAGTTCATCATCCGCATCGAGGAAAGTGAGAATATCACCGCTAGCGATCATTGCGCCTTTATTGCGGGTAGCCGCCAATCCGATATTGACAGGGTTCTTTAAATAGACAACTGCTGGATAAGCTGCCAGAACCTTTTCTATTTCAGACTCTTCTGGAGAACAATCATTAACTACAATAATTTCATCTACAGGGTGAGTCTGACACAGTACCGATTCGATTGCTCTCTGCAACGTTGCCGAGTCTCGATAGCAAGGGATAATTATTGAAACTTTTTGCTTGTGCATATTTAATTACGTGTCAGCATCAGAACTATCGGGCAAGCACCAGCAAAGAGAATCCTCCTAGTAGCCTTGCCGCGAAATCCTGATTAACAGCAAATAAAATTTTTCGAGGCAACTTCAGCAACCTCGTTTTCCATCCAAGGTAACTTAACTCCAACGAGCCGGAAGTATAACTACAATCGATAATTTCATAGCCTGCCTGCATCAAGGCAGACAAGGCTATTTCTTTCGTGAAATGATGAAGGTGTCCGTATTTATTGCGGCTATATTCTATAGGTGACACCCTGAAGATAGCCTGAACAGACAGGTCTAGCGGGATATGGAATACCTTGTATCGGCCAAGATTCCTTAGTTTTCTCAAGAAGCCAATGTAATCCTCAACATGTTCAAACACATCGATAGCCAGCAAAAGGTCGTATTGCTCATTTAAATCTTTATTTAGCAGATCCTCATGAAAGAACAGCAAGTTCGTTTGTGTCTTTCTCTGACAAAGCTCAAAAACATCGGAAGAAATCTCGAACCCATGACAAACAATTTTATTATCGGAGTTGGCTATATACTGCAATATTCCTCCAGCACCACAACCTATTTCAGCAATTGTCTTAGGTAGCAACCCATTTTTGTTTAACAGGTCAAGTATCTTTTCTGCCTTCCATTGGGAATCTTCCTCATGCCATGTAGGATTATTCTTAAGATAAGTGCCATTCTGGTAAGCACTGGCGATGTCTGTTTGAGTGAAATTTTCCATAATTTATGTTGCCAGAATTGAGGCTAGAAAAAGGGACTGAAGAAATACCCGAAACTAGATATTACTTATAGATAAACCGTTTTACCCAGATCATAAGTATCAGACCCAGTGCTTTCAACCGGAAATTAAAACCGAGATTTTGAAAAACTGCGGATTTCAAATTTGTCAGCGCGATATCCCAGTCTCCTTGAATCTGGGCAAGTCGACCGACCCGATAGGCGAGGATCGCCTGTGCACGACACCTGTGGGGTTCTTCCAAATTTACCAAATGACGCTTATAAACTGCCTGTGTACGATGGATATGCTTAGTTGACGCTGCAGATATGTTACCGCCCCCATTCCAATAGAACCCGAGACATTTGTCTACTCTCACAAATTTCTCAGTTACCCTCGATAACCGAAGCAGCATGTCAAAATCTTCTACAGCAATCAACTCCTTGTCTTCACAAATTTCACCGATAGACCTCAGGACACTCGCCCTCACCACCACGCTTGAATTCGGTATGGAACTACAGGAACACAACAAGCTTTGATAAACGGGAATATGTGGTTGATGAGAGATGATCCGTTTTTTGAACACTTTTTGATTCTCATGTTGAACATTCCACATATCGTGGAATACAAGATCTGCTCCAGTGTCCAACACCAGTAAACTAAGCTCCAGTTTTTCAGGCTCCCACCAGTCATCAGAATCCAGAAAGGCAACATAAGGGGCACGTGCAAGCTTGATACCTCGGTTGCGAGGGCGCGCGGGCCCTCCAAAATTCTCTGCATAGTCGTAAGTAATATCAAGTGTTGAGCTAAATTCCTTTATGACATCTGATGTCATATCAGTTGACCCATCATCGCAAACTAAAACTTCAAAATCATCCAGAGTTTGTGAAACCAACGACTTCAGACAACGCCGTAAATCATTTGCCCGATTGTATGTTGGAATAACAATAGAAACCCTTGGGTTGTTTATACGCTTTCTCAAAGCATCATCCAATTCATAAGGTACGCTCAAAATATGAAATGGTTTCCTTTAGTCCATCTTCTAGACAAATTTTTGGCTCCCATCCTAACTTCGCCTTGGCCAAGGATATCTCTGGCTGACGTTGCCTGGGATCATCTGATGGTAAGGGTTTGAATATCAAACGGCTCTTTGATCTTGTAAGCGTGATTATCTTTTCGGCAAGTTCCAGCATCGTGAACTCCCCTGGATTCCCAATATTGACCGGACCAGTAAAGTCTTGGGGAGACTCCATCATTCGAATCATGGCTTCAATCAAATCATCTACATAACAAAAACTTCGAGTCTGTTGCCCATCACCATAAATAGTAATATTTTCACCTTTTAGTGCCTGGACGATGAAGTTACTTACGACTCTTCCGTCATTAGGATGCATTCTTGGGCCATATGTATTAAAAATACGAACGACCTTTATTTGTAAGTTATGTTGACGCCAATAATCAAAAAAGAGGGTTTCGGCACAGCGCTTACCTTCGTCATAACAACTGCGCACTCCGATTGGATTGACTTTCCCCCAATACTCTTCCGGCTGAGGGTGTATCTCAGGATCTCCATAGACCTCCGAGGTTGATGCCTGCAGTATGCGGGCTTTCAGGCGGCGGGCGAGTCCCAACATATTGATCGCCCCGTGTACACTGGTCTTTGTCGTTTGAACGGGATCGAACTGATAGTGAATTGGTGATGCGGGACAGGCAAGGTTATATATTTCATCCACCTCGACATAAAGTGGAAAAGTCACATCATGGCGCAACAGCTCAAAATAAGGATTGCCCATCAAATGGGCGATATTCTGCTTGCTGCCGGTAAAAAAGTTATCCACGCAAAGTACATCGTGCCCGGCATCGAGCAACCGCTCGCATAGATGGGAGCCCAGAAAACCGGCTCCTCCCGTTACTAATAGTTTTTTCATTGATGTCTCAATTCATCAGATCAAGCTTTGTCCGAAGAGCACTTTAACAGACGGTGTTTCAGCGGAATAGTCCACCTCAGGCCATGCAGGCAGACGCATTGCGGCCAAGCAACTTACACGGGATCTTCCCAAGAACACTCACAATGCGCAACACGAGTGACGGAACCAGTAATGGTAATGCCATCGGATCCAGACAAAATACCCGCTTCAGGTGATACGGAAAATTGGCCAATCCGGCAAACGATGGGGAAATCAAATGCACTGCCCATAACGACATGACATGTGCCCGAAAACCCAATCGTTCCCGGCCGGTTAATTTCATTGTTCTTATCTGGCCAAGCAGCAATCTGAAATACTCTTCATAGACCACCCGTTCCTTGGTAGCACTGCGGATCGTGGTCTGATGCTGCCTGAAATAGTTTAACGGCTCGGCGATATAGGCAACGTCATAACGCGACACTACGCGGAAAAACAAATCCCAGTCACAACACACACGATAATCTGATGACAGGTTTCCGACAGCCGAGAAACACTCACGCCTGAACAAGGCAGCACTCAGGTTGGGAATCACGCAGGAGTGCAACAGGAATCGAGCCATTTCGTTACCAGCGATCAAGGTATCGTCAGCACATCTGGATCGGAATGATGATTCGCGAATAGTAAAGTCATCCCCCAGAACAGCATCATGCTCATCGACCAGCAGGCTTCGGCAAAACGCAATGCCTGTCTCAGGGCGCGCCTGCATTGCCTGAACCAGACGTTCTATCATGTGGCTATCGCAAGCATCATCGCAATTTGCGAAAATGACATACTCGCCTGTCGTCATCTCGACGCCCAGGTTGCTGACCGTAACCCAACCGCAATTTTTTTCACGCAGTAGCAGTTTTACTTTGGGATTGGATGCATAGCGCTGCAATATTTCGACACTATGATCAGGTGAGCAATCGTCGATCACCAGAATCTCGATATTCTGATAAGTCTGATTGATCAGACTTTCCATTCTTCTCTCGAGAAACTCCGCATGGTTGTAACTGGTCACAATCACACTGACCAGACCGGGCTGCGTGCCACCACTCACTTGAACAAGCCTTTCGCCTTGAGTTCTCTTACACTTTCCTCATAACGATCAGCCCCGACCTGTTCACCGTTGACCCATTCAACAAAACGGCCCAGTCCTTGCTCGATTGATACTGAGGGCATAAATCCCAAGACGGAATTCACCTTGGAAAGGTCAGCGAAATTGTGCCGGATATCCCCTGAACGATACTGCCCAGTCACCTCTACGGGAACTTCCTTCGCCAGCAATTTCTGTAACATATTTGCGATAGTTAGTACATCTGTCGCTACGCTAGAGCCCACATTGAATACATCCACCAACGTATCCTCAGATTCGATGCCACGCACAGTCGCATCAACAACATCATCAACATACACAAAATCCCGGCTTTCCTTGCCATCCTCGAAAATATTGATACGGTTCCCATTACGAATTCGCGTCGAGAAAATGGAAAGGATTCCCGTATAGGGGTTGGCAAGTGACTGGCCCGGCCCATAGACATTCTGGTAGCGAAAAGCCAGAGCGGAGATTCCCAGTGCCTTGCCGACCGTGAGCACCATCTGCTCCTGCGTCAGCTTGGTAATCCCATATATTGAACTGGGACGAACAGGCGACTCTTCATCCGTAGGCAGAAGTTCAGCGACCAAATTGCAAGTAGGGCACCGAACATCAAAGAAGCCGCTCTCCATGTCCACTGCCGAACGTGATGCGGGAAAAATGACACCATGCTCAGCGCATCGATACTTGCCTTCGCCATAGACTGCACGCGAGGAAGCCACCACAATTTTTTTAACCGGAAAAGGCTCGTTCGAAATCAGATCGAGCAATAATGCCGTGCCTCCAATATTCACCTCGGAGTAATGCTGAATGGCATACATGGACTGCCCGGTACCGGTTTCTGCCGCCAGATGCACAACTGTGTCGATCCCGGGCAGCACTTTCAGCAGATCGTTGCGATCTGTCACACTGCCGCGGATAAAATCGACCTTGCCCTGAATCGCCCGGAACAAAGGTGAAGACTCAGGCTGTTCGCCATGAATCTGGGGTGCCAGGTTATCCAGCACCTTAACTCGATGTCCTTTCGCGACCAGTTCCAGCGAAAGCTTTGATCCGATAAAGCCCGCACCGCCAGTAATCAAGATATTCCGAATCATATTGAATTCACTGAAAGTTAATCAGGTGCAAGATCAATCCATTTTTTTGAATGCAGATCGTATTGACGGATGACCGCTGCCGGAACCCCCACGGCGACTGAATAGTCCGGGATGTCCCGGGTGACAACAGCGTTAGCGCCAATCACACAATTCTTTCCTACACTTGCACCGATCACGCATGCGTTCTCGCCTATCCAGCAGCCATCTCCGATAGAGACTGCCTTTTTGAATTTTACCGGTTGCTGAATGACAGGCGTAGAAACATCTTCGTAACTATGAAGATTGTCGGAAATATAAACATTATTGGCAGTAAGAACATGATCACCTATCACGACACTGCGCACGGCCGTAATGTGGTTGTTATAGCCAAAGACGCTCCCCTTGCCCAACTTCAAGGAAGCAGGCATCTCATCAATACCGCAGCAATAAAGCCAGCTACCCCGTTGCAGTACCGTTTTATCCCCAATCTCAATTCCTTCGGCGCCATCAATCCGGAAAGGGCCGTACAAAAACGCGCCGCGGCCAAATGACCTGAACGAGCGTTGATATCGAAGCGCAAACCACGTTCTGCATAACATCGCGCTTATTCGGGCAAGCAACCGGTTCATTTGCCGCTTTCAATCTCGGTAAGGAAAGCTTGGGGATCAGAAAACAGAGGTGCAAGCTTCTCAAGCTTTGCCACATCCAATTCCCACCACCGTGAATCTAGCAATCTCTGGCAGATATCTTCCGGGAATCGTTTCCTAAGAACGCGACATGGGTTACCCGCAGCAACGGTATAGGGCGCAATATCCTTTGTCACAATCGCACCGGCACCGATAACCGCACCAACACCAACCTTGACCCCCGCCTTGATCAACGCACCATGGCCAATCCAAACATCCGCACCGACCAACGTTCTGGGCAGGGTTTGTGTGAATTGACGCCCTTTAGTTAAAAATCGGGGTAATGGTTGCTCATCATCAAAAAAAACCGGGCTGGTACTCACCATGGCAGTCGGGTGAGCGGCAAGGCCAATAGTCACCCCGCCCGCAATGGAGCAAAAGGGCCCGATCTCCGTATTGTATACGGCAGAATTGGATTGGACGTAACTGTATGATCCCAAAGACGCACCCACCAGACTCACATTCCGGAAGAGTACCGAATACTCCCCCAGCATACTGTCCTGATCAGCCACGGCACCCGAATAAATCATGCTACGAGGAAAGCGTTTACGCAAACGACATTCCAGAAACACGGCGCGGATCCATGTCATCAAACTATTCACTTATCATCCCTTGTTTGAGCCAACCTCAGGAGGCTATCAATATAGCGCAGGTTACGCTCCAGATTCATTCCATCTAGGTGTCCGATATATTTTTCCATCACGGATTTTTGTAAAAAAGAATCATACCGTTGATGTCCAGCACGAAAATCATTGAGTGCGGTCACTAGATCATTCACGTTATCAACCGTGACAAGTTCAGACTTGCCGTCAAAGGGCGGGTCGACAAACTGAGTGTCTTTTTTGTAATAAAGACAGGGGATCCCCAGACATGATGCCTCGAACAAAGTCTGGGAATAAATCGAAATGAAAAAGTCCGTATTCCTAAGCACCTGACCCATCGGGGTGACGTCCAATATCTCGTCCACGATACCTGGAAAGTACTCATTCACGAAAGCTTCATATTGAGCACGGTAACCATTGCCTCGCACCTTGATCACAGCACGCATAAGAACACCCTGCTGCTTCAGCATGCTCAAAGCCTGCAACACGTCGTGCATGAAATCAAATTCAACCGCGAGGTAGGAATTCAGGTCGATGGAACTATGACCTGATGCGCCTATAGTCATGGTTGGAATTTCGCGGTCGACTTTTCGTAGACTCCCGCTTTTTATGTAGTCATCCATACGCGGGTCGCCCAGACAAACAACGTTGCTCATCCCGCGAAAATAATGCTCCTTAATACTAGTGGAATAACCATTTATAAAAGTGGCATATTTGGCCTCATCAAGATAGCCACTTCCCAAGAGTCCATTGATGACCAGATAACTCGGTACGCCTCTGCTCTTGCAAACACAATCCATCAAGGTTGAAACCAAGCCAATGTTGGCAATCAGAATTTCAAGATCGATCGGGTTGTTATCGACATATCCAATAACGCAGTTCAGCGTGCGCAGGAATTCAGCAATCCGGTCAGAAATTCTGCCCTCGATCACCCGGTACAGGCTCCCGGTGACATCAACCCCATTGGTTAGAACCAATTTCGCACAGCGGTTATTCCTGAAATCTGCCACCAGATCATCAGCAACCTTCTGAAAATCTTCAGACCGCCCCCATACGGGAATCGTACGTTCAGTCAGATACTTCAGCCATCCAGGCGCCCAGGAATAATGCACCTGTACTATCCGGACCCGATGGTCACGTTTCAGCCGCTGCAGTATTTCACGGGTCGGATAGTATTCCTGAATGAAAATCGTCGGCTTCTTGCGGGTCCCCGACAGTTTATCCAGCCAACTCATCAGAGTGCCGTGAATGGCAGTATAGATATCTCTTAACTGGTGCTTGACCCTGCGAACACGAAGCCGCTCGTCCATCCAGCGATGGATTGGGAAAAAATAGGATGCACGGTTATTTAAGTCATCTTGTCGGACCGGCACATAGCGAAGCCCCATTTCTTCAAGCGTGGATTCGACAAGGCCAAGCTGGGTACCTACAAAAAGCTCCTCGAATTCAATTTCCCTCAACCGTTCAAGACAAAGGCGTGTGCGAATGTGAAAAACAAAGTCGTTCCATATATCCAGACGAAAAGCGAATCCGAATGAAACATCACGGTAGGTGAAAATGTCTTTCCCTGCGGAATCCAGATGCCAGTCGCGAAAGAATTTATAGATCAGGAAATTGTTTTCCTGCATGACTTCGCGATCGACAATGTGGTCTACATACAAGGCCTGACCGCCCAAGCCATCGACTTCCAGTTTGAGCGCAAGATCGTAAGTCAGCACCAGATCTCTGGTCGAATCAAACTGCTCGCGACATGCAGCAAACCAATTCCTGGATTCAAGGATCAGCACCCGCCGATATTTCTGTCCAATGGCAAAAACAGACATCGTCAAACCGGCTTGCAGACAAAATGCACCAGGCTGCGCCCCTTTGTACCCTTTACCGTCGGCAGGCGCGAATCAATGACTTCAGCAATCGAGAACCCGGAACGTCTGATGCATTCCTTCCAGTACCACAACGGATAATCCCGATCGCCCAATGCCGGGTCGTACAAATAACCACTGGATGAAATTGAAGGTGAAGATGGCTTGTATCTCGAGAACACCATATCCCTGAATATTTTCACAAAGGCTTTTGTGACCGAAAGCAGGTGTCGAAATCCCGAGGATGGCGTTTCGTTGAGGATGATCAGATAGCCGTCCAGCTTGATCACCCGCCTGATCTCTTTCAACAGGCTTTCAAGATTATCGGCGTGATGCAACACCGATGAGGCGACCACTGCATCCAGGCTCCCATCGTCCAGCAGCAAAGGGGAAAAAAGCCCTTCCACGGAGGTGATTTTTTCCGTCCGGCTCTTCATGATGTCGAGAACGGCCGGCATCATCGTGTCGAGGAAATACCGGCTCGAATCCAATGCGTAGATGGATGAGACAGAATCAAGTCTGGAAAGGAGACCGGAAAGCCATCCACCTCCGCATCCGAGATCGAGGATGGTAGCGCCTTTCCTCAGATAGCGCTGCCAATCGACCAACTGCGCTGCATCCAGATAATTGCACTGCTCGCACACTCTCGAATAATACTCACGAGGATCGCGCAGGAAACTCACGGTATCCGGATGGTTCTGTTCCATCGCCTGATCAAACTGGGATACGTTTTTCTGCGCCTGATCCGCTATCCATTTTTTATTCATCAATATCCCGTTCATCACGTATTTCATTCGCCAGTTTGCGGAAACTCGGACTATGCGCCAGCAAATAGTCGAAAGTCCCCTGCCCGACAATGCGACCATTGCCGATCTCAACAATGCTGTCGCAATGCTGAACCGTAGTCAGCCTGTGAGCGACCATCACAATGGTCAGATCCCGATCAAGCCCATCGATAGCTTCCATCACCTCGAGTTCAGTTGCATGATCGAGCGCGCTGGTTGCCTCATCGAACACAAGCACACTCGCCTGCTTATACAGCGCCCGGGCAATCCCTATACGCTGGCGTTGCCCGCCTGAAAGCCGGATCCCACGTTCTCCCGCCAGGGCATCGTAGCCTTCCCTGCTGCCTTCTATGAAATCAGCAATTCGCGCCTGACGGGCTGCTTTCCGCACCCGATCCATATCAATCTCATCGCGCTGAACTCCAAAGGCAATATTCTCCGCAATCGACGCATCAGACAAATAAATACTCTGGGGGACATGGGCAATATTGCGTTGCCAGGCGCGGCGCGATTCATCATCAACCGGTTTGCCGTCGACCAGAATCGCTCCTTGCGACGGTGCCAATAATCCCATCAGCAAATCGAGCACCGTGCTTTTTCCGCTACCGGTGCTCCCCACCAGTCCGATCCGCATCCCCTTCCGGATGTTCAAAGTAATGCCATCCACTACCCAGGGCACACTGTCGTTATAACGGAACCGTACATCTTCAAACTGAATCGACCGCTCAAACGCCATAGGTACCGGCGGTGTCAGAAGATTTTCTGCGGGCAAGGGCTGGTCAAGGTACTCAAGCGCATCCATCAGCGAGTTCTGACTGCCGGCAATACTGGCCCAGGCCAGATAAATTTGTTGCAATGCAGGCAACAGGCGCTGCGCACCCAATGCCAGCGTCCCCAGCACGACCAGAGGCGATGTGGAATCACCGGACTTTATAACCAGCTGGTATGCCAGTAGGGCAATCAACACCATCCCCAGCGCTTCCATCGCAAATCGCGGACTGCTGCCGATGAAATAATTGTCTCCATGTGCCAGTCGTAGACGATACTCTGCACGACGATAGATTTCACAAAAATACGATTGCGTACCATCCAGCAGCACATCGCGAATACCGCCCAGGCCTTCCTGCACGGCTTTGACCACCTGAGTCGAGGACTGGGCAACCTTTCGTGAGTTTTCCGCCAGCCTTTTTCGCAGTCTCGAGCTGATCATCCCATAGCTGGCACCAAAGCCAAATGCCGCCATCATGGCTACCGAACTGTTTATGGTCAGCAATACCGCCATGATCGCAACCAGCAGTACGGTAGAACTCACCAGTGCAAGGGATTGACGCATCACATCGACCGCGATGTTCACCTTATAGGCGAGACCGCTACTGATTTCGCTGCTATTGCGCGCGACATGAACCTGATACGGCTGGTAAAGCGTGCGACGATAGACTTCGAAACTAAGATCCGCCCCGCTGGCAAAGGCCAGTCGATTATTACTCCAAAGCAAAAGAATGCGGATGCCTCCGGCAACAAGTGCCGCCATGGCAAAGAAAACCGTAAAAGGCAACAACACCTCCTCAGGTGATGTGTAGCCAAAGTGACCGGCTAAACTTGCAACCATTGGATAGCCAAGCACTTTTTCAGGGGCAACCATTACGCCGAGAAACGGGATAACCGCACCCAGACTGATAACTTCGGCAAAAGCACTCACCAGCATCAGTCCCAGCACCAGGCCAAACTGCCGCCGGCGTTGGCGACTCAGGTGGTTCCATAGGCGATGTAACAAGCTATACAGCGATGGATTTCTTACGCCAGTTTTCTGCGTGGGGACGATATTCATCAATTGATGCAATGATTAGAACGAAAAACCATCATCGACAACCAGATTCTGGCCAGTGATATGCCTTGATGCATCGGACAGCAGAAATAAAAGACTACCGCTTACATCCTGGGGATCGAGCATCCCTTTGCCATTACAGTGCAATTTGTATTTCTGTAAGAACTCTTCTGGTTGCTTGTCCAGAATTCCCCCGGGGCTCAGGCAATTGACACGAATTCCCTGCCCCTTGAAATACTGCGCAAAGTAGCGGGTCAGATGCACTACCGCAGATTTGATCGCAGCATATTCAACCGGCATCGTCATGGACGTGCCCGTATACACCTCGAAACGCGGTGCCATCACCCCATAAATCGAACTCATGTTGACGATATTGCCAGCTCCCTGCTCGCGAAAAAACAAGCCGAATAGCTGAGCAACGAGAAAGTAGCCTCCCAGATGCAAGGAGACATTCTCGCAAAAATCCTCGTAGGCAACCTCTTCAAGCTTGCGGCCGTAATTGCGATTGCGTGGATACGCGTTATTAACCACCGCGTCGATGCGGCCATATTTTTCATGAAGATTTTTAATCAGCAGCAGAACCGAGTCCTTGCTCGTAATATCCAACGAGGCACCTACGGCACATCCGGGGTAAATAGCCGCAATATCCACCGCTACTCGCACAGCAGCACTCTCATCCACATCAGCCACCACGGCAATGCCACCATTCTCCGCGATGACTGAACTGAATTGGCGACCGAGAAATCCCGCGCCCCCAGTGACAACAACAATCTTTTTCGTTAACAAAAGCTCTCTTCCTTTCGAGATTGTCTAGAGAACTGATAGTAAGGTCATATAGTGAAAAATTTCTAGGGGAGTTAAAACATTCCTTCAACCCGCTTCTTGTCTATTGGAGCACCAGCCAAAATAGTTTTATATAACTGTGTTAGAGATTGCAGTTCTAATGAATTCTTCTCAATGTAATTTTGCCTACTCTGCCGAATCCACTCCAGATGAGACTCAATATTTGAACTCGTGACATGTATCCCAAAGTCAGATGGGATCTCTCCAGAAGAATTAGAAAGAGAAAATATTCTTCTTAAAATCAAATCACTGGTGAATTCTGTAAAATGGGACGAGTCCCAATAGTATTTCATCGGCGTCTTAACAGGTTCAGTTGTCACGGAGTTGTATCCCGAAAAATCCCACAATGGGACTCCATACCTGTCAGCAGTCATTACAACCTTTCGCTTCCACTCCACCATCATTTCCCATTTTCCAGTGGCCGCAATACCTTCACCATCAAGGTTTGCATGCGCAGGGCTAATATAAAGCTTGAGATCAATATTTTTGCTCTTGCATATCCTCAAAATTTCCTCGAAATCCGCAAAAACTCCTTCGTCAGTACTCATCGCAGCGTAATATTTTGTTTTTGAAGGTTGCGAAGATAAAAAGATATAGTTTGTATAGTAATGTATTGCTGGGTATTTCTTTAGCTTATAGAAAACGTAGTTTCCCGGGCGATAACCATTACCGAGAAACTCCTCACGGTCTGGTTGAGAATGACTTACTTTATAAGTTCTAATTGAGTCTTTTAAAGCATCCCTTGACAGAAGTGATGTGGAAACATAGTCCGCAATAGTAATTTTTCGCCCCACCAAACTGCGATCAAAATTAAAGTTAACCTTTTGCTCGGCATTAAACATAAAAAAATCCAACCCTAAGATAACCCGCTTCACCTCCGAGTGGATAAGAGAATGCTTAAGGTATTGCAGAGACTCATGAATCCTGTCCATGTCTATTCCCAAGTTATAGACTGGCATGTATGCAGGATCTTGAAGAAGGAAATGTTGCGGGTTCATACCATCGTGCACCCTTGAGGATCCCATGATTATTGTTTTGGGCTTACGTAATGGCAATTCCAAAGCCTTTACGAACCTAATTTTGGTTCTTACGCCCTCTTTTTGCTGGTTAAATCCTTTGATTACAAAAACCCTGTATAAACCATAGGGATCGACAACAAAATTAATGCCCCCAACAAAACTGACGGTTAACAGAACTGCGAATAACCAACCAATGAGATAGGATTTATAGCTATCCAAAATTCGCACCTAGAACTGAAAATATAAAAATTCACTAACACGACTAAAAGACAACAATGCAAAGGCAAACAATATCCCAAATGAAGCTCCCGCAAGAATAATGCGCCCACGTGATGCGCAATTTACTCCATTTTTTTCCAACAACTGCTGCGAATTCGGGATTCCCCAAACGACAACAGCGGAAATAAAAAACCAAAACAATAAATTTGTAATTTCCAGAGGTATATTCAAATCTGGAAACAACCCAATATATTTAATATCAAGTTGCAAGAAGCTCGTATATTTCTCTAATAAAACCATAGACATGGGCAGCGCGATACCATTCATTCCTACCAGACCTTTAATAATAGACAAAGCGGAAGCAATATTCGCAGATCTGAAGAAAACCCACCCGATGACAACAGCAACAAATGTTACGACTGTGCCAAAAACTTTCTTGAAATTTGTATTCGAATTATTACTTGAATCATCGATGATATAGCGCCAAAAATGATTGATGCAAAGGTACAAACCGTGCAAGCCGCCCCAGATTACAAAAGTCCAGTTGGCGCCATGCCAAAGACCTCCGAGTAGCATTGTGATGAGCAAGTTAATATAGCGCCGCACAGGCCCTTTACGATTACCCCCTAAAGGAAAATAGAGGTATTCACGCAGGAATTGTGACAGTGTCATGTGCCACCGCCGCCAGAACTCAATGATATTTGGTGCCTTGTATGGTGAATTGAAATTTATTGGCAGATTTACTCCAATAATTTTCGAAACACCTATCGCCATATCTGAATAACCGGAGAAGTCAAAGTAAAGTTGAAAAGTGTAAGCGAGTGCGCCGACCCATGCTCCGAAGAGCTGGGGATGGACCCCGTTGTGAGCTGCATCAAAAACTGGTGTGGCGTATTCCGCCAAGTTATCTGCTAGCAAAACCTTTTTTGCTAGCCCTATCGTAAAGAATGTTAAACCGATGGCTATATTCTCAAGGCTTATACGATATGTTGCTGCCGCATTGAACTGCGGCATCATCTGCTTGTGGTGTAGTACAGGGCCAGCAATCAGATGTGGAAAGTAAGTGACAAACAACAGGTAATGGATAAAGTTATATTCTTTTACCTTACCCTGATATGTATCCACGAGAAAGGCAATCTGAGTGAAAGTGAAGAACGAGATGCCCAATGGCAAGATGATGCCCCCTAAACTCCACTCAGTGCCAGCAAGACTATTAATATTATTTACGAAAAAATTTGCGTATTTATAGTATGCCAGCAGTGACAGATTGGCTGTAATGGCTACGATAAGCAATTGTTTCTTGCGCCTTTCGTCATGCTGTACGATGGACTTTGCAATCCACATTCCCATCGTGTAGTTGCAGATGACGGATCCTAGTAACAGCCCAACATATGCCGGATTCCAATATCCGTAGAAAATGAGCGAAGCCATCGCCAGCCAGCCAGCAGCAAAAGCATGACTAATACGAGCCACCCAGAAAAAACCCATAAGTACAATGGGCAAAAACACGAAAATGAATCCGTAGGAATTAAACAGCATTAGAAAGTTTGATTTTCAGCAAAATAATAACTGCGATCAAAAGGCTAAAATCAGCAATTCAATAGCCATATCTATTTTCGTTTGCTAATCAGGTACATGTCATTAATGTAAAGATGATCTAACCCAGATAATGCAAACGTTCTTACTGCGTCAGATATGGTGTCCACAATAGGTTCACCATGTAAATTGAAGCTAGTATTCAAAAGTGCCGGTACGCCAGAAAGCTTTTCGAATTCTGAAATCAACCGATGATATTCCGGCGTATGTTTTTTTGAAACAAACTGTGGTCTGACAGTTTTATCATAAGGATGCGTACCAGCCTCAATATTCTGATAATTGTCTAGTTTGGCATCGAGGCTGATTGCCATGAATGGAGATTCCAGATTCTTTGGATTATCTAAGTAGTCGTGATGCTTCTCTTCCAGAATAGAAAGCGCAAAAGGCATCCAGAAATCACGATTTTTAATCGCCTCATTTATTTTCTGGACTGAGTTAAGAATACTCGGGTTGGCTAAAATACTTCTATTACCAAGCGCTCTGGCTCCAAACTCCGCCCTACCCCTAGCCACCCCCACGATATCACCTTTAAAGATGAATTGAGCGACTTTGGATTTTTCCACGTTTATCTCAACATCAAATCGATCTGCAAGGGAATCAATATCAAACTGATCTGCGTCATCGCTGATGTCATAGCCAAGATACAAATGATCTAGGTGTTGATTATTTCCATTGGATTCATTAAGAAAATAGCACCCCCCAATGCTCAAGCTTTCGTCTCCGCTTGATCCACAAACAAAGAATTCCTTAACTTCATCTATTTCGGAAATAGCCTTGTTCATTTTAACGTTCATCCCAATACCACCACCCAACACAAAACGAGAGATCCCTGTCTGATCAGCAATATTACGAAACAGCTTTTGCGCAATCTTTTCGGTGTACGTCTGTACTGCACCTGCAATATTGTCAAACCGATGGACTCCCCATTCTTTCTTGAGATAAGAATACAGATCCTTTGGCCGACTCTTTGAAACTATCCGCATGTCATCTACATCGCAAATATTCTCGATTACCTCCAATGCTTTGGCTACGTGCGATTCCTTGGCATAAGGAGCCAAGCCCATGACCTTAAATTCGTGTTCATCCGGTCGCATGCCAAGCATCAGTGTGGCTAGCTTATAAATACGCCCCAAATCATTTTCTGAGGATTCGGCTAACAAGCTAAAACGGCCTTCGCTTACTTTCCAAACCGTCTGATTCCTACCATCTCCCCAACCGTCCAGAGTAACGACAATACAATCCTTTTCTCTGAAAGGAGAGCCGTAATATGCATAGTAGGCGTGACATGTGTGATGGTCGATAAACTCAATTTTCTCGGGAGCCACTTTGAGATGAGTGCTAAGCAAACGTATACGTTCCTTCAGGAACAAATCGGCATCTTTCTGGCTATCAGTTAAAACTTCATCAGTAAGATATGAGAAATCAAAGTACTGTTTGTCTTCGTTAAATTTTTCCGCCTTATCCAGCCAATGCAAATAATCAATACAATTTTCACCGCGCATCTTTCTTCCATAGTATTTGTCGCCATAGTAGTCAATGTAATCTTGCAACGAGAATTGGGTAAACGTTTTTGCCTTGATGAAAATGGATGCCCCATATGAAAGAGTGGTATACGCTACACGGCTCAGTTGGGAGCCGGAAACATTTTCTTTACGTAGGCAATAATCGATAGCTTGTTTAGGATAACCAACATAATTCTTTTTTCTGCAAAATCTCTCTTCTAATGCAGCAGTAGCAATGCGTCCGTTACGCATCAAAGTCGCTGAAGCATTGTGCCCACAATGAATCGCCAATATCAGGTTGTCACTCATATCTATCACTTTCCAGAATCAATGCATGTAAGGTATATTCATTTGTTCTAATACTGATCAACCACTCTTAAAGGACATAAGAAATTCAACAAACTTGAAATCAAGTTCCGAATCGATGTCAATCGATCGCTCTTCAGGCATTACGTATAACCTCGTATCACCTTTGAAAATGCTGCTTCCATCAAAAAGAGCCTGATGCTTCCACACGTAAATCGACGCATTCATGTCATAACATTTTGGCGCATCCTGCCTTCTTAAAATCGGTGTGCTTAGTGGCTTTGACAACATTACCGTTCCTTCTTCAGTCACTTCCACCAAGTTAAAGTAAGGGGAGCGGCGTGCAGGCATGGCAGTAATCAGGTTACCTGCCCCACTGCGTTCCAACTGATCCACAGCTTTACAAATATCTTCAACGTTACGCAACGGCGAAGTCGCGTCAAGATCAACGATGGTATCGAAACGTTTGCCGGACAGCCGTTCAACCTCGGCAACACAGTGCTGGATTGCAGGAAGCTTCCCAGCCTGGTCAGTCGCCATCTCATCTGGTCTTTTGATCAGATAATCAACCCCGAACGATTTTGCTGCATCGAGAATTTCGGCAGAGTCACTGCTCACGGCAATATAGTCAAACAAACCTGTTGCTTTTGCCTGCTTGATGGAATGCGCGATCAAGGGCTTGCCTGCCAGGAGCCGGATATTTTTGTTCTTGACGCCTTTTGACCCGCCTCGGGCACATATCGTACAAATACGTTTCATCTCTTAATCCATTCGCCTCGTGCTGAAGCCAGCTCTGCAGCCTCGATCAGTTGCATCGTATCAAGCCCCTCCTCCAGCGAGCAGAGAGCATTGTCATTACCTGACAAAACCGCCTGGTGCATCATGCTGTAGGTATAGTCCCGTTCAACTGCCAGTGATTCGCATTCACGATCCACCGTGATGGTGCATTTGATTAGATCGGCCTCGATCGTGTGGTCTGCGGTATTGATGAGTACAGACCGACGCGCCATGCGGTCCAGATAGTTCAGCTGCAACGTGACAATGGGGCAGGAAGAGGTTTCCAGCATGAGAGCGAATACATCGTCGCTATCGATCTCCAGGGAGCTATAGTGGCCGCCTATCGCGCTTACCCGCTTCCACCTTCCAAACATCCAGGCAAGGTAATCCAACTCATGACTTAGATCCCGCAAAGCGCCTCCACCATGTTTGGCGCTGGCAGAATAGGAAGCACGGTAATCGGTTGCCGGTCTCCAATCGGGGAGATACTGCCCCACATAGGCTTGCGCCGACAGTATCTTTTTCCCCTCCAGCAATGCCTTTAGCCGCTGAATGACGGGATGAAACCGGAGGTTATAGCCAACAAATGTCTTCCGAAAAGGAAGCGATGGCAATTCATGAAACCTATCGAAAAGAGGTTTTTCAACCAGTACGGTTCCAGAAAAACCGAATTGAGCAAGCTGCAAGAATGAATCGTGATGCAGGTCGGTTGCATTTGCGATAACGACATATTCAGGCTTTTCGGCAGAAAGGGCAGTTGCCAGGTCTCGATAAGCGACAGGAAAGTCAATCTCATGCCCGCTGACGACAGAGACATAACAGCCAGAATCCTGTAACAAGCGTGCATGCCGGGCTCCGATAGAACCGTATCCGATCACCAATGCGTTGTTCACGCTTCAGGCCCCCTTGGCATCGAATTCAGGACGATGTTTTCCCTGCGCCAATGCCAGATCCGCCGGGCGGCCGACATCCAGCCACGGTTCATGCATCGGATAAACGATGGTACGCGCAGTATTTTCCTGCAAGCGGTTGAACAGCGTGGGCATGTCGCAACTTTCGCCAACACCCAGACTGTTGAGCGCAACGGGCTCCAGTACATATATCCCTGCATTGACATGAGTGCGGGCTATCGGCTTTTCTTCAAAACCAACGATATCAACACCTTGAGTATGAACGACTCCAAAAGGATGCTGCCATTCGTGCAAGCGTACTGCCATGGTTGCAGTCGCTCCATGACAATAGTGAAAATCAAGAAGCTCGCCGTACCGAATATCGGTTAATACATCACCATTGGAAACAAGAAACGGGGTATCCGGCCGCGGATCAAGCAGGCTTAGAGCTCCGGCCGTACCCAGCGGGGATTCTTCATGCAGATAATCAATTTGTACTTTCCAGCGGCTTCCGTCACCGAAATAGTCTTTAATCATGTCTCCTAAGTAATGAACGGCCAGGGTAAAACGCTGAAACCCTTCGCTTCTAGCTCTTTCGATTATATGCTCGAGCATCGGCTTGCCACCGACAGGCAACATCGGCTTAGGACAGTTTTCGGTATGCGGCCGCAGACGGGTGCCCTGACCACCTGCCATGATCACCATCATGTTGGGACGATGACCGGGAACGATGAGGTCGTCCAGCAAATGCAACCCGACAACATGACGATTTTCATCCACCACAGGCAGTTGATGAATCCTGTTGGTCTGCATCAATTGGAACACGGCATCTCGCCCCATATGTGATGGCACCACCAATGACTCGCGACGAAAGATTGTATCGATAGAGCTGTTCATATCCAGCCCACGTAGCAGACCCCGCCGAATATCTCCATCGGTCAAAGTGCCGACCAAGGTACCGTCACTTGAAACGACGAGCACAATCTGAAGTGCGGATTCTTCAAGGTTACGAATAGCCATCTGCAGCGTAGCATTGGAAGGCAGCAAAGCCTTGCGCCAGACTTCTGTAGGTATTGGTTTATTGTTTTCTGACATTGTAGGCTTATGCTTTCAATTGTTAACTTTCATCACTCGCTGGCAAGACAACATCATGAAAAGATTTTTTCAGGATAGCGTCGAGTGGATAGTTCTGAAGCACCTGTACTATCTTTTCGCTTGCCCCACCCTCGCCATAAGGATTCCAGACAGTCTTGATCCTTGTCTGAAAAGTCGGTGAATACAGCCGCTGTAAAGCCGCGGCTATCGATTGCCGGTTCGGATCACAATTGATCACGCTCTCTGCCATGAGTCTCCCACGCTGGCGGTCGCCGATATTAATCGTGCCTTTGCCAAAACTGGGCACTTCAATCAAGCCGCTGGATGAATTTCCCACCACGCCATCCACATGCCTGATACAGGAGAGATAGCGCATCTGGCCTAACGAGGTGTAGGCATGCGCGTTGGGGTGATCGGCGACATACTGTTGAACCATGTCGATTAATTCGCGGCCACCAGTGTCAGCGTTTGGCATGGTAAATATCAGATGGGTATCATCCAGTGCTTCAAGCGCGGCAAGTAGTTCCGCCATTTGCATGGCAGAGGTTGCATTTTCCAGCGTTACCGGATGAAAAGTCACCAGAAGGTTTTTGCGGCCCAGATTAAATCCGAGTGAAGCCTCTAAAGCCGGGCGATCAAGCAGTGTGAGTTTTTTAATGTTGTCGATGCCAAGCCCGCCAACCAGGAATACGCTCTCTGGCGCCTCACCCAACTGGATGACTCGTTTCCGATACTCCTCGGCTGCAACGAAATGCAGGTGGGACATCTTGGTGATTGAATGTCGAATCGCCTCGTCAAATGCACCTTCGGTCGCTTCACCCCCATGCAGATGCGCCACCGGGATGCGTGCGATCAAAGCGGCGGCAACGGCAGAAAATATCTCGAACCGGTCGCCAAGAACCAGCATCAAATCGGGCTGCAATTGCTGCAAAGCTTCACCAAAACCTATCAGCCCTAAGCCCATGGACTTGGTCACGCCGGTCGAGGTGTCGGAACTGAGCAGCATCTCGACCTTGCGGTCGATGACAAAGCCATCCTTTTCAATTTCACGGTAAGTCAGGCCGAATTCCGGCGAGAGATGCATACCGGTAGCAATAACCTGCAACTCCAGGCCCGGCGATTGGCGAATCCCTTCCATGACCCAGCGCAGCAGGCCGTATTCAGCTCGTGTACCAGTGACGACGCATATTTTACGTTTCATAGCTCGATCAACTCGTCTGGCGCAAAGTCACGCAATGCATTGCGGCCAAGCACGTCATCCCAGTCCATTGGTGATAGTCCGGTACCGGGACGCTTGACTGCAAGGTTGGATTCAGTGAAAACCTCACCGGCATGGATGGCACACGCCGCAACGATCGACTTGCGCGCAATGGGCTTGTTCTTGATTTCGCTGGGACTTGGCCGCTTGATACCGTCCCCCATGGCCAGCTCGATATTGCGAATGGCAGTGATCATCGCCTTGAGTTCGTCCGGCTCGAGGCTGGCTTTATGGTCGGGGCCGGGCAGATTTCGATCCAGAGTGATGTGCTTTTCGATTACCGTGGCGCCCAGAGCCACAGCCGCAATCGCCACCTCGATACCCATCGTATGATCGGAATACCCAACAGCCACACCCAGGGCGTCTCGTATGGAAAGCATGGCCTGCAAATTGACATCGGACATCGGCGTAGGATATTCCGTATTGCAGTGAAGCACTGTGATTTGATCACGCTTCGTTCCGGCTCGCTCCAGCACTTCCAGAGCCGATTTTATTTCGTCCAGAGTCGCCATGCCGGTTGAAAGAATGACCGGCTTTGCGTAATGACCGATATGCCGCAGATAGGGCAAATTGGTGATCTCCCCAGAGGGAATCTTGAAATTATCCTGGCCGAGACCCACCAGAAGATTAATGCTCTCAGTATCAAAACCTGTAGAGAAAAATCCGATGTTACGCGCTGCACAATATGCGATTAATTCTTTGTGCATCTCGGCAGTAAGTTCTAGGCGACGAAGCATCTCATGTTGCGATTCATTGCTGTCCGTGGCCTGAATTTGGTAATCAGCCTTTTTGGCATGACGCGTGACTAGGCGGTCGGCATTGAAGGTCTGGAATTTGACAATATCTGCTCCGGCATCGGCAGCCACATCAATCAATTTCTTGGCCAGAATGAGATCGCCGTTATGATTAACGCCGGCTTCAGCTATGACGAGAGTCCTCATTTAAGGCGATCCCCTATACGTGGCCTTGTACAACCGCTCCATTCTGTGACTTTGATATAACTGTCAGCGGTTTTCACAAAAAAAGCTTCTTTATCAAGGCCTACAACTGCCCCAACAATGCCTTTGTATATAGGGGCATCCGGCAAATATTGGACTCTATTAATTTTTATTTCTTTATCTTCTAGAAATGTTCTAGCTTCTGGGCCCGGACGGCAAATAGCCCGGACAAAGTTAAAAACATCGCGCGATTTTTGATTCCAATCAAGCCATTCGTCCCCCTCTTTTCGTGCAGAACAATAGAATCCCATCGGGTGAATAGTTTTCTGCACAATGGGCTTTACATTGTCACTTTGTAGAGCTTTAACCGCAGCATAAAGATTGGTAGCACACCCCTCATATGCACGCTCCAGCAATGTAGAGTAATCATCATTGTCAGTAATTGGGTAACAACGCTGTAAAATAATATCGCCGGTATCTATACCTTCATCAACATAATGAATCGTTATTCCAAACTCTTTTTCGTCATTAATAAGCGCCCAATTTAGAATGTTACGGCCACGGTAAAAAGGTAGCTTACCGGCATGACAGTTAATAATTTTATACGGCGTCAAATTTATCAATTCGTCACGAAAAATCTGATTAAAAGACATAGACACGAATAAATCACAGCCATAGCCACTCATCTGACTCAGAAAGTCTTTTGAGTTAATATTGGGATGGGTAATGAACTCCAACCCTTTTTCTGCAGCTTTGGCTCTGAGAATAGGGTCAGGAGTGTCATTTCGCGCGCAAATAAAAGCAACTTGCAACGATTGATCTGAAAGAAGCTTAGCTAATGCTCTATGAGACCATGGCCCATCTGCAAAATAGCCGATCTTTATTAAATTAGTCATATTAAACAAGAGCTGCTAGGCAAGTTAATCAACCGTCGTTCAAGAGATTCTGCAACCGTAAGGTGGTTCATCTTCGGACATTCACGGTACGGTTCCAGCCGATGCATCAAGGTCCACGCCGGGCGGGTCATCAAACCTGCATCATTGGTGGCGGCCAGGATGGCATCGCGTTGCCCGGCGGCAGATTCGTCCAGCAGCAGGGTCTGCAACCAGTAATTACTGCGACTGCCTTCCGGCTCGGCAACAATGCGTGATTGCGGCACTTGTGCAAATGCGGTCTGGTAATGTTCAAACAGGCGCCGCTTTGCTTCCAGAAACCCCGGAAGCTGCTCGAGCTGGGCGCAACCCAGGGCCGCATTGATGTTCGGCAAGCGGTAGTTGTAGCCGATCCGGTCGTGCACAAAAGACCACTTATGGGGCACTTTGGCCGTGGTCGTCAGGTGCTTGGCAAACTTTCCCAGTTCTTCGTCATTGGTCAGAATGGCACCGCCACCACCGGTGGTGATGATTTTATTTCCATTGAAACTCAACGCAGATACCTTGCCCCAGTTTCCCGTATGCCGGCCCTTGTAATAGGACCCTAGGGATTCCGCAGCATCTTCGACCAACTCAAGCGCGTACCGGGAGCAAACTACCACCAACGCGTCCAGATCGACCGGATGCCCAAAGGTATGCATGGGCAGGACGGCTTTTATTCTGCGGCCAGTTTGTTTGTTGAAACACCCTTCCGGGCGAATTTCAGTGATTTCCTTGAGGTAAGTTTCCAGTTTTTGAGGGTCAATTCCCAAGGTTGACTCATCACTATCAACAAAATGCGGGATGGCACCACAGTAGCTCACTGCATTGGCCGTGGCGACAAAAGTAAGCGCCGGGACTAACACCTCGTCATTCGGCTCCACGCCAACAAGTCTGAGGCAAATATGAAGTGCTGCCGTACCATTGACGACAGCGGTAGCACGTTTCACCCCGGTGTATTCGGCCAACTGCTCTTCAAATCGATCAACGAATTTACCCACCGATGAAACCCAGCCGGTATCCAGACATTCCTTAACATAAGCCCACTCGTTACCTGCAAATTCAGGCTCACTCAAGCTGACAGGCGTAGTGCCAACTGCCTGACGAATTGCATCGACAACCTGTTGGGTAAAGAGCGATGAAGGCGGAGAAATACTCATAGATTGTAAATATCTACTTTGTATTTACGAAGGTTTTCTGGGCGTGAGAACCACTCTATCGTTGCCTTAAGCCCATCGCGAATTCCATATTTAGGCTCAAAACCAGTTAATTCACGAATTTTTGCATTATCGCACCATAGCCTCTCAACTTCGCTCTGCTCGGGACGCTTTCGCTTGTCTTCGGTTTCTATGACAACATCGGCTTTCATGATTTCCGTAATTAACCCTACTAAATCTCCAATCGTAATTTCTCTGTTTGATCCTATATTGATGGTTTCGCCAATAGCTGAATCGCATTCAGCTAAAGCAACAAATCCCCTGCAAGTATCCTCGACATAATTGAAATCACGAGTCGGATGAAGGCTACCAAGTCGAATTGAGTCATTGCGAGCCAGTATCTGGGTAATAATGGTGGGTATGATTGCCCGAGCCGACTGTCTAGGACCATATGTGTTAAATGGTCGTACAACCGTCAGAGGCAATCCGAAGGTATTATAAAAGCTCATAGCCAAGGCGTCGGCACCAATCTTCGTGGCACTGTAAGGTGATTGGGGTTGAAGTGGATGCATTTCACTGATTGGAACAAAGCGTGCAGTTCCATATACCTCACTTGTTGAAGTGTGGAGGAAACGCTTAACGCCACTATCTCGTGCTGCCTGAAGCATATTCAGCGTTCCAGTGATATTAGTAGCCACGTAGCTGTCAGGAGCCACATAGGAATAAGGAATTGCGATCAGTGCTGCAAGGTGGAATACGACATCTATCCCTTGGACAGTATCACGACAGAAATTTGGGTCCCGGACATCGCCGCATACAACTTCAAGTTGATCGAGGCAGCCGATGCTTTCTAGCCAGCCCCAATCGTTGAAGGAATTGTAAAGTGACAGTGCCCTGACATTGGCACCACGACTAACCAGCATTTCTACCAGATGGGAACCAATAAATCCATCGGCACCAGTTACTAGAATTCTTTGATTGGCTATGTTCACAGTATTCACTTCCAAGTACTAAACGGTTTGTCGGAAGACTGCATCAGCAAAGTTATTTTCATTAGTCATAGCGATTTTGCTTGCCTCGCGGCGCAAATCTTCAATCTCGGATTGCAGGTGCTCGTATTCCTGCATCTTGTGCTGAAGAAAACGCATCGTAATCGAGGCTTTCTCTTCGATCCCGTGGGGAGTCAACAGGTACATGTAGGCCAGCTTGTTGCTGCTATTGCGAAAATTGGATGCCTTGAGCAAACCCTTTTCAACCAGTGCCTTGAGACAGAAGTTGGCTTTCCCCAGACTCACCCCAAGCTGCCTTGCTAATTCTCGCTGGCTAATCTCCGGATTGTCCGAAACCATCTTGAGAATTTTGTAACGATACTCGTCGGTTAACATTGGGAATCAGAAATCCATCTACCGTTCAATTAATGAACGGAGTGTACCAAGTGTCAGTCATTGACTGCAAGCGCTTTAGATAAATAACCAATTTGATGTACTAATCAGGCAAACACTTCGGCCAACTTGAATCTCGTCCCGGCTTGATCCTTAGCCGAAAGCAAAGGCGCTCCATCGATAGGCCACCGGATGCCTATATCGGGATCATCCCAGGCAATGCACCGCTCATGCTCCGGCGCATAAAAATCAGTCGTCTTGTACAGGAACTCAGCCGATTCGGAAAGCACTACAAAACCGTGTGCAAAACCTGGAGGAAGCCAGAGTTGACGCTTATTATCGGACGAGAGATGCACTCCTACCCATTGGCCAAAAGTGGATGAAGACTTGCGAATGTCCACCGCTACATCAAAGACCTCACCTGCCACTACACGCACCAGCTTTCCCTGTGGCTGGATGATCTGATAATGCAGGCCTCGCAAAACGTTTTTCTGGGATTTGGAGTGGTTGTCCTGAACAAAGTCAGGCGCGAGCCCGGTAACCTCCTGAAAGGCTCGCTGGTTGAAGCTTTCATAAAAAAATCCACGGCTGTCGCCGAACACCCGAGGTTCAAAAATAATAACTTCGGGAATGGCCGTTTTAATGGCATTCATCAGAACAGCACTTTCTCTTTCAGAACCCGTAACAGGTACTGCCCATAGCCATTCTTGACCAAAGGTTGTGCCAGCCGCTCCACTTGTTCAGCATTGATCCAGTGTCGGCGGTAAGCAATTTCTTCCGGGCAGGCAACTTTGAGTCCCTGGCGCCTTTCCAGCGTTGCGATGAACTGGCTGGCTTCGAGTAGCGACTCGTGAGTGCCGGTATCGAGCCAGGCGTAGCCACGGCCCATGATTTCGACATTGAGATTACCCTGTTCCAGATAAATACGGTTAAGATCGGTAATTTCGAACTCTCCTCGCGCCGAAGGCTTAAGGTTTTTGGCGAGATCGACAACCTGTTGATCATAAAAATAAAGCCCAGTGACCGCATAGTTGGATTTTGGATGTTTCGGCTTTTCCTCCAGCGAAAGCACCTTGCCACCTGCATCAAACTCGGCCACACCGTAGCGTTCCGGGTCGTGGACATGATAGGCAAACACGGTAGAGCCTTCATGTCGAGCCATGGCGTTGTTCAGCAACTGGTGAAAATCATGTCCGTAAAAAATGTTATCGCCCAATACCAACGCCGAAAGATCGTTGCCGATGAAGGATTCGCCGATGACAAAAGCCTGAGCCAGCCCGTCGGGAGAAGGTTGCACGGCATACTGCAGACTGAGGCCCCATTGTGCCCCGTCACCCAGCAACTGTTCAAAGCGTGGCGTGTCCTGTGGTGTCGAGATGATAAGAATATCGCGTATCCCGGCCAGCATGAGCGTGCTTAAAGGGTAGTAGATCATGGGCTTGTCGAACACGGGCAACAACTGCTTGCTGATCGCTAGCGTAGCCGGATGCAGGCGAGTACCGGAACCGCCGGCGAGAATAATTCCTTTTCTTGAGCGAGTGGTGAGTGGCGAGTAGTGAGTGGCGGTCATGGTGTACTTATATCTGCTTTGAGTTTTTTGCTGAATCCGTTGAGCAGTCGCCCAACCCGATTCATGAGGTCGTGCAAGGAATGCGATTCGTCCAGATATCCGAGCATGATAGCGATTTGAAGCTGCGTATCCAACTCACTGAGCGAGCCACGGGCGATATTCAGAAACCGAATATACTCCCTGTCCCCATCGCGGGCCGCACCCTCTGCAATATTGGATGGAATCGACACTGCCGCACGGCGCATCTGGCTCACCAGCCCGAACATCTCCTCCCTGGGAAAATCGACCGTAACAGCATAAATCTCCTTGACCAGCATCATGGCCTGTTGCCATAGCTCCAGTCGCTGATGCGGCTTGGGGTTTCCCACTTGCGACTCGCTACTCGCCATATTGCCTGCTAATCCAGTTACGATATTCCCCGCTCGTGACATGAGCCACCCATTCCTGATTGGCCAAATACCACGCCACGGTCTTGCGAATACCGGTATCAAAGGTCTCGGCCGGTTTCCAGCCCAGTTCGCGTTCGATTTTTCGGGCGTCAATCGCGTAACGGCGATCATGACCGGGGCGGTCGGTCACATAGGTGATCAGGTCCCGGTAAGTGGCGAGTGGCAAGTGGCGAGTGGCAGGTGGTACCAGTTCGTCCAGCAACCGGATAATGGTGTTAACGATGTCGATATTGGGCATCTCGTTCCAGCCACCGACGTTATACACCTCGCCCACCCTGCCCTGCTCAAGAATGACACGAATGGCGCTGCAATGATCCTTGACGTAAAGCCAGTCGCGGATCTGTTGTCCATCACCGTAGATCGGCAACGGCTTGCCGGAAAGCGCGTTGGCAATCATGAGCGGGATGAGTTTTTCAGGGAAATGATAGGGGCCGTAGTTGTTGGAACAGTTACTGGTCGTCACCGGCAGTCCATAAGTATGGTACCAGGCACGCACCAGATGGTCGCTGGCGGCCTTGCTGGCCGAATACGGACTGTTGGGTTCGTAGGGGTTTGTTTCGGTGAAGGGTGGATCCTCCGGCTTGAGCGAACCATACACTTCATCGGTACTGACATGATGGAAGCGGAAACTGGTTCTGGCCTCGCCTTCAAGCGTACTCCAATAGGCACGTGCAACTTCAAGCAGGGTAAACGTGCCGTCAATGTTGGTACGCATGAATTCCCCCGGACCGTGAATGCTGCGATCCACGTGACTTTCGGCTGCAAAATGCACAATGGCGCGGGGTTGATGCTGCCTGAGCAGACCGGTGACCAGTTCAAAATCGCAGATATCGCCCTGAACAAATATGTGGCGCGGGTCATCGGCCAGCGAAGCAAGATTTTCCAGATTGCCGGCATAGGTCAGCTTGTCAAGATTGATCACTGGCTCGTCCGACGATGCCAGCCAGTCCAGTACAAAATTGCTGCCGATGAAACCGGCTCCGCCCGTAACAAGAATCATGCGTTGATATCCAGATCAATTTTGTCCAATTTTAGCATGGGGAAACTGGGGGAAATGGCCAGAATACGGGACTGCTTGTCAGCAGGAATAGAAATCCCGATACCAGGTCACGAACCTGGAAATCCCTGTTTCGATCGTGGTAAGCGGTTTGAATCCGACATCAGCGACCAGGTCATCAATATCCGCATAGGTGGCCGGAACATCCCCCGGCTGCATGGGCAGAAAGTTTTTCCGTGCTTCCCGGCCAAGGTTTTTTTCCAGTTCGGAGATGAAACGCATGAGATTTACCGGGTTGTGGTTGCCGATATTGTAAATTTTGTAAGGAGCCGAGCCTGTCACCGGCCCGGATTGAACCGCTACGTATTCGGAAGGCATCTTGTCGAGAACACGGATGACACCTTCGACGATATCGTCGATGTAGGTGAAATCGCGCTTCATGTCGCCGTTATTGAAAACATCGATGGACTTGCCTTCAAGTATGGCTTTGGTGAATGAGAAATAAGCCATATCCGGCCGCCCCCAGGGGCCGTAGACCGTAAAGAATCGCAACCCTGTGGTCGGTAACCGGTACAAATGACTGTAGGTATGGGCCATCAGTTCGTTGGCTTTTTTGCTGGCCGCATACAGGCTGACAGGATGGTCGACATTATCCTGCACCGAGAACGGCATTTTGGTGTTGGCACCATACACCGAACTAGAGGAGGCATAGACCAGGTGCTCAACCCCTTGACGCCGACAGCCTTCCAGAATATTGACAAAACCCACCAGGTTGGAATCCACGTAGGCATGGGGATTCTGGAGCGAGTAACGTACCCCGGCCTGCGCCGCAAGATTGACCACGCGTTGCGGCCTGTACCGGGCAAACACGTCTTCCATTGCCGCCCGGTCATGGATACCCGCACGGACTTCGGTAAAATTAGGATGCGACTGAATTCGCTGCAGCCGCGCCTCTTTCAGTCGCACATCGTAATAGTCATTGACGTTGTCAACGCCAATGACTTCGTCTCCTCTTTCCAGCAGTCGGATCGCAAGTTCGTTACCGATAAATCCGGCAGTGCCGGTGATCAGGATTTTCATATTTTTACGAGGTGATCAGAAAACAGAATTCAGTGTACAAGAAAGCCGCTTAACTTTTCTCGTTCGCTTGCCCGTGTTCCAGCCGATAAAGCCAGGCCAGCAATTCCGCCACGGCAATGTAAAGTTCCGGCGGAATACGCTGATCGAGATCGACCTGCATGAGCAGGGAAACCAGTTCCGGCGACTCATGGACATAGACTCCTGCAGAACGGGCCTTTTCAATAATGGCCCTGGCAATCAGGCCATGGCCTTTTGCCGTGACGCGCGGAGCACTCTCGCCGGTCTGGTAGGCAAGCGCAACCGCAAGTTGCCGGGTGTCAGGACGCGCCATCCCGATGTACCATCAGTCCGGCCACTTTTAGGCCGGAGGCTTGCATGGATTGCGCAAGCGCACCGATATCTTCATTCATCATCGCGGCAGTCGTCTCCCGATCAACGGTGAAATCGACCTTGATCCCACCAGCATTCAGCACCAGTTTTGCGGTCACGCCACCGAGGCCGGGCATATCGAGATGAAGACGGGTTCGCCATCCGGGCGCCTGTTCGTCCTCCTGCGCACCATTGGAACTATCCTCGTCGATCTGCCAATCCATCTGTTGTCCCGGCCAGACTTGTCCCTGCCAGAGAAGTTGGCGCGTTTCCAGCGTTTCCAACTGCTGCTGGACGACGGGCTGAGCCAATGGATGGACAGGGTCGTGCGAAATCATGACTTTCTGCGCCTCGACGCCATGTGACGACTGAAGTCCGAAGTCGCGTCCGGTGACAGGGGGAGTTTCGACCGGTCTATTGAACGGTGCGGCATGCTGCGCGGGCGCCTCTGCAATCGGCATATTGACGGACGCCGGACGGGATGGCATCTGTTCATTAAGCACACCCGGCACTGGCAGTCGAGCCTGGGGTTCCTGCAGAATCGAGGCCAGTGTTCTTTCACCGCTCACCCACTGGGCCTGATGTGACTCATAAAAAAGCCCGCTTTGAGACACCGCTGTACGAAGCGCTTGCGCAAATTCACGCACCGGCGGCGGTGTACCGGCAATCACCGCTGTCGCTCGCGCCAGTTCGTTCGTGGCAATCCGCGCGGATGGAATTTTCTCGCCGCCCCCATCACTGCTTTTCTGCAACAATGCGCCAAGAAATTTGGCAGTTTCACTCAGAGTGACGCCACTGCTGGACGGTGACGGCAGACTTTTGGCAATATCAGCGGTCAGCGCAAAAGTCATGCGCGGCGCGGCGGCGAGAAAGGTCAGCTCAAGCTTTTCACCGGGTTCGGTATTGCGAGGCAAATTCATGTCCAGCATCTGGTTCTCGACCTGGACCTGAAACCGGCCGTTGGGCAGGCTGGCGATCACGTGTGCCGGAAGACGCTGCCCGGGGACCCACTGCGGCGCCTCGACCGGGCTGTCGGCCACCTCGATCAGAGGCGGCGCGGAGGTTTTGACCAGCAATGCCAGCTGGTTCTGAATGTCGTTGTGGATCATCGCTGCTGCATGGTGACGATGAGATCGGCTTCACCGCGCGAAATGCCACACTCATCGACCAGCCGTTCCGCTTCAGCACCTTGCTTGGCCAGCAGGATCGCACGATTGTAGGGCGAACCCGCCTCCAGTTCCGCCTCTGCCGGCTTCAACAGGGTTTCCAGTTGCTCCACACGTCTGGTCAGCGCTTCAATTTGCTGACGCAATTCGCCTTCGGCTTTTTTTTCCTTGATCATATCCAGCCAGCGGGGCTTGCGTAATCCACCGTTTGCCCGCACAACCAGCAACATCTCGGCAATGTAGACGGCAAGCACAAGCGCGACGACGACCAGGAGCTCGCGCCAGGTGATGACGATGTTTTCCAACTCAGTCGCTCCTATGCATAGTCATCGATATGAAATTCGTCGCCCGAATCCGGAGGGTGGCGATCGTCCTTTTTCTTTTTTTCCTGTTCCTGCTGCCGGCGGCGTTGCGGCAACTTTTCATAATCGAACCGATTAGGCGGGTGTTTGAACGGCAGGATGGGAATGGACATGTCGTGAATGGGATCGACGCTATCGTTGGCCATCCAGTAGCGCCATGGTGGTTTTTCGCTGCCTGACGTCACGACCAGCATCTGCAACCTCCATCGGGGTTAACCCGGAGTCATTTCACCTTCTCTTTTACCAGAACTTCCGCCACTTTTCCTGCCACTTTGGACACCATCTTCCTACTGACGTAAATAACGGCAATGCCGAGCACTTTTTTAGTCAGATTTTTAAGTATATTCATGAATATGCTCCTTATCTGCACTCGATCTGTTTCAGATCAATTCCGGGAAAATCCGGTTTGAGTCTATCCAGCTCTGACTGTTGTGCCGGGGTCATGTTTCTGATCTGATAGCCCGTTTGCTCACCATTCCTGTTGCGGATTCCCTTGATTGCAGATTTAACGCCACGGGTATGCAAATCCTCAAGCATCTTGTTAGCCAGCGTTTCGTCACGGAAAACACCCAGCGAGATGGCATTCCGCCATTGGGGTTCCTGAATGATGAAACTTTCCTCAACCCCTTGCTGACGGATTTCGTCAACCTTGCTTTGCGCTGCTTCGGGCGATTTGAGCGGCGGGATATACACCCAGTAACGGATAGCTTCCTGAGGTGTGTGTTTTATTGTGGTCACCTCCAGCGCCAGCCGGTCCAAAGCGGCCTTCGCCCGCACCACATCCGGCGCAGCAAAGCTGCCCCATTCATAACATACGGGTTGCGGGGGAACTGATGACGAGGACGTTGCTGCAACGGCATCCGTAGCTGTCACCGGTTTAACCTGTTTGGGCATTACAGCCAATTCGTCAGCCGTGACAATTCTGATTTTGGACGCGTCAATATCTCGCTCGATTTGTGGCTGCTGGTGACGATCCACCAGCTGAAAATAGCCCAGCAGCAAGCCATTCAACAAGACAAAAAACCATATCAGCCATTTCATTACAGTTGTTCTCCAGCGATCAGCACCAATCCCTCCAGTACCAGATTATCCACAATCTCTCCGGCACCGGATAGCGCTGCCTGCAACGACCCCGCATCGCCGCCGGTCAGCACAAGTGCGGGGGGCGTCGATTCCCGATTCTCCAGAATCATCCTCATTTTCTCAACCGCACCCGCCATTGCCCGCATGCTACCGCTGTAAACGGCATCGCCGGTCGAAGCCGGAAAATCCTCAAGGTTTCCGCTCACCGACAGAATTTCGGCCGTATTGTTCATCAGTGCCCGCTGCATCAGGCCCAAGCCTGGCACAATCAATCCCCCCAGAAAAACACCGCTTGAAGACAACGCATCAACGGTCAATGCCGTGCCGGCTGAAGCAATCACACAAGCCGAACGCTTAAGATGCCAGGCGGATACGAGTGAAGCCCAGCGGTCGCTGCCCAGCTGGGCTGGCTCTGTATAACCATTGGTGACCCCGCAGGATTGATGCCGTGCTCCAACCCAGTATGTGGCAATACCGCGCTGCTCAAACAAAAGCTTGATCGCCAGCGCTCTTTCCTCCCCTGCCACGCAGGAAATCACGGCCAGACTCAATCCGTGATATGAACACAACAATCTTTCCAGGTCTGGCAGCACATTAAGCGTCGTTACACCCTGCTCAAGCCATCGGCCATCATGAACGCCCCATTTGAGCCGGGTATTACCCGCATCAATCGCCAGTATCAAGCGACACCTCTGAGGCTGATTTCTGCCGAAGAAAACCGCTGGGGTCCCTGTCCGATATCAGCCAGCAATGCCCCGTCATCGGCGACACCGGTGACCATGGCTTCGACCTCCCGGCCATCGGGCAGGATCAGACTGACCGGCTTTTCGTGAAATGCATGACGTGACTGCCATTCGTCAAGCAAACCGGCAAAACCGTTTTGTGCAAATTCGTTGAGCACGGCTTCCAGATGGCGAAGCACCTCGGCCAGCAAGTAATTTCGATCAATCAGACGGGATGATATTTCACTCAAATCCGTGACCGGCTGGGCAATGGTTTCACGTGCTTCACGTGGCAGGCGAACGTTAAGCCCGATACCGATCACAGCGGCGCTCGGGCCCAGCATTTCGCCTTGCAACTCAATCAGGACTCCGCCCAGCTTTTTGTGCCGGTGCAGAACGTCATTCGGCCACTTGAGTGCAACATCCGAAACTCCAAGTACCGCCAGGGCTCTTGCCAGAGCCACGCCCACAGCCAGGCTCAAGCCACTCAGGCCGCCCGCCCCCTGGGCAAATCGCCATAACAACGAGAAAGTTAATCCCGTCCCCAGTCCGGAATGCCAGACACGGCCGCGCCGGCCACGCCCTGCCTGCTGTAATTCTGCAACGATGCAGGTGCCATGAACGGCACCATCGGCAGCGTGGCGCATCAGCAAACTGTTGGTCGACTCCGTGAGATCATGTACATACAGATCGAAGCGACTCGCCACCTCACCCAACTCAGTCAGGATTCGCTGCTTGTCCAGGAAGTCCAGCTTTTCCGGCAACCGGTAGCCCTTGCCGCGCACCGAAAAAATCTGTACGTCCAGCAATTCGGCCTGCTTTATCGCATTCCAGATAGTGGCGCGTGTCACGCTGAAATGACGCGCCAGCGCCTCGCCGGAATGGAACTGCCCGTCGGCCAGCAGACGCAGGATCGGGAAAGTGAGGGAATTCATGGTCAATGGAATTATACCTGCCTGCCTCAGTGTAAAATGGCGGAAAAATCAAACCCATTCAGATTCACCATCATGTCCGAAGAAAAAAACCCGCCTGCCTCCAATTTTCTGCGCCAGATCGTTGAACGCGACCTGTCTCAGGGGGCCTATGCAAACCGCTGCTGGGGCGGCTCCCCAGGCGATGCGGCACATCACGCAGCCGGACGGCCTGACCCGGCAAAAATTCGCACCCGTTTTCCACCGGAGCCTAATGGCTATCTACACATCGGCCATGCCAAGAGCATTTGTCTCAATTTCGGCCTCGCACGTGACTACGGTGGGGTGTGCCATATGCGCTTTGACGACACCAATCCCGAGAAGGAAGAGCAGGAATACGTCGACAGCATTACTGAAATGGTGCAATGGCTTGGCTTTGGATGGCAGGGTTTCGGTGACTGTAATCTGTATTACGCCAGCAACTATTTCGATTTCATGTACCGTGCGGCGGAATACCTGATTACTGCCGGCCACGCCTATATCGACCAACAAACCCCAGACGAGATGCGCGCGAATCGTGGAACCCTGACCGAACCGGGCAAGAATTCCCCCTGGCGCGACCGGCCGGCAGATGAATCCCTGCGACTGTTCCGTGAAATGCGCGACGACAAGCATCCGGACGGTGCCATGCTGCTACGTGCCCGAATTGACATGGCATCACCCAACATTAACCTGCGTGACCCGGCCATCTATCGCATTCGCCACGCTACCCACCACAACACCGGCGACCAGTGGTGCATTTACCCGATGTATACGTTCGCACACCCTATCGAAGATGCACTCGAGCAGATCACGCATTCCATCTGCACGCTGGAATTCGAAGACCAACGCCCTTTTTATGACTGGCTGCTGGAGCGCCTCGCCGAGGGTGGCCTGCTCACACACCCACTACCCAGGCAGTACGAATTTGCCCGCCTGAATCTGACCTACGTCGTCCTCTCCAAGCGCAAGCTGATCGAACTGGTGGAAAACAAGCATGTGGCCGGCTGGGACGACCCACGTCTGCCTACCCTGGCCGGCGCACGCCGCCGGGGTTACACACCGGAAGGCTTCCGCCTGTTTGCCGAGCGTATCGGTGTCTCCAAGGCAGACTCATGGATCGAATACACCATCCTTGAAGACTGCATGCGAGACACTCTTAACGAAGCCGCCGAACGTCGCATCGCTGTGCTCGATCCGGTCAAACTGGTGATCGACAACTATCCCGAAGGTCAGAGCGAAGACTGTTTTGCCCCCAACCACCCGCAGCAACCGGAACTTGGCAAGCGCGTCGTGCCGCTTTCGCGCGAACTGTGGATCGAACGCGAGGATTTCATGGAAGAGCCTTCCAAGGGCTATTTCCGACTGTTCCCCGGCAACAAGGTGCGCTTGAGATACGGCTACGTAGTGGAATGCACCGGCTGTGAAAAAGATGCCTCTGGCAACGTGACGATAGTACACTGCACTTATTTGCCCGACACCAAATCCGGCACGCCAGGTTCGGATGCCATCAAGGTCAAGGGCAACATCCACTGGGTTTCCTCCATGCATGCCTACGCCGCTGAAGTGCGCCTCTACGACAGACTGTTCAAGGAAGCCAATCCGGGTTCAGGTGACCGCAACTACCTCGACGATCTCAACCCGGATTCGGTGAAAGTAATCACCGCCCAACTGGAACCGGCGCTCAAGGATGCCAGGCCAGCGGAGGCCTTCCAGTTTGAACGTCACGGCTATTTTGTGGCAGACCGCAAGGACAGTCAGCCCGGCAAGCCGGTGTTCAACCGGACGGTGACATTAAGGGATGCATGGCAGAAATAAGCCGCCAAAATGCGCCTGCCCATCGAGCTTTCCAAAGCCTATCGCTTAGTCAACCACGGCCCTACCGTCCTCGTCACCAGCGCTCATGGAGAGCAGCGCAACGTGATGGCCGCCGCATGGAACATGCCGCTGGATTTTGACCCGCCCCGCATCGCCATCGTCATCGACAAAAAGACTTACACGCGAGAACTGATCGAAGCCTCGAACAGTTTCGCCATCAATCTGCCCTGTCGGGCGCAGGCCGAAATGGTAGTACGTGTGGGATCCAGTTCCGGGCGGGAACTGCTGGGAAAACCGCAGGCGGACAAATTCGCCGCTTTCAACCTGCCAACCTTCGCCGCCTCGAAGATCGCAGCTCCTCTGCTGGAAGGCTGTATCGCCTGGCTGGAGTGCAAGGTCATCCCCGAGCCGGCAATCCAGAACGCTTACGACCTGTTTCTGGCCGATACGGTCGCTGCCTGGGCCGACGACCGGGTGTTCTCCAACGGCATTTGGCAGTTCGAAGGACAGGATGATTTACGCACCATCCATCATGTATCCGGTGGCGCTTTCATGAGCTCTGGCCAAGCTTTTCAAATCTCCATATAGACGAAGCGCAGCGTCGATGACATGATTGAGGTTATGTGATTCGGTAAGAGAGGCGGCAATGGCAATCGATCCAAAACTGAACGACCTGATGGTTTTTCTGGTTGAGCCATCGACGACACAAGCCAACTTTATCCAGATGCGCCTCAAGGAAGTTGGTATCCGCTTCATCCGGCATTTCAACAGTGCCGCTGCCGCTCTCGATGCCATGAGCAGTCACCCCCCGCATATCACGATCAGCGCCATGTACCTGAATAACATTACGGGCGCCGACCTGGCAGTTGCCATCCGTACCAATGAGACGTTGCGCGATGTCGCATTCATTCTAGTCACCAGCATTGAAGACCCCAGGCAACTCGATCTAGTACGCCAGGCTGGGGCCTGTTCCATTTTGCCCAAGCCATTCAGCGCCCCAGAACTACGGCTGGCGCTCGACAATGCGATCAATTTTCTAGACATTGGCAAGCTCGATTTCGAGGGCGATATCGAGCATGTGCGCGTCCTGATCGTCGATGACAGTCGGAGCGCCCGAATTTTTTTACGTCACGCGCTCGAATCGATGGGCTTCCGGCACATCGGAGAGGCTGAGAATGGTCTGGAGGCACTGAACATGCTCGGAACGCAGCAAGTGGACATGGTGTTCAGCGACTTTAACATGCCAGAGATGAACGGACTGCAGCTATTACAACGCATACGCCAGGAAAGCTGGCAAAGTGCTGTCCCGGTCGTGATAGTTTCAAGTGAAAACAATCCGGAGCACCTGGCCGCATTACAGGCGCTCGGCATATCCGGTATATGCGGAAAACCATTCGAGATTTCTGCTCTCAAAGCACTGGTTGAACAAATCCTTAACGAGTCGCAATCCTGACCATACATGAAACTTTCGGCCTACGTTAGCCTGGTATTCGACTGCGACGGTGTCGTTCTGGATTCCAATCGGGTACGCGCTCAGGCTTTTTACAATGCCGCCCTGCCCTATGGTGAACAGCATGCCCGGGCATTGCGCGAGTATCACATCCTCCATGGCGGAGTTTCGCGCTATGTGAAGTTCGAGGTGCTCCTGCGCGATATGGTGGGACTACCGGTAACGGATGAAGCCATGAAAGCACTGCTGTTGGCTTTTACCACCGAAGCACGCATCGGCCTGATGCAATGCGATATTGCGCCCGGATTGGAGGCTTTGCGCCACGCAACGCCGCACGCCAACTGGATTCTGGTTTCGGGTGCAGATCAGCAGGAGTTGCGTGATGTGTTTGCCGCGCGCGGCATTGCCTTATGGTTTGATGGCGGCATTTATGGCAGCCCCAGCAACAAGGAAGACATCCTGGCGCGGGAACAGGCCAGTGGCAACCTGCGCAAACCCGGGCTATTTTTTGGTGACAGCCGGTATGACCATCAGGCCGCCACAGGGGCTGGGCTTGACTTTACGTTTGTCAGCGCATGGACGGATATGGAAGGCTGGCAAGATTACTGTCGGGCGCACAACGTAACCTGTGCCACCGGGTTCCGTCAGGTGCTGGGTACCTGACCTTTTTTTGATCGGTAGCGATACGCCAACAGCACCACCAGCCCTGACACATTCGGCAACCACACTTGGGGAGTAGCCCAGGGAATGCCGTCAATCACGAAATCCGAGAATGGCCAGAAGATCGGAGTGGGAAAGTAACGCATGCTGTGAAAAGGAAAATCCAGCACAATATGGAATGGCCAGGCCAGCATGGCAAATGCGATATCGCGTCGGAACCATGCAACCAGGCCTATGACGGGAAGGCTGATCGCAAAACTGTGCCAGATGTCATAGGAAACAAACAGCCAGTGTGGCAGCGCCCCGATTGGCGGTGGTCCAAAATGATAGCTGCCATCCAGCAATCGCAATACCATGTAGGCCCCAAATGACACCAGATCGGGCAAAGCCCCAAACAGTAAGGCCAGCCAGGCATGCCGACGGTAACCGAACAATCCGTAGCCCCAGAGCGCGTGGCTCAAAGTATCCATGCTTGTTCCTTAAACTTGAGTGATCTCCCACAGTGTATTACGCTATCAGCAAGTTTTCGATCCGGAACCGCATCAAGTCTCTATTTCTGTTGTTTACCGATCCGGGCTCTTAATACATGCGCCGTTTTCTTCTACTTCTGATCATATTCGCTATCGTGGGTAGTGCGTTCTGGTGGCTGACGCGCCCCCAACCCTTGCCTGTCGTACTGACCGAAGTCGGGCGTGGAAAAGTGGAAGCGAGTGTATCCAACACGCGTGCAGGTTCTGTCGAAGCCTGTCAGCGCACCAAGCTTTCCCCCATTTCCGGGGGGCGCATCGCCTGGCTCGGCGTTAAGAAAGGCGATCACGTCAAGAAGGGCCAGGTACTGATTCGTCTCTGGAACGACGATCAGCAGGCACAGAGCGGATTGGCGCTATCCCAGGTGGAAAGCGCCAGAAAAAGGGTGGGCGAGGTCTGCGCGACGGCTGACAATGCCGAGCGCGAAGCAGCCCGCATGAGAAAGCTGCTCGGCCGTGGTTTCATCTCAGAGGGAGGCGAAGAAAAAGCACGTTACGAGGCACAATCCCGCCGCGCTGCCTGCGAAGCCATGCGCGCGGATGTCGCCCAGGCGCAGGCCAGAGTAAAAGTCACCAGGGTCGAGCAGGGGCGCACCGTACTGGTTGCACCATTCGACGGTACGGTAGCCGATATCGTCGGGGAACTGGGTGAATACACCACGCCATCTCCGCCAGGCGTGGCGACTCCCCCGGCCATTGACCTGATTGACGAAACCTGCCTTTACATCGAGGCCCCCATGGATGAGGTGGATGCACCCAAGATCAAGGCAGGCCAGCCAGCGCGCGTCACTCTGGATGCGCTGCCCGGAAAGTCACTTTCTGCACATGTCAGGCGTGTAGCTCCGTATGTCGTTGCCGTGGAAAAGCAGGCACGCACCGTCAGCATCGAAGTCAACCTTGATCAGCCACCATTGCCTGGCCAGCTACTGGTTGGTTATAGCGCCGATGTCGAAGTAATTCTCGACACGCATGATAATGTTCTGCGTGTTCCGACTTCGACCCTTCTGGACGGCAGCAGGGTACTGATGTACCGCCCCGACAGCGGGAAACTGGAAGAACGCAAGATAAAAACGGGTTTGACCAACTGGGAATATGCCGAGGTTCTGGATGGACTCAAACAGGGCGACCGCATCGTGACCTCGCTGGAGCGCGATGGCATCAAGGACGGGGTGTTGGTAAAGCCGGAAGACTCGCCGCAGACAAATCAGGGACCCTGAACCTGTGTCATGAGCCTGATTGAACTCGACAAAATAAGCCGCACATTCACGCTGGGCGACAGCCAGGTTCACGCGCTGCATGATATCAACCTTGCGATTTCACCCGGGGAATACGTCGCCGTCATGGGGCCTTCCGGCTCCGGAAAATCCACTTTGCTCAATCTGCTCGGACTGCTCGACCAGCCGGACCAAGGAATTTATCGGCTGGAAGGTCGCGATGTCACCACTCTGAATGCAAACGAGCAAGCCAGAGTACGCAGCGAACGGATCGGGTTTGTATTCCAGAGTTTTCATCTGGTGCCGCGTCTGACGGCAGCAGAAAACATTGCGCTGCCCATGATGCTGGCAGGACTGCAGGCTGGTGAGCGCACCCGGCGCGTGAACAGGGCGCTTCGCGAATACGGGCTCGAAGACCGCGCCCATCACCGGCCGGACCAGCTTTCCGGTGGGCAGCGCCAGCGTGTCGCCATCGCCCGGGCCACGGCCATGCAGCCCGCCGTACTTCTGGCAGACGAGCCTACCGGCAACCTGGATCGAACTACCGGCGAAGAGGTGGTACGCCTGCTGGAGCAACTGAATTCACAAGGCGTCACTTTAATTATCGTGACGCACGACCAGATCCTCGGTGCACGCGCCCGCAGACAGATCCGCATGCTGGACGGTGCCATTTCAGACGATACAACAACCTGATGCGCCTTGCTGACACACTGAAATTTGCGCATTCGGCAGCGATCGGTACTCCGCTCCGTACCAGCCTGCTGATTCTAGCCATGTCCGTCGGGGTCGCGGCCGTCGTGGTACTGACTGCACTGGGCGATGGCGCCCGTCGTTACGTTGTGGAAGAGTTTTCGGCCATCGGTAGCAACCTGATCATCATTCTTCCGGGGCGCTCGGAAACACGCGGGTTCAATCCCGGCAACCTGATCACCAGTACCGTGCGCGACATCACCGTGGAGGATGCCTATTCTTTGTTGCGCGTTCCAGGAGTGGTGCGTGTGGCACCGGTTGTGGTCGGCACCACCGAGGTCAATGCCAGAGGAAAGCTGCGTGAAGCCATGCTGGTCGGCAGCACCAGCGACTTCATTGAGGTGCGACGACTCAAACTCGCCCAGGGACGGTTTCTGACCCGTGATGAACTGGGGCACGGTTCTGCCGAGGTTGTTCTGGGCGCCACGATCCGAAACGAACTGTTCGGTACGGAAAATCCGCTCGGACAGACTGTGCGCATCGGCGACCGACGATTGCGCGTGGTTGGTGTGCTCACCGAAGGTGGCCGCGGCATGGGCATGACGACCAATGATCTGCTCATCATTCCGGTTGCTACGGCGCAGGCCATGTTCAATACCAACACCCTGTTTCGGGTACTGATAGAGATTCGCAGTCGCGCCATGGTCGAAAGCGCCAAGGCTGGCGTACTCAAAACCATGATCGCGCGGCATGACGGCGAAGAGGACATCACCATCATTTCTCAGGATGCGGTGCTCAAGACGTTCGACAAAATCCTGGGAGTGCTGACCCTCGGCGTCGCAGGCATCGCAGCCATCAGTCTTGCCGTTGCGGGGATTCTGGTCATGAACGTCATGCTGATCTCGGTGACCCAGCGCACCGGAGAAATCGGCCTGATGAAGGCGCTGGGTGCAACGGCGAGCACAATCCGTAACGTTTTTCTCATTGAAGCCGCCATGCTGTCCCTGATCGGTGCCATCATCGGCATGATGCTGGGTGTCACCGGCGCGGCAGTTCTGCGTCATCTATACCCCAGCTTTCCTGCCTATCCACCGGCCTGGGCAGTATTGGCCGGGGTGGGAACCGCACTTGCAACCGGGATCCTGTTCGGAGTCATGCCGGCGCGACGTGCGGAACAGTTGAATCCGGTACAAGCGCTGTCGAAGCGATAGCCATGCGCATTGCTGATTCATTCCGATACTCCTTTCATGCCATTACAGGCCACCGCATGCGTAGCCTGCTCACCATGCTCGGGATAGCCGTCGGTATTGCCGCTGTGATCCTACTCACCTCCATTGGTGAAGGCGTGCATCGATTCGTCCTGGCTGAATTTACCCAGTTTGGTACCAACGTCATCGGCATTTCTCCAGGCAAGACCAAGACTGGAGGTGCTCCACCATCCGGTATTCCTACTACCGCACGCCTGCTGACGCTGGAAGATGCACATGCGCTACGCCAGCTACCGGATGTCACCGGAACAACACCCATCGTCTGGGGTAATTCCGAGGTGGGTGGCAACGGCAGGCTACGCCGGACGACCGTGTACGGTGTCGGAATCGACTTTCTCAGGGTGTTCAGCGCCAAAGTCAGCATCGGCAGCTTTCTTCCTCCAGAGGAGGATGCAGGGGCGCGTGCCTTCGTGGTGCTAGGATCAAAACTCAGGCATGAACTGTTTGGCAATCAGAATCCGCTAGGTGCAAAAGTGCGAATTGGCGGCCTGCACTTCCGGGTGATTGGAGTCATGGCCTCCAAAGGCCAGTTTCTCGGCATCGATCTTGACGATACCGCCTTCATTCCTGCCGTGCGCGCATTGGAGGTTTACAATCGGGATGGCCTGATGGAAATTGACGTTACTTACCGTGAGGGTGTCCCATCCTCTGCCGTTGCGACATTGATCAAGGAGCGGCTGAAATTGATGCACGGTAACGAGGACTTTACGGTCACCACCCAGGAAGACATGCTGAAGACCCTTTCAAATATTCTCGACATCCTGACTGCTGCAGTCGGAGCACTGGGTGGCATTTCCCTGTTGGTCGGCGGAATCGGCATTGTGACCATCATGACCATTTCAGTAGCCGAAAGGACCAATGAAATTGGCCTGCTGGTGGCGCTGGGCGCACCACGGAGAACGATATTGCTGCTATTTCTGGGCGAATCAATCGTACTGGCCTCCATCGGCGGCATGATCGGACTGGCTCTTGGCGTCGGCATTGCACAGTTGCTGCGCATTGCCGTGCCGGCGTTGCCGGTGAATACACCATGGAATTTTGCCGTTGGCGCCTTGGTCATGTCCGGCATCATCGGCCTGATGGCCGGGGTTTTGCCAGCCAGACGGGCTGCCGGACTGAATGCCATCGACGCATTGCGCGCCGAATGATCCAACTATAGGTAAAGACAGGACATGAACAGACATCGAAGATTGCGCTCAAAAAAGGTCGGTCTCCCGCCAGGCACCCTGCTGCATGTCGGTGAAGTAAAAACCTCCCATACCGTACTGTCGGTTTTCAATTTCAGCAGCAACGAACTTGTCGAGAGATCGGCAGAATCACTGGCCGACCTGAACCTGGACGAGCCACACTCTGGAACATTATGGATCAATATACATGGTCTGCAGGACACCGCATTGATCGCGGAGTTTGGCCGGTTATTTCATCTGCATCCGCTGGTACTCGAAGACATTCTCAATACCAACCAGCGGCCAAAACTGGACAGCTACCCGGAATACCTGTTTCTGGTCACACGCTTCTTCAGCTATGACCAGGTCAACATGGCGATCAACTCGGAGCAGGTCAGTATTGTTTTGGGACGGGATTTCGTGCTGACTTTCCAGGAGCGTCCCACCGGCTCCTTCGACCCCATCCGGGAACGTCTGCGTGCCAATCGCGGCCTGATTCGCGAAGCCGGCACGGATCATCTGGCATACGCCCTGCTCGACATCATTGTCGATCGCTATTTCATCGTACTGGAACAGATCGGCGACGACTGCGATGCACTCGAAGTGGAATTGCTTCGTAAACCCGGCGCGACAATGCTACAGAGCATCCACAAACTCAAACAGGAAACCATGGAACTGCGTCGTGCTGTCTGGCCACTGCGGGAGGTGATTAACAGCCTGATCCGCAACGACCACCAGTTTTTCCAACATGATACCGTATTGTATTTACGCGACGTCTACGACCACACGGTTCACTTCATCGAATCGCTGGAAGCCATCCGTGATCTGCTGGCCGGCATGCTGGACATCTATCTTTCCAGCATTAGCAACCGGGTCAACATGGAAGTCCGGGCATTGACCGTAGTGGCCATGTTATTCATGCCGGCTACGTTAATCGCCGGTATTTTTGGCATGAATTTCAAGATCATGCCATGGCTGTCCGAACCGGATGGATTCTGGTTTGCGCTGGGGCTGATGGCTGGCATTGCCAGCCTGATGGGGCTGATTTTCTGGCGCCGACAATGGCTGGGACGACACTGAACGGTTCGGACCAAAAGCAAAAAAGCACGGGATTTCCCGTGCTTTTTTGCTTAACCGGTCAGCAGGCTATTTTGCCTGGAACGGATGAACGACCGTCGAATCCTTGTATTGCCTGATGACATCCGCTGCCCTTGGCTCGCCTGCAACTGCGCGCTTGATGGCTTCCTTGGTGGCACGATAGTTCCAGTCCTGGATACGCTCGTCGATATCTGCCTTGTGATCGATGAACACACCAACGCAGATAAAAACATCATCTGCTTCTTCCGCTGGAATGGTGCCGTCACTCACACAATCCATCACGGCCATGGCCACCCCGCGCTGGGCCGGCCCGAACATTTGCACCGCTTGTTTGCCATTCTTGATCGTCACCTTGTTGAACATCACGGTCGATGGCTTGGTCATCATGTTGGGAGCTACCACCGCCAGCAGGCCGTTCACCCCTTTGCGCTGTGTCGTCAGAGCTCTCGCAAATGAAGCCTCCGCGGCGCTGCCGCGCGGGCCGAGAATGAGGTCGATATGCGCCACATTAAGCAGATCCAGACCACTTCCGTCAGGACGCATGTCTATCACCAGCGATTCTCCCACCAGAACACGGTCAATGACCCGACCACCGCGAACTCTCGGAGCAGGTGCTACGGCAGGAATGGTTGCAGGCGCCTGTGTCTCGCCTGCTTTGTTGCCGCTACCAAACAGACTCAGAATCTTGTCGAGAATAGACATCGCTTTTCTTCCTAAATTTGGACCAAAAACAAAACCGCTCCAAGCATTCAAGCCAGGAGCGGCCATTCAATGCAAATGGGGTTACTTCGCTGCGAAGGGGTGGGCGGAGTTCTTGTAGGCCTTGACCACATCCGCTGCCTTGGGTTCGCCGGCAACAGCGTTCTTGATGGCCTGTTTGGTTGCCTGGTAGTTCCAGTCCTGAATGCGCTCGTCAATGTCTGCCTTGTGATCGATAAACACGCCAACACAGATAAAAATATCATCTGCTTCTTCCAGCGGAATGGTGCCGTCTGCAACGCAATCCATCACTGCCATGGACACCCCGCGCTGGGCCGGGCCGAACATCTGCACTGCCTGACGGCCGTTCTTGATGGTTACCTTGTTGAACATGACTGTAGCCGGCTTGGCCATGAGGTTAGGCGCAACCACGGCCAACAGCCCGTTGACGCCCTCTTTCTGGTCAGTCAGGGTACGGCAAAAAGCATCCTCTGCGGCAGAACCACGCGGGCCCAGAATGAGATCAATGTGAGCGACATTCAGCAGGTCGAGACCGCTGCCATCGGGACGGTTGTCAATAACAAGTGCTTCACCTACCAGAACGCGATCAATCTTTGCCACAATATTCTCCTTTAAACTTGTTTGAGTTGCACCTGACTAACCGCGCAACAGCCTACTTCGAATCCTATCCCCCAGCCGGTAACTGCTGGACATAATCGCGCGCATTATACTGATTCTTGAGCATAAATGCGCCTATTTGGAAAGATATTTTTACGTACTCTATCCCAGCACGTTCCTGCGGGTTGCCTCCAGAAAATCTGCAACTTCATCAATCAGTGGTTCGGGTGTATTTTGTGCTCGCAGAATTGCTGTTGTGTATTCGATCGCCGCATCAAAATGCTCATGCGTAATGCCCATTTCTGCCAGATTGGCGTATTCAACGCGCATATCCAGCTTATTCGGATTAGGCCCGCCAAGCATTGTTGTCAGAAATACCAACTGCTTCTGAATCTGCTGCTCGATTTCCTGCGCAGTATCAAGGTCAAAATATTTGCGCAATCCGTCATCGCGCAGAGCTTTGCCGTAAAAGGCACGCAATACTGATGACACGGCCTTGTCCGCACCCATTCGGCTGAACAGGCTGGCATTGGCCGTGAACGCATCCGGATTCACGGATGTGAGCTTGTGAGTATTGATTTTGCTGCTGTATGCACCGTGTTGGGAACCGCCAGGGCGACCATCACCGGTATTGACGTAACTTAGTCGCTGAGCATTGACTTTACTGCCATAAGTACTGCCCTGTCCTGTGGAACTGGTTTGGGTGGCACTCAAACGCTGGGCATTCATTTTGCTGCTGTATGCATCATCCTGAGCCATCACGAACCTCCTCACTTCAAATATCAAAAATCCATCGACGCAAAGTGTAATCTCTTATTCGGATTTTGACACGAGGTTATAGCAAGAATTCATTTCATCACTCGCAAGAAACAACACCGCCACAGTTAGATCGGCACTGGTACCGGGGTTGATGCCTGCCTGCTTCAGCCTGGCATCCCAACGCAGCAATTCGCCCATATAGTTTTTTGGATTGTCGCAACTGAGAAATGATTTTTCATGCAGGAAAGCCTGGTGACGCAAATCTTCCGCCACCGCCACACCATATTTTCTCTGCACATGCGAATCGGTTTGTCTCGCCAACCAGCCCAGATAAACCGCAGTCGCCGCCCAGGCTGCATTATCCCAGCGCAAAATGGACTCACGATAGCGATGCACCCCAAAACGCCAGACATCCCTGAATCCACTGGCGTACTGGTAAGCGATCCAGTCCCTTGGTGCGGCCTCCTGCATGGCATGAAGCAGCGAGACGCTAGGTTTTTCATGCACATCATGCCTCGGGCTTTCACCCAGACCAGCCGGAGTCGCCCTGACAATGGCACGGAAAGCATACTCTGCATCCTCCACCGTCAGCTCATCCAGAACTTCCTGCAAAGAAACACCTCGTTCAGCCGCCTGGATCAAGGGGGCAGACAGCAAAACAATGCCCAGATTGGTATTGCATCCTACGGCTTCCCAAGTCGCTTCGACTGCTTGAAATATGCGTTGACCGGTAGTCAGGCCAGGTAGCGCGATGACTGTGGCTGCGGCATGTGCGCTCCTGACAAAGTCTTCGACGACCATGCCGTGCCCGTCGGCAAACACATGCACGTTACCGGGCTTAAGCGCCTGTAATTCCGTCAGGCAGGCCTGTTCAAAAGCGCCGGCAATTGCCCGTGTCATTTCATGCCGAGCGTACACTACGACTGCGTTCGATGCGGGCCAGGAAATCGTGGACCAGCGCCCTGGCGATATCGGTCAGCACCACGCCCTGCAGTCCTTTCCAGGCCGGGATGCTGTTGACTTCCAGCACGTACAGCCGTCCCTGCCGGTCACGGATGACATCCACACCGCAATAATCGATATCAACCGCGTTTGCGGCAGCCAATGCAATCTCGGCAACATCTCCCTCCGTTGCGAATGGCTCGCAACGTGCCCCCTGAGCCACATTGTTGATCCAGTGATTGCCACGACGCACCATGGCGCCGACAACTTCACCCCGGATGATGAATACACGGTGATCATGCCAGACGCCTTCGCCGCTATCGATATAGCCTTGAAGATAATAAACACCATCCACATGCTGTTCCATCGGCACAGGAAATGGGGTACCGGATTCCAGTTTCCGCACCCCCTGCCCTTGTGAACCAAACAGTGGCTTGATCACCAGCGTACGGCCAGCCATGATCTCCCGCTGTATAACCTTCTGCGCGACATCTCGCGACTCGCACACCCAGGTGGGTGGCGTCTGGACTTGATGGCGATGCAGCAGAAAACTGGTCATGGACTTGTCGACGGTTCGCTCCACCGCGCGGCCATCGTTATAAACGACGACGCCCAGCGATTTCAGTGCGTGCAGGATATTCAGGCGCTGGATCACTTGCTGCAGCGTCCCTCCCGGCACCCCGCGCACGAAAACGCCCTCGGGAAGATGTGTAAAGCCAGGAAGCTGCACTCCCGGCTTTCCGCTCACCATGTCGAAAGCGCAATCCTTGAGCGAGATAAATACCGCATCCCGGCCGCGTTCCGCAAAAGCCTCTTTCAGGCGTCTGCCATGCCAGCCTGGATCATCAGTGAAGACCGGAATCCGGTTCAAAGGGCAAGTGGCCTGCGCGTTAAGCTGCGTATCCGAAAGATTTGTCCAGCAACTCCGCGTCCAGCTTGCCACCGGTAAAGCTCTTACCGGATTCGAGCGCAGTAACGGTTACCGCCGCCGGGCTGAACAGCATGGGATCAACCTTGTAAAAATCGTACTCCACCGCCTTGAAAACTTCTGCAAAAGGGCGGCCGTAATCACGTGAGGCACTGCTGGGCAGGTTTTTCGCCAGATCGGCAGCCGCTTCGTCACTTCCAAGTACGAACACATGTGCATGCCCGCCAAACAGGATGGCGTCGTTTGTGCGGCCCATCCCATTGAGAAAATCCGGCGCCGGTGGAGGTACCGGCGCGCTGGCCATGCCATCCACCACATGCTCAAGCGGAAAATGCAACGCATGAATTTTGTGCATTGCAACTTCCAGCACTCGAGCAACAATCTGCACTGTACCAGCCAAACTGCGGGTTGGCGTCAGAATAAAGGTCAGTTTGTCAGCGGTCAGTCCGGTATCACGGGCAACTTTCTCGATCACTTCGGTCGGCGGCACTTTGTCGCTTTCCAGCACCAGGCAAGCGCTTTCTGCCTGATCCTTGTAATTGAGCTCCTTGTATAATTCCTCACGCCCCGCCATGGCCCGTCCCGGGCCGGACCCCAGAGAGAAAAACTTTTCGTGCGAAAGGCTCCAGCCGGCGTACTGGCTGCCCAGGCAGGACAGGATAGGGTTGCAGGAATGCACATTCAGTTGCCAGGGCCAGTGTGCAAAGGCCGGATTGGCTGTCAGACTGACGCGCCCCAAGCCGCCCATGCAGATTTCGGCAATCAGACGTCCCGCCTCCAGACCTCCGGGAACGGAAATACCAGCATCTATGATTGTCGCTCCGGTCACATGCCGTTCAATACCCAGCCGTAACGCTTTTGCCTGTTCGATCAAATGCGCGATCAGCGGTGCAGTCAGGTAATTGACGCTAGGCCAGTGGGAGGTGTCGATATGGCTGCTCATGGATTTCCCGGATTCAGATTTTGAAAGAATGACATTGTGCATCAAGTTGTCGCGCTCTGGCAAAAGCCAGCGTTTTGGCCTGATTTGCGTTTGGCGCATTGGCCAAAACGCTGCATACAGGCTCACCAACACGGACCTGGCTGCCAGCCGGAAAAATATCCGTGACCCATTCCGGCCACATGGCCATCTCTGGCATGGTCAAGTCGTGCCTGGCATAGTAGATCAGACGGGCGATCGAGCCTTGTGGCCGGGCAGGCAGGGTCGTCAGCAGTCCGCAACTCGCCTGCATATGCCGTTCAAGCAGATCGGGAATGTCATAAAGCTCAAAACTGGCACTCAGTCGCGGGTTGATTTCCAGCGCCAGCGGTTCCTGATCGACAAGCACAAAATCCATGCTATTCAGACCGCACAGGTTGGAAGCAACCGTAATTTTCTTTGCCGCCTCTGTCATTGCAGCCATCGCTTTTTCGGGCAGTTCCGCATTGCTTGCCGCGCCACCAAAACGAAAAGGCATCGCCCCAACCGGCGAAAGAAACTGTTCGTTGAAACCCACGGGTTCAACATTTCTGCCATCCGCGAGAAACAGGAGGGACACCGGCAAACCTTGCACCTCGCGCTGGTAATAGTCTCCCGGTCGTGCATCGGACCGCCTGATATGGGTTCCACCAGAACCAGCGGCTGACTTGCTCAACCATCCGGCTGAATCGGCAGGTCGCTCGTAAATCGTTTCTGGATACCTAATATCCAGATCATCGAGAAGGCCAAAAAAAAGGTCGGGAGATTTAACTGTAGAGACAGTATCGGCGGTATTGCCCAGCAGCCGATAACGGCTGGAAATCCGCTCCAGCAATTCGGGCTGGCCTTCCAGTCCACTTCCGTAGAGGATGTCAGTAGAGGAAAGATCGATTTCACCCAAACAGCGCAACAGATCTTCCGCTGCAAATCCCCCATCCGAAAAACGCACCTGCGCACTGTGAAAACAGCATCGCCGCGTGTCGACATCGTTGAAAATGTCGAACGCGGCGACGCTGTACCCCGCACGCGCAGCAGCCATCGCGTAGGGCCGCGCGCAGACAGAGATGATGGCGAGCCTAGGGGAGGTCCTTGCGCGCAAGATCAAATGCGGAGAGGAAATCCAGATAGACGTGCGACTGCCCTTCCAGCATTTTCTTGAACATCATGTTCTGCACCTGGTACTTGACGTTACCGATAGCCAGGGCTCCCAGACCAACCGCAACGGTACCCGGGATAGGTTCGGCATCGGCCATTACGCCAACCCCTTCCGCACCGGTGGGCGGCACCGCATTGACGTCGGCCACCACCTTGAGTGTCGGAGAACCGCTCATTTGTTCCAGCGTGATGACCCGTACACCGGCAGCGGCACAGCACAACGCCACATCGGTTTTTTGCAAGATCGCTTTTTTCAGTTCGTCCGTGCTTCCATCGACGAAACCGATCTCGGTGCCATAGCGTTTGTTGCACGATTCAGCCTTGACTCTGACATCATCCAGCGAACGGTGCGCAACCATTTCGACCATGGCGCCGTTGCGAGCGGCGATGACGGCGGTACATCCCCCCACGGGGCCGGTAGCGCCAAAGATACTGACTTTTCGACCGGCCAGTGTGCAGCCGAACTTGCGGACCAGTTCCCGTTCCACCAGTGCCATCATCGCGGCGGCAGTAGTGAATGCACCGGACGGATCTGCAAAAACGGAAACCTCAAAAGGCGGCACCATGGACTTCTTGGCAGTGGCCAGCATATCCATCGCCATATCGATATCGCGACCGCCGATAAAGATGCCAGTACGCCAGACACCACGAGGGCCGCGGGAAAAGATCGCGTCCTGCACCAGCCCCATGATCTCTCCGGGCTGCACGTCCGTATAAGGCACTACGGCATCGTAACCGGCGTCATACGCCATGTTGGCATCGAACGGACTGGCGTTCTTGGCCGGTGTAATAAAGTGCAACACATACGGTTTTTCAGCTGCCATTTGATTCACCCTCTGATAATTGAAATCTGCTACTGTTTCCGGCACATTTTACCTGATGAAAATCAGAGTGCCACCTAGTTTTCACTGACTTCGCTGCCCTGATTGCGTGCCCGGCAGATTTCGATCTGAGCATTAGGGAACTTGGCTCTGACATGTTGCGCCAGCCTGGTAGCCTCGGTTTCATCTCTCACTACGGCAAACCCGGTTGGCCCCCAGGAACTTTGCCCCAGACAGACCACGCCCTGCCGCTTCAGTTCGTGCATGACATCAGCCACATTGGGGCTGATATATAACCCCCCGCCCTGTGCAGGGGCAAAATGCTCCCCGACAGCTTGCTGTATGGTGGCAATCGCCTCTCCAAACACCTGCAAATCCTGTTCAGCCAAGGCTGGCAACACCTGCATCAAAACCAGCCGTGCAATGTTCGATGCCTGTGTGGCAGAAAACTCCGGCAATTCACTGAAGGCCTTGATTTCAGACTGCCCATGGATTCCTCGCGCTACCGGATCGAATACCAGCAGTATCCGCCATTGATCGGGGAAAACCATGCGAGATACAATCGGAGGCACCATGGTGTTCTCTCCGCGCCCGCCATCCACCAGCAACCCACCTTGCTCGAAAGCACCGATGCCGATACCAGAACGGCGGCCGCGCCCTGTCAGCAAGGCAATTTCGCGAACCGACAGATCCAGCCTGTATAACCGAGACAGTGCAACCCCAACAGCCAGGCCCAGTTGCGTACCGGAACCAAGACCGGCATGATCCGGAATTGCCTCCAGGATTTCGATGTGCGCACCACCAGGAAGATTGGCAGCGTCTGAAAATCTGCTGGCATAGTCCAATACACGCTGTCGTTGCGGACCATTGGCAGTAAGTTTCGGTTGTGCCGTTGCGCTAACATAGGTAACGGGGTGCTCGAGAGAAAGGCCGATGCTTCCGAACTGACGGCCAAGACCTCCGTGAAGATCGATGAATCCCATGTGCAGACGAGCCGTAGCTTTGACCAGGACACGAAATAGTGGATCACCGGCCGCAGGTATTATGTTCTGACTGGAACAAGAATCGATGTTCATGCCGGATTGTAGCCCGTAGCCAGTCAATCTTCAAAACCGGTACTCCTCAGAACCATGAGGGGTCGATTCTTTCTTGACGCACCTCGCCTTCGCTCCGATAATGTTCCGTAGGTAATAGCCGCCAGATGCCACAATAATTCAGGGTAAATAATCGGGATGGAGAATTTCGCACAAGCAGGTGTCGTAGAAAACGTCACTTGTCCTTTCTGTGGTCTGCTGTGTGATGACCTCACCATAAATCGTGATGTTTCGGGGGCTTTGAAAGTCAGCAAGAACGGTTGCCAGAAAAGTATTACTTTTTTTGGCCGCAGCCCGCAGACAGTATCCCCTCGCGTTTCAGGCAAACCGGTCGAACTGAAAGAGGCCATTGCCAGTGCCGCAGAAATTCTGGCCAAGGCCAACCTGCCTCTCATTGCCGGATTGGGTACTGAAGTGCAAGGCATGCGCGCCGTGATGAGCCTGGCTGACAAGTCAGGTGCCGTGCTGGATCATATGAATTCCAACGGTTTCATGCGTAATATTCAGGTTATCCAGAATTCCGGCTGGCAAATCACGACCCTGACCGAAGTTCGCAACCGGGTTGATTTGCTGGTCGTCGTAGGCACCGATATTGTCAGCGTATTCCCGCGCTTTTTTGAACGCGAGGTGTGGAACAAGGAAAACATGTTCGGCCAGGACAGTTCCCGACGGGAAATCGTATATCTGGGCGGACGCAATATCGATACTTCAGCCGGCGTGTCACCGGATGGTCGTAAACCTGATGTGCTGCCTTGTGATCTGGAACGCCTGCCGGACGTAATTTCGGCACTGCGTGCACTGGTTGCCGGTAAAAAACTGCATGCGGCAGAAGTCGCAGGCATTCAGATGAGCGACCTGCAAAAACTGGCAGATCGCCTCAAGGCCGCACAATACAGCGTGGTCGCCTGGGCAGCCGCACCACTTAATTTTCCCCATGCCGAACTGACCGTACAGAACATCACCGAACTGGTGAAAGAACTCAACAAGAGCACCCGTTCCAATGGCTTGCCGCTGGGTGGCATTGAGGGCGACATGAACGCAAATCAGGTCAGCACCTGGATTTCCGGTTACCCGACCCGCACATCTTATGCGCGCACTTATCCGGAGCACGACCCCTACCACTTTTCCACCGATCGCCTGCTGGCCAGCGGAGAAGCGGATGCACTGCTGTGGATTTCATCATTCAACCCGGAACGGATTCCCCCGCAGACCGACCTGCCCACCGTGGTGTTTGGCCATGCCCACATGAGTCTGGACAAGGAACCGGACGTGTTCATTCCCATCGGGATGCCAGGAGCTGATCACAATGGGATCATGTTCCGCACTGACAACGTGGTCTCTTTGCCACTGGAACAATTGCGGGCAAGCAGTCTGCCTACCCTGAGCGAAGTGCTCACCGCCATCGAACAAGTGCTGTAAGGATATTCTCGATATGCTGATCAAACTCACCGGCGGCCGCATTTACGATCCGGCACATGGCATCGAAGGCAAGGTTATGGACCTCTATGCCCGTGACGGCCGCATTGTCGAACGCCCACGTGATGGCGAGCGCATTGACCAGGAATACAACGTCGCAGGCAAGGTCGTCATGGCCGGTGCCATAGACATGCACACCCATATCGGTGGCGGCAAGGTCAACATTGCCCGCACTCTGCTGCCAGAGGACCATCGCGGTGATCCGGTACCGCACGGCACCATCTGTCGCGCCGGCTGCGGGCATGTCGTTCCATCGACGCTCACTACCGGCTACCGGTACGCGGAAATGGGCTATACCGCCGGTTTTGAGCCAGCCGTGCTGCCGATGAATGCGCGCCAGGCCCACCTCGAAATGGGTGACGTACCCATTATCGATAAAGGCGGCTATGTCATGCTGGGTAGCGACGACCAGTTGTTGCGCATGCTGGCGGCCAAACAAGATCAGAACGCGATCAACGACTATGTCGCCTGGACGATCCATGCCTCGCAGGCCATGGGCATCAAAGTCGTCAACGCGGGTGGCATCAACGCCTTCAAGTTCAATCAGCGCATGCTTGATCTGGACGAACAGAATACCCACTACAAGGTCACGCCTCGCGAGGTTCTGAAAACACTGTCACGTGCCGTCTACGAACTCAACGTACCACACCCGCTGCACATCCACGGCAACAATCTGGGGGTTCCAGGAAACTTCGAGACCACCCTCAATACCATGGCCGGGGTGGACGGCTACCCCATCCACCTCACCCACATACAGTTTCATAGCTATGGCACTGAAGGTGACCGCAAATTCTCTTCCGGTGCGGCGCAGATCGCGGAAGCCATCAACCGGCGCAAAAACGTGTCCGCAGACGTGGGGCAGATTCTGTTCGGACAAACTGTCACGGCTTCCGGCGACAATATGGCGCAACATCGCAATCGTGCTGCCGGCAGCCCCAACAAATGGGTTGTCATGGACATCGAATGCGACGCAGGCTGCGGCGTGGTGCCATTCAAGTACAAGGATCAGAATTTCGTCAATGCACTGCAATGGGCGATCGGTCTTGAAATCTTCTTGCTGGTGGAAGACCCCTGGCGTATTTTTTTGACGACAGACCACCCCAATGGTGCGCCTTTCACGAGTTACCCCCATCTGATCAAGTTGCTGATGGACAAGACCTTCCGTAACGAGGTGTTTTCCAGACTCAACCCTGACGCGCAAAAGATGAGTACGCTGGCCAGCATTGACCGTGAATACTCGTTGTACGAAATCGCCATCATGACCCGTGCCGGGGCGGCCAAACTGGTCGGCCTGCATGACCGCGGCCATCTGGGCGCAGGTGCCGGTGCCGATATTACCGTTTACACAGACCATCCGGACCGCGAGAAGATGTTCGCCAAGCCGGATTATGTATTCAAGGATGGTCAACTGGTCGTCAAGGACGGAACTGTGGTCAAAGTGACCTGGGGTGCGACGCATACGATCCGGCCCGAATTCGACCGGGCCATCGAGAAGGACATCAAGAAGTATTACGACACATATCACACTCTCAAGTCGGATCACGTGAAGATCACCGATCAGCAGATGATGGATGACGGTCGCGGGCATTTATCCATCCATGAGTGCCAAGGACGCCGGGAGAAGTCAGCATGATCATTAATGGCGTACAAATCGACGACACCTTCGCCGAAGCCTTTGGCATGCGCGGCACACGCGTCATTATCACGGCCCAGAACCACAAGTGGGCCTGCATTGCGGCAAATGCCATGACGGGTTTTGCAACGTCAGTCATTGGCTGTGGCGTGGAAGCCGGGATCGAGCGCGAAATGGACCCGTCCGAGACTCCGGACGGCCGGCCCGGCGTAGCCATCCTGATGTTTGCCATGGGCAGTGCCGTACTGATGAAACAACTGGAAACCCGGATGGGGCAATGCATCCTGACCTGCCCCACGACAGCGGCGTTTTCCGGCATCGATGACGGCTATCCGGAAATCACCCGCATCAATCTCGGCAAGAACCTGCGGTTCTTCGGCGATGGCTTTCAGATTTCCAAGCAGTTCGGTGGCAAGCGCTACTGGCGTGTGCCGGTTATGGACGGTGAGTTCATGACTGAGGAGACCACCGGCATGGTGCGTGCAGTCGGTGGAGGAAATTTTCTGATCTTGGCCGAATCGCAACCTCAGGCACTGGCCGCATGTGAGGCCGCAATCGAAGCAATGAAAAAGATTCCCAACGTGATCATGCCCTTCCCCGGCGGAGTCGTCCGCTCCGGTTCCAAGGTTGGATCGAAATACAAGTCGCTGATCGCTTCGACCAATGACGCCTTCTGCCCGACGCTGAAAGGGATAACGAATACTGAGCTGTCTCCCGAAATAGAATCCGTGATGGAAATCGTGATTGATGGTCTGTCTGACACCGATATCCGCCTGGCCACCCGTGCCGGGATTGCGGCGGCCTGCGAACTGGGCTCCTCGAATGGGATCAGGCGTATCTCTGCCGGCAACTACGGTGGCAAACTCGGTCAATTTCAATTCCATTTGAGGGAGATCATGGCATGAGCGCCCTGACCCTGACCTTGAAAGCACAGACGCGGCAACGGATCGATTGTTCTCCGCTGACACCGGACCAGCTGGCTGGGAAATCAGTCGCTGACATCAGCGCAATCGAACTGCAATGTGGCGGACAGAAACTGCGGCTCGATGCACTTTTTGACCTTGCCGGATCCGATGCCGAAGACATTTTGATCAACAACGGCAACGGCAAACTCGATTACATCGGCCATGGCATGAAGAGCGGCCGCATTACCATCGACGGTGGCGCAGGCTCTTACCTCGCCTTCCAGATGAAAAAAGGCGAAATCATTCTGCACGGTAATGCCGACGCCTATGCTGCCAGCGGCATGTCGGGCGGTATGCTCAAGATCAACGGCAACGTCGGCGATTTTCTCGCAGCCGCAATACCCGGCGACCGCAAGGGCATGAAAGGTGGCACCGTCATCGTCACCGGCAATGCGGGAGACCGTGTGGGAGACCAGATGCGCCGTGGCATCGTCCTTATCGAAGGCAACGTCGGTGCCTACTGTGCCTCGCGCATGCTGGCCGGTACCATAGGTGTACTGGGGTCTGCGGGCGATTACGTAGGTTTCGGCATGCGGCGAGGCACCTTGCTGCTGTTCACCACGCCTCAGCTACACTCCACTTTGCAGAATTGTGGCAGCCACACCTTGCCCTTCCTCAGCCTGATGTTCAAGTCATTCAAGGAATTGCCAAGCAAGTTTGCAAACCTGAACAAGAACAGGGTGCAACGTTATGCCGGGGACCTGGCCAATGACGGAAAAGGCGAGATTCTGGTATTTCAGTAAGCATGTAAGTTGCAAATGAAAGGGCTGCCGGATATTCCGGCAGCCCTTTCGGTTTTTGATTGCTACAAAGCAGAGTAGCAAGCCAATAAGATAAATGCCTTCTTGATTCGATCAAAGAGATGGGATGAAGGAATTTCAAGTCATCAGTTCAGCTTTGATCTTTTTGCTCAGTTAATTTGGTGTGTTACTGTCCCTGTTATAGTCACTGCTCCTGCTGCGTGTTTCCCCGTCAGGCCCAGTATAAGTCACGTCTCGTTCCACCCCATTGTCACTTTTCGTATATTTCACATCACGGCGGACTGTTTTTCCTTGCGCATCGGTTATTGTTTGGCTGATTTCTTGACCGGTATCAGTATTAATCGACTGGCTTTCAAATGTACCAGACTTGCCCTCGCCTGTTTGATAGGTACCGTTAGCATTCAGGCCATTGTCAGTACGTTTGATATTGGCATCTGTATTGAGGCTTTTGCCATCATCCCGTTTACGCACGGTATGAACGGATTGAACTCCATCATCATTAACCGCGCTGGTATGACGATTCACCGTGGAATTACGCTGATTGAAATCTGTTCCATCGCCTGAAGTGGTATAACTTCCATCGGCATTACGCTGTACCTCGCGATGTTGCTGCGCCGTTCTGCCATCTGCACTCGTCACAGCATGTTCACTCTGCCCGGCCCCGTTCCGGCGATCCCATTTCTTGCTACTTGAAATGTTTCCACTGCCTTTTTCATTATGCCAATTTGTCGATTTAGTGATGCTGCCCTGATGTCGGTCCACACGTTTCTGATAGGTCCCCTGCGATCGCGGCGTATGGTAAGAGCCTTCGGTTGTTTGCTCTTCGGCGCGGGCTCCTATAATTCCAGTCAACATTCCCAATACGGCAATCACGACCAATGGTTTTTGCATCTTCCATCTCCCTTTACAAAAACTGAAAAGCAGCAACAAATACATCAATGTTGCCGAGACTGGCCGTTTCTATCAGGATATCCAAGAAGCTCTTGACATGAATAGTGCCATCACCACTTGTTCGAATGGCAATTGCAAAACATCCCTATCCACCGAGAAAACCTAATTATTATGTGCTAGCGTCGTCTGCCACCTCCCAGAATAGAACCTAAAACACCCCGAATGATCTGCCGGCCCAATTCTGCCCCAATGGTACGAACCGCACTTTTTGCCGCCGTTTCCAATAGCCCCTGTCTTCCTCGCCCGCCTCGCGGACCGGTTTCTCCGCCGAGCAGTCCACCCCAGTCGAATCCCCCTCCCTGCTCCGCTGCGGTTGTCTGTTCTGCGGTTGGTTCGGCGCGACCCTTAAGAATCTCATAGGCGGATTCCCGATCAATCTGCTTTTCGTAGTGGCCGTATAGCACAGAGGACTGTATAGTCTGCAGGCGTTCCGCCTCGGTCACCGGCCCGATCCTCGAGCACGGGGGGCAGACAAGTGCCCGCTCAACCGGTGCCGGGGTCCCTTTCTCGTCCAGAAAGGATATCAGGGCTTCTCCCACACCCAGTTCTGTGATGGCCGCTTCCACATCCACTTTCGGATTGGGCCGGAACGTTTCCGCAGCCGACTTGACAGCCTTCTGATCACGCGGGGTAAAAGCTCGAAGTGCATGCTGAACGCGATTGCCGAGTTGCCCCAGCACCACGTCCGGAATATCGAGCGGGTTCTGGCTGACAAAATAGACGCCCACACCCTTGGAACGGATCAGCCGCACCACCTGCTCGATTTTTTGCATCAGCGCAGGTGGTGCTTCATTAAACAGCAAATGAGCCTCGTCAAAGAAAAATACCAGTTTGGGTTTGTCCAGGTCCCCCGCCTCCGGGAGATTCTCGAACAGTTCTGAAAGCAGCCACAGCAGCAGCGTGGCGTAAACGCGAGGCGAATTGTAGAGGGTTTCGGCCGACAGGATGTTGATCACCCCGCGTCCGTTTTCTGTTTGCATCAGGTCGACAAAATCCAGTGCCGGCTCGCCAAAAAGATTCTCGCCTCCCTCCTGCTCGAGTTGCAACAATCCACGCTGAATCGCGCCCACACTGGCAGCAGAAATATTGCCGTATTCAGCGGCGAGTTCCGAAGCATTTTCCGAAGCATGCTGCAACAGCGCACGCATATCCTTCAAATCCAGCAGCAGCCAGCCCCGGTCGTCCGCCATCTTGAAGACAGCCGTCAGCACCCCGGACTGAACGTCATTGAGGTTGAGCATGCGGGCAAGCAGCAAAGGGCCCATATCGGAAACTGTGGCACGCAGTGGATGCCCCTTTTGCCCCATCACATCCCAGAAAACCACCGGATTGGCCATGGGGGCAAAATTGGTGAGCTTAAGTTCCTTCACTCGTGCATTCACTTTCGGATTGTCTGCGCCGGCACGGCTCATTCCGGAAAGATCACCTTTGACGTCAGCCATGAATACCGGTACTCCAATGCCGGAAAACTGTTCTGCCAGCTTTTGCAACGTGATGGTCTTGCCGGTTCCGGTTGCACCGGCAATCAGGCCGTGGCGGTTGGCCATCCGGGCTAGAAGGTCAAGTTCGGAGTTACCGGATTTTGCGATCAGAAGTGGCTCGGACATGCGGAATCCCTTGCGGTATGTCAAAACCGGTATCATACCGATGAAGCTGCATCGGCGCGAACCGCCGCAGTATTCAGGATCAAAAATCCTGCACATTATCCCGGAGATGCGAAAAATTAAGACAGTCGCAGTGATCGGTGGTGGCCTGGCAGGGCTGACAGCAGCACGCACCCTTGGCCTCAGGGGAATATCCGTCAAGCTGTACGAAGCCAACAATCAGTTGGGTGGTTGCTGTGCCACCACGCGTATCGGCGGCTATACGTTTAACGACGGTGCGCTTTTTCTTGCATTTCCCGGGTTGCTGGATCACTTGTTTCATCGTCTGGAACTCGATCGAGAGTCGCACCTGCCGCTTAAGAAAATTACGGAGCTGCAAAAAACCGTCCTGCCTGACGGCACTCGCGTGATCTTCGATGAATCCTATGGCATCACGGTGGAAGGCGACGGTGGAGATGCGGCAACAGCTTGCTCAAGAGACGAACTGGGAAATTTCCTGAGGAAATGGGATCCGCTTCTTCATTCATTTGCCGACGATCTGCTGTTGCACCCTTTTTCAATACCACGCTTTGCTGCCAGAATCTGGCGGCACCTGCCCCTGTTGTTCGGGACAGCCGCCTCATGCCTGAAGCGGGATTTCAGTCATGAAGCCGTACGGGCCGCGATGGCAGGAACGCTGCTATATGCCGGCATGCCGCCTGACAAGTTGCCAGCCGCTGCTCTGCTGGGTCTTGCGGCCATGTTCCGTCAAGGCTACTTTATCCCCGCAGGCGGGATGGGGCGCTTTCCGGAAACGCTGGGTCAAGCCGCGCAGGCGCTGGGTACAGAAATTTACCTGAGCACGGAAGTCCATCAAATTCTCGTCAGCCATGGACGAGTCTGCGGTGTTAATCTGGGCGAAAAGGGTATCACCGAAGTCGACGCCGTGATTTCAACGGTCAGCGGGATGCACACGGCAATGTCACTCATGGACAAACGCGACGTTCCGTTAAAAATGGCACAAAAAGCGCGAAACGCAACACTGTCACACAAAGGTTTCGCCGTGCAACTTGGATTGGCCAACAGAATCGAGACTGGAAGTTACGCCAATTATGTGCTTCCTTACCTTCGTGATCAGCACCAGCTGTTTACACCGCAACAGCAATCTCTGAATTGGCCGATCTACATGATCCCAACGATTGCGGTACCTGAGCTCGCTCCGTCCGGAGGAAGCATTGTCGAGGTATTTCCTTTGATTCGCCAGGAACTGCGGGCCGAAGACTGGAACGAAAAACGCAAGGAGGAAGTTGCCGCGCAGTCCATCGAATCTCTGCAGCACATTCATGCACTTGACATCGCCGAGCATCGCATTCTGAGCCCAAGGGAGTACCAGAATCATTCACGCCTTTATTCTGGTGCCTTGTATGGACTTTCCCCTCTCGCCAGTCCCACCACGCTGTTCAATTACCGCAGCCCTGTTCGAGGCCTGTATCAGGCTGGTCAGACCACCTGGCCTGGATTTGGTGTGGCCAGCGCGGGCATTTCCGGGGTCATGGCTGCCGAAACCCTGATTTGCGACAGGATGAGCAAACGGTGAGCCTGTACTTTTCGCCAGGTGAAATTCAATATAATCAAAAAGTTAAATCGAGGCTCAAATGAACAAACCACTCAGCCATGTACTTGTGACCGGCGCCAATCGCGGGATCGGCCTGGAATTCGTCAAACAATACGCCGCCGGGGATTATCAAGTCATCGCCTGTTGCCAGGATCTTTCCCACGCCGCCGCACTGAACGACATTGCGTCATCGGCCAGGGGGAAAGTATCGGTACATGCACTGGATGTTTCCGATTTTAGCCAGATCGAGCGACTGGCGCTGGCACTGAAAGGACAGGCTATCGATATCCTCATCAACAATGCCGGTGTCTATCCCCAGGGCACATTGGGCTCGATCGATTATGCCGATTGGGACCGGGCCTTCCGTATCAACGCCATGGCACCGGTGAGAATGGCAGAATGTTTTGTTGAACATGTCGCCAATAGCCGGGAGCGAAAAATTGTGACGCTTTCCAGCAAGATGGGCAGCATTGCAGATAATGGCAGCGGCGGCAGCTATAGTTATCGAACCAGCAAAGTCGCGCTGAACATGGCCATGAAGAGCCTTGCTATCGACCTGAAACCTCGCGGAATCGCTGTCACCACGCTGCATCCGGGATGGGTCCGAACCGATATGGGTGGACCCCACGCGCTGATTACAGCAGAAACGAGTGTGGCAGGTTTGCGGCAGGTCATTGACCAACTAAGCTTGCAAAATGCCGGCAGATTCATCGCATATGATGGCCAGGAAATCCCTTGGTAAAATGATTACCTGCCCCGTCAGTCATCGTGCTTCTGTTTGTAGTGTCCATAAGCATGGCCACGCCCGCGTTTACGTTTGTGACGTGATGATCCTTCGCGACGCTCCCGCTCGCCCGTCTGGATTACGCGACGCTGTTCCGTTCCGGGTTTGGGGCTCTCGCCAATATTCTTGCCAACTACCGCTCCGCCCGCCCCGCCAACACCTGCCCCCACAATGGCCCCGGTCTTGCCACCTACTGCCTGACCAACTACCGCTCCCGTAGCGCCCCCTGCCGCGCCGCCTACCACAGCTCCTGTTTTCCCTTCCCCTTTGGTAGTCACTGCAGCACCGACGCCACCACCCACAGCACCACCGACCACGGCGCCGGTTTTTCCACCGACCGCCTGGCCAATCACCGTCCCGGCCGCTGCACCCAGACCACCGCCGACAGCGGTTTTCGCATCGCTATCTGCCGCTATCGACTGTGTCGAAAACAGCACCATTACCGCAAAAAGTCCATATTTGTTCATGACCAGGGTTCCCTCCTAATGTGTTGAGTTGTTCGATGCGAATCAGATGAAATTGTTCGCAAATGCTTTTAAAACTCGTCTAAAAGCCATCACGGCCGAATGTGTCCAACAGAATCACAGGCCTTCCGGTATCCTTCCAATGTGCGTTGTACACGTCCCAGCACGGTATCTGGACGGAAAATTCCGTTGGTATCCGGTGCACCGGCTGGCATACCGGTCAGCAACTCCAAGCCTTCGTGAACGTTATCGATGACATGGATAACAAATCTGCCCTGTTCCACGGCATTGGTCACGTTTCGATCCAGTAATAGATGATTGCGGTTTCTGGAAGGAATGATGACTCCCTGCATGCCATCCAGGCCGATCCGCTCGCAGACACGATAATAGCCTTCAATTTTCTCGTTTACGCCACCTATTGGCAGCACTTCGCCATGCTGGTTGAGTGCGCCGGTAATCGCAATACCCTGCGGAAGAGGGAGGCCGGACAAGGCCGAGATCAGTGCAAAAAGTTCCGCACAGGATGCAGAATCACCCTCCACGCCGTGGTATTCCTGCTCGAATACCAGCGATCCAGACAGGCAAAGAGGCGTCACATGGGCAAAAGTGGCCGATAGCCAGCTTTGCAGGATGAAAATTCCTTTATCGTGGTTAGGCCCCGTCATTTCAACTTCTCGATCGATGTTGATCACACCCTCATCACCTGCATAAGTGCGGGCCGAAATGCGGACCGGTGATCCGAAGCGGTAATCACCCAGATCAATTTGCGTCAGGGCGTTGACCTGTCCCACTTCACGACCGTGGATACGGATCATAATCTCGCCCTCCGCCACCGATTCATGCAGACGCTGCTCGGGATAATTGTGTCGAGCATTACGCGCCTCCAGCGCCTGTTCCACATCCATTGCCGACACAATCCGGTCTCCGCGGTGGCAACACACGGCCGCGCTTTCGACCAGCCAGGCTTCTAACCGACCGAACAGTGCGCTCTGGCGATTACGATCATCGATCTCCCGCTGCATGTCCATAAGCAATCTGACCACCGCATCCGCGCTGAAATGCGGTAGTCCTAGCCTGCGGCAGGTCTGTGAAATAAACAGTGCCGTGGCTTTACGCCCGCTTTCATCGGCAGGAAAACTTTCTCCAAAATCAACCTTGGCCCGGAAATGTCGTGAAAACTCGGGGTCGATTTCCTGCAAATCGTAGTACTCCTCCCGTGTTCCTATCAGCACGATCTTCACATGCACATTTAGCGATTCGGGTTCCAGGGTGTTGGCTGCCATCTGGCCGACGGTCGTGGCGGGCTCCTCGATCTGCAGCCTCCCGTTGCGCAGAAAGCGCTGCATTTTTTCCCACACCTGTGCATCACGCATAAGATCCCGCAGGTGCAACATGAGAAATCCTCCATGCGCACGCAACAGATTTCCGGCCCGAATGCGGGTAAAGTCGGTGAGAAGGATTCCACTTTCGGCCTGATATTCGATCCCACCAAACAATGAACGGAATACCGGGTCGTCGTCACGCAATGCCGGTGCACCCGTGGTCCCGGCGTTATCCACCACGACATTCACCCTGTAACGCGCCAACTGCATCAGCAAACGCTCATGATCCACCTCTTCGCCGCTACCTGAAGACGTGAATACCTCCAGATTATCCAGCACGTCGGACACCAGACTCGAAACCCACGAGTTCAGACGTATTTCATCCTCCAGTTGTCCTGCCAAAGCGCTGCCAATCTCCTCCACCTGCTTGTCCAGCAGCGGCTGAACAGTATTCCGGCGCAGATCGGAAAGGGCCTTCTCCATCGCCCGCTCTCTGGGGCGCACTTTTTCCAGATATTCACCAATCGCGGCCCGCAACTCACCCTCTGCCTGCTCCAGCACGACCCGTTGTTCCGGGGACATGGCCAACAGAACCTCCTCCTGCATGGCCTGACCATTTTTGTCCAGCAGATTGAACACCAGTCGGCCTTCTTCCCGCCTTAACGCATAGTGCCAGGCAGCGGCAAGCGTTGCTAATTCGGCATAGGCATGATCTATTTCCGTCTGGTAAATTTTCCGAACACGGCTGCAATCGATTCGAAAGCCCTCCTCATCCAGTTTGCGTGGAATCTCGGCCATGATTTCCCTGGTAAATGATTCGAGTTTCTGCCTCAGGACCGTACCCTTCCCCGGATTCAGACGCAGTGCGATCGGCTTTTCGGGTTGCTGGAAATTGAACAGATAGACCAGATCCGGTGCCGAAGCGCGCGTGGCCGCCACTTCCTGCATGGCCCGGTATAACAATGAAGATCGACCGCTGCCAACTTCACCCAGCACGAACAGGTTGTAGTCTGCCTGATCTATCGCCAGCCCAAAACGTGCCGCAGCCTCGGCACGCTCCTGCCCGATCCAGATCGGGGAAGTATCAGTCAGTTCCGAGGTATCGGATATTCCCAGCGTGGCCGGATCAATTTTGAGAGTCAGTTCACTGACGGTCAGTGTTTGTGTCATTTGAGGGGGGTGCGCTCCCAACGCTGCCTGGCCAGATCATCGCCGGCACGGGCATCCACCCAGCGTTCGCCAAGCGCCGTGTGTTCCTTTTTCCAGAACGGTGCTTCGGTTTTCAGATAATCCATAATAAATTCGCATGCGGCAAAACATTCCCCACGATGTTGACCGGCAACGGCAACCAGAACGATCTGATCGAGCGGTCTGAGTTTTCCGACCCGATGAATCACCAGCGCATCGTGAAACTGCCAGCGAGATTTCGCCTTTCCGACAATGTCGGCCAGCGACTTCTCCGTCATGCCGGGATAATGTTCCAGCGTCATGGTTCCAATGGTGGTGCCCTGATTCATGTCACGTACCTGCCCGACAAAAGCTGCCACCGCCCCGATGCCGGGATCGGACAGACGCAAACGTTCAAGCTCGGCGCCGGTATCGAAATCTTCAGTCTGGACACGAATAGTCATGGTTAACTCGGATGGGTGCCTTTATCCGCCTGTCACCGGCGGAAAAAATGCCACCTCATCACCGTCCTTGATCGCCATATTGTCTGCAACAAGTTCCTGATTGACCGCAACACGAATCAGACGATCTTTGTCGAGTGCCTGCTGCCACTCTTTGCCGCGCACTGCTAGCCAGGTTCGCAATGCGGCGACATCGGCCACCCCCTGCGGCAACGGAATTTCCTCCGAAGGGATGCCCACAATTTCGCGCAAACGTGCGAAATAAAGCACTTTCAGGCTCAAATCCCCAGATCCTCGTCGGTCACCGGTCCACGATCACCCTTGATCGCCTGCATCATAAGCATCATGGCCTTCTGCTTGGTATCCTCGTCCTCCATCGCCTTCGAACTGAAAGTGATGCCAAAACGCGATGCGTATTGCTGAATCAGCATGATCAGCATGCTTTCGTCTTCCATGGCTTTCTCCTAATGCCTATTTTTCATCCGGTTCGTCCAGCAGGGCAACTGGAGCCACTGCACCTTCCAGTTCCACAGCCTCGATCTGGGCAAAGCGACGCGATATCTTGCGACTGCTGATCTGGACCTTTTCCGCATCCTCATGAGCCATGCGGATATGATCTGCAAGCTTTTTCATGCGGTCGTCGAACAGCGAGAAATCCTTGCCAAGCTTAGCCAACTCATCCTTGATGATATGCACCTGCTTGCGCGTTTCCACATCCTTGAGGACAGCTCGCGCCGTATTGAGCACGGCCATCAGCGTCGTGGGCGAGACGATCCAGACACGCCGGCTTTGGGCATAATCCACCAGATCCCGGTGATGGGCATGAATTTCGGCGAATACTGCCTCTGCCGGGATGAACATCACCGCACCGTCGCTGGTTTCACCCGGGATGATGTATTTGTCGGCGATATCTCCTACGTGTTTTTTCACGTCGGCCTTGAACAGTGCCGGAGCGACACGATCAGACCCTTCCGCAAACATGCGCTGATAGTTCTCCAGCGGAAACTTGGAATCGACGGCCACCAGGCCGGTCGGCTCCGGCAATTTGAGCACGCAATCGACTCGCACGCCCTTGCTGAACGTATATTGAAATTCAAATGCGTTTTCCGGCAACAGGTTACGCACCAGCCCTTCCAACTGCACCTCACCGAAAGCGCCGCGTGATCTTTTATCCCCTAACAATTCCTGCAGGCTGACCATATTGGTCGTCAGGCCGTCGATCTTTTTCTGTGCTTCATCAATAGTAGCCAGCCGCGCCATCACGCTGACAAAAGTCTCATTGGTTTTCTTGAATCCTTCGTCAAGCCGCTCGCTGACCTTACCACTGATTTCCTGCAGCCGCGCATCCACGGTTTTTGTCAGATTTTCGATGGTGGTGGACAGCTGCAACGTCGCATTGCGCATGGTGGATTGAATCAGTTCCTGCTCTGCCTTACCCTGATCAGCCAGTGTCTGGTGCAGTTTTACCAGAACCTGCTCGCGCGTCGCAGCAAGACTCTCACCTTGAGAGAACTGTAGTGCCTGCATGGCATCGCGTGTCGCCTTGAGTTCCTGAGCCACCGAGACACGCAAACGCTCGGACGAATCGATCGAACTCGCCACCATACGGTCTCCCAACTTGTTGAGGCCATCGTGCAGATCACGAAGCATGGCACGGTGTTTTTCTTCCTGCCAGCCCATGGCATCCCGTTGGGCATTCCGGTTCTGATGCAAAACGATGACAATCCAGGTAACTGCCAGCAGCACAGCAAAGAGCAGTAGGATCATGATGACTTCCAGCATCAGCGAATTATAGCGCAATGGCAGCGCCTACAAGCGATTGCCAATGCTATTGCGTTATGTAACACTTAGGCTCGTCAAGAAAAACATACCATGATCTCCAGAAAAGAACTCCTCATCGCGACGCTGATATTTATCAGTATTGTCGATGTTGTGTTATATGCTGCAGTGGCTTTGCAGCCGGGTAATGTCGTGAGCCTGCCAACCGGGAATGGTTTTCTGGAGGAACAATCGACTATCGGTGACGAACCGCTGGCACCATTACCCAAAAAGGTCATTGTTGACCCGGCTTTGGCCGAGTTGGGAAAGCGGTTGTTTCACGACCCGCGGCTCTCCGGAGATGACTCTGTCGCCTGTGCCAGCTGCCACAGCCTGGCCACTGCCGGCATGGATGGCAAAAGCGTATCAACCGGAATACACGCGCAGAATGGCACGATCAATGCGCCGAGTGTATTCAACAGCGTATTCAATACCCGCCAGTTCTGGGATGGTCGAGCAGAAACGCTGGAAGAACAGGCCAAGTTTCCTATCACCAATCCCAGAGAGATGGGCAGCAACTGGAACCAGGTGATACCCAAGTTGCAAGCAGACCCGAATTACCCGGGGCAATTTGCCAAACTCTTCACGGACGGAATCACGCCAGACAACGTTGCGCGTGCCATCGCCGAGTTCGAACGCACACTGATTACCCCCAACTCGCGCTTCGATCGATTTCTGCTGGGCGACAAATCGGCTATCACCAGCGAAGAGCGGCAGGGATATTCTCTATTCAAGTCCTACGGTTGCGCCAGTTGCCATCAAGGGGCAGCTGTCGGCGGAAACATGTTCGAACGCCTGGGTGCTGTGCGAGACTACTTTGCCGATCACGGACCCGAGCAGCCAGAGGATCTGGGACGATTCAATGTCACAAAAAACGAGGTTCACCGCCATTATTTCAAGGTACCTTCCTTGCGAAATGTCGAGAAAACCGCCCCATATTTCCACAACGGGAAAGCCCTCACACTTCACCATGCCATCAAGGACATGGGGATCTACAATCTGGGGGTCAACCTGCCTGCTCAGGATATTGAACTGCTCGCTAAATTTCTGCGCACATTGACCGGAGAATACGAGGGAACCCCTCTGTGAAACGTCTGAAGGAAATACGTGCGTTTTTGCTGTTTGCACTTGCGGCCGTTGCCGCGCTCACCTTCTTTTATTACAACACGCGCTCCGTTGATCTCGTCAGCCATGAGAAGAATATGCTTTACCTGTACGAGTTGCGATCCCTCAACAGTCAGCTTGATGAACGGATCCTCAAGACACGCACCGGAGTTCTTAAAAACTATGATCCGTTGACAGAGACTTCCAAGCGTATCCGCATCACACTTGCAGATCTTGAAAAATCGCTCCCGAGCGATCCGGGATTACTGATCAATCATCACGCAATCAGTTCCACCCTGGACAAAAAAATTGCACTGATCGAGAACCTGAAATCCGAAAATGCAGAACTGCGCAATTCCATGTATTACTTTCCTATCGGAGTCAGGATATTCAGTCACTCTGCGATCAGCGAAACTGTGGATCATCTGGCCTATGACCTGCTTTCAGTCAATGCCGGGATTGCCAGCGAACAACTGAAACTTGAGATCCCGAAGCGGGTGGAAGAAGCACGCAAGCTTCGTCCACTGGTTCCAGCCACGCAGCATCTTGAGTTCGATTCCATGCTGCATCATGGCGAAGTCATTCTCGACAACAACCTCATGCTGGACGATTATCTGGCACAAATCTTCGCCCTGCCAACGAACAACCAGATCAACTCACTCAGATCATCCTATATCAAGCTGTTCGAAAAAATAGAGCGGAAGGCCAGCCTGTACCGTGCCTTGCTGGTCGTATTCACCGGCCTCATGCTGGCCTATCTGGGAGTGACCCTGTGGCGACTCAAAGTTGCCCATGACAAACAGAAGCATATTTCGGCAGATCTTGAATTCCAGAAGTTTGCCCTGGATCAGCATGCCATCGTCAGCATCGCGGATGTCGCAGGCAACATCATTTATGCCAACGAGAAATTCTGCTCCATCAGCGGCTATGATATCCATGAACTGATCGGGCAAAACCACCGGATGCTGAAGTCCGGCATGCACCCGGACGATCTTTATGCAGACATGTGGCGCACGATCAGTAGCGGACACACCTGGGAGGGCGAGGTATGCAACCGCGCCAAGGATGGCCACAAATACTGGGTGCACTCCACGATCGTCCCGTTCCTGGACAGCCATGGCAAACCCTGGCAATACATTTCGATCCGCACCGACATTACCGCTCTGAAATTGGCCGAGACCGGACTCCTGGAGAGTTCCGCTTACCTGAGAAACATAATTCAATCCTCTCTGGACGCCATCATCGGCATGGATGAAGACGGGACCATCGTCGAATTCAACCCGACGGCAGAGAAAATTTTTGGCTACCCGCGTGAGGAGGCCATTCATCGAAAACTGTCCGAGTTGATTATCCCCGAACCGCAGCGTGAAGCCCATGAAACCGGACTCAGACGTGCCATCATGAATGGGAGGAGCGAAATATCAGGCAAGCGGCTTGAACTCACTGCCATGCGCGCAAATGGTGAAGAATTTCCTGCAGAATTATCCATCAGCATGCAGAAAATTTCTGACAACCATTTTTTCACCGGAATAATACGAGATATTTCCGACCTGAAAAGGCACGAGTCTGAACTTGCTCAAGCGCGCGACCAGGCATTGGCGGCTTCACGCCTGAAATCGGATTTTCTCTCCACCATGAGCCATGAGATCCGGACCCCCATGAATGGGGTGATCGGCATGACCGACCTGTTGCTCGACACGCCGCTTGACGCTCAGCAACTGGAATTTGCCAACATCATCAAAGACTCTGCACAGTTGCTGCTGGGTATCATTAACGACATTCTCGATTTTTCAAAAATTGAAGCCGGAAAACTGGAAATCGAGAATATCGAGTTCACACTCCTGCCTGTCGTGGAAGGCAGCGTGGAAATTCTCGCCTGTAAAGCGCGCGAAAAAGGTCTGGTTCTCATGAGCCATGTGGATGCTGCCATTCCTGAAAATTTGACAGGCGATCCCGGACGTCTGCGGCAAATTCTGCTTAATCTTGTGAGCAACGCGGTCAAGTTCACTTCTGCAGGCGAGGTCATCGTTCGCGCCATGACCTTAGTCCACCGCAGCGGGACACATCGACTGCGTTTCGAGGTCAAAGATACCGGAATCGGCATGTCGCAAGAGGTGGCGGCCCGCCTGTTCCAGCCTTTCACACAGGCCGACGGCTCCGTAACCCGAAAATATGGAGGCACCGGACTAGGTTTGTCCATATCTAAGCGCCTGGTCGAATTGATGGGCGGACAGATCGGGGTTGACAGCATGGAGGGCAGCGGTTCCACATTCTGGCTGGAAATTCCGATGAAAGAGGGATCTCATACACCAAAGCCTGCCACGACCGGAAATTTTGCCGACACCCGGGTACTGATTGTCACCGCAAGCCAGACTCAGCGAGAAATTCTTTACGATTATCTGAAAAAATGGGGCATCCATGCAGCTGGAGCGAAGAATTCCAATGAGGCTATTCAGTTACTTCAAAAGGACAGCGCGTTCAAAGTAGCCATCATTTCCGGTGAACTGGATGATACCAGGCCAGATGTATTGCTACATGAACTGCTTGCCATCAACAACGACATCCGGCCGGTGTTACTCACCAATTCTGAAAACATACGAACAGACACGATCAATCTCGGTTTCAAGAGCAGCCTGTTGCAACCGGTGAGACAATCCAGCCTCTTCGACGCCATGATGCAAGCACTGGATCGCCGGCGGAGAAATCTGCCCGTTGAAATGGATCGGCGCAAGTCTTCACTGTCTGCAGCCAATCCCGCGACAGTGATTGAAAATCACAAGCTTATCCTGCTGGTTGAAGACAATACCGTGAACCAAAAGGTCGCCGTCAATATGCTAGGCAAACTCGGCTACACCGTGGAAATCGCCAATGACGGCCTTGAGGCGATCAGCATGATCGGGAAAATTCCATACAACCTGATCCTGATGGATTGCCAGATGCCAGTCATGGACGGCTTTGAAGCCGCCCGCCACATACGCCGGCTCGAAACATCAGGTCTGCATGTACCTATTGTGGCCATGACGGCCAATGCCATGCAAGGTGACCGTGAACTTTGCATCGAAGCTGGAATGGATGATTACATGAGCAAACCGATCGAACCCAAGGCATTGTCCACCATCCTCTCAAAATGGCTACCCGACAAGAACGAGAATGACTCTGCGGTAACCACAGAAAACCATTCACCTGCCAGTGAAGTCGTGGATATGCTCAGGCTCAAGGACCTGTTCGGTGATGACGATGAAATCATTCAGGAACTTCTGTCGGTCTTTGTTTCCACAACCAGTCCACTACTGGATAAACTCAAGATTTCCATTGATCAGTCGAAATATGATGATATCAAAGCCATCGGGCACCAGATTGCCGGCTCTGCTGCGAACCTCGGGATCACTTGTTTGCAAAATCTCGGCCGCGCAACTGAGGCTGCCGCTGGGGAACACGATATTGGACAGGCTGTTGCAGTTCATGCCTCAATGTTGGAAGCCATGCAGCAAGTTGTTGATTTTATAAAAACTAATCCGTCATAAGCCATATATAAACCTGTCAGAACAAACCATGGATGTATTGATTGTTGATGATCACCAGACCAACGTCACTCTATTTTCCTTTCTAGTCAGGAAACTTGAGGGCGTGACGACGACCGAGTTCACGGATCCGGGCGCTGCGCTGGCATGGTGTCAGAATCACGACCCTGATCTTGTTCTGGTGGATTACATGATGCCCGATATCGACGGCCTTCAGTTCATCAGTCAGTTTCGCGCCATGCGGGGAAAATCCAGTATTCCACTGGTCATGATCACCGCTGACACCGAAAGTGACGTGCGCCAGCAAGCACTGGAACTGACTGCCAATGATTTTCTCAACAAACCCGTGGACAAGAACGAACTCACGGCACGAGTAAAAAACATGCTGTCGCTACGGAGAGCTCAGCTGCAACTTGCCAACCGGGCGACCTGGCTGGCAGAGGAAGTCAAGAAAGCGACCGCCGAAATCGAGGCGCGTGAACGTGAAGTGATCTACCGTCTTTCCAGAGCTGCGGAATATCGTGACCCTGAAACCGGCGCCCATCTCAAGCGCATGGCTAACTTTTCACGTCTCATCGCGCGGAATCTCGGCCTGCCAGAGTTGGAGCAGGATCTGATTCTGGATGCAGCTCCCATGCACGACGTGGGGAAAATGGGTACGCCTGATCACATACTGCTCAAACCAGGACGATTGGACGATGAAGAAATGATCATCATGCGCCGGCATGCCGAGATTGGTGCCGAGATTCTGAAGGACAGCGCATCGCCGCTGTTGCAGACGGCAGCCCTGATTGCGGCCACGCATCATGAAAAATTCGATGGAAGTGGCTATCCAAAAGGTCTTGCAGGAGAGAGCATTCCGCTTTACGGGCGTATTGTTGCCGTAGCCGACGTTTTCGATGCGCTCACCTCAGTTCGCCCATATAAAAAAGCGTGGGCACTGGAGGATGCTGCAAAATTTCTGAGCGATAATGCCGGCAGCCACTTTGACCCTAAGTGTGTGGAGGCTTTTCTCAATGATTGGGAAAGCATTCAGGCAATCATAGAAAAATATCGGGACGAACAATGAGCGACAAGCTGGATTTTGCCGAACTGAAAGCATCAGGCGTATTACCATCTCCCAAAGGCGTAGCCTTGACGATCATGAAACTCTGTCAGCGAGAGAACGTCTCTTTGCCCGAGTTGGCCCACACCATCAAGGGCGACCCGATCCTGGCCGGACGCATCATCAAGATTGCCAACATTGCCAACCCCAACAAATCCCGGCCCATTGCATCAGTCACCACCGACACCCTCATCCTCATCGGTATTCATGCTGTTCGCCAGGTGACACTGGGGTTTTCATTGGTCAGCTCCTATCAGGAAGGCGCCTGCAAGGCATTTGATTATTCAAGATTCTGGTCACGCTCTGTTGCCATGGCGAGTGCCGCACAAGGCATTGGTGCCACCATCCGCATTGCCCCCCCGGCTGAAATGTTCACCTGCGGCCTGCTTTCAGGTATCGGCCGGCTTGCACTTGCTTCAGCCCGTCCTGAGGCTTACTCGAATCTTCTGGAAGCACAGGCCGAAAAACCCAATGATGATATCAACCTTGCAGAAATGGCCTGCTTTGGATTGAGCCACAGCACCCTGACAGCCGACATGATGGCTGACTGGGGTATTCCAAAACTGTTCATCGATGCCGTTGTATTTCATGAAAAGCCGGAAATTTCTGGTTTTGCCGATGGCTCAAGGCAGCGAAAACTGACTTACACATTACAGCTTTCCGCACTGGTAGCCGATATATTTCTGGCAGATGCCACGTCCAGGCCCGCTATGCTGGACAGTCTTTTTCAACTAGCGCACACACTCGACCTGACTCCACAGCAAATCGTCAGCATCGCCAATCAGACCCTGACTGAATGGGAAGACTGGGGCCGTCTGCTGAATATCAAAACCAACACCTTGCCTGAATTCGTCATTCCCGGCAGCGAAACTGATGATGTTGACACAACCGGAGAGACTGCGGATCAGGAACCCGCGATCCATCCGATGAATATCCTGATCGCGGATGATGATGAGACATTATTGTTCATGGTAAGCAAAATCTTGAAAATGGCAGGCCACACCGTCCTGAGCGCGTCAAATGGTCGGCAGGCGCTGGAAATAGCCAATGACTTCAAGCCGCAGGTGATCGTTGCGGACTGGACGATGCCAGAACTGGATGGTATCGCATTATGTAAATCCATCCGGAAACAAGCATGGGGAAAGGATATTTACTACATTATTCTGACCATGCAGGAAAGTGAAAGTCGGGAAATAGAGGCACTCGAAGCCGGGGTCGACGCCTACATGAAAAAACCATTCAATCCCCGCCTCCTGAACGCCAAGCTCATCACAGCGGAACGACGCTTGAATCGCAACTAGCAAGCGTATCCAACGTGCTCAGCAGGATCAGTTTTGAGTTTACCCGCCTTTCCACTCTGCTGGCTGAAAGGTTGCAGGGGAATTTCTACCTCTACCTTGCTGCACTCCTAACACTCGGGGTACTGATCGACGCCAGCGTGTTTCATGTTGGCGCCAACATGAAACAAAAGGCGTTCGACTTTGTCGTTCGTCACCGCGTCATCACACCAAAGCCCGATCCTGACATCATCATTATTGACGTGAACGAGGCCAGTCTTGCCGCGCTTGCGCCAGAATACGGACGTTGGCCATGGCCGCGACAGGTTTTCGGTGAACTGGTCGAAAAACTGGAATCACAGAAGCCCAAAGCCATCGTTTTTGACATCCTGTTTTCCGATGCTGATCTGCAGAATCCAGATAGCGACATCTATTTTAACGATGCGATTGCCGCGACAGATAACACCTACTTCCCTTTTCTGCGCTTGCCCGAACAGCATGATGCACTGAGTCAGGTCAAACCAGACATGATCCCTGGCGTGATGCCCGTCGATGGCAATACTAAGCCACAAGCCACGGTGGCCGTTGTCCTGCCGCATTTTGAAGCTGCACTCAAGGCGGGCCGACTCGGAACCCACAACATAGAACCCGATGCAGACGGTGTGGTACGTGAATACCGGTTATGGAATGACAAGGCCGGCTGGCGATTGCCATCGCTGCCTTTGCTGGTCGGCAATCTGACAAATCCCAAAGCCGCCATTCCTCCGCAAAATTTGCTCATTAACTGGCGAGGCGGCCCATTTACCTACCATAGCGTCAGTTTCAGCGATATCTATCAGGACATGACGGCTAAAACCCCAAAACGTCCGGATACTGAATTCACAGGGAAAATCGTTATCATTGGCAGCACTGCTCCCAGTCTGTTTGACCTCAAGGCCACGCCCATGGCCAAAATACACCCCGGCGTGGAAATTCTTGCCACAGCCATCGATAACCTCAAACACGGGGACGATCTCAAATTCTGGCGCGGGCAGACACCGTATATTTTGCTGAGCTTGCTTGCCATCTGGCTGACGGCATTGGCTTTTTACCGTGACGTCGAGCGCGAACGGTTTGACAAGCTCTTTACCCGCTCCCAATTGCTGTTGCTGTTTATTTCGTATGTTGGCCTAAATCTGTCCAACTACTACATCGATCTTACGGCGCCAGTAACATGGGCAGTGGCCTGTTTTGGTATTGCCAAGATTTATGCATTGGCCAATGACCGTACATGGGCACATCAACTCAATCGAAAAACTGCCGGCGCTAGCGGAAAGAAGGTCACGCTGGGCGTAATTTTGCTGGAAGCCCCTACTCCACTGGGTGATGCTGTAATCAAGAAAGTGCGCCGCAGACTGGAACTTGAACCGGGTTGTCCACGTAATGTCGAAGCTTTTAACAGCTCTCAGGCAGGGTTATGGGGACTGTTCAACGAAACTTTACTGATCAGCTGGCTGGACGAAAACTCGGCCCGTGCCGCCGAGGATATCGAGCACCTTGTCGTCCGCCTGCCGACCCTGTTGCGTCAGGCCGGTGTGCCGACACAGGTAAAAATCCGACATGTCACCCAGGATATGGAACTGACTGGCACAATACCGGCAACTGTTCAATGGCGCAGCCTGTTTGCACATACTGTACTCATACTGGAACAACAAGGAACCGAAACATGAAATCTCAGTGGTTATTTCTACCTGCCGTCCTGGCTGCCTCCATGGTTTGGGCTGGAGAAACCGGATCCGCAATCAAGAATGACAACCTTAAGGCCGAGCCTTTCAGCGATGCCAAATCCGTCGGGACTCTGGTTCGCGGTGACCAACTAGATATACTCGAAAAAAAGGGCGCCTGGCTCAAGGTAAAATCGAGCAAGTCGCAAGGCTGGGTACGCATACTCACAGTCAAGCGAAGCAGTAGTGGGAATGAGGCAGGTGGCGTGCTGGCACTGGCAAGCGGACGATCCGGCACCGGACAGGTGGTATCCACTACCGGGGTGCGTGGTCTGAATGAAGAGGAACTCAAGGCAGCCAAATTCAATGAAGAAGAAGTGCGAAAGATGGAAAACAGTACTGTCAGTGCAGAAGAGGCTAAAAAATTTGCGACTGCCGGCGGCTTAAATGCTCAGCATGTTGAATATCTGCCAGAGCCGCAAGGAGGTGCACAATGATACGTTTGACGATCGCCCTGGTGCTGGCCCTCTCCTTTCCCGCTCAGGCTTTTGACCTTGGCAAAGCGCTTGGCGGTAAAAGCATGAAAATCGGCAAAACCTCCAAAATCGAAGAAATCCAGATCGGCCGCGAAATTACCGGTAATCTTCTTGGTGCTTCTGCGCTGGTCAAGGACGCAGAGTTGCAGAAATACGTGAATCGCGTGGGCCGCTGGGTAGCCTCACAAAGTGAGCGGCCCGAACTACCCTGGCACTTTGGCGTAATCGAATCTGGAGATGTCAATGCATTTGCCGCGCCTGGCGGCTATGTCATCTTGACCAAGGGACTCTACCGCACACTCAAAAACGAATCTGAACTGGCCGGTGTGCTTGCACACGAAATCGGACATGTCGTAAAGAAACATCATCTTAAAGTGTTGCAGAAACAGCAGTTGCTGGATGTGGGAGCCGGAGTCCTGGGTGAACAGGTCGGCAAGAACAGCGATTCCGTAAAGAAACTCATTGGTAGCGGAGCAGAAATGTGCGCCAGAAGCCTGGACAAGAATGCCGAATTTGAGGCTGATCGTGTCGGCATCATCCTTGCCGCACGTGCCGGCTATGATCCATACGGGTTACCCGAAGTTCTGCAGGAAATCGGCCATGCCAGCAAGGACGATGGGCGTGTTGCCTTGCTATTCAAGACCCATCCACTTCCGGATGATCGCCTCGCCAAACTGGGCGAAGCCACTGGCAATCGTCTGGACGCGATCAAAGAAGGCAAGACACTGGAAGAACGATTTTACAAAATCGCACCATGAGTCGGGCATTTCTCAACGAGGACAAATTCGAACAGGCGGGCGATGAGCTGGTCGAACGGCCTATCAGCCCCCATCCCAACTATGTCACGCCAGCCGGATTCGGACGGCTGAGAGATGAGGCGGAGCGTCTGGAAAGCTTGCGTGGTGAACTGGTTGTCAATAAGGATGATCCATTTGCGTTGCAGCAAAAAGTCGAGGTCGAGCGTGATTTGCGTTATTTTTCTGCACGTCTGGAGAGTGCGATTGTGGTCAACCCAGCGACACAGCCGAATGATCGTATTCTATTCGGTGCCACCGTGGAGGCTGAGGATGAAGACGGCAACACGCTGTCTTTTTCCATCGTCGGCGAGGACGAGGCTGACATCTCACGTAACAAAGTCAGCTGGGTTTCTCCGCTGGCTCGCGCCCTCATCGGTGCCCGGGTAGGCGACAGCGTCAAATGGCGCCGCCCTGCTGGCGACATGATGCTGGAAATCACTTCAATTTTATATCCGCAGGAATCCAAATGAACGTTAGCACAGCGATTGAAACAAGACGATCCATCAAGGGCTTTGATCCTGATCACCGGATGTCGCAAAGTGAAGTCGACCACCTGATGGCACTGGCCCAACTGGCTCCCACCGCCTTTAATATTCAGAACTGGCGCTTCGTGCTGGTGAACGACCCGGATTTGCGCAGACAAATCCGTACAGTCGCGTGGGATCAGGCGCAGATTACTGAGGCTTCGCTTCTGGTCATTCTGACTGCCGATCTCAAAGCCTGGGAAAGAAATCCCGGACGCTACTGGAAGAATACGCCGCAGCCCGTTCAGGATTATCTGGTTCCTGCCATCGGCCAGTATTATGGAGGCAAGGAACAGGTGCAACGCGACGAGGCCATGCGTTCCTGTGGCATGGCAGCGATGACGCTGATGCTTGCCGCGAAGGAAATGGGTTACGACTCCTGCCCCATGGATGGATTTGATTTCGATGCCGTCAGCAAACTTATCAATCTGCCGTCCGACCACGTTGTCAGCATGTTCGTCGCCATTGGCAAGCAAACCCGTGAACCCTGGCCGAGAGGCGGGCAGCTACCGATGAACGAGGTCGTGATTAACAACCGTTTCCGTTAATCCATAAGCCAGAACACCGCGACGCTAGGCAAGATAGGCATAATCCGGACATTAAATGTCGCGATTTCCGCCTCAGTAATGCCAATCGATGGCGACGCATATTTTCCTGATTTGGTTGATATAGAGAACAGCCTTACGCTTTCCATCCTGGATTAGGTTGGTTCTGATCACCTCTCGATCCAGTGTCTGAAAACGTCCCTGCAGCTTGCCCCGCAACACCAATTTTCCTTCGGGAAAGCATTTCGCCAGTTCAATCTCACTCTTATCGCGTTCAACCAGTAGATGCTCAAATTCGAGTTGTGCCCGGATGCTGTGCTCAACAAGCTCCAGGCTCGCGAGATTGCGATCTTCCAAATGTCCAGAATTCATCTTGGATTGCAACAAGCCCATCGATCTTCATTAAACCAAAAATGCAAATATTAACGCTTTCTAATGCAGATTGGGCTGTTACAGCGTAATGCGCCAGTGCTTTTAGGGAAAAGTGCATGAATCTGCGATAATGCGAATAATCCTAATATCATCGACGGCAGCCTTTGAAGCTGCCGCATTTTTTTGTTTGGAGTTACTTCTTGCTTATCACCAGCAACCTCACCATCCAGTTCGGCGCCAAGCCGCTGTTTGAAAATGTCTCGGTCAAGTTTGGCGAAGGCAATCGTTACGGCCTCATCGGGGCCAACGGTTGCGGCAAATCCACTTTCATGAAAATTCTGGCGGGTGTGCTCGAACCCACTGGCGGCAACGTATCCCTCGACAATCATGAGCGCATGGCCTGGCTCAAGCAGGATCAGTTTGCCTATGAGGAGATGCGTGTACTGGACGTTGTCATGATGGGGCATGAGGAAATGTGGCGGGCAATGAAGGAACGTGATGCTATCTACGCGAATCTCGAAGCCACCGAAGATGACTATATGAGGGCTGCCGAACTAGAATCCGTGTTTGCCGAATATGACGGTTACACTGCCGAGGCTCGCGCCGGTGAGCTGTTGCTGGGCGTCGGTATCCCCATAGAGCAACATAATGGCCCGATGAGTTCGGTGGCACCTGGCTGGAAGCTGCGCGTGCTGCTGGTACAAGCGCTCTTTTCCAATCCGGACGTACTGCTGCTGGATGAGCCCACCAACAACCTCGATATCAACACCATCCGCTGGCTGGAGGATGTGCTCAACAATCGCGATTGCACTATGGTTATCATTTCGCACGATCGGCATTTTCTTAATCAGGTCTGTACGCATGTGGCCGATATGGATTACGGTAAGCTCACCGTGTATCCCGGTAACTATGACGATTACATGGAGGCGTCCAGCCAGGCACGAGCTCAGCAGGCTGCCGACAATGCCCGTGCCAAGGAAAAAGTCGCCGAATTACAGGAATTCGTGCGCCGTTTCTCTGCCAATGCTTCCAAGGCACGACAGGCGACCTCACGCGCCAGGCAGATCGAGAAGATCAAGATCGAGGAATTCAAACCTTCCAGTCGCCAGTATCCTTTCATTCGTATTGAATACGATGACAAGGAGAAGCTGCATCGTCAGGCAGTCGAGGTCAAAGACCTGACCAAGGGATACGATCGCAAACTGTTCACCAACCTCAACCTGCAGATCGAAGCGGGCGAACGTATTGCCATCATCGGTGAGAACGGCATTGGCAAGACGACCCTGCTGCGATGCCTGGCCAATGATCTTGCTCCCGACTACGGCACCGTCAAATGGGCAGAGAAAGCCAACATCGGCTATTTCGCACAGGATCACGCCGCCGACTTTGACAAAGAAACATCACTGACTGACTGGATGCAGCAATGGACGCAGGAAGGCGACGACGATCAGGTCGTCCGTAGCATGCTGGGGCGATTACTCTTTTCTGGTGACGAAGTGAAGAAACCGGTTCGGGTGCTTTCCGGGGGTGAACAGGGCCGCATGCTGTTTGGGAAACTCATGCTGCAACGCCCTAATGTCCTTCTGATGGATGAACCGACCAACCACATGGACATGGAGTCCATCGAGTCGCTCAATACTGCACTGGAAAAGTACAAGGGCACGCTGATCTTCGTAAGCCACGACCGCGAATTCGTCGGCTCTCTGGCAACACGCATCCTGGAAATCCGCCCTGACCGGGTAATTGACTTCAGCGGCAACTACGAGGATTACCTAGCAAGCCAAGGCGTAGAGTAACAGCCTGCAAAGGCTTTTTTCTGCCTTGCTTCATCAAAAAATGTTAATTTTTCTTCTGCGGATTCATCAAACCACGGGCTTCCACGATGCCGCCACGAGCGCCATTGATCCACTCCTGATTCAGACCTGGCACCGTCAGCATCTTTTCCCATAAATCAATGGCAGCCTGGTAGTCCTTGTTGTTGAAAGCCACCGTCGCCTTCAGTGCAAGTGCCTTTGGATTCAGTGGATCAATCTTGAGGGCTTTATCAATGAGAACGTCCGAATCCTTGTCGAGCCCGCCCTTGCTCATCGCCAGCGCATCGGCATAATCCGCATACATCTGTGCATCATTCGTAATGGTTTCTGCCGCCTTGGCATACGCTGCTACAGCTTCCTGGTGACGCTGGAGCGTGACATAGGAACGCGCCAGCATGGCCCATTCGTCAGGCGTCCCGGAACCGCCTTTGAGCCTGGCTTCCAGTTGCGCAACCATCTTGGCAGGGTCCAGAGCAGCGTTCATTTCTGTAGCCTCGTTGCCTTTTCCGCCCTGCACTGCCTGGGGGACAGACTTTTCATATGAGCCGATCTCATAACCGATAAGTCCGGATAACGGAACCGCCGTCACGAGTGTAATCATCAACAGAGTTTCTTTCCCAAGCCGGCCCTTGATGCTTGGCAGAAGCACAAATGCAAGTGCCAGAACCGCCATCACCAGCATGATTAACCAGAACATATCATTTTTCCTATTAGCCTAAATGTGTATTCATGATGATTTTAACAGAGGGAACAAATCACATCGTGTAATGGAATCACTCCGCACTTGCCATTGTGGCGTCTGAGTCAACAACAGCAACATCAATTTCAAAAACCAGATGATTTCTGATCGTTCTAAAGCCTTGATACTGGCATGGTCAGGCCTGCTTCAGCCTTCACGCAATTTGGACATGGGGCGCTCAAAGAACCGATAAAGGAGAAACGCGCAACCGAGCGTCAGAACCCAATAGTTCATGTATTCAATCAAGCCATAATGCTGGTCATAGATAAAACCACTCTTCCACACTAAGGCTCCAAGGTGGGGAAGGAGACTTTCTGATTACGGATTGGACTTACTGCATCTACTACTTGCGAGACACCCAGAATCGCAAGACGGGCATAGCTACCTTGGCTGCCTGGGTGGCAATGCCAGCCAATTTTCCCAAGATGCCGCGCCTGACAAGAATGATAGCCAGTGCCGCAGTCACTCCAAGCGCAATCCTGGGATGGGACTTGATTTTGCTGACGACTGCATAGCCTCTGTCAAGGATTGCAACCGGCCGCTGGAACCGGTTGTACGCAGCACCGAGTTCTGCACGCTGATGTGCAGCCTGTTCAATCAGGGCAGCACGCCGCGCAGAAATTTGTTTCAAGCTACTCATCAGTGGAGGACAAAGCCTGACGATCCTTGCCGATTTCTGCCAGCGTTGCAGAAAATAGCTTGGGGCGACGCTTCATCTGCCGCTGCACGCCAAGTGCACAGATCAGGGCAATACTTGTATAGATCACGACAACGGCAATTATTGCGGCCAGTCGGTGGGTGTCCCAGAATGCGGCAATGATTAGCAAGGAAAGAAAAATAACCCCAAGTCCGAAAAACAATAAGCCGAGAAACCCATAAAGCAACAACTTGCCTAAATGCAGTCGCTCCTCTTCCAGTTCTGTGGCTATCAGTTCCAGCCTCGTCTGGGCCATGCCCAGCAAAGTGCCGAGCAAAGCCTTCAACGATGCCAGCAATCCGCTCGTCTCTGCCATGCCTAATCGCGACGGGAAACAAGAAATCCGATCAGAAAACCAACACCGCCGGCAATGATGACTGACTGCCAGGGATTTTCATGCACGTACTCATCGGTGGCTTTGGCAGCCAACTTGGCTTTTTCCACAACGGCCTCCTCTACAGCAACCAGCCTTGCCTTGGCGTCGGCAAGCCTGGCCGTCATTGTGGCCCTTAGTTCAGCCACTTCCTCGCCGGTCTGACCCGCCGTTGCACGTAAAATCGCTTCCGCATCTGCCACGACAGATTTGATATCCTGAACCAGTCGGTCGCTATTACTGTCTACATTTGCTGTCATTCGAATCTCCTTTGCAAGTTAACCAAATTCATCAGTGATAAACTACGCCTTCCCGGTTGACAAAGCAACCATGAGGCAGGCATCGCAGAGGCAATAGTTGACAGTTTTAGTAAACCAATATAACGTTACAACAATCAGTTAAACCCCTACTTAAGACCCAGAAATTCAGGAGATCAATATGGCCGTACTTGTCGGAAAATCCGCTCCCAGTTATACAACCGCCGCCGTCATGGGCGACAACAGCATCAATGAAAGCTTCACCCTGGCCGATCACATCAAGAACAAATATGCCGTGGTGTTTTTCTACCCGCTGGATTTCACCTTCGTCTGTCCCTCAGAACTCATCGCTTTCGATCATCGCCTCGAAGAATTCAAGCAGCGCGGCGTGGAAGTTGTCGGCATTTCCATTGATTCGCATTTCACCCACCTTGCCTGGAAGAACACACCGGTTAATAACGGTGGTATCGGCAAAGTCGGCTATCCACTGATTGCTGACATGAAGCACGATTACTGCAAAGCCTACGACGTCGAGCATGATGCCGGGGTTGCCTTCCGCGGTTCATTCCTTATCGATAAAGCGGGTATCGTGCGCCACCAGGTGGTGAACGATCTGCCTCTGGGCCGTAATATCGACGAAATGCTGCGCATGGTTGATGCTCTGCAATTTACCGAAGAACATGGCGAAGTCTGCCCTGCCGGTTGGAACAAGGGCAAACCGGGCATGAACGCCAGTCCTGAAGGTGTCGCCAAGTATCTGGCCGCCAACGCAGACAAACTGTAATCACTCTGGTTGCTGCACTAACAAAAAACGGGGCATCGGCCCCGTTTTTTGTGAATACCATCCCCTTAGCTACGCAAACCGCGGAGCAGATCAGCCTTGATGTCCTCGATGTTCTCGAGCCCGACAGCAATCCTGACCAGACCATCCCCAATGCCTGCAGCAGCACGTGCTTCTGGAGTCACACGGCTATGGGTCGTGGTTGCCGGATGGGTGATCGTACTCTTGGTGTCGCCCAGATTGGCCGTGATCGAAAGCATGCACGTATTGTCGATCAGCTTCCAGGCTGCATCCTTGCCATCTTTGAGATCAAAGGAAACGATGCCTCCACCGGTTTTCTGCTGTCTCATTGCTAACTGATGCTGAGGATGGGAAGGCAGACCGGGATAATAAACCCGATCGATCTGTGGTTGCGCCTCAAGCCATTGAGCCAGAGCCAGCGCATTTCTTGAATGGGCCTCCATGCGCAGGTGCAGCGTTTCCAGCCCCTTCAGGAATACCCAGGCATTGAACGCGCTCATCGTGGGCCCGGCGGTACGCAAGAAGCCATATACCGGTTCCAGCAAGCTCTTCTTGCCGAGCACTGCACCACCAAGACATCGGCCCTGCCCATCGATGTACTTTGTTGCGGAATGAATGATGATGTCCGCACCAAGTTCAATCGGCTTTTGCAGCGCCGGCGAACAAAAACAGTTATCAACCGCCAGCAACGCACCGGATTTACGTGCCAGCGCAGCCAACGCAGCAATATCACACACCTCGGTCAGAGGGTTCGATGGTGTTTCGACAAACATCAACCGGGTATTCGGCTGAATCGCGGCTTTCCACTCGCTCATATCGGTAAGCGAAACAAACGTCACATTCAGTCCCCAGCGTTGCAGGATATTCCCGAACAATTGCACGGTGGTGCCAAAAATGCTGCGTGAAGCAATGACATGATCACCTGCAGAGCATAAACCCATGACACAGGCCAGGATGGCCGACATGCCGGTAGAAGTCGCCACACAGAATTCCGCACCTTCCAGTGCCGCCAGTTTGTCCTGAAACATGGTGACCGTTGGATTGGTAAACCGCGAGTAGATATTTCCCGGCTCCTGTCCTCCAAAACGAGCCGCAGCCTGGGCTGCACTGTCAAACACAAAGCTCGATGTCAGAAAGATAGCTTCGGAATTTTCACCATATTCGGAATGTCCGCTTCCTGCCCTCACAGCCAGGGTTTCAAGTTGCCAATCGTAATTTGTCATTTCTGATTCTCCTGCAAATGGCGCAAAAAAGCCCGTTTCAGCTTCTAACCAAAACGGGCGTGCGCTAATCGCTCGCTTTAGCTGAATTTATTACGCGCCCGCAAGCTGAAGTCAAATCGGCGCACTCATGGCAGATTAAAGCAGCCTGCCCGCACTTGTCAACCGAAGACGGTCAAACCATCTCCTCTTCATCCTCGGTGCCCACCAGGTTAAGATCGAGTTGTGTACTTGAGTTGTTCGGTTTTTTGTATTTCTCGCCGTCACCTCGTGCCGCCTCGATCGCCGCCAAGTAACTTTCGGTCACATCGCCTGTCACGTAGTCGCCATCAAAACAGGAGCAGTCAAAACGGGTGATAGCCGAATTGCTTAATTTCACATCCCGCACCAAAGCCTTGATGTCCTGGTACACCAAGGCATCGGCACCGATCTCGCGACAGATCTCATCATCGTCACGTCCGGTAGCCAGCAATTCATGCCGGGAAGGCATATCAATACCATACACATTCGGGAATTTGACTGGAGGGGCTGCCGAAGCGAAAAAAACCTTGTTGGCTCCTGCCTCGCGTGCCATCTGGACAATGCGCTGCGAAGTAGTGCCTCGAACGATAGAATCGTCCACCAGCAGCACATTCTTTCCCTTGAATTCCATCCCGATCGGATTAAGTTTCTGACGAACCGATTTTTTGCGCAGCGCCTGCCCAGGCATGATGAAGGTACGGCCAATATAACGGTTCTTTATAAAGCCTTCGCGGTAAGTCAGATTGAGGGCATTGGCCAGTTGTAATGCCGATGGCCTGCTGGTGTCAGGTATAGGAATCACAACATCAATGTCGTGCTGGCGCCAGTCCCGATGAATTTTCTCTGCCAGGCTTTCACCCATATGGAGTCGGGTCTGGTATACGGAAATGTTGTCGATCACAGAATCCGGACGAGCCAGATAAACGTACTCAAAGATGCAAGGACTCAATAGCGGTTTCTCGGCGCATTGCTGTGCATAAAAATGGCCATCCAGGTCGATGAATACCGCCTCACCCGGTGCCACGTCACGCACCAGTTCAAAGCCCAGCACATCGAGCGCCACACTTTCGGAAGCGACCGCATATTCAATTCCCTTGTCCGTCTGTGCCTTGCCGATCACCAGAGGACGTATGCCATGCGGGTCACGGAAAGCCAGAAGACCGTAATTGGCAATCATTGCCACCACCGCATAAGCACCACGACAACGACGATGAACACCCGCCACTGCCGTAAAGATCATGTCGTTATCGAGTGAGGTGTTGCCGGCTTTCTGCTCGATTTCGTGAGCAAGCACATTGAGCAGGACCTCTGAATCCGAAGTGGTATTGATGTGTCGCAAGTCCTGCCGGAACATCTCGTCCTTCAGTTGTGCGGAATTGGTCAGATTGCCATTGTGCCCAAGCACGATTCCGAATGGCGAATTGACGTAAAACGGTTGAGCTTCAGCCGCTGAGGAACTCCCCGCTGTCGGATAGCGCACATGAGCAATTCCGGCATTGCCCAGCAGGCTTCGCATGTGGCGCGTCTGAAAGACATCCTGCACCAAGCCGTTATTCTTGTGCATGTAGAATGTCCCGCCGTCGCAAGTCACGATACCCGCAGCATCCTGCCCGCGATGCTGCAACACCAGCAGTCCATCATACAAAGACTGGCTGACAGGGTTCTTGCCGACGATACCGATGATTCCACACATGTTTTCTGCTCAATCGAAGTGAATATGTTTAGTCAACTCTTGCGGCAGCCATGGCTCCACAGCAATCACCAAGGCCTCCAGCGGGGCACTGAGCATAGCATTCCGCCAGCGGGCATCCTTCGGTAGCGAGGTCAATCCGCCAAGCAGCACCAGTACACCAACAATCAGAAGGCCACGCGCCAGACCAAAAAATGCGCCCAATCCACGGTCCAGCCACCCCAGTCCCACCTGTTTGAAAAGCTCGCTGATGGCAATGGCCAGCAGACTCGCAAACAGTAAAATCCCCAGAAAAACAATCGCGAAGCCGGCCACCAGACGCAATCCCTGATTAGGAATGCCTGCCGGCAGTATCATTGCGACCTGAACCGCATAAGTCTTGGCCGCAAGGGCTGCAATGACCCAACTGGCCAGACCAAGCAGTTCTCTCAAAAACCCTCTCAGCAGGCTCAGTAATACCGATATTCCGACGACACAGAGGACGGCATAATCAAAAATGGTCATTGATTAGTTACCAGAATCCCTTTAAATCCAGAAGCTTTCAGATTCTCCAGTGCCTGTTGCGCCGCAGTCTTGTCTGCAAATGGCCCACAGCGAACCCTGATCTTCACGCCTTTCGGGGTGTCCATATTTTCTGTGTAGCATGTAGTGCCGGTTTCGCTGATTTTCGTCAGCATCTGTTTCACCTTGGCTGCATCGGAAAAAACGCCAATCTGCACAGATAATGACCCTTTCCTGATAGCTTGTGGAGTCAATTTTGCCTTAGCTTCTGCAGGAACAGGCTTGGCCGTTTCAGCCTTGCTGGCCGCTGAGTCAGCGGGCGGCTCCGAGGATTTATTTGTCGCCGGAGGTTCCTTAACAGCCGTTGTGGCGTTCGTGGCAACCTTCTCACCCGGCATTTTGTCTGCCACCGGTCCGGAAGGATCGGCTTTATGGCTATTTGCTGCCTGTGGGACTTCGGTTGATTTTTCCACAGGCGCAACTGAAGTCGTTGCCTGTTGTGGTGTCACAGGCACGATTTTGGAGGTGAAATCGGCCCCTTCCTGGCTAGGAATGCTGATCGCTATTTCAGGCTGTGCCGGACTCTGGTTGCTTCGGTCATCCAGTACCATCGGCAGAACCGTCACCATGAGCAGTACCAGTGCGATAGCACCCACCAGGCGACGTCGTGCGCGTCGCTTGAATTGATCTTCCTTGTCTGTAAGCTGATCAGCTGCCATATTCAAGAGATTCCATTAGTTAAAACCCGCAAGACATCAGCCACGGTATAGAAAGAACCAAATGCTGCGATTCTATCATTTTCGCCGGCCCTTCGACAGGCATGGCCAAGTGCGTCAGACACATGATTGAACACGGCAACCGCACTCCCATGCACATGCTCGCGAACGATATTCTCCAGTTGCAAGGCACTAGCGCCCCGTGGCTGATCAATTCCGGCAACCAGCCATTCGTCAATTTCATCGTGTACTGCCTCAACCACACCTGCAATGTCCTTATCGGCCAGCATGGCAAAGACCGCAATCGTTCGCCCCGATACTCTTGTCTGTCGCAAATTGGCAGCGAGTCCGCTCGCAGCATGTGGGTTGTGCGCGACATCAACGATAATCTGCGGTTTCTCCTGCAGTTTCTGGAATCGTCCGCTCAACCTTACATGCCTCAATCCGGCCATGATCCTGTCCAGTGGCACGGGCAGTCGCTCAGCCAGCAAGTGCAGAGCCTCCAGAGCGCACGCAGCGTTGCCGAGCTGAAATGCTCCGGCAAGCGCGGGCAAGGGCAAAGCCTCCATGCGTTGCCCCCGTGACCAGAATGACCAGTTAGCAGCACCGGCTTCATAACCAAAATCCATACCGATCTGCCTATAGTCCGCAGCCAAGGTCCGCGCTGTTTGCGGGATGCTGTCTGGCGGACTGGCATCACCGCACAGCGCTGGCACTCCGGCTCGAAATATTCCCGCCTTTTCCCGACCGATGCTTTCCCGGTTGTTACCGAGATAGTCCAGATGATCAAGATCGATGCTGGTAATAATGGCGCAGTCCGGATCGAATACATTCACCGCGTCCAGGCGACCACCCAACCCTATTTCCAGAATGGCAACATCCACATCCGCTTCGATGAACAACCACATCGCAGCCAGTGTGCCAAATTCGAAATAGGTTAATGGCGTGTCACCTCGTACAGCCTCCACGGCCACAAAAGCACGACAAATTTGATCGTCATGTGCTTCGTTACAACCCACACGAACTCGTTCGTTGTAGCGCAGCAAATGGGGGGAGGTGTAGCAACCGACACGATAGCCGGCTTCTGTCAGAATGCATTCCAGCATGGCACAAGTGGATCCCTTGCCGTTCGTGCCAGCCACCGTTAATACAGGAAAGGCCGGTGCCAGGCCCAAGCGGGCTCGAACCTGCTGGACGCGGTCAAGACCAAGCGCTATGGACTTGTGATGCAGTTGTTCGAGATATGCAAGCCAACCATGAAGGTCTGGCATGGGACCTGTTTCAGGCAACGGCAGGCTGTCGCATCAGGTTGCCGATCAGGGTGACCAGTTTGTCACGCATTTCTCTGCGGTCAATAATCAGATCAACAGCTCCGTGCTCGACTAGGAATTCTGCCCGCTGAAAACCATCTGGAAGTGTCTCGCGCACAGTTTGTTCAATCACGCGAGGCCCTGCAAATCCGATCAGCGCACCCGGTTCAGCGACAATAATATCGCCCAGCATGGCAAAACTGGCCGATACGCCTCCCATGGTGGGGTCGGTCAGGACAGAGATGAAAGGTAGACGGGCCCGCGCCAATGCAGTCAACGCAGCGCTAGTCTTGGCCATCTGCATCAGCGAAAACAGGCCTTCCTGCATGCGAGCACCCCCGCTGGCGGAAAAACAGACAAATGGCAGCTTGTTTTCGATCGCCGCATTGACACCGCGGACAAATCTTTCGCCGACCACCGACCCCATGGAGCCACCCTGAAAACGGAATTCAAAAGCAGCTACAACGACAGGCATGGTCTTGATACTGCCCTGCATGACGACCAGCGCATCTGTTTCACCAGTTTCGGACTGACTTGCCTTGAGTCGGTCCGGGTAACGTCTGCTGTCCTTGAATTTGAGCGGATCCAGTGGAGTGACTTCGGCACCCAATTCAAACCTTCCCTCAGGATCAAGCATAAAATCCAGACGGGTTCTCGCACTAATACGATTATGAAATCCGCACTTGGGACAGACTTCCTGATTTTTTTCGAGGTCTGTTCTGTAAAGTACCGATTCACAGGTCGGGCATTTGCTCCACAAACCTTCCGGTACAGTTTTCTTACCGGAACCATCGCTACGTTTGATCTTGGGTGGTAGTATTTTCTGCAGCCAACTCATGGTAGCTCCTTTTACTTGCTGTCTATCGCGGCTCTCAGATCGGCAATAAGCGCTCTGATGTTAGCCACAACCTGTTGTTGATCAGAGTTTTCAATTTCCTGGACCACACGACTGCCAACTACCACAGCATCCGCAATTTCCGCGACAGCCCTTGCCGTTTCTGCATCTCGCACGCCAAAACCGACACCGACTGGCAATGTTGTACGGCTTCGTATAACGGACACCTTGCCTGCCACATCCTGCATATCCAGATTGGCGGCCCCGGTCACACCCTTGAGTGACACATAGTAGATGAAACCGCGTGCCGCCTCGACCACAGAGGTTACTCGCTCGGCCGCGGAAGTCGGTGCCAGCAGGAAAATCGGATCTATATTCTGCCGGATCAGATGCGCAAAAGCTTCCTGACTCTCTTCCGGTGGGAAATCCACAGTCAGCACACCATCCACCCCAGCCTCGGCCGAACGTTTAGAAAAAACCTCCCAGCCCATCGCCTCGATGGGATTACCGTATCCCATCAGAATCACCGGCGTCGCTTGATCCTGACTACGGAATTCTGCCACCATTCCGAGCACATCACGCAGGCTGACATTATGCTTCAAGGCACGCTCGGAAGCACGCTGAATGGTGGGGCCATCGGCCATTGGGTCAGAAAAAGGCACGCCCAGTTCTATCATGTCGGCACCGCCAGCCACCATCGCCTTCATTAGTGGCACCGTAAGCTTTGGATCAGGGTCCCCTGCCGTGATAAACGGGATCAGCGCCTTGCGCTGCGCTTGTCTGAGCTTGTCAAAAACGGACTGAATACGACTCACAGGGTAATTCCTTTCAGGCGCGCGACGGTATTCATATCCTTGTCACCACGTCCGGATAGATTTACCAGTAGCACTTTGTCACGACCCATGTCCGGTGCAATTTTGATGGCATGTGCCAGCGCATGACTTGATTCCAGTGCCGGAATAATGCCTTCGTATCGACAAAGTGCGTCAAAGGCCTCGATCGCCTCGTCGTCGTTGATGGCAACATATTGTGCGCGATGAATATCTTTGAGGAGACAATGTTCAGGACCAACACCAGGATAATCCAGGCCTGCGGATATCGAGTGTGTTTCGATGATCTGGCCATTCTCGTCCTGCATCAAATAGACCTTGTTCCCATGCAGAACGCCAACCTTTGCATTGGCCGTGAGCGGCGCGGCATGCTGACCACTCGCAATCCCGTACCCACCCGCCTCCACCCCAATCAGTTGCACCGTTTCTTCCTCGATATAGGGATGAAACATGCCAATCGCGTTTGATCCACCGCCAACGCAGGCTATCACAACATCAGGTTGACGCCCGATCATCTCCGGCATCTGCACTTTGGCTTCTTCTCCAATGACGCATTGAAAATCACGTACCATCATCGGGTAAGGATGAGGACCTGCCGCTGTTCCAAAAATATAAAACGTACTCTCGACATTGGTTACCCAGTCACGAATCGCCTCGTTGCATGCATCCTTGAGCGTTCTGGAGCCGCTTTCCACTGGCACTACAGTGGCTCCAAGCAGCTTCATCCGGAACACATTGGGTGCCTGGCGCTGCACATCTTCCGCCCCCATGTAGACCACGCACTCCATCCCAAAACGAGCCGCCACCGTGGCCGTGGCCACCCCGTGCATTCCTGCGCCGGTCTCTGCGATCACACGCTTTTTCCCCATACGCTTGGCAAGCAATGCCTGACCGATCGCATTGTTGATCTTGTGCGCACCGGTATGATTCAAGTCTTCACGTTTGAGATAGATCTGCGCACCGCCAAAATGCTCTGACAAGCGCCTGGCGTAATAAATCGGGCTGGGGCGCCCGACATAATGTTTTAATTCATAGGCGAACTCGGCCTTGAATTCCGGATCATCACGAAACCGAAGATACTGGCAACGCAGCTCATCCACTGCCGGTATCAGCGTTTCAGCCATGTAGATGCCGCCAAACTGGCCAAAATGGCCCTGCGCATCAGGAAAATCATACTTGCCCATCGAGCACTCCTCGCATGAACGCAGCTACTTTGGCTGCATCCTTGATACCTTTTTCTCGTTCCACCCCGCCACTGACATCCACCGCATATGGATTGACGCGCCTGATCGCTTCCGTCACATTTTGCGGTGTAAGACCACCCGCAAGAATGACAGGCTTAGGCAAATTGTCTGGAATCAGCCCCCAGTCAAAAGTCTGCCCGGTGCCCCCAGCAACCCCTTCCCGATAGGCATCGAGCAGCAAAGCTTTTGCCTCGGCAAAATTGGTGGCACATTGTAACAAATTAAGTTCTGGCCGCACGCGAAGAGCCTTGATGTATGGCATCGCAAAAGACTGACAGTAGGATGCAGTTTCGTTCCCGTGAAACTGCAACAAATCAAGTCTCACCCGCTTCAACACATCATGGACCACTTCCGGGCCGGCATCGACAAAAAGCCCAACCGCATCCACAAACGGCGGCAGACTGGCAACAATTTCAGCCGCATTTTCCACATGGACATGGCGCGGGCTTGCTGCATAAAAAACCAGGCCGATCGCATCGGCACCTGCGGTCACAGCATGCTGTGCATCTTCAACGCTGGTAATGCCGCAGATTTTTACCCGGACGCGAAACTGGTTCATTCCCACTCGATGGTCGCAGGAGGTTTACCGGAAATATCGTAAACGACGCGATTGATCCCGCGTACTTCGTTGATGATCCGGTTGGAAACTTTTGCCAGCAGGCCATGAGGCAGTTCTGCCCAGTGCGCAGTCATGAAATCGGATGTTTCCACTGCACGCAAGGCAACCACATACTCATAGGTGCGTCCATCGCCCATCACGCCTACCGACTTGACAGGCAAGAATACGGCAAATGCCTGGGAAGTCTTGTCATACCAATCGGCGGCGCGCAATTCATCAATAAAAATAGCATCGGCGCGGCGCAGCAAATCAGCAAACTCCTGCTTGACCTCTCCCAGGATGCGCACACCCAAACCGGGGCCAGGGAAAGGATGACGATAGACCATTTCGTGCGGCAACCCAAGAGCAATGCCGAGTTCACGCACTTCATCCTTGAACAACTCACGCAAAGGTTCCAGCAACTTGAGATGCAGCGTTTCCGGCAGCCCACCCACATTGTGATGGCTCTTGATGGTATGTGCCTTCTTGGTTTTGGCTCCGGCAGACTCGATCACGTCCGGGTAAATAGTTCCCTGTGCCAGCCATTTGGCCTGTGGCAGTTTGCCTGCCTCTGCCTGGAATACTTCGACAAACTCGCGACCGATGATCTTACGCTTCTGTTCTGGATCCGATACACCCTTGAGATGCCCCATGAACTGGGCCGTGGCATCGACATGGATAACCTTGACCCCGAGATTGCGGGCAAAAGTCCGCATTACCTGCTCAGCTTCATTTAATCGCAAAAGGCCATTATCGACGAATACGCAGGTGAGTTGATCTCCGATGGCTTTGTTCAACAATGCCGCCACCACACTCGAATCAACACCTCCGGACAGACCGAGAATAACCTCCTCGCTTCCAACCTGAGCGCGCACTTTTGCAACTGCCTCGTCAACATAATCCGGCATGTTCCAGTCATGTCCGCAACCACAGATATCGTGAACAAATCGGGCGATGATGTCACGGCCTTTCAATGTGTGCGTCACCTCGGGATGGAACTGGACGGCATAGTACTTTCTGGCCTCGTCAGCCATGCCGGCAATGGGTGTGGAATCGTTACTGGCAATGATTCTGAAGCCAGGCGGAAGCTCGGTCACCTTATCGCCATGGCTCATCCAGACATCGAGCAGGCCGTGCCCTTCTGCGTTACTTCGATCCTCGATGCCCTTGAACAATTCTGAATGACCACGCGCACGGATTTCGGCATAGCCGAATTCCCGCTTGGAAGCGGTTTCAACCCTGCCCCCAAGCTGGGCCGCCATCGTCTGCATGCCGTAGCAAATGCCAAATACCGGCACCCCAAGCCCAAACACAGCCTCTGGCGCACGCGGCGTTTCGTCCTCGTACACCGAGTTTGGGCCACCTGAAAGGATAATTCCAGACGGATTGAATTCCTGTACGAAGGCATCGGTAACATCGTGCGAATGTAACTCGCAATAAACTTGCTGCTCTCTCACACGCCTGGCAATCAGCTGGGTGTATTGAGAACCGAAATCAAGAATGAGAATTTTTTTATGCATGGGCTGGAAATGAAACATGAAAGTTCAGAAGCCTCCCTGCCTTTCATGTTTCATGGAATTCAGTCAACGTGGTAGTTTGGTGCTTCCTTAGTAATCTGTACGTCATGAACGTGAGATTCACGAATGCCGGCAGCGGTAATTTCAACAAACTGTGCTCGAGCCCGCATCTCGTCAATCGTGGCACATCCCACATAGCCCATGGAGGCCCGCAAGCCACCCATCAACTGGTGGATGACGGCAAGCACGCTGCCCTTGTATGGAACACGGCCTTCAATTCCTTCGGGAACAAGCTTGTCGGCATTACCCTCGTTATCCTGAAAATAACGGTCACTAGAGCCTTTCTGCATCGCACCTACCGAACCCATGCCGCGATAGGACTTATAGGAACGACCCTGGAACAGTTCGATTTCTCCCGGGGCTTCCTCGGTACCGGCGAACAGCCCACCCAGCATGACGGCATTGGCTCCGGCTGCAATGGCTTTGGAGATGTCGCCTGAGAACCGGATTCCGCCATCACCGATAAATGGCACTCCGGTACCTTCAAGCGCCTTTGCAACGTTACTGATTGCCGTTACTTGTGGCACGCCGACACCAGCAACGATCCGCGTCGTACAGATCGAGCCCGGACCGATGCCAACCTTGACCGCATCCGCCCCGTGATCGACAAGCGCTTTGGCCGCATCTGCAGTGGCTATGTTGCCGCCGATCACCTGCAACCGGGGGAAATTCTGTTTGACCCACTGCACTCGTGACAGCACACCCTGCGAATGGCCATGGGCCGTGTCAACAACGATGACGTCCACACCGGCCTCGGCCAATGCGGTGACCCGTTCCTCGGTGCCCTCACCAACCCCGACTGCGGCGCCAACGCGAAGCCGACCTTCGCCATCCTTGCAGGCGAGCGGGTGTTCCTTGGATTTCTGAATATCCTTGACGGTAATAAGGCCCCTGAGTTCAAAAGCCTCGTTGACTACGAGCACGCGCTCGAGCCGGTGCTTGTGCAATAGCTGCATCGCCTGTTCGCGGGTAGTGCCTTCACGGACGGTCACGAGACGCTCACGTGGGGTCATGATGGCACTGACGGGCTGGTCCAGATTAGTTTCAAACCGAAGATCGCGATTGGTAACGATGCCAACGACCAGTTTCCCCTCCACCACGGGCAATCCGGAAATGCGGTGCCGACGTGTCAGTGCCAACACATCACGCACCGTCATCCCGGGAGATATCGTCACCGGATCGTGCACCACACCAGATTCGAATCTCTTGACGCGGGCAACGTGAGCCGCCTGCAGCTCAGCACTCATGTTCTTGTGAATGATACCAATCCCGCCTTCCTGGGCGAGTGCAATGGCCAACGGAGCCTCGGTCACTGTGTCCATGGCAGCGGATACCAGCGGGATATTGAGCGTAATGTCTCGGGTCAGACGGGTCGAGAGGCTCACATCGCGCGGCATGATGTTGGAGTGTGCCGGGACCAGCAGCACATCGTCGAACGTGAGCGCTTTTTGCAGCAGGCGCATGAGGTTTGATCCTTCGTGACAAAAGCAAATTATACAGGCTGAAGCCCCGCCGGTAAATTGTGATTGACGGGGGAAATTCGCAAGGCTATGTTAGGCATCATTGCCATCTCTAGGACAATTGCCATGTTGAAAACTCGATATTTAATCGTCCTGTCGCTCGCCACGCTGCCGATGACCACGATTGCCGACACCTACAAATGTCGGGCTCCTGACGGAAAGATCACCTATGCCGGACAAATGTCACTGACTCCCGGTGTCAAGTGTGAACAAATTTTCGTTAGAAAACCCCCAATGACGCAAACAACTTCGGGCTCAGAAACCTCGACAACCGAAAAACCCGAAAACGCTGAGCCGCAAGCATCTGCAACCACACCGCCTGTCGAAAAATCTTCCGCCGACAAAAAATTCGAGGCCAAGCGAAAAAAAGCTGACTCGGATGAAGCCAAGAAAAAGGCCAATGATGATGCTGAAAGGAAACTGGCAGAGCAGAAACTGAAAGAAGAGAATTGCCAGAACGCAAAAAACAACGTTCAGACCTACTCACATGGTGGTCGTATCAGCAAAATCAACGAGAAAGGTGAAAGAGAGTTTCTGGAGGACAACGATATCAAACAGAAACTTGAGCAGTCCCAGAAAGATGTCGATAAGTGGTGTGGAACCTGACCAAGCGGCACCGGGTATCATTCAGTCGCTGCGTCACCCCCGCCTTTTTTCATGACCTTTCCTTCAGCCGCTCGCTGCTTTCTGACTTCCTTGGGGTCTGCGATCAGCGGGCGGTAAATTTCCACACGGTCCCGCTCCCGCAAAATGGTATCCGTCTTGACCAGTTTGCCGAAAATTCCGACTTTGTTCACCGCAAGATCAATCTCCGGAAACTTCTCCAGAATACCGCTCGCCAGAATGCCCTGTTCGGCAGTCGACCCTTCTTCAACCTGCACCTTTAGGATGATCTGTTGCGCTGGCAGCGCATAGGCGATTTCAACAGGAATGGTCTTGCTCATGAATAGATTCTTTCTGCCCGCTCCACAAAGGCATCGACAAACGTATTGGCGATATGGCTGAACACAGGGGAAATGATTTTATCCAGCATCGGGCTGGCAAATTCGTAGTGTAACCTGAACTCGATTTTGCAAGCATCCGGGGCCAATGGAGTAAAGTACCAGAAGCCTTCCAGATGCCGGAAAGGCCCATCCACCAGTCTGATATCCATGGATAATGGAAAAACCTTGATGTTGTCGGTGGTGAAATTCTGCCTGATACCATGGTAATCAATATGCAAGGTAGCCGAAGTGCTGGTGTCGTTGCGCCACCGGATATCTGCGCCAGCGCACCATGGCAGAAATTCTGGATACTTCTCGGCTTCGTCCACCAACCGGAACATCTGCTCGGCAGAATGGGAAACCAGCATGGTTTTATGAACGTCCGCCATTGGCGCCTGTATCAGCAGGAAACAAACGTGTGTTGGCCATGCATGGCGAATGGGGCGACCACTCGCTGAATCCCGCGCCTATCATCCATCTTCATCCATTTTGTGATCAAACGCATCTTTCGATTCCTGCTAACACAGGCTCCTCATGGCTCTCATGTAGAATACGCAGAATTTTAAGCCAAAGCCGCATCATGAGTATCGCCCAGAACAAAAAAGCTTTCCACGACTACTTCATTGAGGAGCAGTATGAAGCCGGTGTCGTCCTGGAAGGTTGGGAAGTCAAGGCCATCCGTGAAGGCAAGGTGCAACTCAAGGAAGCCTACGTCATCATCCAGCGCGGGGAAATTTATATCATTGGCTGCCATATCACTCCACTAGGTGCGGCCTCGACTCATGTCAGACCTGATGCAACCCGGACCAGAAAACTTCTGTTACATAACGAGCAAATCGCAAAACTGATCGGCCAGGTCGAACGTGCCGGTTACACCCTGGTTCCACTGGATATGCATTACACGCGTGGACGGATAAAAATACAGATCGGACTGGCCAAAGGTAAAAAACAGTATGACAAACGCGAATCCGAGAAAGAACGCGACTGGGTGCGCGAAAAAGCCCGTATCATGCGGCAGGCAAATAAATAGGGCGTATAATCCGCACCGGAGTTGAACTATTCACCGATTACTGACTCTATGAATCAGCATTGGGGCTGACATGGCTTCGACGTGGGTTGCAAAGCAGAGTAGTGCATACCGAGGATCAGTCACCTCGTAAATACAGCTGAAAAAGTATAGTCGCAAACGACGAAACTTACGCTCTGGCCGCTTAATCCGGCTGGACGCTGCACCACTTCTCCCGTGGGGTGGGTCGGGTAACCGATCGCAGCGTCATTTACACGGGATACGTGTCTTGCAGTGTCACTTTGCACGGCATTAAATCCAAGGTGACTCGCCATGCAAAAGCCCGCCGGTTGGCGGTTGCAGGGTCAAATCAAATAACCTGGCTAAGTATGTAGAACTGCCTGTAGAGGGCTTGCGGACGGGGGTTCGATTCCCCCCAGCTCCACCAGACCAACGCCAAGTGATTAATTCACTTGGCGTTTTTAATTTGGCTTAAATGACCTGACACGTGGGCGTGACACTTTTGTGTGCCTCTCCATTGGGGAAAACAGCATTTGCCGATTCGCATTGCTTCGCATTTGTATTGCAACAGGCACGGCACGTTTTATTTCCAAATACGCATTCCGCATGACCTGCAGGAGACAATTAACCAAAAAGAAATCAGGTTACACGCTCTCGCAACGCGCCTGGCGGGTATGCCCTGATAGTGTGAAGGATTGCTATCGGCCAACTCCGGCTATTTAATTGCGAGAATTGACTGCCCGGGAGCAGTCGTTCATGATTGGCCGAAACGCAAGCCAAAACAGTCCTCTCATAGACATATGAAAAACTTTAGCCTGAACAAGTTCGACGTATCACATAGATTGCTCGCTATTGTGGCCGGTGCTTTCGTTCTATGCGTTTCTGTTTTGCTAATAAGCGCATTTGGTACAACCAAATTGGTTGAGCTTCAGGACGAAGTCTATTTAAAGACTAAGAAAGCAAAAGACATGGTGGACATTAGCCATGTTGGAGAAACGACCTATCACGCCATTGCCTGTAGCATCATAAATCGAAACCTCACCGAATCTGCAGAGGAATGGGAGTCTGCAAAGGCCGAGGGTGAAATCAAATTAGCAGAGGCTCTCAAGCTGGCAAACACCGACGAAGAAAAACTGGCAATGGCAAAGGCCACTGCAGCCTTTCACCAAATTGTCAAAATTTATGAGAACAATATTCTACCTTTGCTGAAAGCAGACGCTGCTCTAAAAGATATTCGGGTTTTCGACAACGCTATCGATGTACAGGTAGAAGCAATATGGAACGCACTGTATCCAATAGCAGCATCATTAGTAAAAGAGTCAGAAAAAGCTGACCAACAGTCAGACGCTACCCGCTGGATTACTCAGAGTGTGAGTGTTGTAGTCTCACTGTTTTTAATCTTGATCATGATAATTTTCACACGATACATCGGGAAAAGTATCACTAGTCAGTTAGGGGGCGAACCAAGCTATGCCATGAAAATCTGCCATCAGATTGCCAATGGCGATCTGATAACCCAAGTCAAACACAGCAAAGGGGATAACCTGTTATCGTCTATGCATGAAATGCAGCAACAATTACGTCTGAATCGAGATCATCTTAATGTTCTCGTTGACGAACGAACGCAAGAGTTGACCGCCGCCAAGCTGACTGCCGAATCCGCGAACATCGCCAAGAGTGCATTTCTCTCCAACATGTCGCACGAGATACGCACCCCGATGAACGCCGTCGTGGGATATGCTGAGTTGCTGAAGGCCAGAAGTAACAACCTGACCGATGCACAGCATGACAAACTGGACAAGATCGCGGATGCTTCAGAGCATCTGCTGTCCATCATCAATGACGTTCTGGACATCTCCAAGATCGAAGCCGGAAAACTACAGCTGGAGCAGGTGGAATTCGATGGCCGTGAACTCATCGACAAGGTTTCCCATTTGATCGAGCAGCGCATTGATGCCAAGGGCCTCTCCTATACCGTTGAGTTCACCAATTCGGATCACAAGTTCATAGGCGACCCCACCCGACTCTCCCAGATGCTGCTCAACTACCTGAGCAATGCTGTGAAGTTCACAGACAAAGGCAGCATCACGTTACGCAAAAAGGTGATCGAAGAAACCAACCGCGACATGCTGGTGCGTTTCGAAGTGGAAGACAGCGGAAAAGGCATTTCCGCTGAGGATCGATCACGGCTCTTTACTGCCTTTGAACAGGCCGACAACAGCATCACCCGCAAACACGGCGGCACCGGCTTAGGGCTTGCCATCACCAAACATCTGGCAAAACTGATGGGTGGTGAAGTCGGGGTCGAATCTGTTCCGGACAAAGGCAGCACCTTCTGGTTCACCGCACGTCTGGGAAAAGTGCAGGTGCAACCCGCCACATCGACGTCAGGCAGTACTGAGACCTCTTCCTCGGAAGCCCTGCTCAAGCGGGATCATTCCGGCAAATGCGTACTGATTGCCGACGACAATGAAATCAACCGAGATCTGGTCAGTGAAATGCTGTCGGAAACCGGGCTGGAGCTGGATTTTGCCGAGGATGGCAAGGTGGCTCTGAACAAAGCCCAGGCCAACAGCTACGATCTGATCCTGATGGACATGCAAATGCCGGAGATGAGCGGTGTCGATGCGGCAAAGGCGATCCGGCAACTCTCTGCCTATGCCACCACCCCCATCATCGCCATGACCGGCAATGCCTTCGCAGAAGACCGTAAAGCCTGCCTTGAGGCCGGCATGAACGATCATCTGGCCAAACCCATGAAACCGGAAGATCTATATCAGGCACTTCTGAAATGGCTGGGTGGCAAGGCTTAGGGTTGTGTCTGTTCTGAGTTAATAACCTGCCCGGAAGCGGGTGGCCCTAGAGGGCAGCTATGGGTCGGAAGTGGTCGTCAGAAACCGTTGTCTTGACTAAAAATGTCCGCAAAAGCCTAGATAATTTTGGCTGCGGCATGACATGAACTGTAACGCTCTACAATTTTCTAATGTAAAAAACATAACCTTGCGCATTTCTTGATTCACTTAATAATTCACAAGAATTGTTGGCCACAAAAGTTCTTATATTTTTCACAGTACCTTCTTTACTCGTCAGGAGCCTTAAGACCTTCCCTGCGGACATATTGTCCAGTACTTCCTTGGTGCGGATAGTAGGCAATGGGCATTCATCATTCGATGCATCAATCGTCATGTCGTAGTTTATATTCACACCATTTCCCTCCTGTTAAGCTTGATTAGCCCACTGGCGTTTCAATTTGATGCTAGAGTCTAACGCCAATTTAGAGTGACTAGGCATTTATGGATTTTATTACTTTGCTAGCTGGCGCCGCTTGTGCTGCCATTGGCGGTGAACTGTTTGTTCGCGGGGTCGTCGGCATTGCTCTGTGGGCAAGAATCTCAACTGGGATTATCGCAGCAACTTTTGCTGCGTTTGCTACTTCAAGCCCGGAACTTTCTGTATCAGTCACTTCTGCCTTGGCAGGCACTCCCCAAATTGCTCTTGGTGATGCGTTGGGAAGCAACGTAGTCAACATATCGTTGATACTTGGAATTGCCTTACTCATTGCGCCGTTACATACCCCCAAAGATGTCTTAAAACGCGACTTTCCTGTTGCTGTGCTTGTGCCGATTCTGCTTGCGATTCTCGCTCAGGATGGTGTGCTTTCAAGAGTGGACGGATTAATACTGCTATCCCTGTTTTCGGTCTGGTTGATTGTCATGTTATTTGAGGTTAGAAAGCAACGCAGTGTTGCCCCGACGATCCTCGGAGAAAAAAGGCACGGCCGTTCCGTTATCGAAAGCCTGATTGGATTGGCATTTCTTGGGGCTTCTGGAAAACTGATTGTGTCAGGTGCAACTGGAATTGCAGGTTATTACGGCATAGATCCATTTCTTGTCGGGGCCACATTGGTGGCCATTGGAACCTCGGCCCCTGAACTTGCCACAGTGGTGATCTCCCGAATTCGCGGACACGATGAAGTTGGTTTGGGTACCATCCTGGGCAGCAATATATTTAATGGCCTTGTCGTTGTTGCCCTTGCGGCCATCATTAATCCGATACCGATAAACTGGAGTGAGGTATCAACTGGGTTGGTATTCGGCTTCGTCACTAGTATCTGCTTATTTCCCTTGAAATCTGGACTCATAGAACGGCGGCGAGGAGCTTTGATGCTGGCGCTGTATGCTGCATATGTTGGTGTTCTGTTGCAGCGTATATAGCTTAACGCCAAGTAACGATAACGACTGGAAACAAATGGACTTTTTACCATCGTGGCCTATTGAATTTAATACGATGACCTCGTTCAGCATTTTGCTGATGGCGGGTGCATTGGGAGGGTATCTGGCACATACCATTCGCTGGTTACCAAGCATCACAGGATTCATGATTTTTGGGTACATTGCAGGGCCAAGTGGTGTAGATTTGTTGAGTGCGGATGCATTGTCATCATCACGGGTGATTATCGATATTGCACTTGGCTTGATTCTTTACCGCCTCGGTTTATCGCTAGACATAAAGGCCGTCTTGCGAGACCGCTACTTGCTGCTTGCTACATCTCTGGAGACAGTTGCGACTTTACTCGCAGTCTTCTTTGTATTGCGTTATTTCGACGTTCCAGTTTTAACTGCGGCCCTCATTGCTTCGATCTGCACATCCTCCTCGCCAGCAGTACTGATTCACGTGGGTCATGAGCTTGGTGCCAAAGGACCAGTAACGACTGCTGCCGGATCATTGGTGGCATTGAACAACGTCATTTCTTTTCTGGTGTTTTCAGCGTTGTTACCCGTTGCTCATGTTGCCGCAGACGCTTCATGGCGGGTAACTGTATTTCAGCCACTTTATCAACTGGTTGGCTCGTTTTTGGTTGCACTGATGGTTGCCTATGGCTTGCATTATCTGGTGTTGACGACCAGAAAAGCCATGCAGTATCGCCTCGCCCTGGTTGTCGGGGCGACCATGCTTGCTTTGGGCTTGGCGAAAGCATTGATGCTATCCGTCCTGTTCGCACCGCTTGCATTAGGTATTATTGTTCGAGGCATTGAACATGAGCAGCTTGTTTCAAACATTGAGTTTGGGGAGACGTTTGAGCTTTTCTTTATTGTGCTGTTTGTCTTCGCTGGTGCAAATTTGCATGTTCATGAACTGATGCTGTACGCCCCTGCGGCGATTGCTCTGGTTATTGCGCGGGGCCTATCAAAGTGGATAGGAGTGTTTATTGCCGCGAAGTCATTCAAACTGCCAAACAGTGAGGCTGTCTCAACAGGATTGCTCTTGGTACCAATGGCTGGCCTTGCTATAGGGTTAGTACAGACAACGGATCAGCTATTCCCACAGGAAATCGCTACTGTTTCTGCTTTGGTACTTGGTGCAGTTGCTATTTTTGAAACAATTGGTCCACCCATTGCCGCATGGGCTTTCAAGCACTCAGGTGAGGCAGGTAAAAAAGAAATTTAGTCAATGCCTCTCAGGGTTGGGAGCAGTCGTCTGAAAATCCTGAGAGAGGACTTTCAATCACTACATTGCCGAATGTTGGCTTTCGGGAAGTGCGAGAGGACGGCTATCGGCCACAACTGGAAGTTCAGTTGTAAGAATTGAATGCCCCGAAGCAGCCGTTGGTGATGGGAAGTTCAGCAAACGTAGATGCCATTGGCTATAAGCAGGAGAGTGCGTATCGCTATCGCTTGCAAACTAAAATCAGAAGCGCCATACAGCTAGAAACTGGGGGCGGCTCTCTGTCGTTTGACCATCCCCTAGCTTGTGTAGCCAATACTGGTATTCGACGCCCAGATATAGCTGATTGGCTTTGCCATATAAAGCCTTCCCAGCATCCCATCTGAACTGAGGTTGTACCAAAATCCAGTGGGGGACCTTGTTACCAAACTCATTGTGTCGGCTACCAGCATATTCAGCGTGCCCTTCGATGCTGAAAGACTGTTCACCGATACTGAAAGGCCGGGCCCAATTGATATCAAATAGGTAGCTATTACTTTCTTTTGGGGCACCGTTATCGGACACGCCGGCGCTATCGTCCAAATACGCCATAAAATCGGTATTAAGGAAGGCAAATCCAGGAGCATCCCACGACAGACGAACACCAGGCAGGTATTTTCGCACTTTGGCATCCATGTCCCAGTTGAAGCCCATCAGCAAACCCACATCACGAACTGCTCCAACCGACAAAGACTTCCCTACTAGTTTGCTCAAGCTGAAATTGACATATAGTTCGCCATAGAGATCGTGGTCGTTGATTCCGTCCTTGTGGTTGTCGTGAAGCGAGTCAACAAAGAAAAACACATCACCAAATCCCCAGCCGCTGGCGTGCTGCAATGTCAGAATATTGGTCGGAGCATCTTGGCCCCCAGCAAATTCAGGCGCTAGCAATTGGCCATGCTGGTAATGTATCTCTGTGGAACTCCAATCAGCCGCTTGGGCATTTTGGCCTATGAACGGGTGAATCATCAAAGCCAATACAAAGATAATCAGTGAATTAAGTCGCTTCACAACAACCTCATCTAACATTTCTAATAATTGCAATCATATTCAAACCTATCCGAATCCACTTAATAGGAATTAAAGGGTACTATTATCCTCCTTAGAGGTTTGCGTTAATAGGGGTATTAATTTGATCAATCTCAACAAGAACAGGTTACGCGAATCTTGTATCAAGAAAACTTGAACAAGCCTGCGGATGTCTAGGTTGGATATGAATCGCTAGAAGAGGGCTCAGCGTGAAGTTAAGAGCAAGATTTTTCTTCCTGATAGCTGCCGTTTTTCTGGCTTTCATCGCTATTGCATGGCGTTATTCCAACTATCTGATGACGCATATCAATGAGGGATGGGGTACCCGATTTGCCGAGAAGCAAGTGCAATTCGATACGCAGAGAACACTTCTCCCTTTGCTACGCGAAATTGCCCTTGCCCGAAAAATGGCTGCAGAGCCCGCCATTATTGAAATGGCATTGCATGATGAGGACCCCATTGTTACAAATAAAGCACTGCAAGTTCTGGAGAGTTACCGTCAAAAGTTCCAAGATCATAGTTACTTCGCTGCGATCCTTAAAAGTGGTCATTACTACTTTAACGATGCAGAAAACAAATTTGATGGGAAGCAGCTTAGGTACACTCTATCCAAGAATAGTGCCAATGATCAGTGGTTCTATTCAACAATCGACAGCAAACTGGATTATCAGGTCAATGTCGATCCCGATGTCCACCTTGGCACCACTAAAGTCTGGATCAACGTTGCACTAAAACACAATAACGAAATCATCGGATTAATTGGCACCGGACTCGACATAACCCAATTCATCAAAGAGTCCGTTAATGTTGCGCAAGAGGGCATTCGCAACCTCTTCGTGGATCGTGATCTGGCAATACAACTTTACCATGACCCCAAATTAATCGATTTCGCGAGCATCACCAAGAAGCCAGACCAGCGTAACAAGGTCGATGTCATCCTCACCAACCCCAACGATATCGAGCGACTGCGTACAGTCATGCGGGAACTCGAAAAGTCACCTGAAAAAGTTTCTACTCTGTGGGTTGATTTTGAAGGTGGAAAACAATTGTTAGGCGTTGCTTACCTGCCAGAAATAGGTTGGTTTGATTTAACGCTGATGGATGATCGGGCACTTAGATTTAAGAGTGATTTGAACATACTGCCGTGGTTGATTCTGCTGCTCTCGGCCGCCTTATTTGCCATCGGGCTGGTATTGCACCGACTAGTTTTGAAGCCAATCGCTCTGTTAAGCAAGTCTGTTAAAAAAGTTCAGCAAGGGGACTATGAAACTACCCCTCCCATTGTAGGTAGAGGTGAGCTTGAGGACCTTTCCACACAGTTCCGGACAATGGTTGAAATGATCCGTGACAACAGCCAACAGCTGGAAGGTCAGGTTGAACAAAGGACAATGCAACTCTCTCAAGAATTGGCCGAGCGCAAGCGTATTGAAGTTGCCTTGAAAGAAAGTGAAGGTAACTACAAGGAGTTAATCGAGAACGTTAACGCCATCATTCTGCGAATGTCTCTGGATGGCAGAGTGACCTACTTCAATGAGTTTGCCGAACAATTTTTTGGTTTTACGGCAAATGAAATCCTCGGCCAGCATGTTGTCGGCACGATCGTGCCAACAACCGAGTCAAATACGGGGCGTGATCTGTCGGCAATGATTGCCAACATACTCGCCAATCCGGAACAGTACGCTGACAATGTTAATGAGAACGTGACTCGCGATGGTCGCCGGGTCATCGTGCGCTGGGCTAACCGAGTTATTCTTGACGCAAATGGCAAGCCTAGTGGGGTCCTATCCATCGGTACCGATATCACTGCTCAGAAACAGGCAGAATCGGTACTTATTCAGGCCAAGGAAACTGCTGAGAACTTTGCCCAGTCCAAATCAGAGTTTCTCGCCAACATGAGTCATGAGATCCGCACCCCGATGAACGCGATCATCGGCCTGTCACAATTGGCTCTCAACCAGCAAGTCCCGGACGAATTACGGGATTATCTGGACAAGATCAATTCCTCTTCAGAAAGCCTGCTCGGAATCCTCAACGACATCCTCGATTTTTCCAAGCTGGAGGCCGGCAAGTTTGCCATCGAGAACGCACCCTTTAACCTTCTGAAGGTACAGGACACGCTGCGCAACCTGTTCTCGACCCGCGCAGAACAGAAAGGTCTTGCCTTACACGTGGCCGTTGATCCCGATGTTCCGGCCGATCTGATAGGGGATGCTCTACGCCTGCAGCAGATCCTCTCCAACCTGTTAGGCAACGCCATCAAGTTTACCGAGCACGGCGAGGTCAAGTTAGAAATTAAATGCCTTTCTCTCGACAACGCGCATGCCCGGCTTCGCTTTTGTGTCAGTGACACCGGCATCGGCATGAGACAGGAAAGCATCGACAAGCTATTTCAGCCTTTCAGTCAGGCAGATAGTTCCATTACTCGTCGCTTTGGAGGCACAGGGCTCGGACTTGCAATCAGTCATGGGCTGTTGCAGTTGATGGGCTGTGAGTTTGATGTGGAAAGCCAGATAGGCCAAGGCACACGTTTTTGCTTTGAGTTGAATATGGAGGTCGCACCACACAGCACTTCCCAGGAAGTTGATCACCGGCATGATGCACGCAAAGCCGGGACATTGGGTGATGCACTGCGCAACCAAGGGCAGCCCCTCAAAGGCTTACGCATTCTTGTCGCGGAGGACAACCGGATCAATCAGACGGTGGTGAAAGAGTTTCTGAAACTTTCAGGCACCGAGGTAGACATTGCCAACAATGGAGTAGAAGCTCTGGAATACCTACGAGACAATACCTACGATGCGGTACTGATGGACGCACATATGCCCGAGATGGGGGGCGTCGAAGCGACTGAAATCATTCGTAAGCAGCCGCAGTTCACATCTCTGCCTATTATTGCTCTCACGGCAGGGGTTACTGAAGAGGAGCGGGCCAATTGCCTCTCGTGCGGCATGAATGACTTTGTGGCAAAACCCATCCGGCCAGAAGAGCTTATCGAAACATTGATACGCTGGGTTCATAAAAAAAGCTAACTCACTCAATATCGGAAAAACCTGCCGAGCCGAAATTGAAGGTTAAAAATTGACTGCCCGTTAGCTGACGTTCGTCGATGTCTCCAATGGGTCGAACCCGGAACAGTTTATCAGCTAGCTAGCCTAAATAGGCTCTGTAGTATTGAGTATCCCAGCAATTGGGTAGAAGTTATTTACGTTGGTCGATGCAACATCCGTGCCCTTGGCAATCTTAAAGCACTTTTCCCCTTCGTGTTTTGCCTGTTGCACAATGGAACTATCAAGTTTCCCCGCGGCTGCCTGCTCATCAAGAATTTTGAAAATTTGATCTAATCCCATTCCCTTACGATAGGGTCGATCTTGCACCAAGGCCTGAAAAACGTCAGCAACGGCAATGATACGTGCTTCAGTGCTCATATCGCGCTGTCTTGGATGAAATGGGTAACCTCCGCCGTTAAGGCCTTCGTGATGGTAGGCCGCCCAAACAGAAATTTCTTGCAGCCCATCAATATGACGCAAAATTTCATACGTCTCATAACTGTGCTGATTCATGATGGAGCGTTCTAATTCATCAAGAGGGCCCGGTTTTTCCAAAATATTGTCTGGTGTATGCAATTTACCCAGATCATGCAGTAATCCAGCGACTTCGACCTTGACGCACTGTTCGCTAGGGAGCCCATAAACTGCGGCCAAATAACTCGCCAAGTCGGCCACCCTGATCGAATGTTCCGCTGTAAAAGGGCTTTTTTGATCAACAATGTAAGAAAGAATCATTGAAAGCTGCTTAAGTTGTTGCAGCGTAATGGGATGCTTCGCCTTGAAATGCCCCATATCCCATGTGTAGCGCGTAATATGGCGATCCTCTAGCGCGATCCAGAACGCCTCTGATTTTTCTACTTCGCAGAAGGCTTGCACCAACTCTGGATCAAAATATGTGCCTGAGTAGTTACGGGTAATGGTATTTACGATTTCTTTACTGGAGAGCAGGATGTCTGTCGCATAGTGCTGGGCAGCAAGGACATCAACACGATCCGCAAGAAAGATAAGATTTGCCATGCGCACATCCCTTGGGGTGACATCTTTATTAATCAGCTCCTTCCAAGGTGTGTGATGGTAAAAAATAGGGGCAGCAAATTTTTCTAGCGGTTCAAACTGCTTGAGTAGTCGATATCCAATTTCACAATGCACATGCGCATTGTTCCAATCAAAATAATTAACTAGATTGGCATGCATCTGTTCAGTGGAAACACCACAATCATGCAACAACCCAAGTTCGAACGCATATTGGTTCTCAGCATCACTGAACCCCAATTGCTGTCCAATCTGGCTTGCGATAAAGCCGACACGCTTCCCATGATTAGTATCATTCATGCCAACGAGAGAAACCGCCGTTTCAATCGCAATGATTACCTGACGAAGGTCTACTTCCAACTCATCCTTTGTGCCCATTCATCCCCCAGCTTAATTGATCGACAGATACGAAGATATCTGCGAAACAGTAACAAGGCTCTCCCTAATAATCAATCTCTTGATAAATCTGCACAATGAGTCATACAAGGGGGGATTGGCGAAAGGAGTTAAAAGACCGCCACCAGTGCGCATTTCGCTATTCAGGGCTTGAGTAGAATGGCTGCTTCTAGCCGATTGCACGCATTGGGCTATCCCGCCACGTTGAAGACATTTTCTTAGGGCGAAAATTGAATGACTGCTTATAGGTACATGCGCTGAAAGGGTATTATCGGCCATAAGCAACCTTGATGAAGTTACTGTGAATAGGTACTATCCAAACTATTTGCGGACGTACAGATGTGGGAGTAACACCCCGTGCTCCCCACTGTTTTGGTAAGGTTGTTAATGTACAAGATTCTGATTATTGACGATGACCCGTTATTTTCCGACATAACCTCTACCGCACTTAAAGATGCAGGCAACTACGAGGTGATGACTGAAAATAGAACAGACGATGCCATGAAGACAATATGCGAATTCATGCCTGACTTAATCCTGCTTGACGTTATGATGCCCGGAATGCTCGGTAGCGAAATCGCCGAACAAGTCATTAACGATCCTGCACTGCGACACATCAAGGTTGTCTTCCTCACTGGAATGATAAAGAAAGCAGAGGAAAGGAAACGTGACGCAAATGGACCCTTGGGGCCGCGCATTATTGCTAAGCCTGTTGATAGAAATACATTGATTGAAATCATTCATCAGGAACTGAGTATTTGACCTACTAGTTGTGACCTCGAATTGTCTGACATTGGGCCTAACTCAACGTCTGATATCCCACTTCAAAGCTGATATCGGCTGTAAAAGTCTGACTGTCTCTTTAAAGTCGGGGGCCGTGCTACGGTACTGGCGAAAGTCATTCATACGGATTTCCATGCCAACATCAGCAATCTGCACGGATCCGCCATTCAATTTTGCCTATGCCACAGACTGGTTTGGCCGAGAAGCAGAAACTAGCCGGCATCATCCAAATTGTCTGGAGTTCGGCCTAATCTGCCCTTGACGTGATTGCTTTACAATGTCAGCTATGCGACGGATACCTGACATTGCAAAATGAAAGCTGACGAATGTCTGCTTCTTTCACGGACGAATTCACACTATCGACCCTGAGCCGACCTCGAGGAATGTCTGCTTCTAGGCAGTCTAGTTTTGAGGGTGCCGGTCAATTACTATAGGTACGCAACACCTCCTCCAGGTGCGGCAACTGATCAGCGTTAGGTGCTCACGAAACTGTGAGAAGTCCAGAGGGCTGACTATTTGTCATGTCCATTGACTACGTTAAAGAAAATGCCATGAAAACCAGCATATTGATGCGCATCTTTAAGCTATTGATAGCAATTTTTGTATGGGTTTCTGCCTATGCAGGGGAGATTGTTGATGAAGATGGCAACAATGAACTGATAATTGCCATAGAACAAAATCAATTATCCGAAGCTAAAAAATTAATTGAAGACGGCGCCGATGTGCAGGCGAATGATGTCAATGGCTATAGCCTGCTTCACACGGCTGCATCGATCGGAAATAAAGAGATTGTGGCACTGCTAATAGCCAAAGGCTCCAATGTGCATGCAAAGGATGGAAATGGCCATACCCCGCTTTATTCAGCCGCATCAAGTGGGAGAAAAGAAATTTCGGAATTGCTAATTGCCAACGGTGCTGATGTAAATGTGAAGGGTGATGATGGCGAACCCCTGCTTCATTTTGCCGTCAGAAATAGACAAATAGAAATTGTTGGCCTACTGATCGCAAAAGGCGCGGATATAAGCGCAAAAGGCATTCGTGGTGACACCCCGCTCCATTCGGCTGCATCGAACGGAAGTAAAAAGATTGCGGCACTGCTAATCGCCAAGGGCGCCAGTGTGCAGGCAAGGAACATTGACGGCGACACCCCTCTTCATTCAGCCGCGTCTAGTCCTCCTCATGCGGCCACATCGAGTGAAAGTAAAGAAGTGGCGGCACTGCTAATCGCAAAAGGCGCGAATTTACAAGCGAAGGATATATTTGGCCGCACCCCACTTCATATGGCCACTTATGGGTATAAAAAAGAACTTGTGGCACTACTGATTGCCAAGGGCGCGGATGTGAACGCTCAAGATGATCAAGGGAATACGTTGCTTCATTGGTCCGCCTCAAATGGAGATCAAGAGTTTGCAGAATTACTGATCGCCAAAGGTGCGAATCTCAATATAAAAAATATGCATGGCGCGACTCCGCTTTTTGAGGCAGCCCTGAGGGGAAGAAAAGAAATTGCAGCCCTGCTGATCGCCAAAGGCGCGGATATGCGTGCTAAAGGTGAGCATGGCTGGACTCCACTTCTTATGGCTGCATGGAGTGGCCGAAAAGAAATTGTGGCATCACTGATCGACAATGGTGCGGATGTTGCAGCAAAAGATGACGAAGGCTATACCTCGCTTTATTGGGCTGTCCGGAATGGACACAAAGAAATTTCCGAACGATTAATTGCCAAAGGTGCGGATATCAATGTGAAGGACAAGGATGGCCGTAGCCCGCTTTTTTGGGCTTTCAGGAATGAATCTAAAGAAATTTCGGTATTACTGATTGCCAAAGGCGCAGATATTAATGTGAAAGATAATGGTGGCTGGACTCTGCTTCATTTGACTGCCTTACTTGGAAATAAAGAAATGACTGAATTGCTAATCGCAAAGGGCATTGATGTGAATGCGAAAAATAATAATGGCCAGACCCCACTTTATACGGCTGTTTTTCGTGGATACACGGAAATTGCGGATCTATTGATTGCCAATGGTGCAGACTTGAACGCTAAAGACAATGATGGAAGAACACCATCTATGTTGCTAAAGAAAGCAGCTGGTCGGAAATAGAACCTCTGCGATCCAAGGAAACGTACAAAATTGATTTTTTCAGTTCATCGGCTGTAGAGGCAACAGATCGTCGAGTGCGTAAAATTGCCGCTCACCATCAACTGCAGCTTCGGATCTGCGAACCCTCAATCCTGAATGTCCGAAGTTGGCCGGCAGTACCCGTTCAGCACCTGTTCCAGTAAGTGGACATTCAATATTCTGCTTTGCGCCGACGTCTGCTATATGGACGGATATCCTAATGCGTACAAGCAGACCTCTATTCCGCTCATCTCACCGAGCATCACAAGGTCTAACAGAAGGTAAATTTTGTTAAAAATCCTGCACTAAATGAGGTAACAAAAGAAAGTGGTTTGGTTTGAAAATCCGCGTGTCGGCAGTTCGATTCTGCCTCTGGGTCACCACGTATTACAAGCGGCCACCTCAAAAGGGTGGCCGTTTTTTTGTTTGTGAATATGGCTGCCGACGCCCGCTTCGCGGTATGATAAATGCTAATTAGGACTGGTGTGTCGCCGTTTCGACCTGATTATTTACCACGCAATTAACCGTGATAGGAACCCCTCTTTGGGATAGTAATGCCACAATTAGACATACTCAATATCACCGCTATCAGAGAGCATCACTATGAACTTGCTTAGGTTGGTAACTTTCCTTGCGTATTCCCTATTAATTGTTAGTTGCAGTCGTGCACCAACCGGGCCAATGAATATTGCCAGCAGCGCGTGGCCAGGATATGAACCTTTGTACCTTGGGCGAGACTTGGGTTTGATTGATCAATCTAGCTATAAGATCAACGAACTTCCTTCTTCCAACATCACGATGGCGGCTTTCGAGAATCATTCTGCCGATATCGCAACCTTGACCTTGGATGAAACGCTGACCCTGCTGTCACAAGGCAGGAAAGCAAAAATTCTGCTTGTGATGGATATCTCAAACGGTGGGGATGCTGTCCTTGCATCACCAGATATCAAGAGCTTGGCAGATTTAAAAGGAAAGCGTATCGCCATCGTCAACATTCCTTTGGGAGCCTATATGCTGACGAGAACGCTTGAGAAGGCTGGACTCGCAACATCTGATGTCACGATTGTTCCTCTCCCGGAGAATAGCCATGAAAAAGCGTATCGCGCCGGAAAGATAGATGTTGCCATTAGCTTCGAACCATTCAAAACAAGTCTCATCAAGGCCGGAATGCATGTCCTGTTCGACTCCAGCAACATCCCTAACGAGATTTTTGACGTACTTGTGGTGCAGGATGATGTTTACGAGAACAGGCGAGGCGAACTCTGCCAACTGGCTAAGCAGTGGTTTAAAACCCTTGAATATATCAACACCCACCCAGATGAGTCATCCCAAGCTATTGCTAGGCGGAATGGAGTAACAGAGCAGGAGTACGGATTAATGGCAAAGGGGGTAAAAATCCCTTCCAGAGAGGAAAACAATAATCTGTTGGGCGGGAAAGACCCGACTATCTTAGCGCCGACTAAAAGGCTTGCCGAGATCATGATGAAAGAGCATTTGCTACTCAGGCCAATTGACCCTACCTTGGCAATTGACTCTGATTTTCAATCCTGCATATAGTCAGCCAAACGACAATGCGCTTCCGCCTGACCATCGTTATCCCGCTCATCTTATTGGGGATGGCGACATGGCTTGGCTTTCTTCTCTATTTCCTCGTAGAAAATAATGGCCGACATGTTGTCGAAGAGGAAGCCGTTTCCGACATCAAAACAACGATGACACTCTTGCAGAACGTGCTGAACAGCGCCCTTGCGGAGGGCAACCTCCAGGAAGCAAAGCTCAGTATTTCAGTGTTGTCTATGAATCCGTGGATTCAAACGCTTCTGTTAGTCAGTGAAGGTGGCGTCATTATTGCCTCCAACCGTTTGATATGGGACGGAGATGATGCTCACATTGTCCCTTCATTTGACGCATCCCTAGCAACAAAAGCCATCAGGAGTCACAGCAGCGAAATCTTGCCCAGCAAAGATGGAAAGAGATTTTATGGCTATTTCTACACTCAGCTAGCAATGGATATTTCAAAGCATTCGCATAGCAATGATGGCATACTCTTCATTGCCTTCGATATTGGTCATTCCCTAGAAAAGGTGCACTCTGACGCACTCATCTTCTCTTTGCAGTTTTTCGGTGTGTTGTTCTTTACTTCGCTTGCCATTGGCTGGGCATTACGGAAATTTGTAACCAACCGTGTAACGGACATGGTTAAAGCAACCCATGACTTCGCATCCGGGAATATGGATGCAAAAGTGAACGTTGCCGGTCATGACGAACTCTCTGAACTCGGTTCCGCCTTCAACGAAATGGCGTTGCACAGAAAGCAATCCGAGAAAGCACTTCAGGACTCAAAGAGTCTGCTACAGACCGTCATTGACCATGTTCCAGCCAGGATATTCTGGAAAGATCGGGAACTGAATTATCTAGGTTGCAACCCTCCCTTTGCCCGGGATGCCGGCAAGGAGAGCCCTGCCGAGATGATTGGCAAAGATGATTACCAGATGAATTGGGCTAGTGAAGCTGACCTGTATCGCGCCGATGACCGTAAAGTTATTGACTCTGGCATTCCCAAGATCAATTTTGAAGAACCCCAGACCACGCTGGACGGTAAACAAATATGGTTACACACCTCAAAAGTGCCGCTAGTGAATGCGGATAACAAGATAATTGGAGTGCTAGGGATTTATGACGACATCACCGAGCGTAAGCAGGCTGAAGAGAATTTGAAGTTGACGCAGTTTGCAAGCGATCATGCTCCGGATGCCGTCTTCTGGATCGACGAGCAGGCGCGTATACATTACGTCAACGAAACCACATGCAACAAGCTGGGCTACTCGAAAGAGGAACTGACCGGCATGTCGATTCCCGACCTTGATCCTGACTATTCTGCAGAAGTGTGGCCTAGTCACTGGCGGGAATTGAAACAAAAAGGCTCGCTCTCGTTTGAAACAAGACAACGGCGCAGAGATGGCACGATTATCCCATTTGACGTCTCGGCCAACTACGTGACATTCGGGAAGAAGGAGTACAACGTAGCCTATCTGAGGGATATCAGTGATCGAAAGAAGGCTGAAGCCGAACTTGCATCCTATCGTGCGGGGCTGGAACAAATGGTGCAGCAGCGTACTCAAGAGCTGACTGTAGCCAAATTGGAAGCCGAATCTGCCAACATTGCCAAGAGTGCGTTCTTGGCCAACATGTCGCACGAGATACGTACCCCGATGAATGCCGTGATTGGCTATGCTGAACTGCTGAAGGCCAAGAGTGACAATCTCACAGACGCTCAACAGGAGAAGCTGATCAAGATCACTGACGCCTCCGAGCATCTGCTCTCCATTATTAACGACGTCCTCGATATTTCCAAGATCGAAGCCGGC